>Ga0315282_10001495_pt1 | contig 43812 bp, 32 predicted proteins | sample YL17G07_20_MG_FD_203693 | JGI IMG/M metagenome (GOLD analysis project Ga0315282, IMG submission 203693) | Sediment microbial communities from Yellowstone Lake, YNP, Wyoming, USA - YL17G07_20 | ecosystem: Environmental > Aquatic > Freshwater > Lake > Sediment | place: USA: Wyoming | collected... | reverse complement strand
GGCCATTCCAGGGCACAGAAACGAAAGACCGGCCTCATAGCCTCGAAATCCATGACCACCCGTCATCATCCGTCGTTTCACGTGTCCTATCTTGCGTTTTCACAAGATTTATGAATAAATCAGGCTAGAAAATCCTAAAAATCTTTTTAATATTTCGCTCATATTTAACAAAGATGACGAAGTTGAGACAAATTAAAGGAACCCCGAGATGGAAGCTCCATCTATTTTGGTATTTGACCTATGCCTATTTTCAAAACGAACATTTTTTTAATTCCTTTGTCGCGAAGTTGAAATCCTTCTTTTCCGCCGTTGAGGACAGGTTTTACAAAAAGAGATGGTCCCATATCGAAATTCGGAATCCGATCTTCATCGTGGCTCCCCATCGTTCCGGAACGACAATTCTTCAGCAAGCCCTATGCTTTCACTCGTCGATCGCCACCCCAAGAACGTATTCTGACCTTTTTGACATGATCCCCATCCTGGCGGAAAGATTCATTCGGCCTTTCTTTCCCGAGCTCAGCGACAGAATGATTGACCGCATTTTGGTCGGCCGTGATACGCCCCAGGAAGCTCAGGGACTCCTGTCCCGGTATTTCGACAGAAAGTTCATACCGTATAACCGGATGAGCGCCGAAGATTTGGCTCGCTATATAAGAAAGCTGCAGTATCTCGAAAAGAAGACCCGTTTCTTATGGAAGGCCCCTTACATGACGCATCATGTGACGGAAATCGCTTCCCTATTTCCAGACTCACAATTTATTTATATCCATAGAGACCCGGTCGTCTGCGTCGCTTCAAAGCTGAAGTTCATTAAAATTTGGCAGCGCATAGCGAGGCCTCCTTCCATTCTCTATCGCCATCTTGTCGGAAAACATCAAAATTTCAGCCTGCTCCAAATGGGTTATTTTATGGAGCAGGCGAACCGGACGGTAAATCTTTTTCATGCCGATCTTGATTCCCGGGCGATGGCTGAAGATCATCTTCTTTGGATGGAAAAAGCCCTGAGAGATCTGACGAATCTCCATGATCCCCGACGATGTTGTTTTCTCGACTACGAAACACTCTCGGATCAGCCGAAAGACTCATTGCCGAAGCTGTTCGATTTTCTTGGATTGCTAGACGAGAGCGATGACGTCTTAGATAAGATGAAAGAGATCGGCATGCCCTTGAGGAAGCCAATGCCCGCGTACGAATATGTTCCTGAAGAGGAACTTCGCGAAATCGCACGGATGTGCCGGGGCCGCATCCAAAAGATCCGGAATCTCATAAACAGGAATGATTGGTATTTGATCAAAGCCCCGTCCCTGGATTCATCGTCCATTGACGCGGGCGAATATATCACAGGACGATCAAAATCGCTCCGGCGCTAAAACCCGCAGCTCCGGCCGCGAGGAGAACTCGACTCCCCTCCCCGACTCTGCCCTCTTTGATGGCTTCGTTCAAAGCTATCGGGATGCTGGCCGCCCCTATATTTCCGTATCTTTCTAGGGTCACGCTTATTTTTTCCATGGGATATTTGAATCGTTTGGCGATTTTTTTAATGACGGAATAGGAGACCTGGTGGGGCACGACCAAATCCAAGTCTTTAAGTTTCCACCCAACCATGTTCAGCACATGCTCGATGACATCCGGGATATATTTGAGCGCGAGTCTATTGAGTCTTATGCTATCACATTTAAAATAGGTGTCTTCGATATTATTCCTGGGAGAAATGGTCCCGCCGCCCATGACGACACTCAACGGCCATTCTCTCCCATCGGAGAAAAAGTGCGAGGCGACGACTCCCCGGTTCTCATTTTTAGAATTTTCGGTGAGGATGAAAGCCCCGCCGCCATCTCCGAGCGTCAAGGCCGCAAAACCCGTTTTCAGCTCCGAAGGATTTTTAAGATTCCAGTTCACGACGGTGCTCAACCTTTCTCCCGAAACAACTAATCCGACTGTGGATTTTCCCGTCGAGATCAAAGCATCCATCATTTCCAAGGCTGAGCAGAAGCTGCTACAGGCATTGGCGATATCTATAACTCTTTTCGCATTCAAGGCCCCGAGCTTCGACTGAACAATGCTTGCCGTGGCAGGCTCGCAAAGGTCGCGACTGCACGAGGCGTAGAGAATCGTTTCGATGTCCAGGGGATTATGTCCGGAGTTTTTCAGCGCTTCTCGAGCGGCGAAAACCGCAAGGTCTGAGGCCTGCATTCCATCCGATGCGTATCTCCTTTCCTTCACGCCGGTAATGTTTTCTAGCATATCTCCGACATTGAGATAATGAAAATTGTTCAACCTCTCATCCACATTCCTGCTCGTGATGACTTCATCGGGCAAATAGGCCCCTATGCCGGCGATGACCGACATTGGCTTCTTGTTCATGAATCCGCTCCTCTTATGAAGAAATCGCTCGGGGAGTATATACCATATCTCGTTCAAAATTCAAAACATTCAAGATTTATAGCATTCAATGAGGACTCACGAAGCTCTAAGGCGGAGGTGACTCCCGGCGCATCTCGGTCGGTTGCTCCCAAGTTCTGGTTGGCCAATTCTGCCAACGATGGTTTTTCTTGCCCTAACATTGAGGCGAAATTATGCCAATTGTTACGCTGTCGGGGCCTTGACAATCGCGAACGAAGTAATTAAGATAATCCATATTATACCTATACGAATAGGTGAGATTTATCGTTCAAAGGAGTGAAGATGTTTAAAAAGATGTCTCTCATCGTGGTTCTGGGATTCCTGTTGTTGGCGGCCGGTTTCGCTCAGAACAGCGCCTTGGACTTTATTCTCCATAACAAAACCGGGGCGGATATTCACGCCATCCATATTTCCCCGTCCGACAAAAATGACTGGGAAGAAAACATTCTGAAGGATGCCATCCTCGAGGACGGCGAATCCGTGCATATCCAGTTCAGCCCCCGCGAAACAGCCGAGCTCTGGGACCTCAAAGTCGGCGATATCGAAGGGACGGGCTTGATTTGGGAAAACTTGAAGCTCACCACGATCCATGAGCTGACTCTCAAGATCGTCGACGGCAAACCCATCGCTGAGATCAAGTGATCGCTTGGGTCCGCTTTCTCCTGAGCGGCCATCGCCTCGGCCTTTGGATTTGTTTTGGAGCTTGCCGGGCCGGGGACAAATGATATACTTCTAAAAAGAGAATATTTCTGGCCTGATCGACGGGGTAGCCGAATAAGCTTGCTTTGATCCCGTCGAAACTTGAAAATGACTTATTTCAAAATAAGATTCATTATATTCTAACGGAACAGCAGATTATTCAAGTCGTAAAATTCTTATCGATTGGTTCGAGACAGAGGAGGGAAAAATGCGGGATTCACGGGTACCGATCAAGATTCGCCTAGCCAGGCTGATATTCTGTCTGGTGATCTGTTTGGGGATTGCAGCGGTTTCGGGTCGCCCGGAAAAACGGGATCTCGCTCCCCAAGCCAACGCGGAATGGACGTTCCTGCTTTTCAGCATGGCGGATTGCGACCTCGAAGCGCCGATGATGGAAGATTTGAGACAAATGGCGGACGCCGGATCGAACGAGAACGTTAATTTGATCGTCCTGTGTGATCGGGCGGCCGGCTTCTCGAATGAGCCGCTTCTCAACATCCCAAACTTCACCTCCGCGAAATATCTCATGGCCCAAAAAGGGAGCTTCCGGGAGATCCGGGACCTGGGCGAACTGAACATGGGAGACCCGGCCAATCTCTCGAATTTCATCACCTGGGGCGTGACCAACTACCCCGCCCGTAAGTACGCCCTGGTTTTTTCGGATCATGGGGGAGCCTGGCCGGCCTTCGGCGGCGACGAATCGGCGGAGAGCGGCAATTTCCTGGACATGAAAAAATTCAAACTGGCCCTGTCGCAGGGATTGAAGCAGGCCGGCCTGCCGAAATTCGACATCATCGGCTTCGACGCGTGTCTCATGCAAACCCTGGAAACGGCCGCGACGTTCCGGCCTTTCGCCGATTATTTCATCGCCTCGGAGGAAACGGAACCCGGCCACGGTTGGGACTATCGCTGCCTCCGGATCCTACGGGACAACCCCGACACGACACCCATTCAATTGGGGAAAGCGATCATCGACGGTTTTGAGGGCGAGGCCAAGGAGAATGACTCCGACAACGAGATCACGCTTTCGATGCTGGACTTGAGCAAGCTCGCCAGAATCGAAAGTTTGCTGAAAGATCTCCATGCCCAAGCCGACTTGGCCATTAAAGCCAATAGCCCCGATATCGGACGAGCCCGGGCTAAGACGAACGCCTATGGGAAAAACCCGAACCCGGTCGGATGCGTCAACACGGTCGATTTGGGCCACTTCGCGTCGCTTCTGAAAAAAAATGATCCCAAATTTACGCCCGCCTGCGACAAGATCCAGAAAGCCCTCTCCGACGCCGTGATCTACATGAAAAATGGATCCGGTCAGAGGAATTCGACCGGCCTCGCCGTTTATTTCCCCGACGAGAAAAAATATTACGATGCGGATTACGACCAATTGCCGGAAGCCGGAGTCTGGAGGGATTTCCTATATACCTATTATGAGGCCGGAGCGGCATTGCCTCCGGAAGAGCACGCTCAGTTGACCAATGCGGACGACCTCGCCGAGGTCGGGGTCGACAAGGACGGGAACGTCGAGATCGCCGGGAAAATCTCCGATGCCTCGTTGGAGAACATCGTCGATGTCACCCTCCAGTTCGGCTTGGTCGACGGCGATGATATTTTCGTCATCGGCGACATGACGGGCGAAATTTCGGAGGAAGGCATCGCCTCGGGTTCCTATCCTCTGGAAATCATGTTCATCAAAAACGGAAGCAAGCGTTCCTATGGATACATCAGCTATGTCCTGGACGGCGATGAGGTCGAAATCAGTATGCCTTTCCACTACTACCCGCCCGGGAGCAAGAAATTCCTGGACGCGTTCGCCCTCATCTCCGGCAATGTGAACGAACCGGACGACGCTTGGGAACAGATCTACTATGTGGAAGAAGAGGACGGGACCTACGGGGAATTGGAACTCGAGGACGGAGGCCGGGTAGTCCCGATCATTCTCAAGCTGGCTAAAGCCGACGCGGAAATCCAGGATGACGAATGGGTGGAGACCGATCCGGTCAAATTCAACGCCAAGAAGGACCTGGAAATCGATTTTGAAAAATTGGGAGGCGGCGAAACGATCTACCTGCAATTGATCGCCGACGACTTCGGGGGAAATTCGGATTTCGTGTATTATCAGGGTCCGATCCCGAAGAAAAAACAGGCAGCCATGAGCCTCGAGACGCCACGTAGCGGTCGCCGGAATTCCTCTTAAAAATGAGGCCTCAGCCGAACGACAGGCTCAGCGTCGAGGTTCCGGCCGGCTTTTCCACTCGGTTCCACCTCGCCCGACACAAGGGGTTATGATGTCCCTGTCTTTGCCTTCGCCACTAATGAAGTCATAGCCGAGGACGCGTTAGACGCAGCCGCATGTCTTTCGCCAGGTCGCTTTGATGGCGGCTGAGGAGCGGATGGAGTATTTTTAAGGACAGGCGATTTCGGCAGGCGACGGAGGTCTATCGGTTTTCTGGAGACTTCTTGGTCGTCCGGAACGATGATCCGGCCGGGCGGCCCATGTCGGATCCATTTTATCGTTCTTGACATCGATCTGCAGCCGCAATTATCTTCTTTTCGTGATGGGGGAGTATCGATATCGAGCTTAATGGGAGCGTTAATCGTCCAAAGCGAAAAAGCAAATCCTATACCCTAACAAGGCGCACGGTTTCCAATTCCCTGGAGTCAATAAAAAGCCCGTTTTTGCCGGCTTTGACTTTTCAAAAGAATCCGCTATAATCTCTTGTCCTCAAATAACTTCAGCCATAAGGATTATTCATGTCGAACATCGGATCGTACGAAGAACGGCTTAAAAACTTCAACTGGTCAATCTCGGAGAAGGAACTTGACTACAAGCCCGGCCAAAACATCAACATCGGCTGGTACTGCTCGGACAGGATTTGCCGACAGGGAAAAGGCGATAAAATCGCCCTCCTCTGGGAAGGTTCCGGCGGCATCGAAAAGAAGTTCACCTATCACGATATTCGCCGCGCCAGCAATACGATCGGCGCCTTTCTGCGCGACCTGGGCATTAAAAACGAAGACCGGGTCTGTCTTTTCATGGATAAAGTCCCGGAGCTTTATATCGGACTTCTGGGCATCTTGAAAATCGGGGCCATCGCCCAGCCGCTGTTTTCGGCGTTCGGCGACGAATCACTCTTCGTTAGATTGGACAATGCCCAGACGACGACGATCATAACCCAGAAGAAACATGCCCCCAAGGTCCGCAAAATCCTCGATCAACTCCCCTGCTTGAAACACATCATTATCGTCGATTATGACGGCAAGAATCCCCTCAAGGAAAGGGAAATTCCTTTTTCTCTGGGAAAATCTGTGCCGGTGAACGCTTTGGAGATTTTCCCGACAAAAGCCGAATCTCCCTCGCTGCTCCATTACACGTCGGGCACGACCGGGCAGCCGAAAGGCGTCAAGCACGTCCACTATGCGCTCATCTCTCAGTATTTAACCACGAAATGGGTGCTTGATGTCCAGGAAGACGATATCTACTGGTGCACGGCCGATCCGGGCTGGGTCACGGGAACTTCCTACGGCATCATCGGCCCCTGGAGCGCCGGCGTCACTCAATGCGTGCTCGATGCCGGTTTCTCGACCGAGGCCTGGTATCGCTTTATCGAAAAATACCGGATCACTATGTGGTATTCGGCTCCGACGGCCATTCGCTCGCTGATGAAAGGCGGCGAGGAAATCGTTAGAAAATATGACCTATCCTCACTCCGGCACCTGGCCAGCGTGGGCGAGCCGCTCAATCCCGAGGCCATCATCTGGTCGGAGAGGGTGTTCGGAAAGCCATTCCTCGACACCTACTGGCAGACCGAGACCGGCTCGATCATGATCAGCAACTACCCCGGGATGAAGATCAAGCCCGGTTCCATGGGGAAGCCCTTCCCCGGAATCGCGGCCGCGGTGCTTAACCCAAAAACGTATGAACCCTACAAAGAAACCGGAAAAATCGGCCTGATCGCTCTCAAACCGGGTTGGCCCTCGATGATGAGGGCCTACTGGAACAACGAAGAAGCTTATAAAAATAAGTTCAGAAACGGCTGGTATCTGACAGGCGACCGAGCGAGCATCGACAAAGAGGGATATTACTGGTTTGTCGGTCGCGATGACGATGTCATCAACACCGGCGGCCACCTGGTCAGTCCGTTCGAAGTCGAATCCGCACTGCTCGAACACCCGGCCATCGCCGAATCGGCCGTCGTCAGCACGCCCGATCCGATCAACATGGAAGTCGTCAAGGCTTTCGTAACCTTGAAGCCGGGCTTTGCGCCGAGCGTGGATCTGGAGCTCGAGATCATGAACTTCATCCGGAGGAAGCTTTCGCCGCTGGCCATGCCCCAGGCCCTCGAGTACGTGGACTCTCTTCCAAAGACGCGCAGCGGGAAGATCATGCGTCGGATTCTCCATGCCAAGGAATGGGGCGAAGAGATCGGCGACACCTCGACGCTCGAGAATGATTAAGATAGAATATCATCCGCCGCGCCACCCGTGGCGCTATGCTTCTGGCGATATATTTTTAGGGGAGACTTATAAATTTGGAAAAGGAGAAAATATATGGACGACGTGAAAGACGTCATTCTTAATTACATCAGCGGAGAATATCTCGAAGAAGGAAGCGACCCCATCACTTATGACACGCCGCTGATCTCGGGCGGAATCGTGGACTCGTTCTCCATGGTGTCGCTCAAGAGATTTCTGGAAAACAGGTATAAGATCTCCATCCCCGACGACGAAGCTACGCCCGAGGCCTTCGATACCGTCACTAAAATCGTAGAGCTCGTCAAGAAATTCGTAAAATAAAGAAGCGAGCCATCACAAGGAGGCACGATCATGGCTTATAGCGACAAAGTCCGCGATCTTTATCAGGAACAACTAAAGGCGCTCATGGAGGCCGGCATCTTCAAGCAGGAACGCTACATCCACTCTCCGCAGTCCGCCGACATCGAAGTCGAATTTCCCGAGGGCTCCTCGCTCAAAAAAGTCATCAACATGTGCGCCAACAATTACCTCGGGCTTTCAAGCCACCCCGACGTCATCCAGGCGGCCCATGAAGGCTTGGACGCCCGCGGCTACGGCATGTCCTCGGTGCGGTTTATCTGCGGAACTCAAGACATCCATCACCAGCTCGAGAAAAAAGTGACCGAGTTTTTGGGAACGGAAGATACGCTCCTTTTCCCCTCGTGCATGGACGCCAACGCCGGTGTCTTCGAGGCCGTCCTGACCAAGGAAGATGTCATGATATCCGACCGTCTGGTCCACGCCTCTCTCATCGACGGCATCCGCCTCTGCGGCGCCGTGACTGACACGTTCAAGCATTCGGACATGGCCCACCTTGAATCCAAGCTCCAGCTCCATTCCGATAAACGGCTGAGGATGGTCATCACCGACGGCGTCTTCTCCATGGACGGCGACACGGCCAAGCTCGACGAGATGGTCGCCCTCGGCGATAAGTACGACGCCATGCTGCTGGTCGACGATTCGCACGCTTCCGGATTCATCGGCAGGACGGGCCGCGGGACTCATGAAAAATGCGGAGTCATGGGCAAGATCGACATTATCACGACTACCTTCGGCAAGGCCCTCGGAGGCGCCTGCGGCGGCTGCGTGTCCGGACGCCGGGAGCTTGTGGAAATGTGCCGCCAGAGGGCCCGGCCGTATCTTTTCTCGAACACCATCGCGCCGGTCGTCGTCGCCGGCGTCCTCAAAGTCCTGGACATCCTCAGCGCCTCGACCGAGCGCCGCGATAAGCTCGAAAAAAACTCAACCTACTGGAGAAAGGGCATGACCGAGGCCGGCTTTATCCTCAAGGAAGGCGATACGCCCATCGTTCCGGTCATGCTCTTCAATGCCAAGCTGTCCCAGGATTTTTCGCGCGCCCTGTACGACGAAGGCATCTATGCCATCGGCTTTTTCTTTCCCGTGGTTCCTCAAGGGCAGGCGAGAATCCGGACGCAGATTTCCGCCGCCCACGAAATCCACCATCTCGACAAGGCGCTGGCCGCCTTCACCAAGGTCGGAAAGAAATTCAACATCCTGGGCAAGACCAAGCAGGAAATCATCGACATCTACGGCTTGTGAGATCAATCGGGGACGTGTCACGTGTCCCCGTTTCGTTTTGACCGGCTATTTATTCCGCTATGGATGAAGTTCTCGACGAAGCCAAGCGCGAAGTCGTACTGCGATATAGGGTAATAAGAAATAAGACAAAACTGAAACAGAGCTGATTTTGAATTCTGGGTCAAAGAGAATCGAACACTATTGCTCTTTTTTTAGTCGGCCTCAAGACTGCTCAATATATTGCCTTCACTATTAATAAGCTTGCAGAAATACAAGCTTTCTTTCAGATATTTATCTGATATTCTATTTTTGAACTTCGGGAAAAGAGAAGGGATTTCTCCGCGATAACCTAATACTAGTTTTGCGCGCTTTTTTGTATTAATTTTGCGCCCTGAAGGACCCTCAAACATGAACTTGACTGCCATTTTGTTTTCCTCTAGCCAATTTCTATGTTCCATGCCCTGGAAAAAGAGATTTTTGAGTTCTAGATCTTTAACCGATTTTGGCCCTTTGATTTCGAAGGCAACAAGAGCCTTGTCTCGTTCATCATATCCCAAGATATCCAATCGTTCCGGGTCACTTGTCCCCTCGAAAGTATGAACTTGTTGAGCAAGATAACGAAGCTTCATTATTCCTCGTTTAATCTTAATCTCAAGTCCATTTTCTTTCATTCTTTCGCATAGAATAGCTTGAAGCTCGCGTTCATTATTTGGTTTACTATCAGGAATCGATCTTTGTGTTGACGGAAGCGTTTGCGCCTTATTGCCTTCAGCGGCTTCCCAGACTTTCCAAAGATCATGGGTCAAGACAATAATATTTGCGCCAAGCGCCCTCAAATAGGCAAACTTTCTCAAAAAGACATCATTGAACCTCGCGCCGATCACATAAATACACGGATATTTCAATTTGTAGTGTTCTTCAACAATAGGATATAGGATCTGTCTTAAGAACGGCGTTCCAACTTTAATTGTTGTTAGATTTCTTACACTCCCAGGAAAGCCAAGCACTAAACCTGCCCAACTCTTTGGACCTTCATATACTCCACGGATCAATTTTTTGATGATTTCGGGGAGAACTTGTGAGTCTTTGCTCGGCAGCTCAGTAAGCGGCTTGCTAAATTCCTTAAGGATACGTGTGATTACGTCGCCATATTCACAAGATAATAGATCGAAGTCTTTCCAATATGTTTCTTTTTCAATCATCTGCATCTTCGAATCGATCCCAATTCCCTTTTAATCTCTTGCCAAACATTATTAAGACCGAGCTTCTGCGCCCACCGTTCGACATAGTTCACATCAATCAAATCTTCCGAAATCCGCAGCATCCCGACAATATCGCGGATGTGTTTGTCAGACCGTCCCTCTACATAATATTGCATCTTTTTAATGATAACGTCCTCGGGGGAGGCAAAATTAACTTTTGTGCCGGCAAGTGGTTCAAATCGTTTTATGCGATGAAATCGACTCTCATCAAAAGCATCCTTCCTTTTGGCGATGATATCCACTTTCAAACCTGAACCGGCATTGATGATATTGAACTGAGATTTCCGCCGGACGGCCTTAAGAGCGAATTCGACATCGAAAAAAAATTCTTCTTCGGGAAAGCATCGCTTCAACCTTGGGATATCGTCCTCCTTGAGATCGGCGACAACATCTATATCGTTGGTTAGCCGGGGTTCCCCGTAGGCAATAGACGCAACGGCGCCCGTGACAAGGTAGGGAATTTTTATTTTTTTAAAGCATCGGGCGATATAGCCCAGCAGCTCATAGAGCTCCATGGGACATTCTCCTCGCGACTTCGTTTTGAACGCGCGTTTCGTCCCAATCCGGATGCAGAGACCGCAAGCTGCTGGTCAAAATGATAACCGCGGAGCGCCAAAGGCCGAAAGCGATATTCAAGCGTTCGACCGGGGTTTTGGATTTATAGATAGCGGTTGTGGTATCGTCAACGCCTTCGCGGGATAAGAATTTCATCTTTTTACCCGACACGATTTCCCTCGCCTTTGAGCCAAGAATCATGGCTGCCCATCACGCTGGAAATATTACGCCGGACATCGGTCGATGTCAAGATTGCCGAAAATGCCGAAAATAGGGACGGACACGATGATTGAGAGACTATGTCAAATGCGTAGGTTTGATCCCGCGAAGTCTCCTCATCGCGGCAGCGCCAAAGAGCGGCCCTACCGCCAGAAAAGTGAATGCCCACTGCCAGCCGATGCGCTGCGCCAGCCAGGCAATGAATTGGATGGAGACGACCGTGACGGCAAAGCCAGCGCCGTTTTGAATGGTCAGGGCCGTTCCGGTATATTCCGGAGGGCAGGTCAGCGCAGCCAGCGCCGAGAACTGGGGAGAATCCGAGATGACGAAAATCCCCCAGAGGAGCAGGGCGGGAATAAGGATGCCGGAGGGAGATTGAAATAAAAATCCGGAAGCGAGACAGAACAGACCGCTGGCCAGGAGCGAAACGAGAGCCACGGCCTTTTCTCCGATGAATCTCGATATCCAGCCGCCCAGCGCGCAGCCGAAAATGCCGATGCCGATGACGGAAAACGCGACGAGCGACGCCTGGCCTGCCGGTCGGCCGGCGCTCCGGCTGAAACTCGCGGCGAGATAAGACGCTGAAAACGCCCAGAAGGCATAAAGCTCCCACATGTGGCCGAAGTAGCCGAAGGCTTGGAGGCGGAAGTTGCGAAACCTGAAAACCCGGAAGGCGACGCGCGCGTCAAAATGCGGGGACTCCCGCAGATAAGGACCGTCGTCAATTCCCATTTTAACGATCAATCCGCCGGCGACGGCGAGAAAAGAGGCCACAAGCATGAGATGGCGCCAGTTGAAATCCGTCCCCAAGGCGAAAATGAAATAAGGAATCGCCGTTCCCAGGGTCAGGGCTCCGACCATGACGCCCAGCCGCCATCCTAAATGCGAACGAAACCATTGGGAGATAAGTTTCATGCCGACGGGATACACTCCGGCCAAGGTGATGCCCGTAAGGAACCTAAACAAAAGGGCCGCGCTCAGATCCCGCGAAAGAAGAGCAAAGCCGGCATTAAAAGCGGCACCCAAGAGAGCGGAAGTAAAAAAGACATTCCGCGCGTTGAAAATATCGGCCAGATTGAATAGCGCGTACAGGAAAGTGCCGGCGATAAAACCGATCTGGACCGAAATGGTCAACCACGCCGACCGGGCTTCGCTCAAGCCCCAGATTTTTTTTAAAACATCGGCCGCCGCCGTTCCGGAAAACCAGGTAGACGAGGCCAGTAAAACCGATAGGGAAATTAGCAGCAACGCCTTCTTGGGTCTTTCCATTAGCGTTTAGGGCTATTGATATTAGAATGAAAACTGGAAAAAATCTAATTAAAAATGCTATCGAAAATAAAAAAGGGCGGCTCTTTGGGAGCCGCCCCTGCTCATAATGAAAGTGGACGTTTTATTCCAGGACGTGGATGTTGTGCTTGGCGCAGATGTCCTTGAGTTCCTTGGGCCAGATGGACACGGTCACTTCGCCCAAATGCGCCGTCCGCAGCAGGTACATAAAGGTCCGTGATTGGCCGATCCCGCCGCCGATGCTCAGCGGAATCTTATCGTTCATGATCGCTTGGTGATAAGGCAGCTTAAGGTTTTCTATCAGCTTCGACATCTCGAGCTGTTTCACCAGCGTCTCCTTCGTCACCCGAATTCCCATCGACGTCAGCTCATGCCGCCGCCGAGTCACCGGGTTCCAGACCAGGATATCGCCGTTAAGACCGTGCGTCGGCTTCCCGGTTTCTTTGGACGTATTGGTGATCCAGTCGTCGTAATCCGCCGCCCTCATTTCGTGCGGATACCCGTCCTTTAGGACATACCCCACCCCGATGATGAAGACGGCCGGATATTTCTGGACCACCAAAGTCTCGCGCTGCTTGCGCGGCAGGTCGGGGTACATATCCAGGATCTCCTCGGCATGCAGGAATACCAATTCTTCAGGTAAGTCTGGATACTTGGTAGTCTTTAGCTTCGGATGGAGCTCCTGAGCATGCTTCCCGGCACCGACGATGACCTTCCAGATCTTCCTGACGATGTCCTTCAAGAAATCCAGGTTGCGCTGGTTCATAGTCATCACCCGCTCCCAGTCCCACTGGTCGACATAGGAGCTATGATCATGATCGAGAAAGTAGTCCTTGCGCACCGCCCTCATATCTGTGCAGATGCCTTCGCCCACTTTGCAGCCGAACTGCTTCAGGGCCGGGCGTTTCCATTTCGTTGCAGCCTGCACGATCTGGGCATTAAGTCGTTGTTTCAGACCAAGTCCGCAGGGGAACTCGATCGGGGTTCGCGAGCCGTCCCGGTCAAGCATGTCATTTATCCCGCTCTCGCGCTCAACGATTAGAGGAACCTGGACCATCGTCAGGTTCAGCTCCTGGCACAGGTTCTTCTCGACGTAGTCCTTGATCGCGAAGAGGGCCTTCATCCGCTCCAAAGGCGGGAGAATCGCCTGGTAATCCTTGGGTAGGATTTTCTCGACTTCTGGGTAAGTGCTGATCCCAGGCCCTGCCAGATCTGCCCTTTTGTCTGCCATGTTTATAATTCCTCCTGTTTTAAATATTAAAACCCGAAATTGAAACGAGCTTTTCTTCTCTTTCTCAAATCGAGTTTATTGAATTGATTTTTTTCATGCTCGATCTTGCGTCGGCAAAGAATCAACTAAGAAGCCGGAAGCACGGTAGATATTTCCTTGGCCAATTCAATTACCGCAGCGGCATAATCGCGTTCGAATTTCTCCATGGTGTATCGGGATGTAGAGGCGTCAAAACTGACGGCACCCTGAACCCGAGATGTATGATAATTAACCAAAGGGGCACCCAGGGCAATTAATCCCGGCAGAAATTCTTCATTGTTTTTTGAATACCCTCGTTCCTTTGTTTTTTTGAGCTCATGCAAGAGGTGAGTTTTTTCAACGATGGTTTTTGGGGTTTTTTTCTCAAGCGGCAATTTAATCAGGGATAATTGTTCAGCTTCGGGCAGAAATGCCAGGACGGCTTTACCCGAAGCTAAAAAATGAAGTCCTCTTCCCCTGGTAAAATGGCGGAAATTTAGGGTGTCTTTGTTTTCTCGCCGATAGAGAGCATAGATGGAATCCTCATGCAGGAGCCCGACATCAATGTGGACGCGATATTTAAGATAGGCTCTATCAACAATCGGTTTAATAATCCCAACCAGGTCCGAACCCTGAATAAAGGAGTAGGCCAGGGCGAGCGTTCTAGGTCCGAGTTTGAACAGTTTTGTATGAGGATCTTTTCTTAAATAGCCCAGTTTGCAGTAGGTATTGAGATAACGGTAAATCGATGTCTTATTTATACCCAGTTCTTTTGATATTTCAATTAATTTCAAGCCATATCGATATTCATTGAATAGATTAAGGATGCCGAGACCCTTTTCAAGAGTTTCTGAGAGAAGTATTTTTTCAGCAGGCGGCATCATGGACGCTCATTAAGGTTCTCTGAAAGAACCTTTATTTCTTAAAAAGAAATTATCCTGAAAACATTTTTAAAAGTCAAGAGAAAACATGACACGAAAATCAAAAGCTTATTATTTCGAACCGTAAATTTGGGCTCGGTCTGTTCATTGCCGTTTAAGGACATTGATATTAGAATGAAAACCGGCGCAAATCAAACGATGCTGAAAATCGCGGAAGTCCGGGCCAAAAGCATTCTCAACAAATCCAAGATCTTCGACTACTGCGTCAATGCCTACACCGGTTGCGAGTTGAATTGCCGCTATTGCTATGCGCGCCTGTTCATGCCGCGCTATTCCGGCCACAGCGAGCCTTGGGGAAGCTTCGTCGATGTCAAGGTGAACGCAGCGGAGATCCTGCCGAAGCAGCTGGAGCGTGCGAAAAAGGGAACGGTCTGGGTTTCCTCGGTCTGCGATTGTTACCAACCCCTGGAAGCCGAGTATCGTCTGACGCGGAGGTGTTTGGAGATTCTGGCCGAACACCAATTCCCGGTTAATCTCCAAACCAAGTCCGTGCTCGCCCTGCGCGACATCGATGTTTTTTTAAAGTTCGAAGACATCGAGGTCGGTTTTACGATCACGACGGAGGACGAACGAATCGCAAAATTATTCGAATCCGGCGCTTCTTCGGTCCGGGAAAGGCTCGAGGCCCTCGGCGTTCTTCAGGCCGCAGGAATCAAGACGTTTGTTTTTATCGGACCGATTCTGCCCGGCAATCCGGAGAAACTCGTCGCCGCGCTCGAAGGCAAAGCCGACAAAATCCTCATCGACCGGATGAATTATTTGGATACGATTCGCGGATTTTATCTCAGTCACAATCTGGGGTACGCCATGAGCGATACCTTTTTCGCAAGTCAAGCCCGCCGTCTTATAAAGGAGATGAAGAAAAGGCGGATGAATTTCGAAGTCGTGTAAGGTAGAAAGATCGACCAAAATCCCCTATAATAAAACGCTAATAAAAAATGCCGGACTCCAAAAAAGGACTCATCCTAAGTCTCTTCCTCCTGCCCGTGTTTGTTTTTCTTCTCTCCTTCCTCATAGGCTCCTTCCATATTCCGGCCGGCGACCTGCTCAAGATACTTCTTTCGCCTCTCGTCCCTTCGCTGAAGCAAAGCCTTCCCGAGGGATACCGAAGCATTGTCTTCGACATCCGTCTTCCCCGGCTGCTGCTGGCCCTCGTCGTCGGCGCGGCGCTTTCCGTTTCCGGCGCCTCCCTCCAAGCGCTCTTTAAAAATCCGCTGGTCAACGAATACATACTCGGCCTTTCATCGGGATCGGCCTTCGGCGCGGCGCTCTCTCTCGTCTTCTTCGGGATGAGCTTTCCGCCGCAAATCTCGGCCTTTCTCTTCGCCGTCATCGCCGTCATGATCGTCTTGCTGGTCGCCAAAAATTCCAATTCGCCCGGCCTCTCGCTCCTCCTCACAGGCGTCATCGTCTCGGCCTTTTTTTCGGCGCTTCTAGCGCTAGCCGAATTTTTCGCCAGCCCCTATTCCCTGCAATCCCTGTTCTACTGGCTCATGGGGAATCTGTCGCTCGCAGGCTGGGGGCAGCTCGCCGTCTCGCTTCCGCTCATGGGAATCGGCATCCTCGTCCTCGTCCTCATGCGCTGGCGGATGAACGTCCTTTCCATGAGCGATGAGGAGGCCAAGTCCATGGGCGTGAACGTCCGCCGCGAGAAACTGCTGGTGATTCTCATGGCCACGCTGATAACCTCGGCGGCGACGTCCGTCGCCGGAATCATCGGCTGGGTGGGACTCATCATTCCCCATCTCGTCCGGATGATGGTCGGCGTCGACAACCGCCGGGTCATTCCTTTGTCGGCCGCGCTGGGGGCCGGCTTTTTGCTGCTCGCCGACGATCTCGCCCGGAGCCTGGCGTCTTTTGAAGTGCCGGTGGGGATCTTTACGAGCATCATCGGCATTCCATTCTTCATCGTCCTTTTAAAAAATTCTAAAAAGGTCTGGCTATGAACATCACCGTTAAAGACCTTGCCTTCAGTTACAGGAATTTCCGCCTTCACGTCGAAAACCTCAGCCTTGAAGCCGCCAAGATGACGGCCATCGTCGGACCCAACGGAGCGGGCAAGACAACGCTGCTCAAGTGCATAAGCGCCATACTTCCGGTCGCCAGGGGATCGCTCTTCGTCGACGGCCGGGACATGGCCTCCATGCGGGAAGAAGAGCGGGCTCGGCTCCTGGCCTATGTTCCCCAGGAACATAATACAGCCTTTAACTACAGCATCCGGGATTTCGTCCTCATGGGACGTGCGGCCTATCTTTCCTTATTTTCCACGCCGTCGAGCGCCGATGTCCGAATCGCCGAGGAAGCGCTCGAATATGTCGGACTCCGTCATTATGCCTCAGAGCATTACGATCAACTCAGCAGCGGCGAGCGGCGGTTGGTTCTTATCGCCAGGGCATTCGCCCAAAAATCCGACATCCTCGTCCTGGACGAGCCGACCACGTTTCTTGACCCGAAGCATGAAACCGAAATCCTCGATCTCGCCAAGAAGCTGGCCGAAGAGAAGAAAAAGACCGTGCTCGTGACCCTTCACAACCTCGACCTGGCCGTGAAATATTCCGACGTCATGGTCTTCATGAAAAAGGGCGCCGTGGTCGCCTGCGGAAAGCCGGACGACATTCTGGACGAAGCTTTGCTCGAAAACGTCTATGAGATTAAAATGAGCATCATCCGCTACAACGGCCGGAAGTTCATCGTCAAATGAAGAGAGATAAAATATTTCGGCAATGAGAAAATATTTTTTGGCGTTTATGATCATCATCTCTTTGGGTTTCACTTCAGATGTAATATGCCGAGGAAAAGCGCCGATGGACATCAATAAAATATTGCCCGTCGCCGTCGGCGACTGGAAGGCCGTTTCGCCGGACCAGGTCTTCACACGCGAAAATATTTTTGATTATATGGACGGCGCCGGCGAAATTTATCTCGCTTATGACTTTAGAAAATTGACGGTCCGCGAATTCGTCAAGGACAACGATTCCCCTCTCGTCGCCGAGATTTACGAGATGGGATTGTCCGGGGACGCTTTTGGAATTTTTTCCCACGACACGGACGGAGAGCCCGTTGCGATCGGTCAGGATGCGCTCTACGGCGCAGGACTGCTGCGCTTTTGGAAAGGACGTTTCTTTATCAGGGTTTTGGCCGAAAAAGAGACCCGGGAGACTCGAAAAACCGTTTTTGAAGCCAGCCGAAAAATCGCCGCCGCAATACTCCAGGAAGGCCAAAAGCCGAAAATCATTGTCCGGCTTCCGCCCGAAGGTCTGCTCCAAAAAAGCGCCCACTATTTTCACAAACAGGTTTCTCTCAACGCTCTCCAATATCTGGGAGACGAGAACTTTCTCAACTTAAGCGAAAAGACCGAAGCCGTCCTCGCCCAATTTAAAGAAGACGGCCAAAAAATGCGAGCGCTCGTTTGTCGATATCAAAACATCCAAGAGGCGGAGCGGGCGTTCATGACCACGGCTGCAAAATATCTTTCTGTGCCGTCTCCCGCGAAAGATAAAATGATTTTTAAGAAGACAAGAGAAGGCCGGTTCGCGAGCGCCCTTCAGGCCGGACAATTCATCATTCTTGCTTTTGACGCCGACAGCCAAAAAATCTGTGAGGTCATCACGAAACGCATAGAAAATAACATCAAGGAGGCTTCTTAATGGAAAACGGCTTAAAAAAAAATCAGAAAACGGTTTCGCGCCGAGGCTTCGTCAAAGGAGCCGTCTTGGGAACGGCGGCACTGGCTCTCAAATTCAAAAAGTTGAGGGCTCAAGCTGAACCCGCCGGCAAAACCGTTCTTTTCTCCGCACAGAATCCCGCCGGGAAAGTCGTCCTCATCCGGAACGAAGCGGCCGTGAACGAGGCCCACGCTGTAAATGCCCGGATCGCGGCCGAGATGATTGACAGCGCGGTCAAAACGCTTTCGGGCGAAACCGACGTCCTCAAAGCCTGGGATCGCTTTATTAAGCCGGGCGACACGGTCGGAGTGAAATTCACACGCTGCGACTGGATGCGTGTCCACACCGAACAGGCAGTCATCGACGCCATCGTCAAGCGGCTCGGCGACCTCGGCATCCCGAAAGACCGGATTTACACCGAGGACGGCGGTCTGCCGTTTAAAAAATGCACGGCCCTGATCAACGTCCCGACGATCAAGATCCATACCCTGATGGGAATCGCTTCGGCGCTCAAAAACTACATCAACTTCTCCGACAAGAGAAGCTCCTATCATTTTGAGGGCAGCGTGAAGCTCGGCGAAATCTGGCACTTGCCCGATGTCAAAGGCAAGACGCGGCTCGTCATCGTCGATGCGCTTCGCCCCTATTTCGGGCCCGGACCGCAAATCAACCCCCTCCATCGATGGGATTATAAAGGCATTATGGCAAGCACGGATCCCGTCGCCTGCGACACCGTCAGCCTGAAAATTTGTCAGGCCAAACGCACTCTATTTAAAGGTGAAGAGTGGCCGATTAACCCGCCGCCGAAGAGCATCGCCGCCGCGGACGCGGACTACAAGCTGGGGACGAGCGACCCGGCCAAGATACAGCTTATCCGCCTGGGTTGGGAAAAAGGTATTTTGATTTGAAAATTCAAGGACACCAAACGAATTAAGAAGTTCGAACCCCCAGGCGTATCGTGCTTATAAACAGGCCCCACGCCGCCCTTCACCATTTTATCTTCTTCCTGTTTGTGTTACAATGCGGCTGGCGGTTGTGATAAGAGGACGATAAAAATTTAGAATCTAGATAGAACACGGGTCGAATTATGAAGATCAACTATCTCAACGGAAGCAGGCTCTACTACGCCTTCCTAGCCGGCGGAAAGGCCGTCATCCAGGACCAGGACTATCTGAATAAAATCAACGTCTTTCCCGTTGCTGACGCGGACACGGGTACCAACCTAGCCTCAACCATGCGGGCCATCGCCGAAGAGTCCCAGGCCCACCGCTCCATCAAGACCACGTTGAAATCGATCGCCAATGCCGCCCTGGGCGGAGCCCGCGGAAATTCCGGCCTGATATTCGCGCAGTTCATCCACGGGATCAGCAAGGAAATCCATCACGAATCTAAGCTCACGACCCGCGCCTTCGGCGAATCGGTGAGAAGGGCCGTCGCGCACGCTTATAAAGCGATTATCTCTCCGGTCGAGGGCACCATGCTCACGGTCATCCGCGACTGGGCCGAGGCCGTCTACGAGAAACGGACGCAGACCTCGGATTTCGTCGAGCTTCTGACCGATTCTCTCCAGGCCGCCCGTCATTCGCTCAAGGAGACGCCCCGCAAGCTGGCCGTCCTGGCCAGGGCGGGCGTCGTCGATGCCGGCGCCAAAGGCTTCGTCGATTTCCTCGAAGGCATTCTTCACTTCATAAGAAAAGGCAGGCTCTTGAGGAAGATGCCCAAGACGGAACTCGTCTGGACCCATGAAAAAATCAAGACGCCCCCGAAAGATAAAGACTTGACGTTCCGCTATTGCTCCGAAACCCTTCTCTCCGGCGAAAACCTTGACGCCGACACGATCCGGGCCGTCGTTCAACGGCACGGCGAATCCGCGATCGTGGCCGGCACCGAAGAAAAAGTCAGGATCCACGTCCACACCAACGAACCCGCCAAGCTCTTTTTTGAACTCAAGGACTACGGCGCCATCTCCCAAATCAAAGTCGAGGACATGCGCCGGCAATACGAAGCGGCGCACACGCCCAAATCCAAGATCGCCATCGTCACGGATTCATCCTGCGACCTTCCGCAAGAATATTTCGACGATCGGCAGATTCATATGATTTCGTTCCCCCTTTCCTTCGGCCAACACTTGTTCTTAGACAAATTGACGATCAGGCCGGACCTATTCTACAGAATGTTGAAAACCAGCAAGGCGCGTCCCCAAACCGGCGTGCCGCCTTTAAAAAACGTCCAGGACTTCCTGTCCTTCCTCGCCGGCCACTATGAATCGATCATTCTCCTCGCGATTTCGGAGAAACTGACCGGCGTCTACAGCCTCTGCCAGACCATCGCCGATCAGATGCCCGACAAAAAAATCAGCGTGATCAACTCGAAGAACATCTCGGCGACGCTGGGCTTGCTTGTGGCTCGAGCTTCGGACATGGTTCTCGCCGGCGCGCCCCACGATGAGATCGTCGCCAGCATCCAGCAATGGATCCCCAAGACAAAACTCCTCGTCGATGTCGCCACCCTAAAATATATGGTCCGGAGCGGCCGGGTCAGCGCCGCCAAAGGATTGATGGCCAAAATCCTGAATATCAAGCCGATCGTCACTCTGGACGCGGAGGGCAAAACGGCGAACCTCGGCAAATCCTTCAGCCGGAGGAGCAATATGGCCAAAATCCTCCATCTGATTCAAGATATGGCCGAACAACAGAAAATTTGGGGCTACGCGGTCGTCCACGTGAATGATCTTAAACGGGCCCGTCTCTATGGCGAAAAGCTCACCGGGATTTTGGGAAAAAAGCCCGCTTTCACGGAAGACGTCGCTCCGGTCATCGGCGTCCATGCCGGCATCGGCGCGGTAGCCGTCGCGCTTCTTTTTGAATAAAAAGACGGCCATCATCAGTTCGGCCGTGATAATCCGGTGACAGGCATGAGTGCGTTACCGTATTTTTTAGACAATCATTAAAAAAGTCCCAGCGGCTCGTCTCTTTACAAAAAAGTCCGTTGAATTCCACGCTAGCCACGCATATAATCGCTTCCAGAGAATGTCGTTAGCAGTTTTTCATGGAGAACACAACATGAAAAGAAGTCTTTTCTTTTTCCTCGCCATTTTACTCGGACTGAGTGCCGCATTTGCCGAGATCGGGAGTCTCTCTCAGCTCTTTCTTTTGGGAAAGGGCCTCATGGACACGGATGGCGATTCTCTGGCCGATAAAATCACGCTGTCGATTGTCGTCCCCGACAATCCCAACGCCCAAGAACTGGCCATCGCCGCCGACATCGCCTCCCGGGCAAACTTCGAAAGCCTGGTCCAGGATTTGTCGTTGGTGAAACGGGAATCCGAAATCTCCCGTATCGAGCGCTTGGAAAATCCGATCTTCATCGGAACCAACGTCAAGTGGCTCAAAGAGGCGATTAAAGATGAAGATATCGTCGTGCCGCAACTCGGCCCCCACCAGGGGCTGGTGGCCGCTTTTTCGATAAAAAACCAAAGCGGCCTCATCCTTATCGCCCAATCGGATGACGCCTTGCTTCAAACGGGCCGGGCCTTCTTCTTGCGCTGGCCGTACTTCTGGGAGATCTGGGGCCGCGCGGAGGGAGCGACCTACGCGACGCTCGAAAAAGACATCACCCGGTTCCTCGCCGCCGAAGGCGTGAATCTGCAAAAGACGATCATCAGGTCCGTTCTCTATGAATTTCCTCCGGCGCCCAAAGGCCCCGGCGCCATCAAAAAATTGTCGTTCAATTCCGGCGAGATCAAAGACCTGACCGTCGAAATATATTTCACCGATGAAGGCGACCAGAATACATCCTTTAAGGCCTTCGAATCTCTCCGCCAGCAGCATCAACAAGGCCAGAAGACCGACATCCTGTCCTATCCCGGCTGCGCCCAATTGACGCTTTCGCTCCGCTACGGCAAAAAAAACCGCCAGTCGATGATACCCCGCCTGGGCGCCCCGAAGAGAATGCTGACTCCCTCCTTCAAAGAAATGCCGAGGGGAGACGCGGCCGGCAAAGACTTCGACCTGCTCAGCCTTTTTACCACCAAAGGTTTTTATGCCGATATGGACCGCGATGGAATTCCCGACGGGCTTGATTCGCAGGTCATCATTCCCCAAAACTCGAATATCAAGGGCGTGGCCCAGCTCGCTTCGCGGCTTGTGCTCGGCGCGGCCGGCGCCTCGTTCCCTATCGTCTATACGGACAAAGAAATCGAATTCAAAAAAAACCTGGCCGCTCCCATTCTTGTCGGCCCGAACTCCCTCACCCAGGAGCTGCAGAGGATAGGAAAATTAAAGCTCCCGGTTCTCGATAACACTTGGGGGATGGTGACCGTGATACCGAAGGCGTTCAATAAATCGAACGCTCTGGCTTTCTTATCCGCCGACCCGATCGGCATGGAAAAAATCTTGTCGTATTTCAGCCAGACCTTCCCCTATTTCGAGGAATACAAGGACGGCACGCCGCAGATCAACGACGTCGTGCCGGACCTGGAAAAATTCCTGAAAGGCGAGAAGGGAACCGCGGAGGCGTTTTTCGCGCAGGGCCTTAAAAAGAGCCTGGAGGAATTCAAAGACAAAGACCTGGAATTTTTAAAAGTCGATCTCTCGCTTCCCCGGGAGAACCCGAAATTCGAGGACGAGATCAAAAAAAATATGGCCGGCCTTAAAACCGAATCCTTTGAAATCACGACCAATGTCCTGACGAGCAGCCGGAAAGTTTTTGAAAAAGAGAAGACGTTCTCCTGGGAAGGAGAGGACGCCCTGAAGCTCATCCAGGAACAACTGAAACCTAAGGACAATTCCGCGCCGCCGGTCGTCGGTCCGCCCTCTCCGGCCGCCCCGGCGGTCAAAATCAGCCTCGGGCTGAGCGAATCGCCCGAAGTTCGGCAAAAAATCAAAAAACAAATCGAGGTCTACCTGGCCGACGCCGCCAAAATTCGCAGCGAAGTCGAAGTCCTTTCGGCCTACAAGCAGGGCTTTTTTTGGCTCACGGAGAGAGTCCTCCCGGCGCTCAAGGGCAAAGCGCTTAGCCAGGTAACGATCAAATTCGCCGAGGAAAAAGAAAATTTCAGCCGGCCGAAAAGATTCTACTCCGAGCCGTCGCGCTGGCTGCAGGAGCTCTATCCAGTGGATGAAATCCTGGCGAAAGAGCTTATCCTCCCCGTGGATAAAATCCGTTTTGAAATGACGGCCGCCGGAGGCCCGATTTATGAAGTCCTCGCCTCTGACCATAAAAACACGGTCGTATTCCAACAGAGCTTTTCCCCGCGGATCAAGGAAATACCCTACCTCAAGGTCTTGCCCGAATGGGGAACGGTCAAGCTGACGACGGGCTGGCTGAAGATCGAAAAAGGGGCCAGCGTCATCCTCGACACGGAGCTCAAATGCGACCTGGAAAAATTTTGGGAGTATTATCAGGACGAAGTCCTCGCTCCCGTCCAGACCCACATCCTCAAAAAAACGAACAACGAGCCGACCTTTTCTAAACAGCCCTACTTTAAGCAGCTCAAGGTGGAGTTGTGGTCGAGCGAGCCGGATTACCGCCTCGGCTTGGATGAAGAAATCGTGAGCTCGCTCGAAGCCCTTCACGACGAAATCTATTTCGACACGCTGGATTTCCTTCGCGGGATGACCGAGCTCGACGTGGACGAGCAGGAATTGCCCGAAGACACGTCCCGGTTTTCCGCTCCCGGCAACATCTTTCCCGTGATTCATTCCTCCTCGGAAGGCGAGACGACCAAAGTCAAAATCACGTTCGAGGATTGGCCTGCGGCATCGGCCTCGATGACGTTCCGCTGGAAGGAAAAAGGACGCGAGGAGCTCAGCCGGAAGATTTCCTTTCCCGTGTTGAAAACCAAAACGCTCACGGTGCCGGCATTGATCTACAACGGCCTTGAGGAAAAAATCGAAAGCCTGACCGTTGAGATGGAATTCGAAAAGGAGGCCGATTATCTGGCTTTATTGGACCTCCTCCCTTCTTACCGCGAGCTTCTGGAAAAAGGCCTGCTTCCTTCCGCCCTCAGCTATCCGAACCTGAACGCCATCGCCCTCAAGCTCAAATGCAAAGACATGGAAAAGGAAGAGGCGATTCCCATTCCGGCTTCCGAACAACGAGCGAAGCTCGCCACTCCGGCCGTCAAACGGGGAGAAGCGATCGTCGACACCGCGAAAATCCTATCCCCGGAGATGGTCCAGGATATTTCCGATAAGCTCAGCCAATGGCCTTTGATCAGGGTATACAACGGAGGCCGGTCCTACGAAAACAGAAAAATTCCGGTGATCGAGGTTTTTAAGCCGCTGGGCAAATATGTCTCCTACCCGCGGCTGATCACATGGAAACCGACGATGTATTTGAGCGGCCGCCAGCATGCCAACGAAGTGTCTTCCACGAACTACATTCTCAAGCTCGCCGAGCTCCTGGCCACGGATAAAACGTACCAGGATTATACCAACAAGATGAACCTCGTCCTCCAGCCGATGGAAAATCCGGACGGCGCCGCCTTGGCTTATGATCTGCAGAAGCTCACGCCGTTTCACAGTCTTCACGCCGGCCGCTACAGCTCTTTGGGGATCGACGTCGGCTCGATGGTAGGGACCGCTCGGCCGCTGCTTCCGGAGGCCTTGGTCCGCCGCAACCTTTACAACAAATGGCTGCCCGACATTTACCTCAACCTCCATGGCTATCCGTCGCATGAATGGGTGCAGCAGTTTTCCAATTACTCGCCGTATTTGTTCCGCGATTACTGGATTCCAAAAGGCTGGTTCGCCTACTACAGATCGCTCAGCCTGTCGATTTACCAGAAATATAAAGAGGCCGGCGAGGAGCTGAGGAATTTCATCATAGCCGAGATGCAGGCCAACGAAAAAATCAAGGAATCCAACAAGAAATTCTACGACCGCTATTTCCGCTGGGCGGCGCGCTGGCAGCCGCATCTTGAGTATCTCGAGCTTTACGACGGCTTGAACCTCTACGCCAAGCGCCGCTCCTCCCAGGAAATCCGGCTCTCCCCGCGGACCCAGATGACCTATGTCGAAGAAACGCCCGAACTCATGGACGAAACCGCTCGGGGCGCTTGGCTGGATTTTCTATCCACGCAGGGCCTGACCTATCTCCGGGCCCATCTCAAATATCTGGCCCAGGCGAAATACGAGATTGTCCGCATCGAGGAAGAAAGCCAGGACCGCGTCCGCATCCAGTTCCTGCGCAGCCGACCGGGAACGGCCAAAAAATAGGGGTTCCCCTTTACTCTTTACCCTGTATCCGGTATTTGATAATATAAAAACAGCCGCATAAACCATGTCTACGGAATTCAGCGAAAATCTCCTGATTATCGGCAAAGAGCCGGGCCTCTATAACCTCCTGAAGGATTCATCCGTCGCCTTGGATTTTCAGCTCTTTTATTGCGGCCTTAAAGAAAATATTCTGGTGTTCATCAAAAGCCACCATATCCGGATCGTAATCGTGGATTCCGGCGATTCGGTGAACGACAGCATCGCCCTGCTCCAGAAGCTTAAACAGTCCGATCCGCTACTCAACGTCATCGTCGTCAGCAATCCAGCCCATCCCGATGAGGTGCTGGAATGGATCAACCGAGGCGCTACGGATTACCTCGCCAGGCCGCTCGAAACTGAAACTGCGCATGCCTCATTGCGCAAGGTTATCGAGAAACGGGAGCTGCGGCGCGAGACGTTTCTCCTGGAAAAAAAACTCGAGAAAAAATATGTTTTTCATGGCCTGGTCAGCAAAAATCCCTACATGCTGGAGATCTTCGGCCTGATCGAAAATATCGCCAAGTATTTCACCAGCGTCCTCATCACCGGCGAGACGGGGACGGGCAAGGAGATGGTCGCGCGCGCCATTCACGCGCTCAGCGAGACGAAAAACCGCCGACTCGTCGTCTGCGATTGCACTTCCATTCCCGAAAACCTCTTCGAGTCCGAGCTTTTCGGCTACGTTCGGGGCGCCTTCACCGGCGCGGATAGAAACAAGCGCGGCCTCTTTGAAGAGGCGAACGGCGGAGTTATCTTTCTGGATGAAATCGGAGAAATCCCCATGCCCGTGCAGGCCAAGTTGCTCCGCGTACTCGAGAATCGCCAGTTCCGGCCGCTGGGCTCGAATGAGGTCAAATACGTGAATGTCCGCGTGATCGCGGCAACCAACCGCATTCTCGGCGACGCGATCAAAAACGCCGCCTTCCGCGAGGACCTTTTCCACCGCTTAAACCGCGTCGAAATCCATATACCTCCGCTGCGGGAGCGACCGGAAGACATTCCTCTGCTCATCCGGCATTTCCTCGATAATTTCAACAAGGCTTATGATAAAAGCATCAAGGGCGTATCGCGCGACGTCCAGAAATTATTTCTCAGGCATAATTGGCCGGGAAACATCCGGGAGCTCGAAAACGTTCTCCAGAGCGCGGCGATGATGACCAAGAAGGATTTTATCGATCTCGCCGATTTGCCCAAAAACCTAAAGGAGGCCGTGCCGGCGCGAGGCCGGATGCCATTCATCGATAAGGAAAATCTTTCAACGTTGGATGATCTGGAAAAAGAATATATCAGCTACGTGCTGAAGACGACCCATCACAACCTCAAAAGGGCGGCGAAGATTTTAAATATTTCCCGCACGACCCTTTACCATAAACTCGAGAAATATAAGTTGGCGCGCGAATAGCCGCAGACCGGGTCAAAAGTGCAGGTTTGACCCCAATGCTTTCTTGATGTTCTCGAGACCCTGAGCCAGCGTTTGCGGAGGGACACCGAAGCCCAAACGGAAATGGCGGGAATCCTCGAAAAATCTGCCCGGGACGACCGAGGTGTCGTATTGTTCTCGTAAAATCCGGGCCAGCGCGTCTCCATCGAAAGGCCCTTTGACGCGCGGGAATCCGATAACGCCGCCGGCCGGCTCCTGCCACTCGAGCTCGTCCGTTTCTCGGATAAAATTCCGGACGGTCCGCCTGTTGTTTTCGAACAAAGGACGATTTCTTTCTTTAATCGCGTCCAAAAGCGGAAAGGCGCGGGCGGCAAGTTGCTCTGCGATATAAACATGCTCAACGGTCAGGTGATCCATCACCCGGCGCATTTTTCGAGCCAAGGGCGCCGGCGCCAAAAGCCAGCCGCAGCGGAAGCCGGCCAAGCCGAAGACTTTAGTCAAGCTCGAAGCGACGATGATATTCTCGGCCAAGCCGAATGAAGATCCGGCTTCGCTCCCGGCCATATATTCCAGATACACTTCGTCGACAAAAACAAAGGCTCCCTTTCTCTGAGCCTCAAAAGCCAGGGCCTGAATCTGCGGCCGCGCGAGATAGGCCCCGCTCGGGTTATGAAGGTTGGTCAGAATGACGAGCTTCGGATTCGCTGCTAGAGCGGAGCCGAACCGGTCCCGATCGACCTTATAGCCGACCTCATAGGGCCGCTCGAATCTCGTTATTTCGGCGCCTATTGCCCTGGGAACGGAGCGCAGCGGCTCATAAGCCGGTTTCTCGATCGCCACTCCGTCCCCTTTCTCAAGCACCGCCGCGCAGGCTATAAACACCGCCAGAGAGGTCCCGACCGCGGGAACGACCTGATCTTCCTGCGCTCCATACCTTGCCGCGATAGCTTCCAGAAGCGGAGGATATCCGTAAGAATGATCACCGTTGATTTCGAGGCCCGTCAAATCCATGTCCAGGTCCTTGAGCTCAAGACCCGCTACACCGCTCCGGCTCAGATTGATCCCGGCCTTGCTTTCGAGCTTGGCCCATTCCATGTATTCAATCGATTCAAACTTCATCGGCAATTCCTTTCTTCCACGAAAAATAGGACAGCGGCAGGCCGGGCATCTTTCTCCTGAGGGTGATCAGCGTTAACAACGCCCATATCTTTAGCGCCGTGAAGATATTCTAGACAAGACTTCCCTGCCGGCACATCGTCCCTCTGGTTTCCTTATCGGATACGCTTACCGACTTCCCCCGATATCCGTCCGGCCGCCAACGCTGGACGCAGCCAAAGTCGCCAGCGTCTCCCTTTCGGCCTTTTGCTTTTTGCGCCGCTTTCCGGCAAGCTTGTCGGCGATCACATAAAAAGACGGCACGACGATCAAGCTCAGCATCGTGGACAGGACCAATCCTCCGATGACCGCGATGGCCATCGGCATCCGAATTTCTGAGCCCGGCCCGAGACCGAGAGCCGGAGGAATGGCGGCCATCATGGTCGCCGTGGCCGTCATCAGAATCGGCCTCAACCGGATGGGACCGGCCTTCTCCATGGACTCCCTTGCTCCGAATCCTTGAGACCGAAAATTGTTGGCATAATCCACCAAAATGATGGAGTTTTTTTTGACGATGCCCATCAATAAGAGAAGCCCGATCATGCTGAAGATGTTGAGGCTCTTGCCGGCGATGAGCAGCGCAAACGCCGCTCCGGCGATGGACAGAGGAAGAATCGTGATGATGGTCACGGGATCTTTGTACGAATTAAACTGTGAGGCCAGGATCATATAGGCGATGGCGATCCCCAGAAAAAGGGCGAAAATGAGGCTGCCCATGGATTCCCGGAAAGCCACGCTGGCTCCGCCCAATACGGCGCGGCATCCGACGGGCAGGTCCTTGGCCAGGTTTTCGACATACTTAATGGCCTCATCCTGGGAATGGCCTGGAGCGACATTGGCATAGATCGTGATGGCCCGTTCCCGATCTCTTCGGGTAATCGCCTGGAGCGCAGGCTGCTCTTCATAGGTCACAAGTGACGAGAGAGGCACAAGCTCGCCAGACCGCGTCCGCACCCGCAGCCGGGCGATGTCCTCGGGGCGAGACCGCTGCGCCGCCATAAGTTTCAAACGGACATCGATCCGCCGTCCTCCGGAGCTGTATTTGCCGACGCGCAGGCCGCCGATCAGAGCGTTGAGGGTCGTCGCGACATCGTCAATGGACACTCCGAGATCGGCCGCCACGGCCCGGTCGGGAAGCACTCGGAGCTCGGGCATGCCCAATTGGTAATCGGTATCCAGATCGACGACCATGCCGCTTTCCAAGAGTTGACTCATCATCTTCTGGCTATACAAAATAAGCTTATCCCAATCCGAACCGCGCACGGAAAATTCAACCGGAAATCCTCGCTGGGCCGTAAAACCTTGCTGCGAAAGGTCCTGAATGACCGCCCGTATGCCCGGGATGGAGTTTAAGCTTCGGCGCAACTCGGTCGAAAGCTGGGCCTGGGTGAGCTTGCGCTGGCGGGGAGGAACCAAAGTGATATTCATATTTCCCGAATTGACTCCGCCTCCATAGCCGCCGATAAAGGTGAACATCTGCTCGACTTCAGGCCGGTTGTTGAGTATGTTTTCGGCTTTCTGCATCAGTTTATCCGTCTCCGAGAGACCCGAACCGACGGCGGTTTGGACGCGGACCGACATCCGGCTCAGGTCCTGGGAAGGAACGAATTCGCTGGGCATGAGCTTCAAGACAACGAGGGCAGCAACGAAGAGAAGAGCGGCCAGTGCCAGAATAAGGCCGGGACGCCCGAGACCGCGGCGCAAAACTTTGGCATAGGTTCTTTCCAGCCAGCGAAAGCCTTTATCCACCGCGCGACCGATCCGGCTCCGGCCTTCACGGGATGTTTTTAAAAATTGAGAACAGCGGGCCGGGGCCAGAGTCACGGCCTCGACATAGGAGAGAAGAACGGCCAGGCAAAGCGTGATCCCGAATTGGAGGAAAAACCTGCCGATGATGCCTTTGACGAAGACCACGGGAACAAAAATCGCCACCACGGCCAGGGTCGCGGCCAAGGCGGCGAAAGCGATTTCCTTAGTCCCTTCCAGGGCGGCCGGGACGAGCCCTTTTCCTCCTTCTCTATGGCGGAAGATATTCTCCATGACCATGATGGCGTCATCGACAACGATGCCGACGGCCAAAGCCAGACCGAGAAGGGTGAAGGTGTTGAAGGTGAAGCCCAGGAAGTAGATGATGGCGATCGTTCCCATCAGGGACATCGGGATGGCCAAGATCACGTTGAGCGTACTCGAAAAAGAGCCGAGAAACATCCAGCAGACGAGCGCCGTCAGCATTACGGAGAGGCCCAATTCCAGCTCGATTTCTTTGACCGAATCCTCGATGAATTTCGTGGTGTCGAAGACGACATTGGCCGTCATTCCCTGGGGCATCGTTTTCCGGAAGTCATCGAGTGCCTTCCGGACCTGCGTGGCCACGGAGACGGCGTTGGCGCCGCGCTGCTTTTTTACGCCGAGCCCCTGGGCTTGAACGCCGTTGACGCGGGCCATTCGGCGGATATCGTCAAAGCCGTCCTCGACCAGAGAAACATCGCTTAAATAAATCGGGCTGCCGTTGACTTCGCGGACGACGATTTTGCGGAGCGTCTCGATGTCGACCGCCTCACCGAGGATGCGGACATTGACTTCTCTTCCCCGGGTCTCCAGCCGTCCCGCGGGGAGCTCGACATGCTCACGCTGCAGGGCCGCGATGACGTCTTGTACGGTCAGCCCCCTTTCGTCGAGCTTGGTCGCGTCCAGCCAGACGCGCACGTTACGATCCTGAACGCCCATCAACGTGATCTCCCCAACGCCCGGAATGGTCTGCAATTTTTCTTTAAGGCTGTACTGGACATAATCGCTGAGAACCCGCAGCGGGAACGGGCCGGCCAGAGAAATCATCATAATCGGCTGATCTTCGGGGTTGCTTTTGGAGATCACGGGAGGATCGATATCGCGGGGCAGCTGCCGCTGGGCCTGGGAAACTTTGGCCTGAATATCCTGCATGGCCAGGTCGACGTTCCTCGATAGTTCCATTTCGACCGTGATGGACGCTCCTCCCATTCGCGAATACGAGGTCAGGCTCCGAACGCCTTCGACCTGGCTTAGGGCTTCTTCCATGACTTCGACGATATCGTTCTCGACGACTTCGGGAGCCGCTCCTTGCCAAGCCACGGAAACCGAGATATTGGGAAAATCAACGTCAGGGAATTGGCTGATCCCGATCCGTGACGCGGCCACAACGCCAAAGACAACGGTGGCGGCCATGAGCATCCAGGCGAGAACGGGCTTTCTAACGCATACTTCGGTGAGATTCATGATCGGGCTCCTCTATAAATCCGATTTTTCAGCGTCCGGACGTTTTTTTCCCGGGAACTTGGCCGCTGGGAGCCTGGCCGGTTCTGACCGGCACGCCGTTGCGCAAGGCTTCGGCTCCGCGAACGACGAGCATTTCTCCCGGCTTGAGCCCGGACAGGACTTCCACCTGTCCGTCGGCCGTCCGCATCCCCAGAGTCAGGATGCGTTCCACAGCCGTATTCTTATCAACGACATAAGCGATGAATCCACGCTCGCTGGGGCGGATAGCGGTCTGAGGAATTACGGGAGCCGTGCGGGCGCTGCTTACCGGAACCGTGATCTCGGCAAATGAGCCGGGGCGCAAGGCACCATCTTTGGTGTCATGGATTTCCGCCGTGACATTGACCATTCGCGAGTTTTCATCGGCGGAGGCCGCCACATGGACGATCCTCGAGCTGAACTCTCGCTCCTCGTCCCGCACTTTAAAAAAAGCATTCATCCCGGCGCGAATTTGGGCGGCGTCGCGTTCCGGAGCCTTGAACCGGAGAAGCAAGGGGTCGCGTCTGACCAATGTCGCCAGCACCGTTCCGACCTGGACATATTGGCCGGTTTGAACCGTTCTTGTTTGGAGGATCCCCGCGAAAGGCACCCGGACATAGGCATCATGCAGATTGAGATTAGCCTGATTAAGAGCGGCTTTGCTTTGGGCGACATCGGCCGCGGCCAGGAGGACTTTTGTACGCCAGGTTTCAAGCTCTTCGCCGGGGATGAGTCCGGGAGTCTGATTAATAACGGTTTCCCGACGCTTCAATCCGGCTTCGGCATCGGCCCTCGCGGCCATGGCTTTTTCATAAGCGGCCTGGGCCGCCTCGACGGCCAAACGAAAGCGCTCCGGTTCGATTTCGACAAGCACTTGATTGACGGCGGCCATATTGCCTTCAGCAAAGAGAACGCGATCAACTACGCCGTCGACACGAGCGGTCACCTGGACTTTTTCAAAAGCATCGATGGAGCCCACCGCGCTGACAGTATAGACAAGCAACCGCATCTGGACGGCTTCGGTTTCGACGGGGTATAAAATCCTCGACCGATCACGGGCCGCTCCCTGTTTTCCCTTGACTTGAGGCTGCGGCGCATCCGCGTTTTTCTTACAGTACAGAGAAAAAAGGCAGACTACGATAAATGCAAAAACCCATGTTTTTCGGTGTCGCTTATTCACAGTTTCGGCTCCTTACCGAATGGGTCCAATCCTAGGGCGGCTTCAAGGTTTAAATAGGCGATTCCCAAGCCGTACCTGGCCTGGACAAATCCGACTTCGGCTTCAAAGAGCCGGACATTGGCGTCCGCCACCTGCAGAACGGTGCTGAGTCCTTGTTTATAGAGCTCGGCGGTTTCGGCGGCATTCCTTTTAGCCACATCATAGGTCGTCATCGCCAGCTTGAGGGACGCCCGCTGGTTCGTCAAAGAGACCAGGGCATCGCGGACGTCAAGCTCCACTTTTCGCTCGCCGGCCTGGACGTCCAGGTCGGCTTGATAGGCCAGAGCTTTGCGCTCGCTGTAGTCGCCGTTTCGAGTCAATCCGTCAAAGATGGCCCAGCTAAAAGTCAAGCCTGCGTTCCAGTTGAAATTTTTTCCGGTCAAGCCGGCTTCATTGGTATATCGATATTGGCCGGTCAAGCTCAAACTGGGCAGCCACCTTAGGGTCGGCTCCAGGATAAGCGCACGCTGGGCCTTGGCATGCCAGCGCAGCGAGTTCAGATCGAGCCTGCGCGTCTGGGCCTCGGCAATCAATTGCTCGACGGTCAGGGGATTGTCTTCGGTCGTTTTCAATAAAAAATCGGGAATTTCTAGCTTCTTTCGAATCGCTGTCGGGTCATCCAATAAATAGCCGAGCTGAAGCCATGTGGTTTCGACTTGGCCTTTGACCTGAATGATCCCCATCTCTGCGGTGGCGTATTCGAGATCCGCCCGGGTGACATCATTGACCGAAACCAGTCCGGCCGAATACCGGGCTTTAGCGGCATCCAACGTCTGTTTGGCGAAATCAAAACGGTGCTGGGAGGCCTCCAGGACCTGATCTACGCTCAATGTCGTCAGAAAAGCGTTTCCGACCTCAAAGGCCAATTGGCGTTTGCTGTCGGCCGACGCAAATTGTTGGGAGCTCTTATCCAGGTCCGCCTGGCGGAGTGCCGGGATGCTGTGGGCGTCAAAAATCGTCAGGTTAAGGGCGACTACTCCGGAAAGGGCATTCAGGCTCTGGATGATGATTTGCGAATTGCCGATGATCCGCACAACTTCGAATGGCCGCCGGGTATAAGTTCCGGTGACGTTGATATTCGGCAGGAAAAAGGCCCGCGCCTTCGTCAGACGGGCATCGGCCGCCACGACTAGCTGATCGGCGGACAGAGCCCGCTCATTCCGGCTGAGCGCCAGGTGAATGGCCGATTCGAAAGTCAGGATTTCACCGTCCGCCCTCATGAACGAAGAACAGACGAAAAGGATAAGAACCGTCATGCCGATCAGCCGAACATTTTTATGAGAACCCAATGGTCTATTTTTAATTTTCACTCGACCGCATCCTCCTTTATAGTTCCGGTTTCAGGTAATTTAAGGAAGGATATTAGATGAAAAAATTGGGGTTGTCAAACGAAGTGAATTTCCGTTAGAATTAGGAAGCAAGGATTAAAGACTATTTTTAAAATCCAATACCAAAGGAGGAATTCATGAAAAAGTTCTTCGCCTGCAGCCTCGGCGGCCTTTTCATTCTCTGCCTGGTCGTTTCGGCCGGCTACGGTCAGACCGCCAAAGATGTCCTCGACAAAATGATCGAGGCCCAGGGCGGACGCAAAGTCCTGGAAGGCCTCAAGGACACGACCATCGTCGGCAGCCTGCAGATGATCCAGATGGGGATGAACGGTAACCTGACGATGTACCAGAAAGAGCCTGACAAGATGCGGATCGACATCGAGATCATGGGCATGATCATCACCCAGGCCTACGATGGAGAAAAGGCATGGATGGTCAATCCCCAGAGCGGAACCCAGGAAGAGATGCCGGAGAAAATGGCCCAGGAGATGAAGCGCCAAGCGCTGGGCAACGATTCCTATCTCAATCCCGAAAAATACGGAATCACTTACACCTTCAAAGGCAAAGAGAAAATCCAAGAGATGGAATATCTCGTCCTAGAGCAAACCTTTAAAGACGGGAATAAAGCGACCTTGTTCATCGATCCCACGACCTACCTGATTTATAAAACGAAAAGCAAGACGATAGACCAAACGGGCACCGAAGTCGATGGCGAAAGCATCCTCGGTGATTATAAAAAGGTCGGCGATACGACGGTGGCCCATTCCATGACCGTCTATCAAAACGGCGCCGAATTCATGAAGATGACCTTCACCAAGATTACCTTCAACTCCGGCCTAGAAGACGCCTTCTTCAAGATGTCGAAATAAGCCATGAAAAAAACATCGCGTTTTCTCTGTTTTCTTTTAATCCTCGTCGCCGTGGCCTGCGCCATCAATCCGGTCACGGGCAAACGGGAGCTGATGCTGATCTCAGAACAGCAAGAAATCGAGCTCGGAAAACAGACGGATGCTGAAATCGGCCAGGAATACGGACTCTACAACGACCCTGCGCTGGCGAACTATGTCACATCGGTCGGCATGGCTCTCGTCCCTTACACCCACCGCCCCAATCTGGTCTATCACTTCGCCGTGCTCGACAGCCCGGTGGTCAATGCCTTCGCCGCGCCCGGCGGCTATATCTATGTCACGCGGGGAATCCTGGCCCTGATGAGCTCGGAAGCGGAGCTGGCCGGAGTTCTCGGCCATGAATTGGGACACGTCAGCGCCCGCCATACCGTCCGGCAGATGAGCACAGCCATACTTTTTCAGGTCGGCCTCGTCATCGGGAGCGCTCTCAGCGAAAAGTTCGCCAAGATTGCCGGCATCGTCGGACTTGCCGGTCAGCTTCTCTTTCTGAAATTCAGCCGGGACGACGAGCGCCAGGCGGATTCCCTGGGCGTCCAGTACTCGCGAAAGGCGCAATTTAACGCCGGGGAGATGGTCAGTTTCTTTTCATCCTTGCAACGATACGGCGACCTCTCCGGCGGATCCAGTGTCCCCGGCTTTCTATCGACGCATCCTCTGACGAGCGAGCGTATCAAAAACGTCAGCGCCATGATCACGCCGCAGGACACCGCCATCCCCAAAAAACGAGAGCCTTATCTGAACCGGATCGAGAACATGATCTACGGCGACGACCCGCGGCAGGGCTATGTCCAAGGGAATGCGTTCTATCACCCCGGGATGCGCTTTGTCTTTTCCTTCCCTCAGGGCTGGAACGTGCAAAACACGCCGGTCCAGGTTTCGTTGGCTCCGGAAGGCGCCGAAGCGGCGATGATCCTTCGCGTGGAGACGACCAACGATGACTTGGCGGCCTTCGCTCAAAAAAAAGCATCCTCCATCGAGGGCCGGCAGTTCGTCAGCGAACAACAAATCACGATCCATGGCATGGCCTCTTATCACCAGATCTACAATATCGTCCAGCAGGACCAGGAGCCGCTCCGCGTGCGGCTTTCCTTTCTAAGAAAGGGCGCCAACATCTACTACTTTACCGCTCTGAGCAAAGAACAGCAGTTCGGCCAGTACGACAACGTCTTCCGCAATATCGTTTCATCGTTTGACAATTTGAACGATCCGAACTATCTGAACCGGCAACCGAAGAGGCTCAAGATTTTAAAAGCCGACGGCACGCAGAGATTGAATGATATATTTTCGCGCAACGGAGTGAATAAAAATCTATGGTCGCTGCTGGCCATTGCCAACGAGATGAAGGCCGAGGATTTACCGGCGCTGAATCAGCTCATCAAGATCGTCAGGTAGTTGCGATTTCTTAAAGGAAATCCTTTAAAGGCGTAAAAGGAAAGGAGCGAAAATGAACAAGAGAAATATTTTTTTGATACTGTCTCTCCTGTTGTTTGCCCTGTCAAGTCTCTTCATTTTCGGCCAAAGTTCCGCTCCTCCAAAAGAACCCAAGCAGGTCAAAATTATCTTTGCCCATGGCTCTCTCCGCTGCGAGCCTTCCAGGGGAAGCGTGGCCTTTTATGCTACATCAACGCATCCGGAGGCTTTTTATGTCGGAGGTGGAAACGAATGGGAAGTGACAACTTCTTCTGCGGGCATTTATCGTTTGAGGCAGACCTCATGGGGGAATAATTTTTGGGAGGTGGATCTGATCAAAAGACAGATCCAAAAAATTTCTGAGGGCGCCGGCTTAACCCGGAAGCCGAATCTGTGGTTAGGGTTTGAAGTTGTGATTTTGAGGCCCGGAGAAATGGCCTTTGCCATTAATTTCCGAAATATGGAGTTAAGATTTGAACCCTTAAAGAAGCAGATCAAGCTTCATGGCGACAACTATCTCCTTTCTAGCTGCGGTGACCTGGATCAATGCCAAATCAATCCTCAGCTCTATCACCTCAAGAATCGTATGCTCACAGGAGATAGTTTCTGGAAGATCGACCTTGGAGCCAAGCAATTGATTTACACCACGGGAGGAAATTTCTGCGAGGTCTCCGAGAATGACAAAGATTCAATCTGGCCCGATGTCCAGATCAACATCAAATATTAAAGAATAAATTATTTTTTGTGCGGTTCTGACGTCCTCATCCGCTGATGCGGCTTGATGATGACTTTCATGGATTCCCGGCCGTCGATCACGAGTCGAAAACCTTGAGCGATGTCTTTTAAAGGAAGTCGATGCGTAATCATATCATCCACTTTGATCGTTTCCGTTTCTATAAGTTTTATGGCCTCCTGAATATCCGGAGGTCCGCAGTAATAAGAAGTGAGAATTTTAACCTCTTGGGTCCAAAAATCATTAATGGGCACGATCACTTTCATATCCGGTCCCGGAACAGCGAAAAATATTATCGAACCGCCTTTATCCACGCATTTCCAGGCTTGATCCAGCGCCGCAAGGGCCGAGGTGCATAAAACGACGACATCCGCCTTTTTGCCATGTTCTACCGTCAAACGTTGAGCGACGTTGGTGGCCGCATCGAGAGTGATATCCGCTCCTATCTTTTTGGCAAAATTTAATCTTGTTCTGTTGATATCAGTCGCTATGATCCTGCAATTTTTTGCCTTGGCGAGCTTGACCTGCAGGAGTCCGGACATTCCGCAGCCCATGACCATGACCGTTTGGCTTTTCTTTATCCCGGCAAGATCTTGAGCTCGGACGACGCAGGCCAGGGGCTCAATAAAAGTGCTTTGATCATAGGTCATATTCTCTGGCAGCCGATAGGCTCCTTTTTCCACCAGAATCTCCGGAACAAGAATATATTCGGCAAAACCGCCGGGCAGCCGGGCTTTGACATTGGGACAAACGGGGTAGTGTCCAGCATCACAATAATAACAATTCAGGCACGGCACTTTCGGAGCTACGAAAACCCTGTCTCCGGGTCGATAATTCTTTACCGATTCCCCAACCTCAACAACTTCACCGCCAATTTCATGTCCTTGGACCAGCGGCGCTCTGGGAAGCCGGTACCATTCAACGACATCACTTCCGCATATTCCGCAGGAAATGACCTTGACGAGCATCTCTTTGGGGCCGGGCTTCGGCGTGGGCCAGTCTTCGATTCTAATATCGCGGTTATTATGCCAAACGGAAACCTTCATTCCCTGGATGAACCTTCAGGCCTATCCTTGATTTTTTAAAGTCTGATAAAGGTCATAAGCCTTGGCCGGAGATTCATTGGCCTGGACGACCGAACGCACGGCCTGAATCATGGCCACGGGCGCTTTGGATTGAAAAATGTTCCGGCCCATGTCGACGCCGGCCGCACCTTCTTCGACCGCTTTGTAGGCCATGGTCAAAGCTTCCAATTCCGGAAGTTTTTTGCCGCCGGCGATGACAATCGGAACGGGGCAGGATGCGCACACGGTTTCAAATCCCTTCTCAATATAATAGGTCTTGATATAGTGGGCGCCGAGCTCGGCGCAGATCCTGGTCGCAAGCCTGAAGTAGCGCGCATCGCGGACCATATCCTTCCCGACGGCGGTCACGGCCAGCGTCGGAATCCCGAAGCGGGTGCCGAGATTGACCATGCTGGTCATATTGATGATCGACTCTCTTTCGTGCTCACCGCCGATAAAGACTTGGACGGCCGTGGCGCAGACATTCAGGCGAATGCATTCCTCCATATCAACCGCAATCCCCTCATTGGAGAGCTCCTTGAGAATGCTCGTCCCGCCGGAAACCCTGAGGACGATGGATTTTGAAGTGGACGGGGGAATAATGCTCCGCAGAATTCCTCTTGTCAGCATGAGCGTGTCCGCGTAGGGCACCAAAGGGAGGATGCTGAGATCGACTCGTTCCAATCCCGTGGTGGGCCCTTGAAAATAGCCATGATCGAAGGCCAACATGACTGTTCGACCGGTCTCGGGATTGAAAATCCGGGAAAGCCTATTTTTCATCCCCCAATCCAGCGAGCCAGAGCCTTTGAGAAAAAAACTATCTGTTTTTTGGGGGATATCGGCACAATAATTTTTCGCCTCCTTAAGGTCATCGATGTCGGCCATCATTCTTCTCCTTGTCCGGGTTGATGACAAACCTATCACACTCAAAAAATGCGGTCAAGTGGCCAGATCATCCCAAAATTGCCGTCAGAAAGCGCCGGACGGGTCCTGCCGCGGCTCTTCCCCTCCCGTCCTCACGTCCTTAGCCGAAGACACGAACATTTTTTTAGCCCCCCTTGAATTCCAAGGGGGGAAGCGAGGATTAATGTCAATAAGTCAAATTCTGGGAACGCGTCTTCGGAATTACTTAGGTGGGGCCCTCTCCGCACCTTGGAGGGGAAGACCCCTTCCAACGGTCGCTTTGCTCCCTGCCTCCCCTTCTCGGGCTTGCGCCCTGCGACCAAAGGGGCATACCCCCTTGGAACTCCCGCCGATCGTATCGTCCGATCGGCGCGGGCGGGAGGGGAGCCCCTTCGCCGCGTCACCCATCCGGTGCTTTCTATAGTTTAATTCAATAATAGAATCTATTATGAATTTAAGAGATTTTTTAAATTTAACGGCAATTCAGGAATCATGTGCAAAATGTCCGAAAGGAAGCTGCTTAAAAAAAGAAGCTGGCTGTTTTAGGGAATTAAGCTAAAGGGGGTAACAAGGAGGGTAGGTCCTGCCCAGCCAGCGCAGCAGGCATGGAGCTATTATAAAGTAGCAATTTGATAAAGTCAATAGGTTTGATCGAAAGTTCTTTATTTTTCAGGATTTCTCCCGACGAAGACACCAGCCAGGAGGCTTGATTTCGGCTATGTCAAAGACCGTTCCGGCATGTCTTTCACTGTCAACGAAGCTTTCTAAAAGTCGGAAAATCTTCAACAAAAAGTTTGAAATTCGTTGACACCTGGCCGCTGATTCTGTTATTTTCTCTACCTAATCCAAGAGAGGCCGGATTTTTTGTATATTTTTGTCGGATTTTTAATCGGATTTGTGGCGGCCATTCCGCTCGGCCCGGTCAATGTCTTCGTCATCTCCCAGACCCTGAAGCGGGATTTCTTTCACGGATTCATGGGTGGGATTACCGCCGCGGTGCTTGACACGATCTATTGCCTGGTCGCCATTCTGGGCATTTCTCAAGTGGCGTTCAACGTGAGCAAATATCTGGCGCTGCCGATCATGAAGGTCGTGGCCGCCTTTGTTCTTTTTGCGCTCGGATTCCGTATGTTTCAACAGTCCAAGACCTACAATGAGACCAAGCCGGACCAAAAAACGACCACGTTCTCTCCTCGGCCTATGTTCGGCGTCGCTTTACTCTACGTTTCGAATCCCTCCCTTTATGCTTTTTGGCTGGCCGTCGCAAGCATGGCCACAAGTCATTACTGGGTTTTCGAAAGCGGCACGACTCCCGTCTTGTTCTCTCTTGCCTGCGGCATTGGCGGCGCGACCTGGTATTTTATTCTGACTCAATATGTCTCTAAGCATCATCACCAATTTTCGCCCCAAACCTTCCGAAAGATCTTTCTCGTTCTGGCCATCGTCCTCTTCGCCTTCGCCATCTACACGTTTGTTTCGATTTTTGTCAAACTCAAATTGTAGGCTGGGATTAAACCTCTCAATTCGCCGACACATGCCGAATTCAAATAGAGTCTCTCTTTCTCACTCCCCGTGAATTCGAAACATGTCTCCATTTTCCTTATGAGGAGCGACGAACATGCCCCGGAAAAGAATTCATCTGGTATGCAATGCCCACCTCGACCCCGTCTGGCTCTGGGAATGGCCGGAAGGCGCCGGAGAAGCGCTTTCGACGTTCCGCACCGCCGCGGGCTTAGGCGAAACTCATGATGATTTTATTTTTTGCCATAACGAAGCCGTCCTCTATCAATGGATCGAAGACTACGAGCCCGCGCTTTTTAAGCGGATTCAATGGCTGGTCGAACAGAAAAAATGGAACATCCTGGGCGGCTGGTTCCTTCAGCCCGACTGCAACATGCCCAGCGGCGAATCGTTTGTCCGCCAGGTCCTCCTGGGTAAAAGATACTTCCGGGAAAAATTCGGGGTGGACGTCAAAACAGCCTCGAACCTCGATTCCTTCGGACACACGCGCGGACTCGTCCAGATTTTAGCCAAGAGCGGTTATCATTCTTATCTCTTTTGCCGGCCGGACCGGAACTGGACCGAACTTCCGGCCGACGATTTCGTCTGGGTCGGTTATGACGGCTCGGAAATCATGGCTTCCCGGGTCCAGGCCCATTATAATTCCAAAGGCGGCGGCGCGCGGGCTAAAGTCGAAGACTGGATGCGCGGCCATCCGGACCGGGATTTAAGCGCTCTCCTCTGGGGCGTCGGAAATCACGGCGGCGGCGCTTCCCGGCGCGACCTGGAAGACCTTGAGGATTTGTCGGCGGCCGTGGAAGACTTCGATATTTTCCATTCCACGGCCGAAGCGTATTTTGAGGAGCTTGAAAAAAGAAAGAACCAGCTTCCCCGCCACGCCAACGGCATCAATCCCTGGGCGGTCGGCTGCTACACGACCATGGCCAGAGTCAAACGAAAGCACCGGCTGCTCGAGAACGAGATTTTTTCCGCGGAAAAAATGGTTTCCACGGCTTTGCTTCAGGGATTGATTAAATACCCCCAGGAAGAAATGAGGGATGCAGCGCGCGATCTCGCTTTCGCCGAATTCCATGATATTCTGCCCGGCTCATTGATCGGCGCGGGCGAAGAAGGCGCGTTGCGTCTGCTCGACCACGGGCTGGAGATTTGTTCGCGCGTCAAAGCCAAGGCCTTCTTCGCTCTGGCCGCGGGAGAGCCGCCGGCCAAACCGGGCGAAATTCCGATTTTCATCCACAACCCGCATCCGTTCAAAATTAAAAGCATCATCGAGTGTGAATTCGAAGAACATGAGCCGAACTTCGGCGGCGGGTTTTTATTCCCTAAAATTTTCAAGAAAGGCCGACTGCTCGCCTCGCAGCCTGAAAAGGAGGTCAGCAATCTGAGCATCGAATGGCGCAAAAAAGTCGTGTTCGCGGCCGAGCTCGAGTCTGGACGGTTGAATCGTTTTGACTGCCGGCTGGAAAAAATTCAAGCCAGACCGCAGCCTCGGGGCCAGAAAGCTCCCGGCGCCATCCTCTTCAGGACCAACGACCTCGAAGTCATCATCAATACCGCAACCGGTTGCGTCGACCGCTTCCGCGCAAAAGGCATCGACTTTCTGGCCGCCGGAGCTTTTCAACCGCTGGTCATCGAGGACAATGCCGATCCATGGGGCATGAGCGTCCGGAATTTCCGCAGCCTCGCGGGGAAATTCACGCTCATGGATCAGGAGGGCGGCAGCTGGTTGTCAGGCGTATCCAAGGGGCCGATCCCATCCGTCCGCGTCATCGAAGACGGGGCGGTCCGGACGGTCATCGAGGCCCTGCTATCTCACGGTCGTTCTTTTATCGTCCTGCGCTACAAACTGCCGAAGCGGGGAACGGAGATCGAGGTCGAAGTCCGTGTCCACTGGAACGAAAAAGACAAAATGCTCAAGCTGTCGCTGCCCATATTATTCCGGCCCCAAAAATATCTTGGCCAGACGGCCTACGGCGTTGAAGAACTGTCCATGAAAGGCGATGAAGCCGTATCTCAGAAATGGACGGCGGCCGTCTCCTCAGAACGAGGCCTGGCGCTGACCTGCGTCAATGACGGCGTCTACGGCTCTGATTTCGCCGACGGCGAACTGCGCCTTTCCCTGCTGCGCTCTCCCGCCCATTCCGCGGATCCCGCCGGCGACCGGCCCATGCTTTACCAGGACCGCTATATTCCCCGGATCGACCAGGGCGAGCATGTCTTTCATTTCTGGCTGAATGGAGGAAAGCTTCAAGAGCGGCTGGAGCGGATCGACCGGGAAGCGCTGGCCAAAAACGAAAAACCCTATGTTCTGAGTTTCTTTCCGCCCGCAACCGGGAAAAAAGCCAAGCCGGCGATTGATTTAAGCGACGATAGCGTCGAAGTCGCGGCGCTGAAAAAGGCCGAAGATTCCAACGATTTAATCATCCGGCTTTTCGAACCCACGGGGAAAAAAAGGGCGACCATTCTCTCTCTGCCCTGTGTCTCGGCAAAAATAAGGATTGCTCTAAAAGGATTTGAAATTAAAACCCTGAAGTTCAGTCAGAAAACCAAAAAATTCAAAGAAGTCGATTTGTTAGAAAGAACGGTTTCATAGTCACGAACCAGCCTGAATTCCCCTCTAAATTGACATAAATTCTTGCCTGGACTATCATGCCTTTCCAAGAAATTCATCAAGGATATCAAATTCGCTGAAATCTACGGATTTTTGTCAGCGGGCATATGTCCCGAATCCTATGGAAAACATGATGCAAGTGACCGTAGAAAAAATTGTCTATCCGGGAAAAAGCCTGGCGACACACGACGGACGGGTGATATTTACGGACGAAGGTCTGCCGGGAGAAACCGTTGAAGTCCGGACAATCAAAGAGAAAAAGAATTTCATCGAAGCCGAAACGATAAAAATCCTAAAGGCGTCGCAGCGACGGGTTGAAAACAGGTGCCTTCATTATAAAGCCTGTTCTCCGTTTCAGACGATATCCTATCCTTTTCAACTGGACGTCAAAAAAAGCCAGCTCAAGGAAATATTTTCCAGAAAATTTGATTTGGCGGACGGCGAAAGTCCGGACATCATACCTTCCCCGAATATCTGGCGCTACCGGAACAAGATTCGGCTGCATGTCGTCCGGGATGAAGGGAAAGCCGCGCTCGCCTATCATGCCCCCGGGTCGCAGAGAGAATTCGCCATAGCCGGGGAATGCTTTCTTGTCTCGGAGCCGGTCAACCGCTTGCTCGCCGATCTTCTCCAAATCATCGACGACAAGCGGTTGACGTCTCTTGAAGAAGTCGAGGTCAGAGAGAGCCGGGCATCCGGCGAGTTGCTGCTCAATCTCTTTT
>Ga0315282_10001494_pt1 | contig 43813 bp, 42 predicted proteins | sample YL17G07_20_MG_FD_203693 | JGI IMG/M metagenome (GOLD analysis project Ga0315282, IMG submission 203693) | Sediment microbial communities from Yellowstone Lake, YNP, Wyoming, USA - YL17G07_20 | ecosystem: Environmental > Aquatic > Freshwater > Lake > Sediment | place: USA: Wyoming | collected... | reverse complement strand
AAACCCCTGCGGCGCTATAGAGGGCTGAAGCTTGGCGAGGGCCGTCTAAATCCTCCCACAATCTCGACAACGTTGAGCTGTATGATTCCCTGGCGAACATCTTTTTGGCCTCAACGACTGCCTCAGAAAATTTAGCCAGCTCTGGAGAGGTATCCTTTTGGGAAAGAATTCTTTCAGACCAGAATCCATTGCCGCCCTTTAAGTCCAAAAGAACCTGATTAGGGACTCGGAACCATGGAGCTCTCACTGCACCCGCCCATGCCACGTCATCGTAGGGACGGATCATGGCTGTAAAGAGGTTTAGAAGATGGTGTACCTCGGGCTTTTGCCTCATTGGCTCCCCTTCCAAGAGCTGCAGGGGAACACCACACTCCGTGAGAGCCTTTACAAAAGATGGAAGGTTCGTGCGTGCCGGAATGAGGATGGCGATTGTCTCCTTGGGCCTTTCTCTATGGAGCGTGGCCACTTCCGACGCTACCCATTGGGCTTCTCTTTCACGAGGAGGATGGGCTTCACCTCCTGAATATTCCTTGGTGAAGATAGCTGCTTTCGTCGGGATGGGATCGTCGGATTTCCCTTTGGCCGCTTCAGAGCGAAAAAACTGAACTTCGTCGTATTCTTTCCGTGGGGAAGACATCACTTGTTCAAACACCCTGTTCGCAAAAGTGATGAGATGCGGCCTTGACCGGAAGTTTGCTGTGAGAAGGAGTGGCTTAAGAGGCAACGGAGCCTCGCTATTTCGTGGCAGGCCTTTCTCCTCTAACTCATAGAACAGTTCAACCTCTGCCCTCCGGAAGCGATAAATGGACTGCTTGGGATCGCCCACGACGAAAACGGTTCGTCCATCTCCAGGCTCCCAGCCCTCTGCCAATCCCCCCAGGATCTCAACCTGAATGTCATTCATGTCCTGAGCTTCGTCAACCAGGATGTGCCTGAGGTGTTCCTGGTGAAAGATGAGGCTCTCGCTCGGCCGGCCCCCCTGGCCCGCCTGGCTCAGGGCCCTCAGGGCTCCCATCTCAAGCTCCAAATAATCCATCCCCTGGGTACGGATCAGTTCCTGGAGTCTTGCCGACGCACCCGCCGCAAGAATCAGTACATCCATTAGTTCGGCTATCCCTACGTTATCTTCTTCAGGGTTCGGCCAATCAGCCACGAAAGCCAGAAGTCTGGTCATATCTTTTGGAAGTTGAAGGATAAACCGTGCCAATGGCTGTTTTCCAAGGTCCTTTGGGAATCCATCTGCGGTTGATACCCTTTTCCGCAGAGTTTTTGATTTCGTAAGGAATATCTCGGAGGCCCTTTTCCAGTTTGGCAGTTCCTGGAGTGTGTGACCGGGAACAGACTCAGGAAATGTTTCGCCAAATGGCACCCTCCCCTCTTTCAGGGCTTTTCGGAGGTCTTTCCATTCCTTCCTGGCTTGCATGAAGTACCCATTCAATTGCTGGAGGTACTGACCTGCATATCTTTCGAGACGACCCTGGACTTCCGAGCCAAAGGATTGAGATGTTCCTCTTTCTGAAGTAAACAGGGGAAAATCCTTCAACCGGTCCCGTCTTCCAAGTAACCCCTTCATCTGTTTTGAGAGAGCATCCGGGTAATTATTTACAGCCGCCAGACGGTTGATATAGGCGTTTCTTTCTTCACTCGAGATGTCCTTTGATAGGATACTTTCTACGTATTGATCAACCGTCCTTTGAAGAAGTGCCTCCTGGTCAATATCGTCGAGGAGATCCAGCCCTGGCGGAATCCCCGATTCCACAGGCCAGCCTCTTAACATGGAAGCACAGAAACTATGGAACGTACCGATCTGCAATGATTCGGGGTTGAACAGGATCGCAGGGTGGCTGCCGTGCTTTATGAGAGCCTTCGCGGCTAAGGAAAGAAGAAGAGCTTCCCAGGGAGATTCGGGGACAGGCTCTTTTGCTTTAGCCTGATTCAACTTCTGGATGACGCGGTTTTTCATCTGAACCGCTGCTTTCCGCGTATAGGTGACAGCAAGGATCTGCCGGGGATGAGAAACCCTGGAAAGAAGAGCTAAATAGCGAGCGATGAGGAGATCTGTTTTGCCAGACCCGGCAGGGGATTCGACAATAAAACTCCCCGACGTATTAAGGGCCTCGTCCCGGATTTTTTGGTCAGGTGCTGGAAGGACTGCCAATGGAACTACTCCTTATCTTCGGAGCCGTCGTCTTCTTCTCTTTGTTCTTCAAAACCGCAAAGGCTCGGAAATGCACAATACTCACAGGCTCCCTGATTCTGCGGTGAAGAAGGTCGTGGCCGGGGGTCTGCTTTGTAAATCCCTTTCAAAGGTCCCTCGAGTCGTTTCTTCACCTCTTCAATCCAATCTTTTAAGAAACCTTCCCAGTCCACATTTTTCAAGTCGGATACTTTCACCTCTGAGGCCTTCTTCAAAAGGATGTACCCCGCTTGCGTCTGGCCACTCGAGGCACCTAGGCAAGAGACAAGTCCTTTCTGAATAGCAAGGAGGTAAGCGGGCAATTGGGGCCTGACCATTTCATTCACCACTTCCGTCTTGGGTGGTGGGTTGCCTATTTTATAATCCCAGAGGGCCATGCCCTTCTCCGGATGGGTATCGACGCGGTCGAGTTGCCCTTTCAAGGCGATTCCGGTCTTTGCTATCACAAGTCCCTCGAAAGGCTCTTCTCCAGCCTCAAACCTCCAGCCCTCGAGGGCCCGTTTCTGTTCTACATCGAGCCATGCCTTTAGAAGCCCTGGAAATTTATCGCTTCCTAGAAGCCTCACACGCTCCACTTGCCAGAATGGATCTTGCAGCCTATCGCCCAGGAGTTTGTCCACAGTCTTTTCCAAAAATTCTAAGGCCTTGCTTTTATCGTTAGGCCAGTCAGGCGCAACAGCAGCAAGCCCGCGGGTGAATTCCTTGAGGATTCTGTGGATGAGGTCACCCCGTTCCCTGGGGTCGATCCCGATCTTCGTTTCCTCAAGAGGCTCCAGCGCAAGCAGGCTTTCAGCAAAAAATTTAAAAGGGCACAGCAGCAGGCTCTCAAGTTGTGTTACTCTCAGCGAACTAGGTAATGAGAAATTCACATTTTCTGAAGGTTTTTCTTCCACATTTTCTGAAATGCTCCGGAGTCCCTTCAATCCTTCCCTGAGCCAGCGAGCCCTCAGCCATTCCTCGGGAGGCTCTTTCCACAGATCGATTGTATAGTGAGAGTCCTCTTTAGAAGATTCGTCTGGAATCAACGGACAGGGAAGATAAGGGAAATCCTCGCCTTTGGAGGCCGCACGGCTGAAGGTCACCGCAGGTGCGCCGGAGAGAAGGGACGAAAGGTTGCGTTGACCCGCCTCCCACTGTTTCTCAGCCGTACCTCCTTCTACTTCACGGAGTTCGTCAGGATCCAAAAAAGGCAGGTCAACCACGGTCTGCGGCAGAGCGCGGCCGTGAGTCCCCACCACCCAGACACGGTCAAAGGCCAGTCCTCTCGATTCCACCAGATCGAGAATCTGAATACCGGCCGTCTCGGGAGTTTTCTCAACGACCTCGATTCCCCGGGATAAGGTATTGATCCAAGCCAGGACATCACCTCTACCCATCTCCAAATACCCAAGCTCTTTTTCAAGCTCTTCCACAATCTTGAAAAGATGTTCTTTTGCTAAAATATCTGTCTCACACCTAGCTAGGGGGAAGCCCAGATTCTTCCACAAATTCTCAAGCTCCTGGAGCCATACCTTCATCGGTCTTTTCACATAGAGGAAGAGGTTGCGAAGTGGCTGAATCGGGCAATCCCTATGGCTCAGGCCGGAAAGGATATCTTCCAAAGGCATCGTCCCGTTTTGCCCCCAAAGAAAGGATCTGATTGCCATCTCCTGATCTTCCTGAAATCTCCTGACATAAGGCGAGAAGAGGAGGGAGGAAAGTTGGGCGTTTGGCCGAGGTTCATCCAAGAGGCTCAAGGGCAACAAGGCTGTCTGAAATAGGGGATGTTCCGAGAGCGGGGTCCCCATGGTCAGGTTATAGCGAAGGGCGTCGGAAGACCTCTCTTGCCTGTCCACCAGCTCTTCTAAAAACTGTTTGATTAGCCTGAAATAATCCTGATCCAAAAGGACCACTGCAAGTCGCTTCTGGCCATTATTCCAGGAATTGATCACCTGAGCACATACGGCTTGGCACTCTTGCTCAGGAGTGGCGTAAACGCGAGTCTCCACGTTTTCATCGGGACTCTTGAAGGCACGGTAGAGGGCCACCTTCGATCTTCTGGCCATTGATTCAACAAGAATCTCTTCCATAGGGGAAAATTCGTCATACCCCGCCAGAATGATATTCTCGGGAAGCGTGATCCTTCCTTCTTCTACTGCTTCCCCTACCCTCTTTAGAATATTTCCCCAGGGGATATATTGATTCTTTTCAAGGAGAGCCAGGAAATGTCCGAGAACACCGCGTCTCCAGTCGGGAAGGATATGTCCTCTTGCAGAGCCCACAAGGGGTTGCCCTGAGCGCATTAACAGGTCGAAGGAATCTTGTAGCTGCTGGTAAAGGAAGGGGCCCCGTCTCAGCTCTTCCACCAATTCTATCCCTTGTGTTGCCTCATCCCATAGGCGTAAACCTGCCAGTCTTGTAAGAGGCCGGTAAGGCTCCCAAAGCGATTCAAACGCATTTCTGATCCACCGGTTGAAGCCAAAGACGCTCGGCGTCTTCCATCCCTGCTCTTTTCCCTTGATCCTTTCCAAACGAAAGCAATGGAGTACCCTCCGTGAAAGGCGTGCGGTGGATGTTAGAACAAGGTCTCCTCTGAAACCTGCTTCCACCAAGGCCTGTTCGAGTTCAAGGGCTGATGAAAATGTCCGATCAGAAATCGTGGTCATAGCCTCCTGTCAGTACAACCCGGCTGTTGCCCTCCTCCTTGCTCATTCTATTCCTTATCAAAATGACATTCAATATTTTTCGCTTAGACACAGGGAGTTAAGACAGTTGCTGGGCTTGACAATAATATTTTAAAAGGCTATCTGGATCATGAGAGCGTAACCAAAGACTGCTTCGGCGTTTCACTGTATCCCATGTAGTACAGGGCTTCCCCTCGCAATGACATGAGAGGGAGTTATTGCTGATGGATCAAAAAGTTCAAGATATTGTCGCTGATCTGAAAGCCTATCTCGAATATCTGAAGGGGATGGGGATTGAGGCTCTTCCGGTCGCCGAAGAGAAGGTGGAGAAAATGATCCCACCAGAAGCTCCAACCCTGGAAGAGATCCGAAGAGAACTGGGAGATTGCAAAAGGTGTAAACTCCACCGGACGCGGACCACGATTGTCTTTGGAGAGGGGAATAAAAAAGCCAAACTGATGTTTATCGGAGAAGGTCCGGGGTATGATGAAGATGTTCAGGGAAGACCTTTTGTCGGAAAAGCGGGGCAGCTCTTAACCAAGATCATTCAGTCGATTCATCTCGAGAGAGAGGAGGTCTACATCGCAAATATCATCAAATGCCGTCCTCCTCAGAATCGGAACCCGGAGCCCGATGAGATCGGGAGTTGTTCTCCTTTTTTGATGAAGCAGATTCAAGCCATTCAGCCCAAAATCATCTGTGCCCTGGGGACATTTGCTGCCCAGACGCTTCTTCAGACAGATGCCAAAATTACTTCACTCCGCGGGAGGACCTTTGACCTTCAGGGGATCAAAGTTCTCCCCACCTACCATCCTGCCTTTCTGTTGCGGAATCCTGATAAAAAAAGAGAGGTCTGGGAAGATATGAAGCAGATCGCCGAATGGCTGGCCAAAGAAGAAAAATAGGCTCAGTCCATAGATAATCCCAGACGGTAGTTCAATTCGAAGCCCTTCTCCTTTAGAGTTTCCAAGACCGCAGAGACGGTTTCCCGGATCAACAGTTCCCAGATGGAAAATTTCTTCTTGGGGTAGAGGATGTCGGGTTTCCCCTCAATTCCGACCAATTTCGCCGTCGCATCGATGGCATCGTCAAGATTTCCAATCTGGTCAACTAGGCCCAGTTGTTTGGCCTGCTCTCCCGTCAAGATGCGACCGTCTGCAATTTCAGTCACCTTCGAACGATCCAATTTTCTTCCATCTGCCACCGCCTTGATAAACTGCTGGTGGACATTATCGATCACCTCTTGGATGATCCTCTTCTCTTCAGGGGTCATCTCCCGGAAAGGAGATCCGATATCTTTATGCTCTCCGCTTTTCAGGACCACTCCTTTAATGCCTATCTTTCTGAAGAGCTCCTCAATGTTGGTAAACTCCATGATAACTCCGATGGACCCTGTGATGGTTCCGGGGTTGGCAACGATGAGGTCTGAAGCACAGGCAATATAGTAACCTCCTGATGCGGCCACCGATCCCATGGAAGTGACAATTTTCTTCTTCCCTTTGACTTTCAAGATCTCGCGATGAATCTCCTGAGAGGGACCCACCCCTCCTCCCGGAGAATCAATCCGAAGAATGATCGCCTTCACGGCGTCATCCTCGAGATATTGGTGAATCTCATCGATGACTCCCGAGGATTGGGCAATGACTCCCCGGATTTCCACGATCGCAATCTTATCCCCAAAGGAAAATGGGCCCGATGTTCTGCCAGACCGTCCAATGAGGTAAAGGGCAGAAAAGAAGATCACGAGCAAGACCACGATCACTCCCACCCCGATTAGGATCCGTTTTTGTTTCATATGTCCTCCCGTATTGAAAGACGCAAAGTGCACAGCGCATAGCGCATGGAGCAGAGAGCATAGAGTAAAAATATACTTAACTCAGTTTGTTGGGTTTGTTGAGTTCATTGAGTTGCTTGGGTTAACTCATTATGAGTCGGATCGACCCAATAAACCCGATAAACTCGAGTAACTAAGCAACCCTTCTTTTTTCCCAAGCGCTGAGCGCTATGCGCTTTGCGCTTCACACCGGTGAGATGCGAATCGTCTCGAAGGGAGCCAGCTGAAAGATACGAATGAGTTTCATCTTCACCAGTTCGAGAATCGCCAGGAACGTGACAATAATGACCCGACGAGAAGCCTGCTCCGGGAAGAGGAGATGAAAGGCGATGCTTCGGTTTTCTCTTTGAAGAAGGGAAAGGATGTCTTGTACCTTCTCCTCCACGCTGAGCCGATCTAAGATCACTTCATGAAAGGCTTCGGGTTTGGCCCTCTCCAGGACTTGTCGGAACACATCTAACAATTCAAAGAGGTTTACTTCGATCCTCTCTTCCCCCTTGGATCCCTCCTCGTCGGCGAGAACCAACCGAACAAACACATCCCGATCGAGCATGGGCCCTCTCTCGAGTTCGGTGGCGGCTTCCTTATATTTCTGATATTCTAAAAGCCTTCTGACTAACTCTGTGCGTGGGTCTTCTCCTTCTTCTTCCTCTTCTTCGGTGGAGGTCGGCAGGAGCATTTTCGATTTGATGTGAAGAAGCGTCGAGGCCATCAGGAGGTATTCGCCGGCGGTATCGAGATTGAGAACTTTCATCACATTGAGCGTTTCCAGATACTGCTCGGTGATCAGGGCGATGGGAATGTTAAAGATATCGACCTCGTTCCTTTGGATGAGATGGAGCAAGAGGTCGAGAGGCCCTTCAAACATCTCCAACCGGACCGTATAAGCAGATTTTTCCTCAGGGGACATCCCGTTTTCCATCTTCAATCCATCCCATAGGCCTTGGTGATATATTCCATTTCATCCTGGCGGGTCATAACCTGTTCATCGAGCCGCGCCTTGAGCAAATCGGCCAGGGTCTTTCGAATGGAGGGGCCTGGCTTAATTCCCATTTGAATCAAATCCCTCCCTTTGAGCAGAGGCTTCGTATCCTTCAATTGTGTGAAATAGAGAGAGATATATCGTCGCGTCGCCATCTGGGAGGTCTTGGCCATCATGAAGAGTTTTGACTCCGTCGAAAGAGGGTCAAGCAGGGTATAGATCTCTGACCGTTTCGGCTGGAAATCGGCTTGAATCCATGAAAACATTTGGAGAAGGGCTTGGTCGGCCTGACGCTTGCCTTCCACCGCTTTATCTCGGATTTTATCATTCATCGCCAGCCGTTGACAGAGCTCATGGATTTCTCCCTCTTTGAGAAAATCGATGAGCCCATAAAAGTAAATGAGCCAACGCTCATACCGCTCGTCCAAAAAAAGCAGGTCGAACCATGCGACGACATGGTGGATCTGTTCAAAAAGGTTTTCCATCCCCTCTTCCCATTTGAGGTGGGGATGAAGAAAAGGAAAGAGATGAAAGTCGCCCATGCGTTTCAGCGCTGGAATGGGATTCTCTTCGTGAAGGATGAGGACGAGCTCGGAGAAGATCCGGCCTCCTGAGAGACGGCCGAGGAAGCCCATCTTGACCGCATTCTTCAGCAGATGCTGGGTATGTTTTCCGATCTGAAATCCCAACCTCTGTTCAAAACGAATGGCCCGGAAGACGCGGGTGGGATCCTCCACAAAGGAAAGATTGTGAAGGACTCGAACCACCTTCTCCTTCATATCTCTCAACCCTCCAAAAAAATCGATCAATTCTCCAAAAGATTTCGGGTTGAGCTGGATCGCAAGCGTATTGATCGTGAAGTCCCTCCGGTAGAGGTCCATCTTGATCGAACCGCTTTCCACGGTGGGGAGGGCTGCAGGAGAATCATAGACCTCGATGCGGGCCGTGGCCACATCCACCTTTAAACCGTCAGGAAAGAGAATGATGGCTGTGCCGAATTTTTTGTGCGTTCGAATTCGACAGGGGAATCTTTTTTCAAATTGTTCGGCGAACTGGATCCCATCCCCTTCCACCACGATGTCCACATCGAAATTCTCCACCCTCATTAAGAGATCCCTGACAAACCCGCCTACGGCGTAGACCGAGTAACCCAGAAGATCCCCCACCCTGCCAAACTCCATCAGAAGCTCATGGACCCTTTCAGGAAAACGCTCACCCATCAACTTGGAGATGATCTTTTTCCGGGCATAGAGGGGCTGGCTTTCCAGAGCGGAAGGGCCTTTGACCGATTTCAACATGTCCTCCTGGAGGACCCGCATGATATCTCCCACGGAGACGGTTCCTACCAACCGGTCCTTTTCGATGACCGGAAGAAGGCTTTGGTTCTGTCCGATGATCCATTCCTGAATCTGGGAAAAGGAGGTCTCAGGAGAGATGATCGGGAACTCGGTGGTCATATATTCTTTTACCAAAGATTTTTGAAGCCCGTGATGCAATGCCCGCTCCACCACCTGTTTTGAAATCAATCCGATGACTTTCGAATCCTGAAGGACAGGAAGGATGGTGAGATTATATCGGGTCAGCATCTCCCCCACCTCTTCCAGAGCTCGTTCAGGGTCGATGGTCTTGACCGGAAAGACCATCACATCCCTGGCCACCCTTTTGGGTCTGATCAACTCCTTTAAAACTTTTACCAAGCGATCGTGGGCCTCGATCAGGTTCATCTCCTTGAGCGTGGCTGAGGCAGCCGTGGGATGTCCCCCGCCTCCCAATTCGCTTGCAATGTCTGCGACATTCACCTCTTCCAAGCGGCTCCTTCCGATGAAGTAGATCCGATCCTCCATCCGAACCAGAACAAAGAGCACATCGAGATTTTCCATGTCCTTGAGCTTATGGACCAGGACCGCAATGTCTCCGATATAATGGTCGACCGAGGCTTGGGCGATGACGACATCGATCCCATGGATGGTGAATCGGGTGGCCGATTGAATGAGGTCGTTCAGGAGGAAGACCTGCTCTGCGGTCAGTTCCTTGGTGATCACATTCGAAAGGACGCTCAGATTCGCGCCCTTCCCGACCAGATATCCGGCTGCGATGAAATCCTCCTCCCGGGTTGAAGAAAAAGTCAGGTTTCCCGTATCCTCGTAGATGCCGAGCAGCATCACCGTGGCTTCGTCCGGGGTGATTTCGATTCCTCTCTCGCGAAGCAGATTGAGGAGGACGGTGGTGGTGGCTCCCACCTCGGAGATCACCTCCAAAGAGCCATGAAGGTCGTCCGAAGAGGGGGGATGGTGGTCATAGATATGAATGTCGACGCGGGGGTTCGACACCACATCTGAAAACTTTCCGATCCGGCTCATCTGGCGAGTATCCACCAGAATGAGGCGTTTCACTTCCTGGAGATCGATATTCTTTATCCGTTCCACTTCAAGGGCATAGAGCGTGGAATGAATAAAAAATTCACGCAGGCTCCTCTCCTGAGATCCAGGGAAGACCAGGACCGCATGGGGATAGAGTTTCTTGGCGGCTAACATGGAGGCCAGAGAATCAAAATCAGCATTCGTGTGAGTGGTGATGACGTCCATTAGCAATAATCAGTTAATAATTAGCAATGATCAATTAGCATTGAAAACCCATATGATCATCTCGCAAAAAGTCCGAATGAACTGTCACTCCTGCGGAAGCAGGAGTCCAGGACCATTTGAATTCACTGGATTCCCGCTTTCGCGGGAATGACAAAATTGGAGAAATGACGACTTCCTACTGGAACAACGCATATTCGACTTGATCTTTTCCCAATTGCTAATTGATAATTGGTTATTGACCATTTTGCATTGATGTTTTTCTTTATCCTCGTGGATGGTATTGTTGATGGACTTTCTTTAACCTTTCTCCGGTGACATGGGTGTAAATTTGGGTCGTCGAGATATCCACATGGCCAAGCATCATTTGGACCGATCGAAGATCCGCACCCCTTTCCAGCAGATGACTGGCGAAGGAGTGGCGCAAGAGGTGAGGCGTGACCCTCTTCCGGATGCCAGCTTTCAGGCCATAGGCCTTAAGATTCTTCCAGAAACGTTGGCGGCTCATTCCCCTCCCGGAACGGTTGATGAAGAGAAAGGGGCTTTCTTTCCCTTTGGCCAGTTTTCCCCGCGCTGTCTTCAGGTATTGGGTGACCCGGTTGATTGCCTCCTTTCCCAGGGGGACGAGCCTTTCCTTCGACCCTTTTCCGTAGAGAAGGACATAGCCCCCCTCCAAGTTGATCTGATTCAAGGGAAGTCGAGTCAACTCGGAAACTCTCATTCCCGTGGCATAGAGCAACTCCAACATGGCCCGATCTCTAACACCCAGGAGCGTCTGGGGGTCAGGCTGTTCCAGGAGTAGTTCCACCTCTTTCAGGGATAGAATTTCGGGTAAGGTTTTCGCCACCGCAGGGGATTCTATCTCCTCAACAGGATTGGCCTCCAGAATTCCCTCCTGGGTCAAAAACTTAAAGAAGGTTCGAAGAGCCACCAAATTTCTTACGACCGACTTCGCCGAAAGTCCTTGTTTCTTTAGGGAGAGAAGGAAGGCCTTCACATCGGGTTTGCCAACTTCTTCAAGCTTTTGGATTCCTTTTTTCTGCAGATGATTTAAGAAGCGATTCAGATTGTGGCCGTAGGCTTCAATGGTATTCTTCGAGAGTCCCTTCTCGACGATGAGGTAATGAAGAAATTGGTCCAGCCTCTGGTTCATTTTTACGAAAATGCTGTAGAATGCCCCGCCCTGTGGGGGGGATGAATGCAGCGATTCCAAAAAACCGATAGGCCGGACATTCTTGTCCGGCAACACCATTTTCGCCGAGACTGGAAAGTCTCGGCTATCCGTGAAGCCCCACCGTGCCTGTCCCGTCCTGACGGGATGGGCGAGGAGCTTCACTGTCCAGGTCGCTGAAGATCCGTCAAATAAAAAGCAGAGGAAAAGGGGCCCTCTGCTTTTTTCCAAACCCAATTTGCTCTGGGCCCTGATCAGATCCCTGTATGGCCGAACCCTCCTCCCTGTCTCCGCGTGGGAGGAAGATCGTCAACTTCTTCCAATGTGACACGATAAACCGGGGAGATGACCATCTGGGCAATTCTATCTCCGTTACGGATGGTGAAAGGTTCCTTGCCGAAATTGATCAAGAGGACACCGATCTCGCCTCTGTAATCGGCATCGATCGTTCCCGGCCCATTGACGATGCCAATTCCCTTCTGGATGGCGAGTCCGCTTCGAGGTCGGATCTGGCCTTCAAATCCTTCAGGAATAGCGACAGAAATGCCCGCGGGGATAAGCTTTCTCTCTCCAGGGATCAAGGTCACCTCCTGGGCGAGGGACGCAAAGAGGTCCATCCCCGAAGACCCTTCGGTCATATATTGAGGCAGCGAGACAGGATGATCTTTCTGCAAACGCTTAATGTAAATTTTCATTCACTCCGTCGGTCCAGACTTGAAGAGGGTTTCGTTCAGATGTTTTCCGTTCGTCGGTCCAAGAACCGTAAGGCAGAAGAAGTGTTCATCGAAAAGTTCTTTCGCCAAATTGCGGACAGCCTCTTCCTTCACTTCATCAATTCCCTTAAGCGTTCTTTCGACGGGGAAATAGGTCCCAAAATAGATTTCATTCTTGGCCAGGCGGGTCATGAGATTATCCGAGCTCTCGAGGCTGAGGAGGAGATTCCCCTTCAATTGTTCCTTGGCGGTTTCCAGTTCCCCGTTCTTGAAAGGGTCTCCCTTGAGGCGGTTGAACTCCTTGTGGACGAGTTCGATGACCTCCTGGAAGGAATTCTCGCTGGTTCCTGCATAGACGACCACCAAACCGGTATCGATGTAGGAGGGAAGATAGGAGTAAACCGAATAGGCTAACCCGCGATTCTCGCGGATCTCCTGGAAAAGCCTCGAACTCATCCCCCCTCCGAGGATGGTGTTCAGGAGGTAAGATGCAAACCGGAGAGAGTGGTTATATTGAAGACCCTTCGTGCCCAGGCAGAAATGGACCTGCTCTAATTCTCGCTTCCGAATGTTGGTGGTGGAGATCGATTGAGGTTTCAGCCGGTTCCTTTCTCGATTGGACTGCGGGAGTTGACCAAACGTTCCTCCAATGAGGTCGACGACTTCATCGTGCTTCAGGTTGCCGGCTGCACAGATGACGATTCGTTTGGGTTGATAGGTCTCCTTTAAGAATTGGAAGATCCGCTCCCGGGTGAAGGACTGGACAAGATCAGAAGTGCCAAAGATCGGAAACCCGAGGGGATGGTCTCCCCAGCAGACCCGGTTAAAAAAGTCATGGATGTAATCGTCAGGCGTGTCCTCCACCATTTTAATTTCCTGAAGGATGACCATCCTCTCCTTCTCCACATCTTTGGGGTCCATCGTGGAGTGGAGAAAGATATCCGAAAGGAGATCGATGGCCAGGGGCAGGTTTTTGTCGATCACCTTGGCATAGAAGCAGGTATATTCCCTTCCCGTGAAGGCATTGAGCGTCCCCCCTACGGAATCGATCTCCTTGGCGATGTCGAAGGCCGTCCTTCTTTCCGTTCCTTTAAAGAGGAGGTGTTCAATGAAATGAGAAACCCCATTTTCGTGGGGCTGCTCATCCCGGGAACCCGTTGTGACCCAAACACCAATGGAGACGGATTTGAGATAGGGAATCTCTTCGGTAATGACTCGAACCCCATTGTCAAGGACGGTCTTTCGATATCCCATCCCGGCAGTGAGCCACGAGGGATTCAAGGGATCAGGGGAATTTCTCGTCGTTTTGTCCATCTTCTCATTCACCTTTTGTTCAGATTCTCCTCACCCTTTCTTTTCAGTCGAAGGTTTTGGCTCCTTCAAAGCAGCCTTCCGGCTCAGGCGAATGCGGCCCTGAGAATCGATATCAAGAACCTTCACCAACACCTCATCCCCTTCCTTCAACACATCGGAGACCTCCCGGATACGGTCTTCTGCGATCTGAGAGATATGAACCAGTCCATCGGTCCCTGGGTAGAGCTCCACAATGGCGCCAAACCCGAGGATTCGCTTCACCTTTCCTGTGTAAAGAGCCCCTACCTCTACTTCCTGCGTCAGGCTCTTGATCATATAGATGGCTTTTTCAATGGCCTCGTAGTTCGGGGAAGCCAGCTTCACGATCCCGGAATCTTCCACATCCACTTTGACACCTGTTTGATCGACAATGCTCCGGATATTCTTTCCTCCCGGGCCGATGACGTCGCGGATCCTCTCCTGTTTAACCGTGAGCGTGACGATCCGCGGGGCATGCCGGGAAAGATCCTTCCGGGGTTCTGGAAGGGTCTCCCTCATTCTGTTCAAAATATGGAGCCTCCCCTCAGAGGCCTGACGGAGGACCTTTTCTAAGATCTCTTTTGATATGCCACGAATCTTGATATCCATCTGGATGGCCGTCACCCCATCCGCTGTACCGGCCACCTTAAAATCCATATCCCCGAAATGGTCTTCATCGCCTAGGATGTCTGAAAGGACAGCCACCTCCCCGTCTTCGTGAATTAAACCCATTGCAATTCCGGCCACAGGGGCCTTAATGGGAACCCCCGCATCCATCAGAGAGAGACTGGCCCCACAGACCGTAGCCATGGAGGAGGAGCCATTCGATTCCAAGACCTCCGAGACGATTCGAATCGTGTAGGGAAACTTCTCATTAGAAGGGAGGACGGATTGAATGGCCCTTTCGGCCAAGGCGCCATGCCCGATCTCTCTTCGGCTGGGCGATCGGAGGGGTGAGACCTCTCCCACGGAAAAAGGAGGGAAGTTATAGTGCAGCATAAAGGATTTATAGGTCTCTCCCGACAGAGAGTTGATCTTCTGTTCATCCTCCGAAGTGCCGAAGGTGACGACCGCGAGGACCTGGGTCTCTCCGCGAGTAAAGAGGGCTGAACCATGGGTCCTCGGAAGGATCCCCACTTCGCAGGAAATGGGGCGGATCTCGGCAAGACCCCTTCCATCAATCCTCTGTTTCCTGTCCAGGATCAACCTCCTCATCAGCTTGCGGTTGGTCTCTTCAAAAACGGTTTTTATCATCCTTTGAGAATTGTCATCACTGGCTTCCAGAGCTTGATAGGTTCCCTGGAGAATCTCTTCCAGCCGATCCCTTCGCGCCGTTTTTTCGCTGACCCGGAAGGTTTCCAGCAACTTCTCTTGGGCGAAGGCCTTCACCTTCTCTTTGAGATCCTCCGCCGGTCTCTGGATCTCGAATTCACGGGTCCTCACACCCACGGACTCCCTTAATCGCTTCTGAACGTCAATCACAGGTTTTAGAGATCGATGGCCAAATAAGATGGCCTCCAACATCTCTTCTTCTTTGACCTCTCGAGCGCCTCCCTCAACCATGATGATGGCGTTCTCACTTCCAGCGACGAAGAGATCGATGTCGCTCAGCTCCAATTCCTCATGGGTGGGGTTGAGCACAAATTCACCGTCAATTCGGCCCACCTTGGCTCCTGCAATGGGGCCATCGAAGGGAATATCCGAGAGGGAAAGGGCCGATGACGCTCCGATCATTCCCAGGATCGCAGGGTCATTATCTTGATCCGCTGAAAGAACGGTCGCAATGACTTGGATCTCATTCTGAAACCCTTTGGGAAAAAGGGGCCGGAGGGGCCGATCGATAAATCGAGAGATCAAGGTTTCCCGATCGCTCGGCCTCCCTTCCCGCTTGAAGAAGCCTCCCGGGATCCTCCCCGCCGCATAGGTCATTTCTTGGTAATTGACGGTGAGAGGAATAAAATCAATTCCTTCCCTCTTCTTTTCCGCCGTGACGGCCGTGACCAATACAACCGTTTCACCATATTGTACCAGTACAGCACCATTCGCCTGTCTGGCCACCCTTCCCGTTTCGATCGAAAAGGGTCTTCCACCAAAATCGATTTGCAACTTTTGAACCATAGGTTTCTATTGACTCCTTCTTTATTAAGTTTGAATGAGATTTTGTTTGACCCGGGAGCTCAAGGCCTTACTTTCTGAGGCCCAACTTATCAATCACCATTCGATAACGATCGACCTTGTTCTCTTTGAGGTAGTTCAGAAGCCTCCTCCTCTGTCCCACCAATTTGAGTAGGCCTCGCCGGGAGTGATGATCCCTTTTGTGAGCCTTAAAATGTTCGGTCAGATATCGGATCCGCTCGCTGAGCAGGGCGATCTGAACCTCTGACGATCCCGTGTCCTTCTCGTGGCTTTTAAACTGCTCGATAATCCCTTTCTTTTTCTCTTGAACCAGTGCCATGAATCGCCTCCTTCAAACTAAACGTGATCTTCACACGGTAACCTTTTGTTGGGTTGAAAGACTCTCAAGGGACGCAGAGCCACCCTCTCCGGAGGTGCGCACGGAATTTCGGAGCCTCCGACCTCGGATCTTAAAATGGCGACGAGACCCTCCTCGGGCGAGGTTATCTTCAACCATTGGCCTTTTTCAAAGATGGGGAGGGTCTGGGGAGAGAGGTCTCGAACCACCATCTCCTTGCCGTGACGGACCTTTCTGATCAAAGGCTCATCCCCGATTACCTCAGGCAAACTGGGAAGGGCCTCCTCCAAAGGGATCAGTCCTGGGAAAGAAGGATTCATTGTTGAGAATCCCTTTAGCCTTTCCCAAGAGATGGTTTGTTCGAGGGTGAAAGGCCCACTACGAACTCGCCTGAGTTGAAGAAGATGCGCACCACATCCGATTTTCTTTCCGATATCCCTTGCCAAAGCACGAATGTAGGTTCCTTTGGAGCAGGAGACCTTGAAACGAACCTTGGGGAGGCTTATCTCTTCGATCTGAAGATAAAAAATTTCTACCTCCCTTTCCCTCCGCTCGACCTCCACCCCTTTCCTGGCCAAACGGTAAAGGGGCCTTCCCTCTCTTTTGATGGCTGAAAACATAGGAGGGATCTGTCGAATCTTGCCCAGGAAGGTCTGAAAGGCAGACCGAATGACGTCAAGGGAGAGATCCTCCCATCGCCCGCTGGAAACGACCCTTCCAGTCAGGTCGTCCGTGGTGGTCTCCTCACCCAACTTCAGGGTGGCCTCATACTCTTTTGGCTCATCGTTGATGAACGGAATGAGTTTTGTCCCCTCGTTGACGGCAATGGGGAGGACTCCTGTCGCAAAGGGATCGAGGGTCCCAATGTGACCTGCCCGTTTCGCTCCTAATTGGCGCTTCACCTCCCTCACCACGTCGAGGGAGGTCATCCCTTCGGGCTTATCGACGATGAGGAGACCATCAACCCTCATCTTCCTTCTCCTCCCGTTCTTTTCTGATCTGTTCGATCACCTCTCCAATATGGATGGCATATTCAATGGAGGGATCAAACTGAAAGGTGATCTCAGGGGTATATTTCATTCGGATCCTCCGGCCCAACTCCTTCCGGACATACCCTTTTGCACTGTTGAGCCCCTCGGTCGATCTCTCTCGTTCGTCAGAGGAGCCCGTGACGCTGAAATAGATTTTGGCCATCCGGCAATCTTCAGAAACCGCCACCTTCGTAATCGTGACAAAGCCGATTCGAGGATCCTTGAGACCCCTCAACAGCATTTGAGAGATTTCCTTTTGGATCAAATCGGCGACCTTATCGGAACGTTTTCCTTCCATTTCTTGATTCGGAACCCCCCAGACGAAGAGGCCACCCTCCATGAAGAGAGAGGGTTTCATACGTTGATAATCTCCATCTCGGTCCGCACCATTTCAACAAGGTTCATCTTCTCAATGAAGTCAATCACTTTATCCAGGCTGGAATTGATGTGTCTGCGATCATTGCCCACGGTACAGATACCAATCTGGCCTCGTTGCCAGAGGTCGTTATCCCCCACCTCTGAGATGGCCACATTGAACTGATGTCTCACCCGGTCAATCATTTTCCGGAGCACATGACGTTTCCCCTTGAGAGACTGGTTCTCTGGAATCCGAAAGTCGAGTTGACAAACTCCGATGACCATCTCTATCCCCTCCCTCCTCTTTGCCCATGGTGTTTAGGAGAGTCGAGGTTGGACCTCCTCCATTTCATAAGACTCGATGATATCTCCCAGTTTGACATCGTTAAAATTCTCAATCCAGATGCCACATTCAAGACCTTGCGTACATTCCTTCATATCGTCCTTGAATCGTCGGAGGGAGGCGATACGGCTGTCATAGATCACAACATTATCTCTCAATATCCTTGCATGGGATCCCCTCACTACTTTACCATCTAAAATGACACTTCCCGCCACGGTTCCCACCTTTTTGATGTTGAACACCTCGATCACCTGGGCCCTCCCCAACAAATGCTCTTTATAGGTCGGTTCGAGTAACCCTTCTAAGGCCTTTCTGACATCATCAATGGCGTCGTAGATGATCGAATAGGTCCGGACGTCGACCTGTTCCTGTTCCGCGAGGCTCTGAGCCTTTGGCCCTGGCCTGACATTGAAGCCGATGATGATGGCATTGGAAGCAGCCGCCAAATTCACATCGGTTTCCGTAATTCCACCCACGGCATCATGAATGAGATTGACCTTGACCGCATCGGTGGAGATTTTTTTCAAGGCCTCCTTGACCGCTTCGATCGATCCCTGGACATCGGCCTTGATGATCACGTTCAGCTCTTTAATCTCTCCCTTCTTAATCTTATCATAAAGCTCTTCGAGAGAAACTTTGCTCAGCTTCGAGAGTTCTTTTTCACGGATCTTTTCCTGACGGTATAGACTGATCTGCTTGGCCATCCTCTCTTCAGAAACTACGATGAAGGGGTCTCCTGCCTCAGGGACATCGGTAAAGCCTATGACCTCCACAGGCATGGAAGGCCTGGCCCCTTCCATTTTTTGCCCTTTATCGTTCAGCATGGCCCGTACCCTGCCGTAATGGGAGCCTGCCACAAAGACATCCCCGGCCTTCAAGGTCCCTTCCTGAACGAGCACCGTTGCCACCGGACCTCTTCCCTTGTCCAATTTTGCCTCGATGATGATTCCCCGAGCAGGTTTATCAGGATTGGCCTTTAACTCCAGGACCTCTGCTTGAAGAAGGATGGATTCCAACAGCTCCTTGATTCCCGCCTTCTGTTTCGCAGATACCTCGGCGAAGAGGGTATTCCCGCCCCATTGTTCCGGAACGAGACCGTAATCCGCCAAGTCCTTCTTTACCTTATCTGGATTCGCATTGGGTTTGTCAATCTTATTGATGGCCGCCACGATCGGCACTTTGGCCGCCCGAGCATGATCGATCGCCTCCTTCGTCTGCGGCATCACCCCATCATCTGCCGCGACCACCAGGACGACCACATCCGTCACCTGAGCCCCTCTGGCCCTCATGGCGGTAAAAGCCTCGTGGCCGGGGGTATCAATGAAGACCACATGGCCATTGTCTAACTGAACATCATAGGCACCGATATGCTGAGTGATCCCTCCGGCTTCCCCGCTCACCACATTTGTCTTTCGAATCGCATCCAAAAGCATCGTTTTTCCATGATCGACATGGCCCATGATCGTCACCACGGGGGGCCTCGGTATTAATTGTTCGGGTAAGTCCTCTTTTCTTTCGAGCAACTCCTGGCGCTCCAAGGAGACCTTCTCTACCTCATAACCAAATTCACCCGCAACCAGAGAGGCCACATCCGCATCGATGACTTGGTTGATATTGACAAGGACACCCATGTCCATCAGTTTCTTAATCAACCCCCCCCCTTTGACCCCCATCCGTTTTGCAAGATCCGCCACTGTAATCACTTCAGCGATTCGAATGATTCTCTTAATAGGTTTGGGGACGGTCACCTCGGTCTTCTTCGATGTCTTCAATACGACCTTCCTCTTCATGGGTTTGAAGTATCGAGGGACGGCCTCAGTTTCCTTCTCGGGGTGCCCCTCGACTTCGATGTCTGAATCCACCATCATCTTTTCTTCAACGAATCGGCGTTTCTTAACAAGCCCCTTCTTCTTCCCGCTGAGAGCAGCCAATCGTTCTTCCTCCAGCAGTTGTTCCTTACTGGGGAGCTTTATCTCGGGCTTTTTAATGGGCGCTTCTTTTGGCTTGGATTCTTCCATTCCCCGTCTGGGCTCAATTTTCTTCTCTTCTTTGGGGATGGGCTGGGAAGGAGCGGCTTCCCCCTTTGGTTTTGAAAGGATGACCGCCTTCCCCTCTCCCTTTGCGTCTGCCATTCCCATGGCTTCTTCGGCGGTCTTCTCAGCCTCTTTCCTTCCCTTGACCTCTGTAGCTGTTTCGGTGAGCTTGGCTGGCTTCTTGCTTTCTTTCGGAACCTTCCCCTCAATGGCAACTTTTTCCCTTACCTTCTCTTCGATCACCTCCGGTGGCGCAACAGTTACCACTTCCATGGGGGGAGGAACGGGAGGCTCTGGTTTTTCGAGGTGGTGGGTTCTTCTGCGGATGACGGTGGGTTTTACTCGTTTCTCTATAATCTCTTTTTCGGCATCTTTTTCAATGATCTTTTCGCCCGCCGGGGACACAGCCTTTTCAGCTTCGACCGGTGTCTTATCCTTTACCTTTACTCCCATCCGTCTTAGCTTCAAGAGCAGTTTTTCATCCTCCATCCCCACTTCGCGTGCTAGATCGAGGACTTTAATCTTCGCCATTCCCTTTCCTCCTCCAGAGAGGCCCTTTCATCCACGGGGACCACCTTCGATCGATGGATGCCCGTGATCCATCAGTCCCAGGGTCCCTAAGCCTTTGATCTTTTTTTGTGCCATTTTCAGACACGACCGATCCGGACAGAGATAATAACTTCGTCCATCGCCTTCCCTTGTTTCGCCAAGGGAAAACACCCCGTCAGAACTTTTAACCAAGCGAATCAACATCTCTTTCTTCTTCCTCTGATGGCAACCCATACACATTCTGACGGGCACATGACCTCTTTTACTCATGTGCGGTTCCTTCCGCATAACGCTGTGCTGCCTGGATCAGTTTTTCTGCCTTCTTGACCCCAATCCCCGGCAAGGCAGAAAGGCTTTCGACATCAGCCTTCAGGATATCTTGAACGGTTTTCAACCCATGGGTCTTCAATATTTCAGCCGTCTTCTCCCCTACCCCTTCGATTTGATCCACCGGACCCGGGGCAGATGGCGCAGAAGAAGGTTGTTCTCCCGGGGGTGCTTCTTTAACGCCCTCTTCCCCTCGGGCCATTCTCAGAGCTCCTTCAACAATTTCGACGGCCTTCTCCTTTTCGATCCCGAGAACTTTAGCTAATTCTTCCGGGTCGACCTCACCCACCTCTTTGATGGATCGGAATCCTTCGTTATAGAGAACACGGCTGTGGACATCCCCAATATAAGGGAGGTTCTTAAAACCCTCCAGAATTTCGCTGGAGATCTTCTCCATCTTTGACTCACTCTTGATATCGATCTTCCAACCCGTCAACTTGGAAGCCAATCGGACGTTCTGACCTTTTTTCCCGATCGCTAAAGAGAGTTGATCGTCGGCGACCACGACTTCCATGTAGCGATTTTCCTCGTCGATATAGACCCTGGAGATTTTTGCCGGCGCAAGACCATTGCAAACATATTTCGCTTGATCCTGATTCCAGGGAATAATATCAATCCTCTCTCCCCGAAGTTCCTGGACCACACTTTGGACTCTCGATCCCTTCATCCCCACGCAGGCCCCTACCGGATCGACATCTCGATTCGAACTATAGACAGAAATCTTGGCCCTCTCCCCAGGTTCCCGGGCGGCGCTGATAATCTTGATCACCCCTTCCGAAATTTCAGGAACCTCCATTTCGAAGAGCTTGATGACGAAGCCCGGGTGTGTCCTCGACAGGAAGATCTGCGGCCCCTTTGAATTCCTTTGGACATCAAGAATGTAAGACCGAAGACGCTCTCCCTGTCTGTAGACTTCACCAGGAATCTGTTCCTTTGCAAAGAGAACGGCTTCTGCTCTGCCGATGTTGATATAGGTATTCCCCTTTTCCATTCGTTGAACGGTTCCGCTGACGATATCTGCCTTGCGGTCCTTGAATTCATTGTAGATATTTTCCCGTTCTGCATCCCGGACCCTCTGGATGATCACCTGTTTTGCCGTCTGGGCTCCGATCCGCCCGAAATCCGTATTGAGTTTTACTCCCAAGCTATCACCGATTTGAGCCTCGCTATCCAGATCCTTTGCTTCCTGGAGAGAAATTTCGGTCGCCGGATTCGTGATCTCTTCGACCACCTGCTTGAATTGGAATAACTCCACCTCTCCTGCTTCCTCATTAAAATGGACTTCAATCTCGCCCTGATGCCCATACTTTTTTCTGGAGGCAGTGAGAACGGCCTGTTCCAATGCTTCAATGATCACCTTCCGGTCGATCCCTTTATCTTTTCCCACCTGATCAATAATAAAACTTAGATTCGATGGCATATGGATCTCTCCCTGTCTAAAATTCAATCTCCAAATTGGCCTTGGCTATCTTGGCCAGGGGGATCTGAACGATCCCTTCCTCCATCTCTAACTCGATTTGGTTATTCGAAACCCCCAAAAGTTTCCCTTTGAATTGTTGGTGGCTGTTGATCGGATCGACCGTTCTCAGCTTGATCAAACGATTACAGTGTTTGATAAAATCCTTTTCGCTTCTTAAGGGACGGGTAAGACCTGGAGAGGAGACTTCCAGGACATAAGGCGCTGAAATGAAGTCCTCCACATCCAGCTCCCTTCCAACCGTTTGGCTGACGCGACCACAATCATCGAGGGTGACCCCTCCCTCCTTGTCGATCGTGAGACGGAGGACCCATCCTCTGGCCTCTCTTCGATAATCGATCTCCACTAACTCCATTCCTTCATTCATCAAGATGGGATCCGCAATCGCACGAACACGCTCTACAATCTCTTTTGGAACCATTCGATTCCCCTCAGGGGAGATGGCTGTTGGGCTTTAAAAAAAAAGCGGGCAACACAGCCCGCTTTTTCAGCAGACCCATTAATTTACAATTATTTATATACCATTCCTCAATGAATTGCAAGAAAAATTTTCCCGAGAATCAGGGTGCGAAATTCCTCGGATTGCGTAAAATGTAGACAATGGGAGAGTTGACGGAGTCTTGTTCCAAACGGTGGATCCCCTGGCCCGTTTCCATTCGGATAGGAATTCTATCGCCTGAATCATCTCAACTCATCATTTTATTTGAGAGAGGGAGATTTCTCGTATCTCAAGCCGCTCAAAGATTGAATTTCTTTCTCCAATCTTTCGATCATTCTCTGATTTTGACGGAGGGTTTTTTTCAACTGAAAATGCCTGTAGAGATCACCGAGACCGCCGATCAGGACCCCTAGGAAGATAGAACAGAGAATCACTAAAAAGAGAGGAATTTTCGGTACTTCCCATAAATAGTTGTGAAGGGGGTAAAGTCCAAAACGAAGAATGACTTCATCCTTGTTCTGCATTGAAAAAAGGATGACACATAAGAAAACAACCATCCAGAAAATCGTCTTCGCCCATTTCACTTTTTCCGCCCTCCTTTCTGACTTTTTTCCAGAAATGAAAAGTCCCTAAAGGCAGAGTGAAGCTTATGATAGGTGTTTTCCAGATATTCCGGGATGATTTTGGTTTCACCTAACACAGGCATGAAATTCGTATCCCCTGTCCATCGCGGAACTATGTGAAAATGAATGTGTTTTTCCCCAGCGCCTCCAACGACGCCAAGGTTAATTCCAATGTTGAAGCCATGGGGTTTAAGGGTTTTTTTCAACACCCGGGTCGATGTTTTGAGCAGAAAAAATAGGTCTTCCAGTTCTTCATGACGTAATTGCTCCAAGTAAAAGGAGTGACGTTTTGGCACGATCATGAGATGGCCGTTGTTATACGGGAATCTGTTCATCATCACGAAGGCATATCGGCTCCGAAATAGGATGAGATTCTTTCTATCTTTCTTCTCTTTCGGTTTCTTGCAGAAGATGCACCCCTTCTGCTTCCTGCTCAAAATATAGTCCATTCTCCATGGAGACCAGAGATATTTCATCGTTATTAAGAGATCAGTTGAATGGGGCCCCCTTTTTAGAAATAGGAGCAGTGAAGGATAGGAGAAACCCTCTGGGGGGGACCATCCAATTCTTGCTCAAATCCAATCCCAATCGGAATTTGAGAATACCTTGATAGATCGAACTTGAATCCCTCTTCGAAAACGATAAGCAAGGGTGCATGAAAAAGGTTAAGAAGTCAGTTCAAGATTAAGGTAAAGATAGTCTTTCCATGGAGCTGGGGTTTCGTCGATCCCAAGGCTCATGGTCAAGAGGGGTATCCAAATAGGGGCCCTTGGTTTTCGAATTAGGGACATTCCTGCTTCTTCGGGTGTTCTACCTCCCTTTTTCAGATTGCAGGCCAGGCAACAGGTAACGACATTCGTCCATTCGGTCTGGCCTCCTTTTGAACGTGGGATGACATGATCATAGGTTAAGTATTTGTGCTCAAAAGGAGTTCCACAATACTGACACCTTCTCCCATCCCGCACGTAAAGGTTCTGACGAGAAAATTTTACAATGGGCGTCCTTCTCTTAATAAATCGATTCAACCGGATGACCGCAGGCAGTCTTAGGGCGAAGCTTACGCCCCTGATGAATCGCTCGTATTCTTGGATAACCTCCACCTTTTCGAGCATCACCATGATGACTGCTTTTTTCCAGGTGATGACTTTGAGGGGTTCAAAAGTGGAATTGAGAAGTAATGTCCACTCCATAAGGTGGCAACAAAATCAGAATTTCCCTTTGAATTTTGCAGATATATAGCGATTTTTATTCGAATTGTCAAGCATTTTTTAGGCTATGGGCACACCATTGTGGGAAAATACTGCAGAATGCCTCGTCCCGCCACAGGCAGGATGTGGCGGGATCTTCGCTCTTTTTAATACATACAGGAGATTCTCGTTCAAGAGGGTTGGATCAGAATAGGCGTGGATGATATTTTCCCACATGGTGAACAATTCTTGTCAGCATTGGCCTGAAAGCGCTATGTAAATTAATCCCTGTAATATAAATTGCTCTTAAATATCAATACGTTCTATGAATAGTCTGGATTTGTTTGAATTGGCAAAAAATTTGCAAGTCGCCCTGATGAGAGATGGTATGTTTTCAAAGAACATGTCCATTTCAACAAAAAGGACTGCATGGGCGATTTTATTAAAGATTCATCTTCCCCTCTTAGAACTGATCGTTGTTGAAGAGATTTCGTCCTGGGTGATGAAGGTTTTCTATTAAAGATCGGATCAAAATTGTTTGACAATCAAACCCGCTTCTGTTAGAACGTCATTGAAATCGTAATTAAGGGAGGGATTCTTATGAAAGGATTAGGGAGATCAATCTTTTTACTGGTGCTTATTTCATTTTTGATTGGATTCTTGGGTTCAAATGGATGGGCTCAGGAGACGAAAATTAGCAATGATGAATTGAACATTGCAGATCTATTTATTGCACGGCCCCTTGGGGTCCTAGCCGCTGCGGGAGGAACGGTTCTGTTTATTGCTTCTCTCCCCTTTACACTACCCACCAGAAGCGCAGGGGACTCCTTCAATTTGTTTGTGGTCGAGCCCTGGAAGTTCTCTTTTGTCAGAGACTTTCCGGATGAAAGCATTTATTAGTAGAGAGATCCCTTCACCAGATTTCCTTTTCCCGTGGCTCTCCCTTTAATTTACGATGACAAAAGGGACAGGGTTTGCCTTCGTGAATGAGCACCTCTTTCATCATCTCTACCAATTCACTATCTTCTAAAATCTGCTTCACAATGTGAGGGTGAGGTTTCCGGTCAAATTTACGGTACGGGAAGCTACTTTTTCCGCCCATATTTTTTCTCCTTGGCCCCAATTATAAAGCCTCCTCATCGTTTTGGCAAGGAGAGTTTTGGGCTGGTAAGCATCTCTTTTCTTGTGATGAAAACCGGGAAAGAAACTAGGGGCACCAGTTGATCGGGGACGAAGTAGACGGGCCAGCGGAGAAAGATTTAGACCTGCCTGCGCGTAGTCGCTTCGGCGAAGGCAGGGCGGAACCTCTTATCGATTTGATTCGAGGTCCCTCAAGCCATGAGAAAAGCTCCTTTTCCATGACTACGAAAGTTACCCCTGACAGTCCAAGAGCAACCGCAATTCTAAAGCTTTCGAAGTCTGGTCCGTCTGCTTCTACGAAGCTCACCCTGTCATCACGGAGTTGGAGATGCTTCCTTTGGGCTTTGGAATTTAGGGTTCGTTGAAAAGAGGAAGGACCTTGCTATTCTGAAAGACTCCTCAGAAATCTTTTCAATTTGTTCAGGCCTTCAGGGGAGATATCGACAAACCTCAGTCCGCATCGGTAATCCCCCCAGTCTTTCCCGAGATGGATATCCATCCATGCCACCTCTGCGATGAGTTCGATCCCGTTTAACTCAGAACCGGAGGGGAAGAAGAGTTTCAATTGAAGCACTTGGCTGATCTCCACTTTTTCTGAGAGATAGACGAGCAATCCCCCTTCGCTGGCATTGAGCGCTCGACCGGGGCGGCTCACAGGGGAAGGCAGGAGGGAGTATTCAATGGGGAGATCGATATTGACGCGGGGGTGTTTTCTTCTTTCAAAATTGACGATTCCGTAATGGATTTTTCTTTCCTTCTCTTCCATTTCTTCATCTCATGGAAAATGGACCAAGAGGTGTGGAGGAGGAAATGTCGAAATGGGATGTCACTTCCAAAATGGCCACGGCTTCATCAGGTGGAAGGTTCTCGACTTAATCCAGCGGGTAATGCCCCTGCAGGAGTAGGCTCAGTTTATGGCGGTCCTCCTCTAAAATCTTTACAAATCTTAATCCATACTGATAACCTTCCCAATCCTCTTCCCAGTGGAGTTCTTTCCGAATGATCTCGGCCACGACTTCGAAGTTGGCCAGTTCGAATTCTTTAGGGAAGAGGACGGCTATGTTTAATTTCGTCCCAAGGGGCATATTCTTGATGGAATTGACGAGAAGCCCTTCCTCACTCGCATTCACAACAATTCCTCCCTGAGCATAGGGAGCATTGATCACCCGATATTCCAAGGGCAGGTCCATCAGGAGTCGAGGCGATCTTCTCCTCTCTCTAGGATCTTTTACTTTCTCCATCCTTTTTGCTAACCGAGGTTCGTCTATCGTACTGTCATCCCCTTCTCTGAAGGATTGAAGTCTAAATAGAGCTTTGGGCAGAAAGTTTGAAAGAGGCACCCTTCGCATTGGGGTTGGGTTGGGAGACAATACCCTGCCCCGCCGTCCTCTGTTCCAATCCCCAACCAAGTCATCGGTTCCTCGATCTTCCAAGGAAACTGTGGAAAGGCCATTCTCGCAAAGGCTTGAATTTTAAGATCGCCGATCGAATTCTTCCCTTGGACCGCATCGAAATGAGGATCCACCACGCCCAATCGAGCACCCACCCTGTAGAGGCTTTCACCTACAGAAATGGGAATCGTTGACCCATCGATATCAACCTCCTCCGAAATCAACTCGTGAATCCATCGTGCCGCCAATCGGCTGTTTCTATCACCCATGTGAGGGATGATTTGAATGAGGCGTTCCAGATCCGGGGCATTCCATCGTTTCTTCTCGATGATCTGATTCGCTACCTGTTGTAATTTGGGAATGGCCTTGAAGAAGAGCTCCCTCCAGTTCTCAGCGGTGAAAAAGGGCGTTCCTTCGAGGGGAGGGATTTGCTCCAGGCTGAGATTCGATTGCTGGAGGAGCCTGAAAACCTTTTGGGTATTTTCGAGAGCCTTTTCGGATTGGTTTTTTTGATTAAACCGTGCGTGGGTCAGGATCGTCAGCGCGGAACGATAGGGATGATCCAATCCTTCCGAATGCCGGCAGGAGTTAAACCACAAGGAAAACGGTTCGCGATGTTTTTGATAATAATTCTCCATAGAACTTCTGAAATCCTCGATCCACGGAAAAGAAGGAGGCTCTTCCTTCTCCCTCTTCACGGGTTCTTTGGAAATTTCCTCCAGCAATTTGGAGGCTTCTTCAAAGATAGAAACGTCGAAGCGCCCCTCTTGAAACATTTCCTTTCGTTGGGCGGGGGAAGGTTCCAAATTCATCAAGTCGACTGGGCCCTTCTTGGTCTCTTCCTTCTCGGGGAGGGATGCAGAAACAGAAAGAGCGGGTCCACCCCCGGGGATTGTCCCTTCTGTCTTTTGCTCCTCAGTTTCAATCATTTCGAAGCCCACTATTAAATCTTTATCCTTGCCGATCGGTTCGGGGTTTTTTCCTTTCGGAATTTCTTCTTCCTGTATGGCTGAGCTGACTATGGAGACCTTCTCTTCCCCCAATGCCATGATCTTTTGGATGTCCTCTGTCATGGGGAGTGACATCTGGGCTTCAACGGTCCCGGCAGGTTCGGATCCGGTTTCAGGAAAGACGTCTTTAAAGAAGGGAGGGAGCTTTTCATTCGGAGGTTCTTCCAGGGGAATTTTGTTTTCTCCTTGTGAGACCTTCAAAAGAGGTTCCTCTGCCAGCGGAGGAGGAACCAGAGGTTCGGAGGGCTGGAACGTCTCCGCGACGAACGTCTCCCCGACTGAAGGGTTTGGCGGACTCGCCGACAGCCGTTCCATTCCCTCAAGGAACAGGGAGGAAGAGGATGAAAGATCATCTTCTTCCTCATCCGTCCCCCATCTCACTTCCACCCACTCCTTTCTTTCTCTTCGATCCACCGTTGGGACGGCCGTTCCGGATGCATTCTTAAAGGCAAGGGAGACCCTTTTGACGGGAAGGCCTTCTTCAGAAACTACCTTGAAAGGAGAAGCTTCCTTCGAGGGGAGAGGATTGATCGGGATAGGAGCTTCCTCAAAGGAGAGGATTTCTTCGTTATCATCGAAAATCTGAATTAAGACCCAGGTATCGCTTAAAGTCTCTTCAGAAATATTTCTTACTCTTCCAATCACAATCCAGACCCCACTCGGGGTTCTCCTGAGATAGGAAGATTCCAACGCCAGTCCGTGTGGCTCCCCATGCTGAAATTCAAGAGAGACAGCAAAGGCATTTCTTCTCTCTTCGACAGAGACAAGGGCTCCAAACGACTTGAGCGTCTTGGCTAGAGTGATGGCTTTATCGAGGGTTAGATTTTTTTTTAAAACGGTGGGGTAACGTTCAGTGATCTTTTTCAAAAGGGGAAAAGGGATGCCGTAGATTTCGGAAATTTTTTTGCAAAAGGAGTCTCTTTTCTCTTCCGTGTTATCTCCAATCCCGAGGAGAAGAACACGATATCTCCTTTCTCCATCATCTATTCTTTCCATGATTTTCCTTTTATGCAGATTCCTTTTCCCATTAACCTACATTAAAGGAGACCATCGGCACCGCTAAAAAGATGAGGAGCGTTAGTCCGTTCATGCCCCCGCTTTTCAGGTGGTCTATTTTTGTCCTATTTTTAATTTATTTTAGTGAGAAATGCAATACTTTTATTTTCCTATCTCTTTGAGCAGATTCATTAGTCTTGTAAAATCCTTCTCATCAATCGATTGAAATTGGAGTCCGTATCGGTATTCTCCCCAACTTGTTTTGGCTGCCAAATCGGACCAGACGATCTTTGCAATCGCTTTAATCGTATCCAATTCCAAACCGCTCACATAGAAGATCTCAATCTTTAAAACAGCCCCCATTTCCATTCTTTCAGGGAGGTAGACGAGAACCCCTCCTTCACTTGCATTAGCTACGATGCCCCCATAAGTTTCTCTCCCTTCGACCCGGCAATAATCCAAGGGCAGTTCAACGCTGTATCTTGGATATTTCCTCCTGTCAACGGCAAGAACCCCAAGTTTCGTTTGTGATGTTGAAGGGTTGGTCTTAATATGCTTATCCATAGGCATTATAAGGTCAGAGACTGGTAACTGCATTTTTGATGCCAGAGAGACTCCACGAATCTTTAGTTTTCTCTCGATTTTGACTGGAGAATCCGTTTTAAAAAATCTTGGTAAACATTACAACTATTTAATATTTATATACTTTTCTTAATAATGGATGTTAGACCACCAGATCAAGAAGGGAACATGAGTTGGACCTGTCAGACCTTTTGGCAGATTATGCAAACCACTTTTGGTAAGTTTCTTGCCATTAAGGTACATCTTTGGAGATTCCTTGTGAAGAATTGCCTTTATTAGGTGAGATTTTTGCTTAAAAATTGGGAGGGTAGAAACCTTTTTCAGGTTCTGTGAAATATTTTTAGGGTTTTACCCATTCTGGTTTCGCTCTGTACAGAGAGGCCTCCTCTGGAATCCTTTTTTCCAGGGTTTCCTTGGTTTCTCCAATTTGAACCCTTAATTCGTCCATCTGATTTTTTATCTGTTCCCTATCATTACGAATCATCGCCCTTTCAGCAGAGCTCTTTGATGTATTAAACTTCTCTGTTAATTCATTATATTTTAACCTTAAACTCTCAACCCTTTCCTGGAGGGATTGTAGCTTTTTCCTCGATTCTTCTACCCTCCCTTTCCAGTATTCTTCTCCTCTCCCCAATCGGTCTTTGTAGCTATCTGCTTGTTTCTTTTGAGGTGCTACATCTTCTTCTTTCGTCTCGATCTTCTCCTCCTTTACCTCTCGCTCTTCAGCGGCCCGCCGATACTTTTCTGGAATTTGGGTGATATCATCGGTGAAATGGACTACCCCTTTTTCATCGACCCACTTATAAACTTGTGCGTACGAAAGGGTTGCAGTGAATAGAAAGAGGAAAATAAGAGTTAATGTTTTCATTTTTACCTCCTAATTTCTGAGCAAATGTTATGCCAATAATCCCTTTGGTGATTGATTTTTTTGATTATATATCTTATATTATACTTGGCCAGTACGTTAAACCACATTACCTCCTTGTTTCACCCCCATTTAATGTACTGGTAGGGATCAGTTATGGCCCTCCTCTAACTGATCCCTTTAAATTTGTTTAGTAGATCTAAGAGCTTGTGTTTATTTCCCACATTTTTTGTGTAAACCCTGTTGAAAACTCTCATGATCTCATCTTAGAACAGCCTATTCTACAATTTTTTTAGCAAAGTGCCCATTTTTTAATCACTCAAATCCTTAATATTTTTAATCGATTATATTGCCAGCGGATAAGATTAATCGAGTCCGTCTTTCTTAAAAGCGTACACGACTTCAGAGGGAAATCCTAATTGAGATACAAATTGCCGTTTTATCTTCTTAAACTCAAGCACCTCAAGAAAGGGTGCCACAAAGACCCCCCTGCATCCTGCCAAAAGGGGAGGCTTCAGTTTATAGATTTCTTCATAAATTTGATTCAACTGTCTCTCCCCTTTTGTCATATTGACCAAAACGATTCTCCCTCCATCCTTTAATACCCTTTTGAACTCCAACATAATCGGGAAGAAGTCATCAACGGGAAGGATGTCGAACAGGTACTGGTTCACCAAGATGTCAAACGTTTTGTCCTCAAAGGGGAGGTGACGACAATCACCGAGGTTGAGCCTGTAATTTCCGCAGCCCGTCCTGGAAATTCTTTTACGTGCTCTCTCCAGCATTTTAACAGAGATATCGATTCCCTCAACCCAGCCCGATGGATTTCTCTTCAATATCTCCACGAAATTGAGACCTGTCCCGAGAGCGACCTCCAAAATTTTTTCTCCGTCCTTGATGCCGGCAACATCCAATGCCTTCTGACGTGCTTTCGATTCCATGAGAAATCCGAAGAGGTCATAGATCGAAGCAATTCGATTGTATTTCCGGGCCATCTGTTCATGAGGGATGCGAGCCTCTAAAATCTCTTGGTTCATTTGATTCTTGCCATTCCTGGTGCTGGAAAAAGATTGAAATAACTTACAGGATGTAAAGGAAACGAGTCAAGGATTTTTTGTGATTGTTTTTTTGTGACTGGCCCAGAAAGGGTCATTCAATCCTTGCAGGTCGCACCGAAATATTCATTAATCTTCCCGAGGACGATGTGAGGAATGTCCTCCTTTCGTTTAACAGTGAAGATACTGATATTGCTTTTCTTCTCAACAGCCCTTTGGAATCTGGCGGCATAAGGATTTTCTCCGATATGGACTGCCGTGATTCGATTCTGGATCTGTCCAAAAAATCCAATCAGCGATTCTAAGTTGGTGATTTTCATATCGGTAATGATGAAGAGATCAAGATTTTTTCTTCCATGAATCAGCGGGAAAAGATCCTCCAGATCGAGAGCGGTTCCTCCTCCAAAATACTTACAGAGGACTCGATAAATATCCTCACGGTGATCTGTAAAATTCAAGATGTCCTTTCCCCCCATCGGAGCATCACTGAAATTATAGATCCCTACTTTCGAGTCGTTTCGTAGGTAGGCATTGGCGGCGCAGGCAGCACCGAGGACTGCATAAGAGAGGTTTTTCCGAGGATTGATCATGCTCCCTGAAGAATCGATGGCAATCAGGCATTCGGGCGTCCCCTCGATCTTTCCCCTCCCCTTCCCTTCTCGTTTCTTCCAGATCTGAGTAATCCCAGGCATGATCTTCCCGAAACTGGTCCAGATGTCCATATCTTGAAAGGGCGACCCGACCTCCCAAGGGGAATGAGAATGAGGATGGAGATATCCCTTTTTCTCCATTGGAACTTTTCTCAGAGGGATGGAGTAACTTTCCGCCAATTTCATATAGAAGAGGATATCCGCGTCGATCGCACCCCCTCGGCCCCGCCCCATGCCTCCTTCCATTCCATACCCTGCTTCTTTCAACTCCTCCGAAAAGTCTTCAACAATATCCTTGAACTCAGGCAGGGCCATATTTTTCTTGGCAAAATCCCTTAGTCCCTGGTCGATCTCCTCGTAGGAATACGAGTTAAGGTCGTGATCCCCCTGTGGGTTGCTGTCTCCTTTCCCTCCCATGGCTTCTTGCTCTTTCTGCTCTTCCAGGAGGAGGGGTTTTAGGGAGCGGGCGAATTTCTTCACACTCTCCGGCCACCGAGATCGATCCAGATAGGGAATCCGTGCAAGACGGCGGACGATCTCCTCGTGACCCTTTTTCCCGGTTTTGGGATTTAGAATCCCTAAATCGATTCCCCATATCTTCTCATAAAGGGAGGCGATGACCTTCTCCACCTCCCCTTTCTTCAGAACCCGGTGAAGTTCAGGGATATCGGTGAACCTCTTCTTCACGCAATACGTGTCAGCCGTCACATCGATGAAGTAATTAGCCACTTGCTTGGCCAACTCCTTGTCGCCCATCACCTTCTTAGCCTCGGCATAGAGCATCAGGTGGGTATGAAAGTCCCATGGGCAGAAGGTATAATGCGTGATTCCGTGGTCGAGAAGAGCTTCGATCACCCCTTCTTCTGTCATCTTCTCACTCGTTCTGGAAAGAAACGTGGAGTTGAGGGTGATCTGTTTCTGCTTCATTTCCAATCCGACTGCTTCCCCCTGGTCTTCCTCTTCCGCAGCTGAAGGCGTTACCTCTCCGACCTTGGGGACGGGGATTTCGGGATAGAGGTGCTTCTTCTTCAACTTGGGCCACAGCTCATCGATGATCGATTGATATCTCTTCTCTTCCGGCATGGCATTTCCTGTTTTTAGTAGTAGAGATTGGGATGGCGGGCCTTCCCTGGATAGACAAGTTTCTCCCTCTCAAAAACCTTCCCTTCCACGATATTCCCTAACCCTCTTATCCTCCCTCCCACATAGATTTCTCCACCCATCATCCATTCCCCGGTATGGAGGCCGATATTTTTCTTAATCAAGATTTTGCCGCTTCTCATCCCTGCCCCCGTCCAATTCTTCGTATTTCCCTCCACGACCAATTCCCCGCCTTCCAAGCCAATCCCGGTAAAATCCCCGGCATCTCCTTCGATGACCAATCGTTTTCCCTTGGGAAGGCGAAAACCAATAAGATTGATCTCCGTTTTCAGCTCAGAAAGTTTCAGGAGGATCTCCTCTTCCTTGGCATAGTTACAGAGAGCAGAGATATAGAGCCCTGCAGGGCCTGGGATGAAGTAAGGGATCTTTTGTGTATTCTCTAAGGCAAAACAGAAATCTTCAATGTCCTCCGCGGAATAATCAATCTCCCGGACATGTTTCTCGGCCACCTCATAAGCCTTGATGATGGTATTGTATTGGACCATCCAGACGAGCTCCTTGGCTTCTTCCTCCAAGAGCTTTTCATAACCCCGCCGGATCTGGTCCATGACGACCTCGGTGGACTCAATGATTTGATCCAAGGGGATTTGGGTCTTCTTAAAGGTGAAGGTGTCAAATTCCTCGAAAGGATTTCGAATCCCCCGGTTGTCTTTTCCCTGGGTTCCTGCGAAACCTTTTTTGGTGGCGAGGTCTCCTTTCATCCTTCCATCCATTCCATTCAAACAGGTTGAGGATTAGGACCGTCGGGTCCCGAGATCTTTTTTGATTTCCGCATAGAGAGGATGGTCTCCTTCCAGTGGTTCCAGAGATTCACCCTGGAAGATTTTCGATCCAACCGCAAGGGCGTCCTTCAAATGCTCGCTCTGCTCTCGATATCGTTGAGATACCGTTTTCACTGCCTCCTTGGCCAGAAAGATGGGGAAGGGATCGTCCCTCTTCGACCTCTCCCTCTGGGAAACGATTTCATCTTTCCACTGGGTTCGATGGGCCAGGGTGTAGGGGAGGACCGATTTGACATGTTCAATATCGACTTCAGAATCTTCGAGGAGCCACGCCAGGGCCTGAGCGTACTGTTTGATGGAGATCGGGAGTCGATTGGAGGCACAATTCTTAATTTCATGGCAGAGATAACCTGTGTAATGGCATCCCTCCTCACAGTTTTCCAATGACCGTTTCTGCCCATAGCGGTCACAGAAAGAGAGTTCGGCCAGAAGCATTCGAGTGAAGGCGCTCGCATCCTGGTCCAAATCGGTATCGTCCATCTCGAGGCGAATCTGTTGACGATCCCGTTTCTGAAGAGGTTTCACCCCTAAGGTCTCGTGAACATACTCCCCAAAGGAATCGCAGACCTCTTCGACGAGAGGAATCTTCTTCTCATAGGGTGTTTTCGCGTTGAGGATCCGATGAAGTTCCTTCTCATATTTGGGATGCCTCAGGATGTGATCCTTGCGATTTGACTTTCCAATGAGAAAGGAGAGGTTGGCTCCAGGGTATCTGGACTCCACCATCACATCAAAACGATCCACCAAAGGAGCGATGATCGTATTGGTTCCCCCATCCTGATAATTGGCCGTGGCAAACAGGCAATATTCTTCGTTGATGATCATCTCATTGAGGTATTCCCAGTTCCCTCGGTCTACGCCGTCGAGGATCATACTCTGTTTGGTTTCTGGGAGACGGTTGATCTCATCGACGATCTTCGCGGGGATTTGAGAAAAGTTGGTCCAGACCACATCCTCTTCGCCTCGGTTCAGCTTTCCTAAATCCGGTCGGCCCACAATTTTTTCTTCGGTTTGTTCCGGATGGCCGGAAACTTCACTGCCCCAAACGACGCCCAGGGGAAATTGATAGATCAAAGAACAGACGAACTCCGCAGAAGTCGTCTTGCCCAACCCAGGTTCCCCAATGATGAGTTCCTTCCCCTTCTTCAGCCCGGTTAAGAGGCTGAAAAGGATCGTCGAATTAAATCGTTCTCCATTGATTTCAAGATCGGGTCGGTTGAAATAGAGATGGTCATGGATGAATCGATAGAGCTCCATGACTTGTTTTTGGAACGCGTTCTTCTTCACGGTTGTCCTTCCTGATAAAAGAAATTAATAAATAATAACATGATCCCTGAGGCAAGACAAGGCAGCGGATTGAGAGGTGGTCGAGCGCAATTCAAAGGCTTTTGAAGTCCGGCCTGAATCAAAGTTTACACATTCGTTTCGTAGGCCTCCAAATACCCCTCTGAAGCAAGGGCCTGCCTTGCGGCCCTGCTCAACTCACGATCATGCCGATGGTTGGAGGCGTAAACCCGGCAGATGGCCACCTTGGCCGGGATATACTGAAAGAGCCTCCGAAGAGGTTCTCGCGAAATTCGTTTCGATCCTGAGTCGTAGATGAGAAGCGTCGCTCCTTCGGATTCACGCCAGGGATTGAGCGGCCTTGGATCGTGATGAGCCATATCGACATGAAATTCGATCCCTTTGAGATGTCTGGGCAGAAAAGCCTCCATTCGCTTCTTCACCTCTTCCGGGGGAAGGAAGAAAGGCCTTCCAAACTCCATCTCCCGGAGAGTCAATTTCTCCTCAAAGGCACTGCTCCATCTCAATTTTCTGGAGAGGACTTGAGCCCACTTCTTCCCCAACCGCTTCTCCCTTGACTTCGGAGACTTCTCCCATTCCAAGACCCTTTCCATCAAGAACCAATCGGTCAAGGAAAGGTACCGGTCGATCTCCTTCACGGGATGATAGGGACAGAGGATCTCCATTGTCTCTTTGAAGATCTCCTGGAGTTGAAGATCGATGGAGCGGGTGGTGCGGTGATAATAGACATTGGAATAAAGATAGAGGCGGGCGTTGAGAAACATGGCCAAAGCATCAAGTCCTCTTTTGTCGAGGACCAACCCTTCCTTGTGGAATGAGGTGTAATGGAGGAGCCGCCTCCAATCCATGGGACCGATGGATACACCGGTCATATAGGCATCGCGCAGGACATAATCGATATTATCGAATGTGAAAATGCCCCGGAAGAGCTGTTGGAGCAGGAGGAGCCACTTCGGATGTTTCCGATCTTCTTTCCTCAGTGGCCTCTTGATGAGGAACGCCACGTACTCTGGATCGATGGATTCCCCTTTCTTTAAGGAACCATGCGGGCTCCGCCGGATTCCCTTCAGGACGGGAGAAATTTTTTCCCGGATGATGTGCTGACCGATCTCCTCATGATTCGTTTTGAATCGAGAAAGATATTGCTCGTCGAAGAAATGACAGAAGGGTCCATGGCCGATGTCATGGAGGAGGCCAGCGAGTCGGAGGAGTTCTTCGATATAGAAAGGAGAAGGAAGGTCTTCACGAAAGATGCGGGACAGAGAGGGATAGAGCCTTTCAGAAAAGACACCCGCCACATGCATCGTCCCCAGGGAATGTTGAAAACGGGTATGTTCTGCTGAGGGGAAAACCCAACGGGCACTCTGAAGTTGAAAGATGCGCCGAAGTCGCTGAACCCAGGGCGTGTCAATGACATCCCTCTCGGTCCGCTCCCCTTCCACGCGGTCGGTCATCACGATGTAATGGTAAATGGGGTCCGCAATCAGCCCGGTGAGTTGACCCTCTTCTGTCCCCATCATCCCCTGCGACCTGTTCTAGGATTCATCGGCTGAGGGTTCTTTCTGTTTCTCCTTTTCCCTCAGGTCGGCAAACTGCACCTTTGCTGCGGCCACTTCTCGAAGAGCGTTCACAATCGGCCGGTTATCGGACTCCACCAAAGGGGTCGCCCCCTTCATGATCATCTTGGCCCTTCGTGCAGCCAGGATGACCAATGCAAAACGACTGTCCACCTTTTTCAGGCAATCTTCCACCGTAATTCTAGCCATGAGGTTCCTCCCACTGTTTCATTTTTTCTTCGAGAAGAGCGTTCTTCTTTTTGCGACAACGCTCCGCCATGATAATCGCTTTCAACTTCTCCACAGTCTCCTCAATACGATCGTTCAAAATCACATAGTGATACCATCGGGCCTCTTCCATATCCCTCTTCGCGTTGGCCAAACGGAACTGGATCCTCTCGGGAGAATCGAATCCCCGCTTGGTCAATCGCTCCTGTAAGGATTCCAGCGAAGGAGGGAGGACGTAGATCAGGATCGCGGGCTCGACCTGTTCAACCACGCGTCTCGCCCCCTGGGTATCAATATCCAAAATCAGATCAATCCCTTCCGATTTCAAAAGATGCATATTCTTTCGGGCCGTTCCATAACGGTTCCCCAGGACTTCTGCCCACTCCAAGAATTCATTCCGCTCCACCATTTTCTGAAAGAGGGAGGGTGAGATGAAATGATAGTCCTCCCCTTCTCTCTCATTGGCCCTTGAGGGACGCGTCGTATAGGAGACAGAGAACCGGAGGCCCGGTAATTCCTCCATCACCTTTCTCAAGAGCGTCGTCTTCCCTGCTCCCGAGGGAGCGGAAATGATGAAGATCAATCCTTCCCCTTTTTCTCCCATTCCTCCCCCACTGTTTCCCTTTCCCTTTCCCCGCGCATCTAAGATGAGGCTAAGGATCATTCTATATTTTGCACCTGTTCACGAATCTTTTCCAGTTCAGCTTTGATCTCCACCACACGCTGGGAAATCTCAGCATCGTTGACTTTGGCGCTGACGGTATTTACCTCCCGGTGCATCTCCTGAAGCAAGAAGTCCATTTTTCGCCCCACCGGTTCTTCTGCTTTCAATAAGGTGATAAATTGGGCGAGATGGCTCTCTGCCCGGACAATCTCTTCGGTGATGTCCGTCCGTTCGGCCAGCAGGGCGACCTCCTGTTGGAAGCGAGAAGGGTCCACATCGATTCCCCCCAAAAGGGACCGGACCCTTTCATGGAGCCGGTTTCGGTAAGCCTCGAGCCGGGTAGGAGAGAGATGTTTGATCTCCTGCAGTTGCTGAGTGATTCGTTCCAATCGCTGCTGGAGGTCTTTTAAAAGGATCTCTCCCTCTGAACGCTTCATGTCATCTAAGTCCTGAAAGGATCGCTTCAGGATGGGAAGGATCTCCTGCCAGAAGGGTTCTAGATCTCCTATCTCCTCCTTCGCTGTGATCACATCCTTTGCCCCGGCCACCAATTCCAACGTGATCTTGTCCCTGAGGTGAAGGCTCTCCTTCAAAGATTGAAGGGCCTGGTAATACTGTTCGGCCAGATGGAGGTCCACACTGAGGTGGACGTTTTCTTCTCCGAGGTTGTCCAGTTTCAAGAAGATGTCAATCCTTCCTCTCGACACTTGAGCCCGGATGATCTCTTTGATCCGGTTTTCAAATGGGGTCAGTCTCTTGGGAAGTTTGACGTTGATATCGCAGTAGCGGTGGTTCACGGAGCGGGTCTCGACGAAAACCTTTCCGAGGGTTGTCTCCCCATCTCCCCGACCAAACCCTGTCATGGATTTCAGCATGGGTGATCTAACCTCCGTTTCAAATTTTCCAGATAGGTCTTGCGAAAATGATTGAAGAGTCCAATGACCTCCGATTGCCGATAATCGGGATAAGTCCATTCCAAGGCCTGGTAGGACTTATTTCGATAGATCAAGGTCAAGTCGGCATAAATACCCTCCCGGAGATAAGGGCGATGCGTATATCCTTTGGTGGTGGCCAGGATGACATGTTCCAAACAGAGATATCCGGGGTCGATGTTGATCTTCCGGTGGCCCACCGGAGTTGAATACTTTTCTTCCAGATGGTTGGTCCTCTGCTTGATCTCCGGAAGCAAAGTTCGAGAGATGAGGGACGCGAATGTGATGAACCGACGGAAGAGATTGTTTCCCATCTCCTGGGCATAATAATCCGTAAAGTTAAAGGGCAGGACGTCACTGGTGAAATCAATCTCTCCGAAAATCTCTCCCAGGTCGTCCACTGCCTTTTGAAGAATGTCCTCCTCTGAGGTGATCAGGCTCATAAAGAGTTTGGCCGGCTCAGGTTCTTTTGCTTTCCCCATCGAGTTGATCACTTTTTCAAACGGATGAAGAACTCCTTGTTCCCTTTGGGACCCAGGAGGGACGACTCAATGATTCCCCGGACGCTTAATCCCAATCCCCGGCTGAATTGAGAAATTCGATCCACCACCTTCTGATGCAGCTTGCTGTCCTTCACGACGCCTCCCTTGCCCACCTCGCCCTTGCCTACTTCAAACTGGGGTTTGATGAGGCAGAGGAGGTCACCCCCCTCTTTCAGAAATTCTACGAGGCGGGGAAGAAATTTCTCAATGGAGATGAAAGAGGTATCGACGAGGATGAGGTCTGCCTCTTCCGGAACCTCCTCTTTTTTGAGGTAGCGGATGTTGCGCCTCTCTAGATTGATCACCCGGGGGTCCTTTTGAAGTCTCCATGCCAATTGTCCGTATCCCACATCAATGGCATAAACTTTCTTTGCACCCTTCTGAAGGACACAATCCGTGAACCCACCGGTGGAGGCACCCACATCGATCACCACTTTCCCTTCAGGATCGACTTCGAAGGATTTGAGGGCGCCCTCTAATTTCACCCCTCCCCGGCTCACATAGGGAAGATCCTCTCCTTGAATTTGGAGGTGAGCATCCATCTTGACGAGGGTCCCCGGTTTTTCGAGGGCCTGCCCGTCGACGGTCACTCTCCCCTCCATGATCAAAGCCCTTGCCCTTTCCCGGCTTTGGACCATTCCCTTCTCAACGAGTAGTTTGTCGAGTCGCTCCTTTCTGGTCACTTCAACATTCAACCCCTAGACTTCAAAGGAAGACAGGATCTCCCTTTCACGCACCTCCCTTTCAAAGGGTCACCAAGCGAAGAGACCTATTTCGAGTTACGGATGACTCGTTTGACGGAATTCCGGGTCTGCCTTGAATGGAGGGAGGGTGAACTTTCCTCTTCCACCATCTCCTTCACCGCTCTATAGATGCCAGCCTCATCGATTCCATATTTTGCTCTCAGAAGCGCTGGAGGACCATGCTCCACAAAAAGATCAGGGATGCCCAGACGCTTCACGTCAACAGAAGAGAGGCCCTCCTCCTGAAGGAGTTCAAGCACAGCACTGCCAAAACCTCCTTGGAGGACATTCTCCTCAACCGTGAGGATTTTTCCGATCTTTCCGGCCCACTCACCGATGAGATCCCTATCCAAAGGCTTCAAGAATCGAGTGTTGATGACGGCGGCATGGATCCCCGAGGCATCCAATCTCTCTGCTGCTCGGATCGAGGGGTAGACCGTGGTCCCGATGGCCAAAATAAGCAAGTCCATGCCGTCCCTCAGGACCTCCCCCTTCCCGATTTCGATCGATCGGAGAACAGGGTTCCTCTTCACCCCCTCTCCCTTTCCCCTTGGGTACCGGAAAGCCACCGGGCTAGCGCATTCCATCGCCGTCTTCATCATGTGCTGAAGTTCGTCCTCATCTTTTGGGACCATGATGATGAGGTTGGGGATATGACGGAGGTAGGAAAAATCGAAGAGCCCCTGGTGGGTCGGACCATCCTCTCCTACAATCCCTCCTCTATCCAAGGCGAAGACCACTGGAAGATTCTGGAGACCGACATCCTCAAGAATCTGATCATAAGCCCTTTGGAGAAACGTGGAGTAAATGGCGACAACGGGCTTCATTCCTTCGAGGGCGAGACCGGCGGCGAAGGTGACGGCGTGTTGTTCTGCAATTCCAATATCGTAAAATCGATCTGGGAACTCCTTAGAAAACCTCTCCAACCCTGTCCCGCTCTGCATGGCCGCTGTAATGGCGATCAGATGTTTATTCTCCCTTGCCAACTGGCAGAGGGTCTCTCCAAACACCTGCGTATAGGTCGGAGGGTTGCCGGTCGATCCCTGTTTCGGCTCTCCCGTTTCGATGTGGAAGGGAGGGATGCTATGGTACTGAGCTGGATTCGCCTCGGCAGGAGGATATCCCTTGCCTTTCTTTGTTATCACATGGATGAGGATCGGCCCCTTCAGCTTCTTTACATTCTGGAAAGTCTCAATGAGATAATCCAGGCGATGGCCGTCGATGGGGCCGATATATTTCATGCCCAATTCCTCAAAGAGAAGGCCAGGCATCAGCAGCCCCTTCAGGGATTCCTCTGCCTGTTTGGCAAACCGGAGCGCAGACTTTCCAATCCTTGGGAGCGTTTCAAGAAAGGCCTTGATGTCTTCTCTAAATCGATTGACGAACTGCCCGGACATCAACCGGTTGAGATAAGAAGAGAGGGCTCCCACGTTGGGTGAGATGGACATTTCATTATCGTTCAGGATCACGATGAGATCCTGGTCGATGTGCCCTGATTGATTGAGACCCTCGAAGGCAAGACCGGCCGTCATCGAGCCATCGCCGATCAAGGCGATCATCTTGCCTTCTTCGCCTTTTTGCCTCCGGGCTTCAGCCATCCCCAGGGCGGAGGAGATAGAGGTTCCGCTGTGACCCGAATCAAAGGCATCGTAAGGACTCTCGTCCCTCTTGGGGAAGCCGCTGATCCCTTCATATTGTCTCAGGGTATGAAACCGATCTTTCCTTCCTGTTAAGATCTTATGAGTATAGCTTTGGTGACCCACGTCCCATATCACCTTGTCCCTGGAAAAGTCGAAGACATAGTGAAGGGCAACGGTTAACTCTACCACGCCCAAATTTGAGGCAAGATGTCCCCCATTTTTTGAAACCGTAGAAAGGATCTCCTCTCTTAACTCACTGCAAAGCGTTTCCAGTTCCTCGGGATCCAGTTTCTTAACATCGAATGGGGATTCAATTTGGTCGAGCACCTTGGACATCTTTCAATTTTCCCTTGCGATAATGAATCGAGCGATTTCCCTCAATGGCTCCGCTCCTGGTCCATAGGGCTTCAGGGACTCCACAGCCAATTGCACCAGCTCTGTGGCTCTCCGCTTCGATTCTTCAAGCCCCAATAAAGAAGGGTATGTCGCCTTCCCTCTTGAGAGATCCGTTCCTGTACTTTTTCCAAGGGCGATCGCTTTCCCTTCTACATTCAAAATATCATCGGTAATCTGGAAGGCCAGTCCAATTCTCTCCCCATATTGGGTGAAAGCTCGGAAGGTTTCTCCATTGGCTCCTCCCAGCCTTGCGCCCACCCGTATGGAGGCAAGGATCATGGCCCCGGTTTTATGGGTATGGATATATTGAAGCAGGGGGAGATCGACTTCTTTCCCCTCAGATTCAATATCCGCCACCTGCCCTCCCACCATCCCTGAGATGCCAGCAGCCTGAGCAATCTCATGAACGACATCGAGGATCAACGCTTTATCATTGGAGGGATCGTCCCAACTGGAACGGTTCGTCATTAATTGAAAAGCCTCTGTCAAAAGCCCATCTCCAGCCAAGATGCCGATGGCCTCTCCAAACATCTTATGGCAGGTCGGTTTCCCTCTGCGATAGTCATCATTATCCATGGCAGGAAGGTCGTCATGGATGAGAGAGTAAGTATGGATCATCTCTAAAGCGCAGGCAAAAGGGAGGATGTGATCGCCCTTTCCTCCAACCGCCTCAAAAGCAGCGATCGAAAGAATGGGACGAATCCGTTTTCCTCCATCGAGGAGACTGTGCCGGATGGCCTTGTGAAGGGAGTTCGAAGGCTTCAGCTCCCCTTCTCCCTCAGGAGGATTTGGGAAATATCGCTCAAGGGCCGAGTCAACAATCAATTTTTTTTCTTGAAGATATTTCTTAATATTCATTGTTAATTATTCATCCTCTTCGGAATCCGATTCCTCTGAAGGGCCCTGTCCTGAGCTTGTCGAAGGAACTTGTCCTGAGCTTGTCGAAGGATCAAAGGGGTGAGGTTTGATCACACCGTTTTTGCCCTTCATGAGGATCTCCACTCTCTTTTCCGCCTCCTCCAGCTTTTGATTACAGAGCCGGGAAAGGCGAATTCCCTCTTCAAAGAGTTTGAGGGATTCTTCGAGGGGAATTTCCCCATCCTCCAGCTTGGAAACGATCTTTTCCAACTTATTTAATGCATCTTCAAACCTTTCTTTGGCCATCCTTCCCCCTTCGACATTCAACTATAAAATATTATTATATGTTTTTAGACTTTGTTCCGTCAAGGCTTTTCCGACTTTTCAACGCCACAGACCAGCGTTCCTCTGAAAAGCCTTACTTCCACCCTATCCCCTTCTTTCACCTGGTTCGAATCTCTCAGTATTTCAAGAGAAGGGATCTTTCGAGTGATGCTGTAACCCCTCTGGAGAATGGAAACGGGACTCAATGAATCCAATTGTCCCATCTTCCCTTCTAATCTCTGTCTCCAGATTTCGATCGAGTGCTTGATGTTCTGCAGGAGGCGTCTTTCAGTCTCTGAAATGAATCGGCGAAGATGTTTCACCTTTTGGTTTGGGTTTCGAAGGAAAAGTCCTTCATAGAGATGAAGGTGTTTTTCCCTTTTCGTGTTGACGATCCATGAGGCTAAAAAGAGAAATCGATTGAAAAGATCATCCACTTTTAGGAAGTCTTCTTCAATTCTTTTTTTCGGATCTCTGAGCCTCTTATTGAGATGGGACAGGTGGGTTCTGCCTTCCTGAAGGGTTTGAAGGACCTCACTTCCTAAACGCACTTCCAAAAACTGAAGGGTATTCTTCACATCCCTTTTATCTTTCACGACCAATTCTGCGGCGGCAGATGGAGTGGGAGCTCTCACATCGGCCACAAAGTCCGAAATGGTATAATCGGTTTCATGGCCCAC
>Ga0315282_10001493_pt1 | contig 43815 bp, 40 predicted proteins | sample YL17G07_20_MG_FD_203693 | JGI IMG/M metagenome (GOLD analysis project Ga0315282, IMG submission 203693) | Sediment microbial communities from Yellowstone Lake, YNP, Wyoming, USA - YL17G07_20 | ecosystem: Environmental > Aquatic > Freshwater > Lake > Sediment | place: USA: Wyoming | collected... | reverse complement strand
AAGGAAAAAAATCTTATTAGAAAAGGAGATACCGTCGTTATAACAGGCGGGGTTATGATAAATGAACCCGGAAGTACTAATTTTATTAATGTTAAGGAAGTTTAATCTAATTGATATAATACCTATTTAATATAATAATTATTCACTATAAACTAATTACCAAATAATATAAAAGACATTAGGTAATTAAAAAGGAAGATTATTTTTTTTAAGGCAGGTTAATTTTATAGTAAAAAAATATCATTAAACCAAACCTGATAAATTTTTAAGATTATAAATAAATTAATAGGACAAAAATGTTATTTTAAGAGCTGAAGAAGTTAGTAAAACATTCTTAAGGTAAAAGGTAATGCTTGAAATAGATTTGATTATAATCCAATAATTAAATTTTAATTTTAGATTTTGAAAGGATTTAAATGAATAATAATTTAGAAAAGTTTCTAGAGAAAATAAATAAAGGAGAAGTTTGTTTAGGTGCTGGTGTTTTATTTAAGGATCCAATGATATCTGAATTATTCTGTGAAATTGGTTTTGATTTTTTATGGATTTGCGCAGAACATACAGCTACTGATAAGGAAACCATTCTTTCACATATTATGGCAACTAAAGGGACAAATACTGCTCCTTTTGTCAGAGTGCCTGGTAATGAAACTTTTATAACAAAACCTATTTTGGATATGAATCCAGCAGGTATTATATTTCCTTTTATTTCTACTCCAGAAGATGCCATAAAGGCTGTTAAATCCTGTAGATATCCTCCTGAAGGTAATAGAGGATATGGCCCAATTAGATCATCAAATTATTATATTATGGATAAGGAAAAATATTTTGAAAAATCAAAAAATAATCCATGGGTTATTTTGCAGATAGAGCATATAGATGCAGTCAAAAATCTGGATAAAATTTTAGATGTTCCTGGAATAGGCAGCATAGTAATTGGTCCAAATGATCTAGCAAATTCAATAGGTTTACCAGGAGACAGCAGGAGCAAGCAAGTCTATAATCTTATTGAATCAGTATTAAAAAAAGCACATAATAAAAAAATTATTGCTGGAGTTTCTATAGGATATGATTTAGCTGAATTAGAGAATTATAAAAAATTAGTAAATTTGGGAGCAAGTTGGTTTGATATTTCTTTTGATATGGTTGCTATAAAAAATTACTCTTTAAATATAATGGAAAAGGTAAAAAAATTATTGAAATAAATTTTTATATTTTTTATCAAAATTTATTAAAAATCATTTTTTATTTTTAGATATTTCACAAATTTATTTTTGAAATTTTAAAATATTGCAAATACATTTAACTATTATTTTTTCAATCAAAAACAGTATTATTTATATGATAAAAAATTTTTTATTAAATACTTATAATTTAATTTCTTTTGCAAGTTCATAAAAATAAATAATATTTTCAAGTGGGATATCACTTGTAAATGAATTCGATGGTGCAAGTACCAACCCTCCATTATATCCACAATCTTTTATTCTATTCGTCACTTCATTTTTTATATCTTCTAAAGTCCCATGTGAAAATGTTCTCTGTAATGACATAGTACCATGAAGAATAATTTTATTACCGTACTTTGCTTTTATTTCCTTTGGCTCCATACATTCAGGCTGAATTGGATTTAAAATATTTATACCTATCTCAATAAGATCCGGGATTATTTCTGAAATATTTCCATCTGAATGAAGATAGAAAAATACTCCTTCCTTTTTATTATTACTTATCATATATTTAAATCTTGGTTTAAATATTTCTCTCCATAGTTTAGGTGATATCATAAGAGATTTTTCTGTACCAAGATCACCGCCAAATTGAATAATATCTACCCCAGCTTCTATATATTTACAAATCTGATTAGTGTAGAACTCCATTAAAATATCGAGTAGTTTTTCAATAAATTTCCTATCAGTATATAATGCTTCAAGGAATTGTTTAAATCCACACAATAACCAACCTTTTCTAAATAATGTACTTACACCTGCTCCAATAACATATTTGTTTTTCCATCTTTCTATATCATTCTTTAATTTATAAAATCGATCAGATACATTAAGATCGGGTAACTTTAAGTTATCTAATGAAAGTTTTCCATTATCATTTAATGGATGATATGAATATTTCCAATCTGTATCACTATTTCCTGTGATTTTTATTTTTACTCCCCATTCATCTTCCACTTCATCATTTCCACTATCTTTAACATAGTAATCATCTATCATTATGGAAAGCCCCATTTTTTTAAAATAGGCAGAATTTTTTCTAAAGTTTTCTTCAGGTTCCATACAAGTTGCCCTAAAATCTATACCAAGTATTTCAAGTACTTCTTCTAAATCGTCTACATTATAGTATTTTTTAAGTTCCTCAATCACTTCATTTAAAAACCAGCCATCTAATGGAACTCTATCTGGTATTCTATAATTTAATGTGTTAAAAACACGCTGTCTTGAGTTCATAGACTTTTCCTTATCCTAAAAATTATTTATTAATATAAAATCAACAAAATAAAGAAGATAAATCAAGTTCACATTTAATCAAACTAAAACTTTTTTTATATTTCTACCTATTCTTTCTAAACTGAAAATACTGCCTACTTTATTCTTTAAAATTCCGTTAATAGATTGACTAATAATTCAAAATGTTCTTTAATTATTTTTTTTAATACTTTCTTCATCATTGAAAGTGATATTTCTATAACTTTTATTTGAAACTTGTTTCAAATATATCTTTAACATTCTCCAGTATCATTTTTGGAAAATAACTTAAAGCCATAAAATCACTTGCTATAGTAAACCAATCTGCACCATAATTAACTAGCTTTTTATAGTTTTCAATTTCTTTTAAATTATAGCCTATCGCAACACTAGCAACTATTCCTTTAGCTTTTATCTTTTTTAAAATTAATTCAATGATTTTTAGGATTTCTTTACTTTTACTTTGGCCAAAAAGACCTATGGAATTAGCTAGATCATTTGGACCGATTACTATACTACCTATTCCAGGAACATCTAAAATTTTATCCAGATTTTTGACTGCATCTATATGCTCTATCTGCAAAATAACCCATGGGTTATTTTTTGACTTTTTGTAATATTCATTCAAATCCATATTGTAAAAATCATTTCCTCTTATAGGTCCAAACCCCCTTATACCTTCAGGTGGATATCTGCATGATTTCACTGCATTTATTGCATCGATTTCTGTTTTTATAAAGGGAAATATTATTCCTGCTGGGTCCATTTCTAATATAGGCTTTACCATTTCTGGAATAATACCAGGAACTCTTACAAAAGCTGCAGTATTTGAACCTTTTGTAGACATAATATGCGCAAGAATATCTCCTTTTTCTAAAACTGTATGCTCAGAACAAATCCATAAAAAATCGAATCCAAGTTCACAAAAAAGTTCAGAAATAAGAGGTTCACGAAACCAAATTCCAGCACCAAAACAAATCTTTTTTTTATTTATTTTTTTTATAAATTTATCTAAATTATTCAAACTTCAATACTCCTAAATTTTTATAGTATATATTTTATAGCATAAAACTTTCTCCATATTTTAATATCTTTACCTCACCTTCAGGATAAAACTTCTTCATAGCTTCCATAAAATCTCTGGGGCTTCCAAAATCATGTTCTATAAAAGTCCAAAAATGACAAGGAATAGTTATTTCTGATTTAATAATTTTTGCATAACAAGCAGCTTCTATTGGATCCAAGTTTCCATATGCCCCATTTATCGGAAGTATTGCAATTCTGGGTTTTTCCACAATAATCGAGCTCATTTTTTCTGGTGTATATGCAGTATCACTTGCAAAATAAACTTTAATATCATTAAAATATAAAATATATCCTAATGCATCTTTTGCTAATTCACCATGATTGCAAAAAACCCCTTTAATCTTAAAATCATCAAAATTTTTTATTTCATCTTCGCTTATCAACATAAGCTTTTTATTATCAATTCCCATTTCTATAGAATGTTTAATACAACTCGCCGGTCCAATTAAAATACAATTGCTATTATTCTTCATTATTAATGGAATGGCATCAAAATCAAAATGATCAGGATGTTCATGGGAAGTAATAATATAATCTATCTTTAGCTCTTCTATATTTAAAATATTAGGGGTAATTCTCTTAAAATTAACAATTCTTTCACAGCAATCAGAAAGATACGCATCGAGTAATATAATTTTATCATTATCTGTTTTAAACAAAAAACCAGATTGTCCTAACCATATAATATTTACATGACCTTTGGGAACTATGGTCTTTTTAATCTCTTTTGCTAAATTAATAATCATTTTTCTAATACTTCCTTTCTCAATACATTATTTACAGAGATAACTATAAAAATTTTTATATGAACATCAAAATTGGGCTTTGAACTTTTTTGAAAATATAGACATTTTATTTGTATTATTAAATTTTAAATTATTTTAATTATACCTTAACTATAATTTTAACCCTTCTTATATTTGATAATTATATTTTAAAAAATAATCAAATATTTTTATATCTTAGAACAATTCAATTTATTATTGATGTTGCTTTTATTTTTCATTATATATATAAAATCCTTTACCCGTTTTTCTTCCTAAATTTCCGTCTTCCACTAATTTTCTTATTATATTTGCAGGTTTGTATCTTTCTGCTCCTAATTCCTGGTACAGAATCATCAATGAATTATATAAAACATCCAGACCTACGAAATCAGCAAGTTCCAATGGTCCCATCTTATGATTTAAACCAAGTTTAATAGCATTATCTATATCTTCAGCACTAGCTATTCTTTCGTCTAGCAACTTAGCTGCTTCATTCTGGAAAAGAAGAATCAATCTGTTAACAATAAATCCAGGGGAATCCTTACATTTTATAGGAATTTTATTTATATCATTTAAAATATTAATGGATTTATTGACTGTAAATATAGAAGTCATTTCTCCAGGTATTACTTCTACCAGTTTCATTATTTCAGCTGGTATAAAAAAATGAAGTCCAATAACTCTTTCGGGATTTTTAGTATAAGAAGCAATTTTAGTAACACTAAGTGTGGATGTATTTGTAGCAAGAATAGTATTTTTATGAACTAAATTGTCTAACTGGCTGAATAATTTCTCTTTCATTGCGAGGTTTTCATTTATTGATTCTATTACTAAAAAAGATTCTTTTAAATCTTCAATTTCTGAAGATACACTTAGGTTACCCTTAAATTCTTCTTTTTGATTTTCTGAAATTTTCTTTAACTCAACTAATTTATCAAGCCCTCTTAATATATATTCAGATGCATCTTTTAAAACTTTTTCATCTTTATCAATAAGGATAACATTGTACCCGTTTTGAATAAATGATTGAGCAATGCCTCTGCCCATTGAGCCCGCACCGATAACTGAAACTTTTCTTTCATCCATTTATTATATAATCCTCCTGTTTTTAGAACATAAAAATTAAAGTATCACATACCTATATTAATTCGAAAATGGTTGTAATTCCCTGCCCCCCACCTATGCAAAGGGTTACAAGACCATATCTATATTTATTCTGTCTCATTATGTTCATAATCTTTACCACAAGGATTGCTCCTGTTGCACCAATAGGATGGCCTAGACTTATTGCTCCCCCATTGACATTCACTTTATCCATTGGTATACCAAGCTCTTTTATTACTGCAAGTGTCTGAGCTGCAAAAGCTTCATTAATTTCAAATACATCAATATCAGAAGGCGATAGGTTCGCATTTTTTAAAGCTTTTTTTGTAGAATAAACAGGTCCCATCCCCATATATTCTGATTCAACTCCACAAACTGCATATGATACAATTTTAACAATGGGATTTAAATTATTTTTTTTTGCAAAGGAATCCGAAGTTACAATTACTGTTGCGGCTCCATCATTTATGCCTGATGAATTGCCGGCAGTTACTGTTCCATTTTCTAAAAAAGCTGGCTTTAATAATGAAAGTTCTTCTATTGATGTACGTCTTGGATATTCATCAGTGTCAAATATAATGGTTTGTTTTTTAGATGTTATTTTTACAGGTGCAATTTCTTCTTTAAATTTTCCAAGTTCAATTGCTTTTAATGCTTTATTTTGACTAAGAAGAGCAAATTCATCTTGAGATTTTCTGTCTATTGAATATCTCTTTGCAACACTTTCTGCAGTCTCACCCATAATTTTATTTATTACTGGATCTGTATAAACGGTCTTTACACCATCCTCAAATACACCATTGCCAAACTTGTAGCCCCATCTAGCCCCTTTGACATAATACGGGTAGTTAGACAAACTTTCTGTTCCTCCTGCTACAATAACCTCAGCATTATTTGACTTAATCTTTATTGCTGCAAGATTTATTGCCTCAAGGCCTGAACCACATACTCTATTTATTGATAGTGCAGGTGTGGTATAAGGTATGCCTGCTTTCAACTGGCACATTCTTGAAATAAAGGCATTTTCTGCAATCTGACCAACGCATCCTATTATTATCTCATCAACTATATCAGGGTTTAAATTTAAAGTGTTCAAATTCTTTTTTATTGTTACAGCTCCTAAATCGGAGACAGATATATCTTTAAGGCTTCCGCCAAATTTACCAATTGCGGTTCTATACCCTGATATTATAACTGCATTCTTTTCTTCCATTTAAAACTCCTGTTATTAAAAATAATAATTTACCAGTATTATTAATGATTTACTAAATTGCATAAATAATCTTTTGTTTCAAATTCTCATTTATATCATATAATAACCTCCATCAACGACAAAAACCTGGCCAGTTATATAATCAGCATCATCAGAAGCTAAATATACAGTTAGTCTAGCTATATCCCGTGGTTTTCCCATTCTTCCCATTGGTATATTTGAAATACAATTTTCCAAAATATCCTTAGGTATTTTCTTTATCATTTCAGTTTCAATAAAACCAGGGGCAATTGTATTCACGGTTATTCCTTTTCTGGCAGTTTCAAAAGCCAAAGATTTACTAAACCCTATTATGCCTGCTTTACTTGCTGCGTAATTTGCCTGCCCGAAATTACCTCTCAAACCGATAACAGATGAAATATTGATTATTCTGCCATAATTTTCATTTCTCATTGCAATTACAGCTTCTTTTGAACAATTAAAAATACTTTTCAAATTTATTTTAATAACTTGATCCCATTGTTCCTCTGTCATTTTGTGGATAGTTGAATCTTTTATAATCCCGGCATTGTTAACCAGAATATCTATTTTCCCAAAAGAACTCAGAATATTTGCAAACATTTCATGTACATCACTTGATTTGGAAACATCTGCTTTGTATATATGGCAATCAAAACCTAGCTTTCGTATATCCTGTTGAGTTTTCTTCAGAATGTCACTATCAATGTCATTTATAAAAACAGTTGATCCTTCTTTACAAAACTCAATTGCAATAGACTTCCCAATTCCACGAGCTGCACCCGTTATTAATGAAATTTTATTCTTTAAAACCACCTTGACTCCTATAAATAATCCAACTGAATATAATTATTTTTCTTATATCTTTATTTCCAATCTTAAAAATAAATATTTCTTTTTATTTTATTAAAATTAAATAATGCTTCTTATTGCATTTTCTAACTTCTCACTATTCGGAAGCACATATTTTTTTAAAGACTTACTGAAAGGGATTGGAATATCTTCTCTTGTGATCCTGCGGACAGGTCTTTTTAGATATTCATAATATTCTTCCATTAATATCGAAGATACCATTGAGGCAAATCCACAGGAAATCGGGCTATCATCTATTATTACTACTTTCCCTGTTTTAGAAATAGATTTTTCCAGGGTTTCCTTATCAAAGGGAAGTAGGGTGCGCGGATCAAATACTTCAACTGATATTCCTTCTTCTGCTTCAAGCTTTCGGGCGATGTCAATAGCAATATTTACGCAATGCCCTGTAGCAACTACGGTAATGTCTGACCCTGTCTTTTTTATCTCAGCTTTACCTAAGGGAATAGTATATTGTTCTTCAGGTACCTCCCCTTTTTCTGCAAGGACTCTAGTGGGCAGAAATACTGCAACTGGATCATTATCTCTTATAGCTGAAACTAATAAGCCTTTGGCATCACAAGCGCAGGATGGAATTACAACTTTCATACCCCCATGGATAAGAAATGAATAAGGGTTGTCTGAATGCTGGCCATCATTATCGTTATAAACATTATTTTCAACACATAAGTAAGTGATTGGAAACATTAATTTACCACCGGATATATACCTTAATTTTGCGGCCTGGTCTATAAGAGCAGAAAATGCCAAAAAAATATCTTCAATTTGATTTAATTCAACAACCGGTCTCAAGCCAATGAGTGCAAGTCCTGTTGCAGAAGAAATAATAGTTGCTTCTGATTTTGGCGTACTGATAACTTTATCATTTTTTAATATGTCATTGTTTAAAACTTCGAAAAACTTTTTATTAAAAATATTCTCTTTTTTTATAAGATAAACGTTTTGATCTCTACTGATCTCTTTTTCCAGGCCTTCATATGCTGCCTGTATGCAAGATAGCTCTCTCATTAAAACCACCCTTTCCTGGGAATTCCGGGATACTCTGTAGCATACATACCTCTTAAGGCATCTTCCGGTGTTGGTAATTCACTTGATTTCGCAAATTCAACAGCTTCTATTATTTCCTTTTCAACCATTTCTTTTACTGATTCAATTTCTTCCCTTTTGCATATACCTTCCTCAATCAATTTTTGGGGCCACGTTAATATAGGATCTCTTTTTTCCCATTCTTCAACTTCCTCCTGGGAACGATAATGTAAATTAAGAATTTTTTCAGCAGTAAAATGCCCGCAAAACCTGTAAGTATTTGCAATAATATTTATAGGACCGCTACCGTTTCTAACTTTTAATACAGATTCTTTTGTAACAGTATATATTTTTTCTACGTCCATTCCGTCAACTTCTATTCCCTCAAAACCATAAGCTTTTGCCCTATCAGTAAGATTTTTAACACTGCATGCATATTCAACTTTAGTAGTTACCGCATATCTATTATTTTCAACTACAAAAATTATTGGTAAATTGAAAGTCTTTGCCAGATTCATTGATTCATGCACCCAGCCTTCAGACATTCCCCCATCACCATAAAATACAACAGATATTTGCTTCAATCCTCTAAGTTTGCAGCCTAATGCTACTCCTGTAAAAATAGGCACTTTCCCTGCAACCTCACTATCCACTTCAAATAATCTTTTTTCGTTAAAAAGATTAAAATGCATAGTACCACCTTTCCCGTGATTGCATCCATCTTTTTTCCCAAATTGCTCAGCAAGAAGTATACCTATCTTGACATTTCTTACAGCATATGCTGCCTGTCCTCTATGAGAAAGACCTATAAAATCATTATTATCTATTGCATTTAAAACTCCAACGCAAACAGCCTCCATCCCAAGCCCAGGATGAAGTGGACCTCTTATATACCCCTTGTCTCCAAGATCAACTACTGTTTCTGAATATCTTCTTGTTAAATATAATTGTTTAAAGATTTCTAAACATTTCTTTTTATTTAAATCTTTATGCATTAGTCCTCCCCATAAGCATATAAATTGCTTTTTCTAATTTTTCACTATTAGGAAGTACATATTCTTCTAAAGGTTCACTGAAAGGAACCGGTACATCAGCTCTGGCTATAATTTTTACAGGAGCTTTAATTTTACTAAAATATTCTTCACCTATTAATGCTGCTACTTCATTGCTAAATCCACAGGAAATCGGGCTATCATCTATTATTACTACTTTCCCTGTTTTAGAAATAGATTTTTCCAGGGTTTCCTTATCAAAGGGAAGTAGGGTGCGCGGATCAAATACTTCAACTGATATTCCTTCTTCTGCTTCAAGCTTTCGGGCGATGTCAATAGCAATATTTACGCAATGCCCTGTAGCAACTACGGTAATGTCTGACCCTGTCTTTTTTATCTCAGCTTTACCTAAGGGAATAGTATATTGTTCTTCAGGTACCTCCCCTTTTTCTGCAAGGACTCTAGTGGGCAGAAATACTGCAACTGGATCATTATCTCTTATAGCTGAAACTAATAAGCCTTTGGCATCACAAGCGCAGGATGGAATTACAACTTTCATGCCCCCATGGATAAGAAATGAATAAGGGTTGTCTGAATGCTGGCCTGAAATACCACCTCTTGCTCCTGAACCAGGAACAATGTAAGTAACCGGTATTTTAATTTTTCCACCAGAGTAAAATCTTAACCTTTGAGATTGAAGTATTAATTGTTCAAATGCAAAAAAAGTAAATTCATTTATCTGAAATTCAATTACAGGTCTTAAACCGGAAATTGCGGAACCTATTCCGCAACCGATCATACCTTGCTCGGAGATCGGAAAATCTATTACCCTGTCTTTTCCAAAAATATTATAAAGTCCCTTAGTGACACCTCTTAAACTCTCTCTTACATCTTCACCCATTACAATAACATCCTCATTGATTTTCATTTCATTATTTAGGGCTTCTGCGACAGCCTGCAGATATCTTATTTCTCTCATGATAACCACCCCTGCTTTGGAATATTTAAATATTCATCGGCATACATAAATTTTGTCAAGCTTTCCGGCTTTGGATCTACGCTGGATTTACTGAATTCTATTGCTTTTTTTATAAGATAGCTTACTTCATGTTTCACATTTTTCATTTCCTTTTGTGTTAAAATACTCTTATCCAGTAATATTTTTGAGAAATTTTTTATTATTGAATTATCATTAAACTCAACTTCATCAAAAATATTTTTATTAATTGCATTTAAGCCACTGCTACTCAAGTCTTCATAATAGTTATTAGTGATACATTCCAATATTGCCGGACGGTTATGCTCTCTGATATTTTTAACAATCTTTTTTGCTGAGTTGTAAACAGAAGCAATGTCCATTCCATTAATAGTAGTACCATGTATTTCATAACCTAAAGCACGCATACTAAACTCTTTGGCTTCTAAAAATTCTTCAGGCAAAGGACCTTTTATATTTTTACTATTTTTACATACAAAAAGTATTGGAAGATCAAATGCAGAAGCAATATTCATAGATTCATGGATAATTCCTTCATTAGCAGTTTCATTGTTATAAAAAGCAGCTATGACCTTGTTTTCTTTTCTTAATTTGCTGGACAAAGCAAAACCTAGCCCCATTGCCACTCCAGTATCTGAAAAACTGTTAGCACTATAAACCCCTAATTCCGGAGCTGAGATATTAAAATATCCCCTTGCGCCATTATTATAACCATCAGACTTTCCAAATATCTCAGCAAAAATACTATTTAAGTTTCCTCCTCTAGCAATTAAGTTACTTATGCCATCATATGTATTTATAATTATGTCACTTTCTTCTAATGCAGAACAAATTCCTACAGCTATTGCTTCTTCACCATAAGAAATATACTTTATTTTTTCTATCTCATTATTTTTTACAAGCATACTAATATTGTTTTTAACAATATGAATAGTTTCCAGAATTTTATAAAATTTTATCATTATCTCTTTTGAAATTTGGTCCGTCATTTTTCCTCCTAAAAGCTAAAAATACCAGTAATTTTATAATTCTTAAAAAGAATACCTATATCCTCAAACCACCGTCAACAACAAAATCGATACCTGTGGTCCAGTTAGATGCATCGGAAGCAAGATAAACTGCTGCCCCATCTAGATCTGAAGGTAGACCAATCCTTCCCATTGGTGTCTGTGCTGTATACATTTCCCCTCTCTGAGGGATAATTGGTTCAGTGGCAGGCGTAATTATATATCCTGGTGAAATGGTGTTTACGGTTATATTATATTTAGCCCAATCAAGAGCTAGCGCCTTGCTCATTACTTTAATTCCAGCCTTTACTGCAGCATAAGGTGCTATGCCTGGTATCCCTCTTGGTGGTCTTGTTCCTGCACCTGCACCTATATTTATGATATGTCCTTTTTTTTGCTTAATCATTATCTTTGCTTCTTCCTGACAGCACATAAAGTAACCCAGCAGCATAATATCTATAAATCTTTGAAAATCCTTAATATCAATATCCTCAGCTGACGGCAGTCTTGAACCTGGAACACCTGCATTATTAATAGCTACATCAAGTTGACCAAAATGCCCCATAATTATCTGAAATATATTATGTACTTCATCTTTTTTAGATATATCTGCTTTAATGCTGATTGATTTTTTCCCTAAAGATTTTATTTCTTCGCATGTTTGTTCAACATTATCTTTATTTATATCAGCAACTGCAACATCAGCTCCCTCACGTGCCAGTGCTAATGCTAAGGATTTACCTATTCCTCTGCCACTACCACTTACAAATGCAACTTTCCCCGTTAGATCAAATATACTTTTTTTTTCTTCCAATTTTTTCCTCCCTATTTTTAACTAAAAATAATTATTTTAAATAAAATTTAAATAAGGTCTTTTAACATAATAATCTAAAGAAAGTTTACAGTTTAATTTTTTGGACATAATCATAAAATGCGACGATATTTTCAACAGGAATATTTTTAGTTAATGCATTGGAAGGGGCAAGTATTAAACCACCATTATAGCCACATTTTTCAATCCTATCCTTAGCTTCTTTTATGACATCATCCGGCTTGCCGAAGCTAAAAGTTTTCTGAAGTGACATTGTTCCATGTAAAGTTATTTTATCCCCATATAATTTCTTAATTGTTACCGGATCTATACATTCTGGTTGAATAGGATTTAATACATTTAAACCAATTTCAATTAAATCAGGAATTATTTCAGTAATATTTCCGTCTGTATGCATAAAGAAGTAAACATTTTTATTCTTTACGCTATCAATAACTTTTTTCATCCTGGGCTTGAATATTTCTCGCCATAACATAGGTGAAAGAAATAGTGATACTTCACTTCCCAGATCTCCAAGAAGCTCAATCATGTCTACTCCTATATCAACATACATCTTTATTTCTTCAATCTCAAACTCAACAAGACGATCGAGAAGTTCGTCTATATAATCTCTGTTAAGAAGCAATGCTTCCAAAAATTTTGAGAACCCTGTAAGCAGCCAGCCTCTTCTAAAACATGTACTTACTCCTGCATAAATAAATTTATCTTTAAATTTTTCTATCTTCTCTTTTGCCTCATCTAAACGATCATAAGAACTTATATCAGGCACTTTTAATTTTTTTAAATCAAGATCATTTAAAGGATGATAAGAATATCCCCAATTAACGCTATCCTTATTTAATTTTATTTGTACCCCCCATTCATCTTCATAAACGTTTTCTTCAACAGGCTTACCTATATAATCAGAAATAGAAAAAGTATTTTTATTTATGATAAAACCCAACCATTTTGCGTTGCTAAAATCCTTTGCAGGCTCCATTACTACTGGTCTAAAATCTATGCCCAATCTTTCCAAAACATCTTCATCATCAGTAAAACCAAAATAACTTTTTAATTCATCCATAACATCATTAGTAAACCAACCATCCAAAGGTATCCTATCTGGTTTAATGTGATTAATGGCATTTATGACTCTCTCTTTAGAATTCAATTTTCCCACCTCTTTTTTTATCTTCTTATACTGTATATTTCTTATTTATGTATATAATATTATTTCAAAAACTTTATGACTTTATAAAATAAATATTGTCATTATCTAATTTTATCCTTTAATAAAAGTCTTGGATTAACATCCGGATTTATAATATTTTTAGGCATTTGCCCAGATAATACTCTTGCAACTTCTTCAGCAGCTCTTAGTCTAACCTCATCAAATGCTTCATTAGATTGAGCCGCAGCATGCGGGGTGACTATGACATTGTCCATTGAAAAGAAAGGGCAATATTGCTTTGTTGGAACTTCCTCAAAAAGATTCATATGTTCAAATACATCTATCCCAGCTCCTGATATCCAGCCTTCTCTAAGCGCTTTTTCAAGAGCATCTTCATCAACTATGGCTCCCCTGGCAGTATTGATAAGTATAGCTGAAGGCTTCATTTTGCGAAGCAGACTTTCATTTATTAGGTGTTGCGTATCAGGATTTAGTGGCAAATGTAGCGATATAATATCACATTCTTTCATAATTTCTTCCAGTGAATATATTTTTTTAGCACCAAGGCTATTGACTTCTTCTTCGCTGATATAAGGATCATAAGCAAAAACACTAAGCCCGAAGGCTATTGATCTCTTTGCAACTTCTTTAGCTAATCTTCCAAAACCAATTAAACCTAATTTTTTCCCAGCCAATCTTTGGATATTTACCTTATTTCTTATACTCCAGCCTATTTCTCTAAATCCTTTATCTAATTGAAGTAATCTTCTTGCAACACCTAGCATAAGTGCCATTGTATGATCGGCTAACTCACTACTACAAAAATCAGGAACATTGGTAACTATTATGCCATTATCTGTAGCAGCTTTAATATCTATCTTATCAACTCCTATCCCAAGTCTTGCTATAATTCTACATCTGGAAAGTTTATTGACAATATCGCTTGGGACTTTAGCTGAAATCACCATTAGAGCATCAATATCAAAATCTTCGGGTTGAATTTTGTCTCCATCTATTTGAATTATATTAGCTCCAACTTTACTTAATATTTCAATTTCCTCAGGACTCATTGGAATTAATTTACAGTTCAGTCTAACTACTTTATATTTCTTAGTCATCTTCCCTCTCAATTCTCTTGAAGCTTAAATATAATGTCTGAATAATATTTCTTTTATTGCACCATAATAAGAAGTCTTAAATTTAATTAATTAGAAACTCTACTAATCCCATAAAATTTCCGGATTATTTATTTTATCCTGTAATATCTGAGCAAATTCGGCTACGCCTACCCCATCTATTACTCTATGGTCATAAGTAACACTTACAGGTAACAGCTCTCTGATCCTAGGTGGATTATCGTCCCATGAAATATTTAGCTTGCAAATACGTGATATCCCAAGTATGGCAACTTGTGGTGGATTTATAATCGGTAAGGTAAAATCAACTTTAAAATTCCCCATATTAGTTATTGTGAAAGTGCCTCCCATAAGATCTTTTAATTCATGTTTCCATTCTAGAACCATATTAATAACCCTGTTTTTTTCTTCTAAAAATTCGATTAAGGATAGTTTATCTACATTTCTTAAAACCGGTGTTACAAGACCCCTTTTTGTATTGACTGCATAGCTTATATTAACATCACTGTAAATTCTATAAACTTTACCATCATAAGTTGAATTTAATTCTTGCTTTTCTTTTAATGATAGTGCTACTGCCTTAACAAAATGATCGATTATTGAGCCTTTTCCTATTTTTTCTTTATATTCTTTAAGCCTTTCAATTTCCATATATCTATAATTAGTAGCATGTACCTTGCTTTGGTAACTGTCTAATAAGCGATCTGCTATGATTTTTCTACTCCCATGAAGCTCTATTTCTTCAAGTATTTTGTTATCAGAGTAAAAATAATTCATTTTGTCGTATTTATTAAGATCATTCATTTTTATATAAAAATAATTCTTTATATTAATTGTCATTTATCCTGCAAATAACACTGCCTACCTTAACAATTTCTCCTTCTTTAAATAAAATTTCTTCCACTATTCCTTCTATATCAGATTCTACATCTGCAGTTGCTTTTTCAAATTCTATTTCAACAATAGAATCATCTTTTTTAACTTTATCTCCAACCTTTACTTTCCATTTTAAAATTTCCACTTCTGTAGTGTCCATTCCCATTTTAGGGATTGTTATTTCATACATACTAAATTACCTTTCAAATATAAATTAATATTTAAAACCAAGAAAAAAATTAAGATTAAACAGTCATTACAATTTTCCCGCGTGTATGTCCACTCTGACTCATTTGGTGAGCTTCCCTAACCTTCTCAAGTGGGAATATATTGCTTATGTGGGGACGCAGGCGACCCGATTCATAGGCTTCTTCTATCTGATAGAGCACTTTTGCGTCTCTATCTGCAAGTACATGAACAGCCCGTACACCATATTTAGCAGCTTTTTCCTGATCAGGATGGCCAGTTATCGAAACAAAAATTCCACCTTTTTTTAAGACCCGCCAGGAACGCTCTCGTGTATTGTTTTTTTGCTGATCAATTTGACTATCTGTATCACTGATAATACAATCTAGTAAAATATCGATATCAGAAACTACAGTTTCAAAAGGAGTTGTCTCATAGTTTATTGGTATATCTACACCAATTTCCTTAAGGAAATCCTGGTTACGACCAGATGCAGTACCTGCAACTTGCGCACCTTTCAACTTAGCTATCTGGACTGCTATGTGCCCGACCCCTCCAGAAGCACCGTGTATCAGTACTTTCTGTCCTGGTTTTAACCCACCTTCAATGACAAGTGAACTCCATGAAGTTTGTACTGCTACAGGGAGTGCAGCAGCATCTTCGAAACTCATACTGGGAGACATCTTAGCCAATGATTCTTTTGATACTGCAACAAATTCCGCATAACTTCCCTTATCCTCAGTAAACAGTGTCATTCCAAAGACATGATCACCTACACTTAAGTCCGAACCTGGGCAGACCTCGTCAACAATCCCAGCAAGATCTACTCCGGGAATAAACGAGAATGGTTCGCTTAATATAAAGCGCTTGCCTGATCTTATTTGCCAATCTGCTGGATTGACTGACACTGCTTTTACTCTTACAACTACCTTGCCTTCAGAAGCATGTGGACGAGGTACTTCCTCAATATTTAGAACTTCTGGACCACCATATCTATGATATACAACTGCCTTCATGTTAAAAACCCCCATGATTTATGCTATAAAATTAATTGTAAAAAACTATTTTTTAAGTTGTTTATCTGGGTAAAACAGTTACCGTATAATTTTATTGTCTCTTCTATAAAAGTAAATTCTTTCTTTGCTAATCATTACTTTAAAATAATAATTCTGTTTAACGAATATTATTAATCATGCATTATAAATCTCTCCTTTACTTATAATCAAAATTCTATATTTTTTTATACTTTATTTTATTATCCTTATCTATCAAACTTGTTGAGTTGACTGTTTTATTGACATATACAGATTTTTATATACTTAAGCAACACATAATAAAAATATTTTTTAAAATTAAAATTATTACATATAACATTACTTTTATATTATAGGACTACTGTATTACTGGTTTTACCAGTTTTTTTATTTTAACAAAATATACTTCATAAATCAAATTATTTCTTTAATAGGTTAGTATATTAAATCGTTAGTATATTAAATCCGGTGCTTTTATTATTTATTAATAATTTTTAATTATGTTTTAAAATAATTTCAATTTTTTATAAACTAAAAAAGTTTTTTATTTAATTACTTAAATTTATTATTATTTATTTATTATTTAAATTACATATAGTGCAGTCCTAATCCTTACTTTAGTTATAAACATCATTGTCCTTTAAGTTTCAATTATAATCATATATCTTTAATCATTCAGATTTTTTCTGCTCTATTCTTTTTAGCTGCATAAGTGTCATGCCCGATATCCAGACAAGATCTATTGGCAAACAGCCTCTCGTTGTATCATTAAATGGTATTGCAGCACCCTGTATGATTGATCCATAATAGCCTGCATTTGCAAGCCTGTGAATAGCTTTTAAAGTTATATTTGCCGAATTAAGTTCAGGAAATATTAAAACATTTGCTTGTCCTGCAATTTCACTGTCAGGGCTCTTCTTTTGTGCAACATCAGGAAATACAGCGGCATCAAACTGCAGCTCTCCGTCTATCTTTATTTGAGGATTTATTTTTTTTACCCTTTCTATAACTCTTTTTATCTGGTCTATCTTTTCACTTTGGGCACTTCCTTTGGTTGAATAAGATAGCATTGCAATTTTTGGTTCACCTTTAAAATAAGCTTTTGCTGTTTCATAACTTAAAAGCACTATATCAAGAAGTTGCTCTTCATTTGGATCAGGTATTATTCCAACATCGGCTAAAAGAAACTGTCCATTTAACCCATAAGAACAATCAGGTATAATTTCAAGTACAGCAGCACTTAGATACCTTTTTTTATGTCCAGCCTGAATTATCTGGATTAGCGGCCTCATCATTGCTTCTGTTGAGCTAAGTGAGCCGCTTATTCCACAATGGGCATCACCTGAACTTACCATAAGTGCAGCAAAATAATTATTGTTACTTACCATTTCTTCTGCCAATGCTTCAGTTATTTCCTTTTGTCTGCTTTTAAATAAATCAATAAGCAGGCTTTTGTAATCGTTAAACTTGCCGGATTTAGAAGGTTCTATTATTTCAATGGTATCTGTATTTATAATTTGGGATTCTTTTATATTTCCAGTTATTACATTTTCTTTCCCAATTAAAATAGTTTTGCTGTTATTGAAATTTTTAAATATTTTTAATGCCTGGGTTAATCTTAAATCCTCGCCATCAGGATAAACTATATTTCTATCATAACCCTTTATTGAGGACACAATATATTCTTCAAATTCATTTCTTATTATTTTATCCTTCAATTTATTCTCCTGATTGTAAATATTTATAATAAATTATTTAAATTATTTTAAACTATACTTTTTCTATATCATGAAATTATGTAAAATTAGATGTTTAGCCTAATACTTTATTGCTTTATATAATTCTAAAATATTTTCAGGTGGAATATCTGTCTGTATATTATGAGAAGCACTTAAAACATATCCTCCATTTTTTCCTAATATTTTAACTGTTTTTTTAACAGCACTTTTAACATCTTTTTTGCTACCAGAAGGTAATAATCTTGTAGTATCAATTCCTCCCCAAAAAACTAATTTATCGCCAAAATCGTTTTTTAATTTCGATATATCCATATTTTTTGCAGAAACTTGAATCGGATTTAAAATTGTAACGCCGGCATCTATTAAATCATCAATCAAAGGATAAATTGCACCGCAAGAGTGTAAAAAAACATTGCTGCCAATTTCATTTCTTATAAAACTATACATTCTTTTATGAAAAGGTTTAATTAAATTCCTATATAAATCTGGTGAAATTTGAGGACTTTCCTGTGTTCCAAGATCATCTGCAAAATAAACAGCATCAATTGTTTTTCCAAATTTTCCTAATTTATGAAAAGCTTTTTTTATGACACCTATATAAAATTCTGCAATAATATGCATGATTTCCTGGATTAATTTCGGGTTAAGAATCAAATCCATATACCAGTTTTCAAACCCTCTCATAAATTGGCTGATATGAACAACAGAGCCTCCAATCATAAGAATTGTACCAAAATTATTTTCATACAATTCTTTAGCTCTTTCAAATATACCATTATAAAAACCTTCATCATTACAATCCGGCCATTCAAAATCATTAATATTTTTAATACTCAAGTCCTTGTTCTGAAAGGGAGAATTAACAATTTCATAATAACTACCACTTTTTGGGATTTTTCTAAGAACTCCCCACATGTCTTGCCAACTTCCATCTTCAAAATCTGTATCAAGACTATTGTTAGGTTTCGATAAATAAATTCCTCTTATATCTATATCAAAATATTTTAAAATATCTTCATCCGGCATTACAGATTGCTGCATTTTACTGGTAAAAAATATTTTTTCTATATCTAAATCTAAGTTTAAATATTTTCTTAAATTTATATAGACATTATAATGCAATCCCGTAACAGGAGTTGATCCAAAATCTATAGGAACTCTGTCGGTGACTTTATGATTTAACGCTCTGACAAATCTTTCTTTATGGTTCATATATCATTTACATAATATTGTAATTTTAAAATATTAATTAAAAATAAAATTATATAAAACTCTTATCAAAAAGTTATAAAATAAATTTAAATAAAATTACAACTAATTATCATTTAATAATACCCAAACTCAAGTCCTGCTTCTGAAAAAGCTTTTATATTTTCAAAAGGTGTATTGTCAAAAAACCAATCTGTAGTAGATAAAATAAAATTACCCCTTGGCTTTACTTTTTCCAATAAATTTCTAACTTTTTCTTTTATCTCTTTCGGCGATGCCTTTACTATAAAATCAACTTGATCTATGTTTCCAATTAAAACTATATTTTTATTTATTACTTTTAATGCTTTATCTAAATCAACATCTCCATAGGGAGGTGGAGTAAGATAACCCCAAGCATTAGTTCCAATATTATTATATAGGTGCATTATTTTATCTGCATCCCCACAGTTATGGTATATATCAAATGCTCCAATAGAATGTATCTTCTCTATTAAATTTTTTTCATACTCTAATACATAATTTTCAAAGAATTTTTCTCCAACCGCACTTGTTGCCAAGTTTGCTGCAATTTCTATTATATCTGCTCCATGGTTTACCATTTTCTTAATAATTTCAAAGGATCTGTTGCTAAAATATTCAATCATAGCTTTATAAAAACCTAAATCTGTGTAAGGGTCCATCATTATAAGCTCAAGATTTCTATACATATTTAATATGTTAAAAGCACCATGAAGATATGACACTACAACTCCTTTGTCCTTAAGAGCCTTTTTTGCCTTTCCCAAATTTTCAAATTCATCTTTAATTGCAGGATATATAGCTTCTTCAAAAGAAGGCTGATATTTAATAAACTGGTTAAAGTCATCCTGATCTTTAATATAATATTCTGTAATAGCTTCAACATAAGTATATCTCGAGGTCTGATCAAATTTTTTTACCTGCTTCAGCTCTTTTTCAGGGGTTTTTATTGTAGTTATTTCTGTATCTCTACCATTTATATTTTTAAATTCAACTTCTACTTTCCATTTACCATTATTTGAACTTTTCTCATCATATACATGTCTTGGAGTTCCAAGCCTATGAAGATGATCAAAACCAAAGTAATCGTGTACTTCTACGGTTTTTTCTGCTATATTATCATTCCCTACTCTCCAAACCTGCTTTTCCGGGGGGATATCAAAATATCTATATATTAAATTATTATAAACCCATGGACAAACCGGTACTCTATCAACTTTTTCCCCTCTGAATGTTTTTAATAGTCTTTCTCTTCCTGTCATATTTTCCTCCAATCACATAATAAAAAAATTTCTTAATATTATTTAAATTAAATATTTCTTCTAACTTTTTCTTTCAAAATCTTTAATTTCTGATAAAGTTAAGTTTAGATACCAGTTAAATTCTGAACTCGCATCTATACTACTATATTCATTTCTTAATTTTGCAACATCTAATCTATCAAATGAAGCAGTACATGGTTCAATAAATATATTGTATAAATTATCCCAACCTCCCTCATTTGAGAGAATGGATAAATAAGGAACTTTATCTACAGGAAATGAAATAGTGAGTATCATATTAGATTTTGCATATTTAAGAGAACACCAGCCTTGAGGCAATTTACCTTTTATAAAATATTTTTCATAACTTTTTGAACTCTTTGGCCTTATAATATTTAAAATTTGTTTCCTGCCTTCTTTATCAATAAAAGAAGGCCAGCTATATTCATCACCATATTTTCCCAATCTTCCATTAAAACTTAAATCTGTAATAATTTTTTTAACTCCATTTGGTAATATTATTTCTGAATTCTCTTCTAAAACAAACATGGGATGAGCAGCCCACATAAATTTAAAATTAAAATTACTTAAGTTTGATAGTTTATATTCTATTCTTAAAATATTACTTTCTTGAATAGAAATGATTTTTTTTAGTTTATATGGGAATCTAACTCCACAAACTTCCATTATTAATTTATTATCTTCAATTTTATAACTCCAGGGAATTGACCAAACCTCACCATGATCCGGGATTTTTGTACCTTTCCATGGATAATCTTCATAATAGCATTCATCAATACTTGGAAACATTTCGTCAAATCCACTACACTCACCTTTTAAATAATTACCACCGTATGGCTCTAATTTATATTTTTTATTTTCTCTCTGTATTAAAAGTTCAATATCTAAAGGTTTATAAATAAAAGAACACATTTTTGATCCAATTTTTGGGATAAATTGAGCTTTGAGCACATCAGATTCAAGAGTTATTGCATACTGATCTTTATATTTTGATTTATAAATATAAATTTCTTTTTTCATTTTATTTTCGCCCATTATTATAAAATTATTTTTTAACCTCTAATATTAATTAATCAAGATTTTATTTTTTTATCCATAAACTCTTTAATCTTTGGAATAAAACTAACATTTTATAAAAGGTCTGCGATTTATACTTCCACTTTACTATATATTTACCATACAGTGACTCCACCATCTACTAAAAGATTATGACCAGTAATAAAGCCTGATGCATCTGAGGCAAGAAATACTACAGCACCATCCAAATCTTCAGGAAAACCTATTCTGTTTAATAACGCCTGTTCAGAATACATTTTTTCTCTCTGAGGCATAATTGCCTCAGTTGCTGGAGTAAGCATATAACCGGGACTAATACAATTTACCGTAATATTATACTTTGCCCAATCAGCAGCAAGTGCTTTACTCATCTGAACAATACCTGCTTTTACAGCACAATATGGAGCCATGCCTGTTAATCCCTTATTAACAATAACACTCGAAACTGAACTTATATTAATAATTCTTCCTTTTTTTTGTTTAATCATCTGTTTCGCTTGTTCCTGGCAGCAAAAGAATGTTCCCAAAAGCATAATATCAATAAATTTTCTAAAATCTTCTTCTTCAATATATTCTGAAGAAGGCAATCTTGAGCCAGGAACACCTACGCTATTTACAGCTATATCAAGTTGATTAAATTCTTCTATTATTTTTTCAATCATCAGGTTTACTTGAGTTTTTTTAGTTATATCAACTTCAATAAAAATAGATTTCCTGCCAAGTGCTGTGATTTCATCATTTACAATTCTGGCATTATTTAAATTAATATCAGCAACAGCAACATCTGCTCCTGCTTGAGCAAGAGCTAATGCCATACCTCTGCCTAATCCCCGACCGCCGCCTGTCACAAGTGCTACTTTTCCACTTAAGTCAAAAATATTCTTAAGAGCCATAGCAAAATAACTTCCTTTCAATTTTATTTTAATAAAGACTAATTATTAAGATTTTTTATTTTTATATTGTTATAATAATAAAACACTTTAAAAATAAATAATTATAAATCTATACCGCGTTAATTTACTTACTTAACGGATATCTTGGTATAACTTCCGGATTAATACAATTCTCAGGCCATTTTCCTGAAATAACTCTTGCAACTTCCTGGGCAGCTCTAGTTTGAACCTCTATTAGTGATTCAACTGAAGTAGCAGCAACATGAGGTGTAAGAACAACATTGTCAAGTAAAAATAACGGGCTGAACTGTTTTGTTGGAACTTCTTCAAAAGGATTTAATTTTTCAAAAACATCTATTCCTGCCGCTTCTATCCAATGCTCGGATAATGCTTTTACAAGCGCATCTTCATCCACAATAGCCCCTCTGGCTGTATTAATAAGTATTGCTGTTGGTTTCATCATCTTTAACTGTTCTTCACCAATTAAATGAAATGTTTTGTCAGTCAAAGGTAAATGCAGAGATACAAAATCACATTCTTTTAAAATATTTTCTAAAGAGTTTACTTTAACAACATTAAACTTTTCCATTTCATTTGCTTCTATATAAGGATCATATGCAAAAATTTCTAAATCAAAAGCTTTTGCCCGATGAGCAACAGACCTTGCCAATTCTCCAAAACCAACCAAACCTAATTTTTTCCCAGCTATTCTTCTCATTACCACTTCATTTCTTATGTTTAAATTAGAAGCCCGTGTATTTTTATCAAGCTGAACTATTTTTCTAGCAGTGCTTAAAAGTAATAATATAGTATGATCTGCCAATTCACTTTTACAAAAACCAGGTACATTAGTAACCAGGATTCCATTAGCAGTTGCTTCATCAACATCTATTTTATCAGTTCCTATTCCAATCCTTGCAATTAACCCGCATCTGGATAACTGTTTAATTACTTCGCCCTTGACTTTGGCCGAAACTACCATTAAAACATCGGCATCCATAAATTCAGGAGGTATTTCATCTCCCTGTATCCGGATAAGATTTGCATTAACTTTACTTAATGTATCTATCTCCTCAGAAATTACCGGAAAAAGCCTGCAGTTGAGCCTTACAACTTTATATTTATTTTCCATCTGACAACTCCATATTTAAATATTGATTTGATAATATTATTTATTGCATACCCCATTTAAATTCAGATAAAATTTCAATTCCATTATCAGTAACCAATATCATTTTTTCTAATCTGGCACCAGTACTACCGTTCACTCCTTCATACGCTCCGGGCTCAATTGAGAATATCTTATTATAAAAATAAGAATATTAAAGCTTTACTTATCTTATTGGTATGAAATCTACTATTATTACCTTTTCAGATTTTTAAAAGGGTCTTGATCCTCTCAGCACTATTTGCCTTTAAATCGATTAGTGCTTTTTCGGCATCTTTTAAAGGTACTATTTTGGTAATCATAGGGGTGAAATCAACTTTACCAGATTCCATCATTTTTATAACTACAGTCATCATTTTATGACATCCAGCAACTGGTAATAAACTTATATTTCTAATAATCATGGAATCCAGATTTAATTTTTCTACAGGCTTTTCATAAAAGGCAACACAAGAAATCCTAGCATCATTATTAGAAATTCGGATAGCTTCTTTTAACATATCTAACGAACCTGATGCTTCAATTACAACATCTGCCCCCTTGCCACTAGTAAGCTCCATAACTCGTTCATATAAATCTTCTTTCGTGGTATTAATAGCATCATCAGCACCAAATTTTTTACCTATTTCCAATTTAAAATCTTTTCTTCCAACAATTATTACTTTTCTGGCACCTGAAAGAACCGCAAAGGGAACTGCACCCAAACCAATAGCACCAGTACCAATTATGATTACATTATCCCCGATTTTGATATTACCCATTTTGACTGCCCATAGACCAGTAGCTACAGGTTCAACTAATGCACCTTGCTCAAAAGTGATATTATCTGGTAATGAAAATACATGTCTTTCAGGCATAATAGTATATTCAGCATAACCCCCATCATGTGCATTGATTGTGCCAACTGCTTTTAAATTCAAGCATGAAAAAAAATTACCTTGCTTGCATTGTTCACAAACTCCACATGATACTATTGTATCAGAAACTACTCTATCTCCAATTTTAAAACTACTTACATTTTTTCCTACCTTGCTAATTATACCTGAATATTCATGCCCAAAAGTCATTGGAGTATGTATTAAGCCATCTTCCCAAAAACTACTTTCCCCGGAATAAATAGACTGGTCCGTACCGCAAACTCCACAATATTTCACTTTAATCAATACATCATTTTCCATTAATTGTGGAACATCTATTTCCATCCATCTTAAATCTTTAGGACCATATAATCTTTGTGCCATCATTTTCATAAATATAACCTCCATAACATATACATTTCATTTGATAATATAATTATGTACATATCTGAACTTCTTTCATACCTATATTGATTACTTCTTCTCCTCCTAGACTAAATTAACTTAAAATAATAAGTTATAATAATAGCCAATTTTTTCTTTCTTTATTGGGTATATCAATAATTTCCTCTTTAAAAATTTCTTTGACACTAAATGACAATATTTTTTATATCTAAAGTTTTTTTGCTATACACTCACGTACAGTTTTTACCACACGTTTTGCATCTGCTATCGCATCTCTTTCTACAATTACTGTATTCCCCTTATTATCCATACCCAGATTATCTTCAATGAAAGTAGCCAGCATTATTCCTCGTATATCATCTATTTTATTAAACAATGCATGGTAATAAGTTTCTATGTCAATCGGAGCTGCATCCTGTATCTCTATTGTTAACCTGCCACATCCTGCCTTTTTTATTAGCTGTGAGAAAGCTTCAAAGTTTCCCATCGGTGAATTATTGATAGCACATATATTTTCTATTTTTAGCAGATTATCTATCTGATGATTACCAAGCCCACAATAATGCACATGGCCACTGCCAAATTCCTTGAATATCCTGGAATAATACGGAACAACAAATTCCTCATATAGTGAAGGTGTCATTGTGATAAGGTCATCATCAGAGACCCATACTCCTACTCCCTTAGGAGAAACAACACCTTGCAGTCCGCCAGTTTCATCGAAATTATAGCCACTATGCTGCTTTTGAACCTTTACCCAGTTAATAAATGCTTCTGTTATCATGTTCATCAGATAATGTATCACGTCAGGTTTATCATACATCCAGAGAAAAGTATTTTCATATCCACAGATCTGTATTAATGTAGATAGCGGACTGTTCATATCCGTAAGCCCTATCGGTAAATCACTATTTTGTTTCGCATAATCAATAAATTCCAAAACTTTAGGCATCAGCCCATTCTTATATGGATCAGGTTTTTTGAGTTTTTCTACATCAGATAAAGTTTTAACCACAGGCCCGAATACTACCGGATCATCTCCGTTACCGGTGGCTTCTTTTATTGGGCAGCCAAAAGCTGAAGCCAATACACCTGTACCAAACCATGGCATAAAATATGGCATTGCATCGTCGTCTATCTGCGAAAGATGTGATATAAATGCATTTTCCTGAAATTTCACCATCACAGCAGGGTCTTCCCAGTACTCTATCGATCTTTTATTATTCCCAAAACCAAAGTAACATGGAGTATTAACGATAATGCAAAATTCTTCTGGCGAATTTATCTTTTCTTTGTTAAATGCCTTAAGAATATTACGAACACGGCTTGAAAGATCAAAACCTCTCCACTCGTTTATCATATATCTAAACTCTTTTTTAAAATATATTTTTGACCTTCTTTTTTAATAAAATCCTTATCTTTTATATCATCTAAAGATATTTTTCATAAAAAATTAAATACAGAGGAAAAGAAAGATAAAAATATTAGTTTTTTATCTTTTAATTTTATATTATTTTTCAGAATAAAATTTTTAATTATAAAAATTCTTAACATCATTATATTCTAGAAATGATACTTCATCTGGAGAAGGTACTAAACATAAAAAAACTCAAAATTAGAGATATTAAAAAAATCCTAACCTGCTATTAACATTTATAATCTTTAATCCAAAAATCACGAACGAATTTAAAAATTTTTTCCTAAATATTATGAGCGATAAAATTATTACATCTAATTTATTAGCACAAAGCAAATAAAATAATTTTCTATTAAACTATGAAAGAACTTTCCTGTTTCTTCTAAAAATATCTATATAAACAGCCAGTAGTATGATGATACCTTGTGCAGTTTGTTGTAAAAATGTATTTATGCCTACCATAACTAATCCTGTAGTTACAAAATTCATAATAAATACACCAATAAGTGTCCCAATCATAGAGCCATACCCACCTGCAAGAGAAATACCTCCAATAGCACAACCTGCAATAATTATCATTTCCCAACCATCTCCGATGGGTGGATAGCCCTGTCTTGTGAAAGCTGCAACAAGCATACCTGATAACGATGCAAGCATTGATAGTATAATAAAATTCATATAACGCACTTTTCTAGTATTGATACCTGCAATTTTTGCTACTTCTCTATTACTTCCAGTAGCATATATGTTTCTACCCCATTTTGATCTACGTAGCAATATCTCAAATACAGCAACTATCAATATAAATAAAATGAATGGAAGTGATATTCCAATGACATCATTGCCAATTTTAGTGATAGGTATTTGTGCATTAGTACCAATGGTATCCATAAAAAATGATGGCAGTGGATAAATCGGATTGCCATTCGTAACAACCATTACTGCACCGCGAACAATCCATAATGTAGCAATAGTGACTATAAAGGCATTCATTTTCATATCTACAATTAAAAATGCATTCAAAAAACCTATTAATGAGCATACGACAAGTGTGATAATCATGAACCCAATCACACCTACCCATTCATAAGAAGTATTTAACAGTCCGAAGCAGGAAAACTTCATCATTAAAAACGTGCTAAATACTGCACCAAAACCAGCTACCGAACCAACAGAGATATCTATATCACCGCCTAATATTACCAATGTTTCTCCCACACCAACTATTCCATAAAAAGCAAGAACCTTTAATACTGAAAAAACACTTGCGGCTGATAAAAATGCATGATTTATTAAATAAAACATTAAAATTAAAAGTATAAAAGGTATTAATATGCCAATTTCCTGGAATGAAAATATTTTTTTACTAATCGAGCTAAAATTCTTGCTTATATGGTTATTATTTTTTTCAGAAATCATTCATTCTCCTTCAAAACAAAATATTTCGTATTATCCTATTTAATCTATATTGCCCAAAATTTTTCTACGACGTCTTACATCTAATATAGTAGCCAATATCATAACAACCCCAAGTACAACAGATTGCATGTTCAGATTTATTTGGAGAAGTATTAGTATATTTGTCATAATCTGCATCATAAATATACCAATTAATACTCCTATCATTGAACCTGCTCCACCTGCCAGACTTATTCCGCCGATAGCGACCGCTGCAATAGCCTGAAGTTCCCATCCTGTTCCATAATTTGCATTAGCTACAGCTTCTTTTGAAATTAATACTATACTTGCCAGACCAATCAAAAATCCACTAATAATAAATACAGAAAGTTTGATAAAATCTGTGTTTATCCCTGCTAATTTTGCAACATTACTATTATCTCCAGTTGCATATATGTAGCGTCCATAAACAGTTTTTTTAAGAATAATTTGGAATATTATAATTAACCCAATAAAAAAGAAAAATGTCCAGCTCATTTTCAGAGGTTCTTGTTGTCCAAAGTGTAATAATAAATCTGAACCTTGTGCCGGTGCAATAAGCACCGGGCGTGCGTTTGTCATTGTCTTTGACAGGCCTTTGCATATAAACAGCATCGCGATAGTTGTAAGAAATGAATTAATTTTTAGTTTAACAACAAGGAGGCCACTAATGGTAGATAGCGTGACAGTCAGTAAAATTGCTAACACTATTGCAATTACCAGCGGAAGATGCCAGGTAGTCGCAGCAACTGCGAAGAAAACGCAATCAAAAGCAACCATAGCACCCACAGAGATGTCGAAATTGCCTGTCAATATTATGAGACCCTCCCCGATGGCAACAAGCCCCCACATCGACATTCTTTTACCGATGACGGCCAGGTTGTCCAAGTTAAGGAACATCGGGTTGAGGATAACTGCTATAACAATTAAAACGATAACAGGTATAATTATATTAACTTCCTGTATATTAAATGCCTTTTTGATAATTCTCAAACCGGCATTTTCAGTTTTTACATTTTTTAATTTTGAATCTAACAATTACTTATTTCTCCTTTCATTCTAATTAGAGAATATTAAGCAAAACACTTATTCATTATATTTTCCTGTGTTGCTTTGCTTTTCTCAACCTCGTCTACAATTCTACCGTGAGTAAGTACTATGAAGCGATCACACATAGCTAAAAGCTCGGGTAGTTCGGAGGATACCATAATTATTGATATTCCCATACCAGTCATTGTATTTATTATATTATAAATTTCATTTTTGGAACCCACATCTATACCTTTAGTAGGCTCGTCTAATAATAGTATCTTAGGATTAGCGTTAAGTGCTTTACTTATAACTACCTTCTGTTGGTTTCCACCTGATAGATTTGCTACCATAGTATCACTATTAGGAGCTTTAATGTTTAACATGGACATATATTTTTTTGCCAAATTATTTTCCTTTTTATAACTTAAAAATAAACCGTTCAAAATATTTTTTAAATTCGCCAGAGAAATATTATTTTTAATATTTGCCAACATTAAAAGTCCGTTTGCTTTTCGGTCTTCTGTAACCAGACATAGACCATTTTTAATGGCATCTCTTTCGTTTCTGATATTTACTTCTTTACCTTCTATAAATATTTTTCCTGATTTTTTAGGATATATTCCAAAAATCGAACTTAATGTCTCTGTTCTGCCTGAACCTACAAGACCGACAAGACCCAAGACCTCTTTTTTTTTCAAGCTGAAACTTATATTTTCTATTAAATTTCTATTCTTGATTTTAGGATGCTCCACTGTTAGGTTCTCTATACGAAGCACTTCTTCGCAGATCTGGACATTTCTTGATGGATACATATTTATTATAGTACGTCCTACCATGTCTGTTACAATTTTATTTTCATTATATTCTGCATACTTATAAGTGGCTATATTCAATCCATCTCTCAATATAACAACTCTGTCAGTAATTTCCATTATTTCTTCTAGTTTATGTGTAACAAATATGACAGTTCTTCCCCTTGACTTTAGTTCTCTGATTATTTTAAAAAGATTAACAACATCATCTTTAGATAGTGCTGAGGTTGGTTCATCAAGAATGAGGATTTCAGGATTCCATGAAAGAGCTCGAGCAATCATTAATAGTTGTTTTTTACCAATGCTTAACATCCTCACTTTTTCTCTTACAGATAGATCTATATTCTCTTTTTTTAAAAAATCAATCCCTTTTTTTTCAATTTCACCTTGCTTTATTAATAAACCTTTATTTTCGGCTAAATGCCCGACAAAAATATTCTCTGCAACATTTAAATCTTCCATGACATTGATTTCCTGAGGAACAAAACCTATACCTTTAATCAGAGCATCATGAGAAGAATGAAAATGAACCTGTTCTCCATTTATCAGTATTTTTCCTTCAAAAGTACCTGAGGGATACATTCCGTTTATGACCTTAAGCAGAGTAGATTTTCCAGCCCCATTTTCTCCAATAAGTCCTAATATTTCTCCTTTTTTGACACTTATACATACATTATTTAATGCTCTAACACCTACAAAGTCTTTTGTTATATTCTGCACTTCCAATATATATTGCGTCATAATGCTTATTACCCCCTATAATATGTCCGTACTGCTAATTCTATTTTAAAGAACCTTAGTACGGACATATTTCTTTACTTTTTTTGCCTCTTATTTAATTCCAAAAGTTTTCATAGCCTCATCAATTTTATCAACTAACTCGTAATAAGGACCAACTTCATCTTTATGTACTAATGGGGCGGGCATTAAATTGTCAAAAGGAACTGTACCGCCACGCAATATGGTATCAAGTAACTCAGCATCTTTCGCGAATTCCTGATATAAAGGTTGAGCAACAATTGCGTATACTTCTCCGCTTTTTACAAGATCAAGGTTAACTCGGCTATAATCGTTTCCTATTATAATGATCTTCTTGCCTGTATTTTTCTGGGCACCTGCCCATGTTGAAGGACCTGCACCAGTAGTCGAGTATCCAGCTACAATATCAGGATTAGCCTGCATAATAGCAGTTGCTTTCTGAATAGCTGTAGGGGTATCAAACCCTTCTTCTTGCGGATCAAGAACCTTAATATTCGGGAAATTTTCTTTCATTGTCTTGATAAATGAATTAGCGCAAGCATTTTCAGTCGGGTTGAAACTTCCTTCTGTTACTGCTACAGTTCCTTTCCCACCTACCTTTTGCCCAATATCCATAGCAGCTTCTTTACCATATTCAACAGCAGAACATGCAACCCAAGCTTTAAGACCTGGGTAAGTTTTTACCATATCCCCAACAACTGCCGTATGTCCTGTAACGACAGGTATTCCTTGGTCTGCATATTTCTTTATATATTGTGCTACAGATTCATCAAAAATATACTGACAAAGACCCTGTACTTTATGCTGTGCCATACCTGCTTCTAAAAGAGTATATGCTTTACTAGCATCTGCTTCATCCGGAGCAAATAATAAAGGTTCATATCCAAGTTCTTTCGCTCTTACCAAAAAACCTGCGATCATAATCCTAACAACAGGGTGAACCTTTAAAAACATACCCATGGCTATTGGGTGATCTTTAGGATTATATGCTGCTGTAGTTTCAGCTGCTGCTGTGGTTTCAGCTGCTGCTGTGGTTTCAGCTGCTGCTGTGGTTTCAGCTGCTGCTGTGGTTTCAGCTGCTGCTGTAGTAGATGTAGTAGTTTTACAACTTGAACCTATAAAAACCATAGAAATTGCAAATAATATAACCATTGATATTACTAATATTTTTTTCATACTATCCTCCTTAAGAGATTTTATTAATTTTATAAAATTCAACACTTATTCACCTCCTTTACATTTTTAACTTTTTTTAGTACTTTTAGTACTAAATAAAATATTTTTAATAATAATAAAAATACTAACTTTACCTGCATTCAAAGCAAAGATTTCTATCAATTATATTGAGCTTCTGATAAATAATTAATTAAAGCTTGTGAAATTATTAAATTTTAAGCTTACAAAACTAAAAAACTACAAAAATATTGACTATATTATATCTGAATTATTTTATATCTATTTAACCCAGCTAATAATTAACTTTATTACTTTTTTATTACTTTTTAAAAATATCAATCATATTGCTATATTAATATAGTTACTGGTTAAACCAATTTACATTATTGTAAAAATTTATAGAGGTAATGTCAAATAATTGTCAAAGAACGACTAAAATTTTTTATTATTTTCTTTAAAATCTATCTGTACGTCAATATATTTATATATATTAAATAATCCAAAAATTTATCTATTGTTTTCATGATATATCTTTGGTGTTCCAATTCTTTTTTCCCAACCTTCCTGATGTATATCCAAATAAGCGCGTGGATCATAAGGATGAGCTAAAATAACATCCATATTTAGATCAACTCCTAATCCTGGAGTATCGGGAAATGACAAATGACCATTATCTGGATTAATTTCCGGTCGCCATGTAACAAGATCTTGAGTCCAAGGCTCATTAAAAGGATCAAAATGTTCAAGAATGAGAAAATTGGGAATACAAGCTGCTAGTTGGAGACAAACAACAGTTTGAACAGGACCACCGCTTTGATGTGGAGCAATCCAGCAAGCATTAGCTTCTGCTAAATTAGCAACAGCTATTGTATTTAAAATACCACCAAGAGACATTGGCTCAGGCTGCCATATATTCACTCCACCCCCAGAAGCAAGGGTTGCAAACTGACCTACCTTGTCAAACCTCTCACCTGTTGCTACAGTAATAGGACATTTTTTTGCAACCTCACAAGTAAGCAGTTCCTGTTCTGGAGTTATGGGTTCTTCCCACCAGAAAATATCAAGTGGAGCTAATCTCTTTGCCGCACGGATTGCCTCAGATGGAGCAAAACGTATGTGAACATCAATCATTATTTTTATCTCGGGGCCAATTTTTTCACGGATTGCTTTTAAAATTTCATAAGAAAGTTCTAACTCCGATTCATTAATAAACCCTTGAGCTGTTCCAAATGGGTCTAACTTCATTGCCTTAAATCCCTTAGAAATAACTTTTTCTGCTGCTTTTACAAAATCCTCTGGTGTTCGTTCTGCTTTATACCAGCCATTAGCATATGCCAAAACTGAATCTCTTACTTTTCCACCTAACAATTGATAAATTGGAACTCCTAAATGTTTACCAAGAATATCCCAGCAAGCCACTTCAATTGCAGCCATTACCATTCGATGAATGTGACCGGCATCCTGTATTGTATTAATAATAGTACTGGCAATACTCCTTACATTACATGGATCCTTTCCAATTACAATGTGCTCAAGCTCATGAATTGCTGCCTCCGCTGTTTTTGCAAAGCCATTTAAAGTAGCTTCTCCAATCCCGTAAAGTCCAGAATCTGTAAGAACTTTAACAAAGAGCCAGTTTTTCCATCCTGCACTCACTATATATGTTTCTATCTTAGTAATTTTCATAACTTCCCCCTGAAAATTTTTAGTAAAAAATTATTATTCTTTAATTTTTAATGTAAAAGCTCATTAGCACAATCAACTATACTCTGGATATCCATTTTATAATATTTATAAAGATCATCCGGCTCTCCAATAATTGGATATGTATCAGGGATAGCAATTGATTTAATCTTAACCGGATTATTCTGGCTTGTTACTAATGCAACAGCTTCGCCCAAACCACCGCAAATATTATTATCTTCGACTGTAATTATCCCGAATTTTGATTTTGAAGCTTCCAGGATTGCTTCTTCATCTAATGGTTTTAAAGTATGCATGCTATAAACAGAAACATCGATTTTATCATTTTTTAATTTATCCGCTGCTTCTAAAGCTTTTGCCACCATCACTCCAGTAGCTATTATCGAAATGTCTTGACCTTCACGAAGTTTTATAGCTTTTCCTATTTTAAAATCTTGAATTTCTTCTTCTTCATAAATCGTTGGAACAGCTCCACGACCTAATCTTATATAAACTGGACCATCATATTTTATTGCAGCTTTAACCGCACTGATAGTTTCACTATAATCAGCTGGAGCTATGACTACCAAGCCTATTATGCTTTTCATAATACTTATATCTTCAAGACCCTGATGGGTTGCGCCTAAAGTTCCGTAAACCAAGCCTCCGCCAGAGGCAATAATTTTTACATTGGATTTCGAATAAGCTAAATCTGTTCTGATTTGCTCAAGACATCTTAAAGAAAAAAAGACAGCTAAAGTTGTAACAAATGGAATAAAACCACTTTTTGCAAGGCCTGCTGCAATTCCAATCATATTTTGTTCAGCAAGACCGCAATTAATGAATTTATCTTTAAAATTTCTTGCAAATTTAGGAATAATTCTATCCGCCATATCTGCTGATAACGCTAATATCCGCTTATCTGTTTGGGCAACTTCCATTAACAATTTATCAACTGCATCTACCTGAATTTGTTTTTTATCAAACATTAAAAAATCTCCTTAAAATATTTTTAAAATATTTTTTAAATAAATAAAAAAATTATTTCATTGTTTGTAGTTCTTTATATGCAAGTTTAAACTGTTCATCACTAGGAACTTTATTATGCCATTCATATTTATTTTCCATAAAAGAAATACCTTTGCCTTTAATAGTATTTGCAATAACCATTGTAGGTTTCTTTATAACAAAGGGTATGCTATTAAAAGTTTTTATTAATTCTTTTATATTGTGTCCGTCAACTTCCTTAACTATCCAACCAAACGCAGTCCATTTTTCTTTTAATGGCTCTATATCCATAACGTCTTTAACTGCACCGTCTGCGCATAATCCATTTCTGTCTATTATTGCTATTAAATTATCCAGTTTATAATAACTTGCCGAAGAAGCTGCTTCCCAATTAGATCCTTCTGTAATTTCCCCATCTCCCATTAAAACATAGGCTTTGAAATTTTTATTTTTTAATTTTCCAGCAAGAGCCATCCCAACTCCAATTGGGAGTCCGTGCCCCAGTGAGCCTGTTGATATTTCTACTCCTGGAATTTTAGAAGCATCAGGATGCCCCCCAAATATACTATTAAATTTACAATAAGTATTTAAAATTTCTTCAGGGAAAAACCCTTTTAATTGCAGCGCAGTATAAAGTGCAAGTGCTTTATGACCAGCGCTTAAAACAAAACGATCCCTATCTTCATCCTTAACATTTTCTAGATTAAAATTCATAATATTAAAAAATAATGTTGCAACTATTTCAGCACAAGAAAGCGCAGGAGCTAAATGACCAGTCCCGGCACACTCAACCATCCTGACCATTTTTATTCTCATTTCTTTTGCTTTTTCTTTTATTTCTTCTACAGACTCTTTACTCAAATTAATCTTTGACAATTTAAATAACCTCTCTTTTTGAAATAATAAAAACAATTTATTAAAAATACTTGCCGATATTTACATCCTTATAACATTTTTTTTAATATAAGCTAATAAGCTAAAAAATTCCTGCAAAATCATATATTGTTATAATTCCTGTCATAAATATTTTCCGGAGATTATCAGAAAAAACATGTCTATAAAGGATATGCCATATTGTATTTATAATTACTCAGTCCTTATTCTGCATATAACTTCGCCTACTTTTACAGTATCTCCTTCATTAAATAAAATCTCTTCTACGATGCCTGAAACTTCTGAGGTTAAGATTGTATTAGCCTTCTCCATAGTAATTTCTACTATTTCATCATCTTTGTTTACCTTATCACCCTTTTTTACTTTCCATTTTGTAATTTCAACTTCCGTAACACTCATTCCAACCTTAGGAATAACTACCTCAAACAATTTAATCTCCTTTATATTTAAAAAATTTTCAAAAATTTTTAAAAATTGCTTTTATTAATTTTTCTTTATCAGGTAAAACAAAAGATTCCATTTGAGCATTAAATGGAATAGGAACATCTGCTCTGGTAATTCTACTTATTGGTGATTTTAAATATGTAAAACACTCTTCAGAAATAATTGCTGAAACTTCTGCTGCAAAACCGCAGGTCCGATTAGAATCATCAAATACTATTACCCGACCTGTCTTTTTAACAGATTTAAATAACAATTCCCTGTCAAGAGGTAACAAAGTTCTTGGATCATATACTTCAATTGATATACCGCTTGATTCCAATTCTTCTGCTGTCTCTAACGCTATTTTTACAAGATAACCTGTAGCAACAACTGTAATATCTTTACCCTCTTTTTTAATCTCTCCCCTCCCTAAAGGAATAATATATTGTTCTTCAGGTACATCTCCTTTAGTTCCTAAAGAATTTACCGGTAAGAAAACAGCAACAGGGTCATCATCTCTTATCGCAGAAACAAGTAAACCTTTTGCGTCATAAGGAGTAGAAGGCATAACTGTTTTCATCCCGCTATGTAATAAATAAGGATACGGGTTATCTGAATGCTGTCCGGCCATTCCTCCTCTTGCACCACTGCTGGCAATAAGATAAGTAACAGGTGCCTTTAATTTCCCGCCAGACATATATCTTAATTTTTGTGCCTGATCTACAAGTTGATCAAAAGCAAAAAATATAAATTCACAAATCTGAAATTCAAGTACCGGTCTTAAACCGGATAATGCTGCACCAGTGCCTACTCCAGTGAGTCCGGCTTCCGAAATTGGGGTATCAATAACTCTATCAGGGCCAAAAATATCAATAAAACCCTTAGTTATTCCCCTTAAACTATATCTGACATCCTCTCCAATTACTACAACATCCGGATTAATTTTCATTTCATTTAACAGAGCTTCTGATATTGCTTTAAGGTAGTATATACTTCTCATTTATATCCATCCCTTCTGTGGAATACCTGTGTATTCAGTTGCATACATATCTTTAAGAGCATCCGATGGTTCAGGTGATTTACTTTTACGGGCAAAGTCCACTGCTTCATCTATTTGATTTATTACTAAATTATCAATATCATCAAGTTCTTTTTTTGTGCAAATGCCAACATTTAATAATTTAGTTGAAAATGATAATATCGGACATTTGGACTTGTAATAATTTATTTCATCTTCAGTCCTGTAATTAAGATTAAGGATTTTTTCTGCAGTAAAATGACCGCTATACCTGTATGTTTTGCATTCAAGCAAAAATGGTTTATTTTCAGATCTGACTTTATTTACAATTTCTTTTGTATTATTATATACCTCCAAAACATCCATTCCATCAATAGTTTTACCTTCAAACCCATAAGCTTTAGATCTTTCACTTATATTTTCTATTTTAAAAGAATATTTTACAGAAGTGCTTACTGCATATTGATTATTTTCACATACAAAAATTACGGGCAGGTCCCAGATTGAAGCCATATTCATTGCCTCATGAACAACTCCCTGATTTGAAGCTCCATCACCAAAAAATGAGATAACTACATTATCCATTTTTTTTATTTTTATTGTAAGCGCTGCGCCAACTGCTATAGGTACTCCCGCCCCGACAATCCCATTTGCTCCAAGTATTCCAATTCCAGGATCTGCGATATGCATAGAGCCGCCTTTACCTTTATTGTAGCCATTAACCCTGCCTAATAATTCAGCAAACATGTATCTTATATCCCCACCTTTTGAAATAATATGACCATGTCCTCTGTGAGTACTTGTTATCAGATCATTATTTCTAAGTGCTGAGCAAACTCCAACTGCAACCGCTTCTTCCCCTACGTATTCATGAGTAGTCCCATAAATTTCATTTTTATTTACAAGTTCTACAACTTTTTCTTCAAACTTTCTGCAAAGCACCATTTTTCTATAAAGTTCTAAAGCTAAACTCTTTGTTATTTTTTCTGTCATTTAATTCTCCATATTGAAACTTTTAGAAAATAAATTAAACGTTAAAAAAATTACATATTATTTATAAAGAAATATACTATACAATAGAAAGTCCACCACAAACATTTATTGTCTGGCCTGTTATATATTCCCCTTCTTCTGAACATAGAAAAAGTATAGCATTAGCAATATCTTTTGGTTTTGCTAGTCTTTTAAGCGGAATTCTTTCTACCCAATTTTTTATAACTGTTTCTTCATCAGAATTATTAATTTTGGAAAGATTTTTATAGACATATTCCCACATTGAAGTATCAATAGTCCCCGGAGCAACTGAATTAACTCTGATATTATATTTTGCAAACTCAATTGCTGCAGATTTTGTAAAATTTATAACTGCTGCTTTGCTTGCAGCATAAGGGAGAAATAAAGGCCTGCCATTAAGTCCTGCAATAGAAGAAATATTTATTATGCATCCTCCATTACCAGCTTTAATCATTTCTTTTGCAGCTTTTAACATTATAAAAAAAGTTCCCTTAACATTTATATTTAAAACTTTATCCCAATCATCAATAGTTATCTCCATCATGTTCTTTACAAATGAAATACTTGCGTTATTTACAACAAAATCAATTCTCCCCCATTTATTTATTATTTCATTAATCATTAAAGATATATCCTCTTGTTTTGATATATCAACTTTCATTAAATGGACTTGATCAATATATCTGGAAATTTCTGTTTTTATTTCATCCAGTTTTAAATTATTTATGTCTGCCATTAAAACATTTGCGCCTTCCTCTAAAAACATAATAGAAGTTTCTTTACCGACCCCTTGTGCAGCCCCCGTAACTATTACATTTTTACCTTTAAATTTTTTCATATTTTTATTTCCTGTTTTTTATATTACATAAATAATAATTTCTTTTATCTATCCTATTACACTTTTTACAATACCTATAAAATCATTGCCACTTAGAAGACCTCTTTTTTCATATGCCTTAGCTTTAACTTTTTCCAGTATATTATTAATCTGATCCTTATCTGCTTTTAATTTATATTTTGAAAGCCAGTTCTCTATTGATGCTCCGCCACTATGCTTTCCTAATACTACTTCAGGATGCTTTTGCCCAACAAAATCCCAATGAAATGGGAATATTTCAAGCGCATCTTCACTTTCAAGGCACCTGTTCATCCATACAGTAACTATTCCAGATTCAACATCAAATATGCCATCACCCACTATCGGTCTGTTATCAGGAACTTGTATATTAAGCATGTCTCTTACAAGCTTTGAAGTTTCATACAGATTCTCGAATTTAATATTTAATTCTCTTCCATACATTGTTCTTAAAATCATTGCTACATCTTCATAAGCTGCCATTCCGGCTCTTTCTCCAATACCTAAAACTGAAGAATGTACTACTTCAACTCCTTCTGATACAGCAATAGCAGTATTTGCAGCCGCACAGTTAAAATCATTGTGAAAATGTGCTTCAAGTGGTTTTTTTATTTTCTTTTTAATTTCCTTAATAAGATAGGAAACTGCATGAGGGGAAAGTACTCCCATTGTATCTACAACAGCAAGAGCATCCATATGTCCTTCTGTTGAAACTTTTTCAATCATGGCTAAAAACCAGTCAAGTTCAGCTCTTGTCATGTCTACAGGAAAAAATACAACATATAGTCCCAATTCTTTTGCATATCTTGTAGCTTGTATTGAAATATCCATAGCTTTTTCAGGTGACCATCCGTATGCTTTTTCTATTATGTGCTTACTTGAAGGTATTTCTATAATTATACCATCTACTCCACACTCTGCCGCTCTTTTTACATCATCAATCACGCATCTTGAGAACACAAAAATCTCTGGACCAAGCTTTCTTTTAACTATTTCTTTTATTGCAAGCTCGTCATCTTTTGTTACTACTGGCATTCCTGCTTCTATTCTGTCTATCCCTGTTTCAGCAAGTTTTTCTGCTATCCTTATTTTTTCATCTTTTTTAAAGACTAAACCTGCCTGCTGCTCACCATCTCTAAGTGTTACGTCATGAAATTTGATAGTTTTGGGAAATGAAAAATTTTTAGTAACTTCATCATTATAGTTCCAGGAACTTACAAACCAATTCTTAGTTTTCCAGGGATCAGACATATATAACCTCCAAACATTTTATATTTAACATTAAAAATAAACTTATAAAGAAATATCTTATAAATAATAAAAAAATCATAAAATAATCTGGAATACAGTATAACTGGTTTTACCAGTTATATATTATCATAATGAAATATTAAGTCAATAAAATTTTAAAATAATTTTTAAAAGCAATAAAAGCAAATTTTAAATAACTTTATTAAAATAACAAAAGATATATTTCCATAAATGACTGCAAGTTATTGATATAAGTGTGGCAAAGTTTATCTTCAAAGAACCAGCATTTAATGCTTTATGCAAGAGTAAGTTCAAATAAGTAATTAAAATTTTATAAATATTTTTTAAAAGAAGATTTAGGGGGTAAATATTGTTTTTATTTTAAAAGTTAAAAAATTATTATTTGTTCTTTTCAAAAATTTTGTTTTCTAAAAATAAATGCTCTACTTTATTTAAGTGGTCCAGCATTGCATTTCCGGCTTTTTCAGGATTTTTTTCCTTTATAGCTTCGAATATTTTAGCATGTTGTTTTAATGAATCTTCCAAACTTGTAAATAAGCTAGCACTTTTTTCCCTGCTCTCTAGTAAAAGATTATTAATTGAAGCCATTAACGCCGAAAGAACTCTATTCCCTGAAGCTTTAAAAATATCATCATGAAATTCCATTTCTACTAAAACATATTTTTTAGGATTATTTAAATTTTCTTTTGCAACTTTTAAAGTATCCTCCATTTTCTTAATATCGGTTTCGTTTGCATTTACAGCCGCCAATCTGGCAAGTGCAACTTCTATTATTTTTCTGGTCCCAAACAGTTCCAAAGTTGTAACATCATGCAATAGTGTCATAAACCTTAAAGGGTTAATAAGAAGTTTTGAAATAGATTTATTTAAAAAAGTTCTGGAACCTGGACTAATTTCCAATACACCTAATACATCCAGTGCTTTAAGAGCTTGACGGACTGATGTTCTGCTAACTTTCAGCATTTCAGACAGATCTCTCTCGCTTGGAAGAGTATCACCGGGTTTTAAAGCTCCCTCAGCTATCAATCTGCCAATTATATCAATAATCTGATCTATTAAAACTAATTTTTCAACAGGTTGAATATTTAATAATTTCTGATCTAAAATAGTTTTCTTTATATCTTCTTTACCCAAAATATTCCTGATCTTTCTTTCTCTTTTCAAATAAAAAATTTTATAATTAATATTAATAAATTGATACCATTTTTTAGAACCAAAAAATATACTTAAAAACTAAAAATACAATTATTATGGTTAACAATATAACTGGTATAACCAAGTATGTTATCATCTTAAATATATATGTCAATATTTTAAAATACCTATATATTTAACTCTTACTAATGCTTCATCTTCATTAATAACAGGTTTCTCTACTTCTTCTATTGAAACTTTATTTGGCTGCCCTGTATATAAAACTGCTTTCACTTCTTTAAATCCTTTTCAATCTGACATAGTTAATTTTTTGAACTTTAATTAAATTAAAAAATAATTGTTTACTGGTTTAACCAGTTAAATATTATCAAAAATAATTTTCTTATGCAATATATAATTTTAATTAATAAAAATTAAAGTTCTTTGCAGAATTTTTCCAGTCTGTTCATACCTTCTTCAATTTTTTCAATAGTTGTAGCATAACTTATTCTTATATAATTGTCATCTCCAAAAGCTCCCCCAGGGACAACGGCAACTTTTGCCTTTTCAAGTAATTGCTCTGCAAAATTAAAGGAATTTTTTATTTTATCATTAAATAAAGCAGAAATATCAACAAAAACATAAAAAGCTCCATGAGGAAGATTACAACTTATCCCACCTATATTACTTAATCTTTTATATATATAATCTCTTCTTTTTTCATATTCTTTACGCATAATTTCTACAGAATCCTGATTTCCGTTAAGAGCCTCTACTGCTGCCCACTGAGCAGGAGTGCATGGATTTGATGCTGACTGATCCTGTATCTTAGCCATTTGTTTTATTATATCTTTATCTGCAGCACAATACCCTATTCTCCACCCGGTCATTGCATAAGTTTTAGAAACTGCATTAACTGTAATAGTTATTTTCTTTAATTCATCACTAAAAGTTGCAATGCTATAATGTTTGACATTATCATAAATAAAATGCTCATAAACTTCATCTGATATGATATAAATGTTATTTTTTAAACAAATATCTCCAATATCTTCCAGTTCTTTTTTAGAATAAACAGCACCGGTAGGGTTATTGGGACTATTTAAAATCAGTAGCTTTATTTTATTTTTATTTTTATTAACTTTAATAACTTCATTTAAATCATTTATATCAATCTTTAAATCACTATTAAAATCAACCGTAACAGGCTTGCCTTCCGATAATAAAACCTGTTGAGTATAACTTACCCAATAAGGTTTTGGAATTATAACAACATCGCCGGTATTTATAAAAGTTCTTATTATAACATCAAGAACCTGCTTAGCCCCATTACCGGCAAATACATTTTCAATATCATATTTTATATTATTTTCATTATTAAACTTATTAACAATGGCTTTCTTTAACTCAATTATTCCAGTTGAGGAAGTATATCTTGTTTTATTTTCATCAATTGCCCTTTTGGCTGCATCTTTAATATTAATCGGGGTGTTAAAATCAGGCTGCCCTATTCCAAACCTTATTACAGAATTGCCCTCTTTTTTTAGTTGCATATCAATTTCATCAGCTTTTTTTTCCAGAGCAAAAGTAGGGCTCTCTTCAAGCATTAAAACTTTTTTTGATAACAAATCATTCATATTTAAATTAAAATCAGACATATTCTCTCCTGGAAATTAAAGATGTCAAACATTTTTGGTTGTTATATAATATATGAATTAAGCATTAAAGTAAATTAAAAAATTTAACAGATTTATATTTAAAATACCTGAAATATTTAAAATAAACTAAATTGTTTTTAATTCAAAATTAATATTTTTTAATATTAAAGTTAGGGTTAATTTCATTACAATAAATTATTTTTATAATGTTTTTATAAGAAATATAATTTAATATGTATTTTTTAATTTTATAAAATTTTAAATAATAACTAAATAAAAATTATGGATGATGTGGCTTTTTTAAAAGAGTGGATTAATAAAAAAAATAAAGAAGGAATGACAAATCTTGATGCACGGTTAATTTTAAACGAGTTTGAGCAATTTCTTAAATATATTTTTAATAGTATTCAGGATGGTATAAGTATTCTTGATAAAGATTTAAATATATTAGGTACAAATCTATCTATGGAAATCTGGTATGAACATAAAAAGCCTTTCTTAGGAAAGAAATGTTTTGAGATTTATCATGATAGAAATTCTCCCTGTAAAAATTGTCCAACTATAAATACAATTAAAACAGGGAAATCAATGATACATACAATAAAATATAAAACCCCAAATAATAAAGAAGGATGGCATGAGCTTTTTACCTTTCCACTTTTCGATGACCAGAATAATGTAATTAGTATAATTGAGTATGTAAGAGATATAACACAAAGAAAAAAAGTGGAAGTTATATCAGAAAAACTAAAAAAGAGACTTCATCTGCAGGCTCAAACTCTTCAGGAACAGGAAACTGTTTTAAAATATTTAT
>Ga0315282_10001492_pt1 | contig 43857 bp, 37 predicted proteins | sample YL17G07_20_MG_FD_203693 | JGI IMG/M metagenome (GOLD analysis project Ga0315282, IMG submission 203693) | Sediment microbial communities from Yellowstone Lake, YNP, Wyoming, USA - YL17G07_20 | ecosystem: Environmental > Aquatic > Freshwater > Lake > Sediment | place: USA: Wyoming | collected... | reverse complement strand
GCAGAGCCGGCACGATCCCACCTGCCGGCGACATCGACTTCAACTTGTTCGAGACCAGCCTCGCCGAGCGCACCACGCAGCTCAAGGGTGTGGACCGGTTCCAAGCCGACGGCGGAACGACGCTGCTGGAGGTGGGACGTCCGCTCTCGATCTACGCCAACGGCCACAGCGCCCGGATCATCCTGCAGGGCAGCGACACGCTCGAGCAGCTCGCCGAGAAGATCAGGGACGCGCTCGTGTCGCCGCCGGCCGCCGGCGGCCTCGGGCTCGGCGTCGACGGCAACCTACGCCGCTACAGCATCAACGTGAGCATGCCCGCCGGCGTCGACGGGAACACCGCGGTCTACGTCGACGATCCTCTCGAGGGCGGCGACGAGTCGATCGAGGGCACGATCGCGATCCGCTCGACCGTTCCCGATGAGGAAGGGCGCATCACCATCGCGGGAGACTCCAAGCTCGTACAGGCGCTGTCACTCGCGACGATCCAGGAGCCCACGGACAACTTCCTGGAGGTGACCGTGCGGAACGCGCACACGGGGATTCTGGTGGGCAGCCAGGTGGTGTCGGACGGTGTCGTCAGGAACCTGATCCCCGGTGTCGACCTCGTGATCGACCAGAGCGTCGATACGGCTGTCACCTTCGACGAGACACGGCGCGCGATCGCCCTCAACACGGGCGTCGGCACGGCTGTTGAGTACCTTCACATCGTCGACTCGGCTCTCAGGCTGCAGACCGGGGCCAACGAGGGACAGATACTGCAGGCAAGCATCGGTCAGGTCGACGCGCTCGCGCTGGGCGTGGACGGGCTTCTGGTCGTGTCAGCCGACCGGGCCAAGGGGGCCATCGCGAGCGCCGACCGGGCGATCGGGATCGTCTCACGGGAGAGGTCGAAGCTCGGCGCGTACCTCAACCGGCTCGACATCACACAGCGCATCCTAGACGTGCAGGCTGAGAACCTGTCCTCATCCGAGAGTCGGATTCGCGACCTGGACATCGCCGAGCAAACAGTGGACTTCACGCGTGATCAGATCCTGCAGCAGGCGGGCACGGCACTGCTCGCGCAGGCCAATGCTCTGCCGCAGTCGGTGCTGCAGCTCCTTAAGTAGCGGATTCCCTTGTCGGGCGGGCCGGCCTGTCCGATCAGGGAAGCCAGCCCCTAACCTCGCGGTCGCGGGCACCGCGACCGACCGAGGCGCCGCACGGAAGCGGCCGCGGGGGATGGGGCACAACCAAGCCTCCCTGAGGGGGGTGACCGGCGCGGAGCGCTAGTCCCCCGCTACTCAAGCCCCCTCGTGGGGCTGTAGGCGCTGAGCGGAGCCCGGCATACGCCTGGCTCCGCTCAGCACTACGACGTAGATAGGCTACTTCTGCGAGATGGCGTCGACGGGGCACTCCGGCACACAGGTAGCGCAGTCGGTGCACTTGCCCGGGTCGATGACGTAGGTGTCCTGGTCCTCGGAGATGGCCTCCTCCGGACAGACTGGCTCGCAGGCGCCGCACGATATACACGTCTCGGCGTCGATCACGTGGGGCACGGTTAACCTCCCTCCGGAGACACAGTGGTATCGCCGGAAGGCGGGGCTCCCGGCCGGCGTTCTGCCGGAGGAGTATGCGTCACCCGGCCGCGCAGTCCTCCTGGACCGCTGCTCCGGTGTGGCGGCCCGGCTACTTCTCCACCACCACAACCGGCAGCCCGTACGTCGAGGATCCCGCGGTGGCCGACGAGAGCTCGAACAAGTCCGCATCCGCCATCTTCGACAGGCTGTCGCTCATGCTGTCGAGGTGTGAGGACGCGGTCTGGAGCGAGTCGTTGATCTGATCCATCTTGTCGACGACGTCGCTCATGTCGTCCAGAGCGGCGCTGGCCCGTACCGGCACTTGCATGAGCATCACGAGGTTGGCGACCAGTGCGATGAGCACCAGGGACAGCAGCACGTGCGTCGCATTGATGTTCTTCATGGCAAGCTCCCTCCGAGTGCTAACATGAGCGCAAACGCGTGTCGCGCACAAGGACCGACCCCATCTTCGCCGCCTGTGTTCCGCTTTCCGCCACGGAGGGAGCACGACGTGACACAAATCCAGGCACGGCAGCCGGCCTACATCGCGCTTGCCGAATCGGGTGAGCTGGCTCGGCGGGCGAAACTGGCCGTCGGGGAGCTTGCGAGCTGCCGCTTGTGCCCGCACGAATGCGACACCAACCGGACGGCCGGACAGGTGGGCCGCTGTGGCACAGGCAGACGGGCGCAAGTGGCGAGCTACGGACCGCACTACGGTGAGGAATCGGTCCTCGTAGGCCGGCATGGCTCGGGCACCGTGTTCTTCTCACACTGCAACCTGCGGTGCGTGTTCTGTCAGAACCACGACATCAGCCACGGTGGCGACGGACAGGTCGTGTCGGCCGAAGAGCTCGCGCTGGTCTTCCTCCATCTGCAGCGGATGGGCTGCCACAATCTGAACCTCGTCTCCCCCACGCATGTCCTCGCTCCAGTACTCGAGGCGCTGACCATCGCCGTGTCGCGCGGGCTTCACCTGCCGATCGTCTGGAACTCCGGCGGGTACGAGTCGGGGCACCCGCTGGAGCTGCTCGACGGGGTGGTCGACGTGTATATGCCAGACGCCAAGTACCGGGATCCGGAGGTCGCGGAGCGCCTGTCGGGGGCGCGCGACTACCCGGACGTTAACAGAGCCGCCTTAGTGGAGATGCACCGGCAGGTCGGCGTGCTGCGGGTTGACAGCTCGGGTGTCGCCGTCCGCGGGGTCCTGCTGCGGCACTTGGTGCTGCCGAACGGGCTGGCCGGCAGCGCGGAGCTGGCACGCCTCGTCTCCGGGGAACTGTCGCCTCACACGTTCGTCAACGTAATGGCGCAGTATCGGCCGTGCTACATGGCTCGTTCCTACCCGGAGATCGCCCGGCGGCTCACGACAGCCGAGTTCGTGGCGGCGCGCGATGAGTTCCGCGCGCTCGGCCTGTACCGGCTCGACGGCGAGTAGGACGGCCCGGTCCGCGAGAGGTTACGCGATACAGGTAGCGTATATGACCCTACGGAGCCTTTCCTGACGAGCCCCGAGCCCGCTGAGGTCGAAGATGCCGTCAGAGCAGACAGAGCGGCTGGCGTGGACAGTCTATCAGGTCCGGCAGGCCTTCCTGCACGCCGGCATCCTGGACTGGTCTGACCTCGTTCTGATCGTCGCGCTCGCCTATGTAGCGATGGCCGCGCTCGCGCGAGGCCGCGCCTCCCGCGTGGCCTGGGGGATCGCCATCGTTGTGCTGGTCTACTGGGTCGCGGTCATCGCATTCCCGGTTCTGAGCTGGGTGCTGTACCGGATCCTCCTCCCGGGCTCCGTGGGCCTCATGATCCTCTTCCAGGGAGAGCTCAGGACCTTTCTCGCTCACCTGGGCGGGGCGCTGGCGCGCGGCAGCCGGACCAGCCCGACCGTGATCGACGCGCTGGCCGACGCGTGCGTGCGGCTGTCGCGCGACCGGATGGGAATGCTGGTGGCGCTCGAGCGTGCCGCGCCACTCACTGATGTGATGGTCACCGGAGTCAGGCTCGATGCCGCGCTGTCGGCCGAGATGCTCCGAGCCGTGTTCCACAAGACGGGTCCCCTGCACGACGGAGGCGCGGTCGTGTCGGGCGACCGAATCCTGGCCGCGACGTGCCAGTTCCCGACGAGCACCACTACCGACCTGGACGTGACCGTCGGAATGCGACACCGCGCGGCGATCGGTATCTCGGAACAGACCGATGCCGTCTGCGTGGTGGTCAGTGAGCAGACGGGCGCGATCTCCCTCGCCGCCGCGGGGCGGCTCAGACGGAATCTATCAAGAGAGGATCTCCAGGCGAGCCTCGCCCAGCTTCTGGAAGAGGCCCGCGGAACGTGGATCCGCAGGCTGTTGTCGAGATGATGGACAGTGGAGTCGACGGTTAAGCCCAAGAGGGCGGCAGGCCACCACGAGTCGCGACGCTCGCGGCTCGGCCGCCTGCTGCTGGCTGTTGTGCTAGGCTGCGGGCTGTGGCTTTGGCGGACCGTCAAGACCAATCCCGTCGAGATCTACGAGACGCCCGTCAACGTCGCGGTCACCGGCCTGGAAGGTGAGAAGAACGTGGAGGCGAGCACCGAGCCATCGTCGGTGCGGGTCAAGCTCCGAGGGCGCCGGTCCGAGCTGGCGCCGCTGCGTTCGAGCCAAGGGCTCGTGAGGGGCGCGGTGCCCCTGAACGCGACCGACAGTCGGAGCGGGGCCGCCGCCGTGAAGGTTACGGTACCCCTAGGCGACATCGTCGTCGACTCGGTCACCCCCTCCGAGGTCACCTACTCGGTGCGAGAGCTGGACACGAAGAAAGTGCCCGTGCGCGTGCGGGTCATCCCCTCACGGTCGCCCGCCACACCGGAGCCGCAGGCGAGCCCGGACAAGGTGGACGTGACCGGCGACAAGTCGGCGGTCGAGAGGATCGTCGCCGTCGTGGCGGTGGTCCGCGAGGAGGATCTCCTAAGCCGCGGGTGGGCCGATTCGCTGGTGCGCCCCGTCGACGCGTACGACCTGTACGCGGACGGTCCGTACGATCCCAAGGTCGAGATCAAACCCGCCAACGTGCGCGTCCAGATCCAGCTGGAGAACGTGAGCCCAACCGTCGAAGTGACGCCCGAGCTTACCGGGCTGCCGCCCGGCGGATACACGGTCGAGGGCTACTCCGTGTCACCTACCCGCCTGCAGGTGTCGGGCGCGCGCGAGGCGCTCGCAAAGATGGCCGGGCACATCTCGACCGAGCCGATCGACCTGTCCGGCCACATGGACTCCTTCGACGCCAAAGTGAGCCTCCGTCCGCCGGACGGCGTCACGCCCATCGGGCGAAACACCGTCACGGTCACCGTCCGCATCGTCAAGCAGTAGGGACGACCGGGAGGTCGCCCGCGATGGCCTGCCGGTCGCCCCTACGGCTCGTAGACCTCCGCCGGCCCGAACGCCTCCGGGAAGAACGGCCGTAGGAACCTGCGTATCTCCCAGCACATCCCGCACTTCTGCGGATAACGCTCCTTCGGCTCATAGCCCCGCTCGACCGCGTAAGGGAGCAGCCCCAGCGGGCCGTCCCTGTGCACGGCCGCGACAAGCGCGCTGTGCGCCGCGAAGCCGGTGCGCATGTACTCGCCGAGAGGCATCCGCTTCACGCTGCCGATGATGACGCCGCAGCACGTCTGGATGTTGCCGTGCGGGTCGATGTGGATCTCCCACATCTCCTCAGGCTCGAACTGCTCCCGGCACGTCATCCCCTCACTCGGGCCGTGCCACATCCAGTCCGAGGCAAGCTCGTCCACCGGTCTATCCGGAAACCATGGGGCCAGCTCGTCGCCGGCCCGAGCCGTGAGGCACGGCGGGTTCCCTGTCGCGTACTCGCGCAGACGCACCTGGTCGCGCGACACGACGACTAGGTCCTCGAGCTCGGCCATCGTGAGCCGCGCGCCGGCAACGTTCCTATCGCCGAACACTTCGCAGGCGGCTTCGAGGCACCTCAGGTACCGATCTGGTGGGCAGGCCGCCTGGTGATAGGGGTCCGCGCTTAGGAGCAGTCCGAGCACGCCGGCATCGCGCAACTCGGAGAGCCGACTTCGCGCAGTGTCGTCGGAGATGCACCAGGTTGTGTTGGTCTCGATGAAGTGCGGGCATACACCTTCCGCGCCGGCGGCCCGGCACAGGGCGAGTACATCGTCGTAGTACATCAGCGCCTCGCCGCCGGCTATGTGGATCACGCGGTCGGTCGCGTGTAGCTGCCGAAGGTACTCGAGGCCGTCCTCGAGGCCGACGTGGATAGCCGGGCGGTGCGGCCCTGAGTAGAAGCAGCAGTGCTTGCACGCGAGCGTGCAGCGGTACGTGTAGAGCACGCTGGCCACGTGCTTCATCCCGATCGCGGCGGCCACGCCGTGCTGCCGAATGGCGTCCCCCACGGGCACGTCCACGTGCCTAAGCCGAGTCTGCATTGTCACTCCTGTCCTGCAGCGTTGCCTAGACCGACCACCAGTGCTCCGGGCTCACCGCCTCGAGCCGGAAGGCCCGCTCGCTCTCCGGCAGCGTCTCTAGGAGCTCGTGCGCCCTTCGCCCGATCGCGTCCGCGGCGAGCTCGACGTTGCGGCGGCCGACCTCCGCGGACGCGTGCACGCGTGGGTCGAGGCCGCCGATCCCGTCAGGCGGCTGCATGTTCGGCGCCAGCGGGCCCTCCCCCAATGCGCTCATGTCCACGAGCTCCGGGTAGAGGAACATCATGTTCGATGTCTCCCACTTGGCGGCATGGTCGGTCGCCGAGTCGGCCGACGCGCTGAGCGTCACCTCCCAGAGCCCGCATCCGGCGACCGTGCCGTCCGCCGTGACGGGGGCGAGCGCCTGCTCGGCCATGTCGATCTGCTCCTTGATGTTGTGGCCGGAGACGGCGACGATCACTCGGTAGCCCGTGCCCTTCAGCCGCTGGAACAGGTCGGTGAGGACGGGCACCAGGTGGGTCTGGTTGAAGCCCGCGTGGAAGTAGACGGGTGGATACACGACCCCACCGTGCCGCTCGGCGCACTTCACGAGGATCCCGTGCGCCTTGATCGCGTCGTTGCCGAGCGGCAGGTGCCTGCCATGCCACTCGATAAGGCCCAGTGGAACGTAGACCGCCGGGAACGCACGCCCAGCTGCCTCGAGCTGTCCCGGCCGCATGAACTGCATCTGCACACTCGGTGACAGGTCCCTGGTCATGCCGCCTCCCTCCTGCGGTTCGACACGGGCCACGACGGCGGCGCCGGTCACGAGCCCGCCCGCGAGCCCCAAGAAAGCGCGTCTTCTCATCTTCACTGCCTCCCTACCGTCAATGCGCTCGTTTCGGCCTGCCACGCGACTTCACCTCACGTTCGGCAACCAGGCCGGGGCCCACTGTTTGTGGGAGCGCACGTCGTCGCAGGTGTTCCCGCCGGGCAGCCGAACAGTCGGGCCGGTACGCGGCGCCGCATCTTGCCCGGCGCCGCCGAACGCAGACTCACTCAACTGGAGGCACCGATGGGCGGCAGCGTTGACAAGCTTCGTGTGGGCATCGTCGGGACCGGCGGGATCGCGGGCGCGCATCTGAACGGATACCGCGCCCTGCTCGACGCGGGATACGACAAGTTCGTCATCACGGCTCTCTGCGACAACTCGGCGGAGCGCCGGGCGGGCTTCGCGGCCAGGGTGAAGGAGATGTTCGGCTGGGAGCCGCCGCACTTCTCCGGCGTGGAGGAAATGGCCGCCGCCGGCGCGTGCGACGGGGCCGACATCTGCACCCCCCACGCGTTCCATCACACAACCGCGATCCCTTGCCTCGACGCCGGCATCGACGTCATGGTGGAGAAGCCGTGCGGCATCACCGTAAAGGCCTCCAACCTGATCCTCGACGCCGCCAAGAGATCGGGGAAGCTCGTCGCCGTGGCCGAGCAGGTCCGTCGGGGCATCAAGGCCCGCACCATGAAGTGGGCGCTCACCGAGGCGAAGATGATCGGCGACATCCGCTGGTTCACCGTCGAGGGCTACACCTTCAACGACTACAGCTCCGCGAGCTTCAGCGGCGCCTACGCGTGGCAGTGGCGTCTGCTCAAGCTCCTCACCGGGGGCGGCATGATCTTCGACGCGGGCGCGCACTTCTGCGACATGGTGCTCCACCTCTTCGGCGAGGTTGACGAGGTCTACGCCCATCTTGCCACGTTCCAGACGCCGATGATCGACTCGCCCGAGCTGGGGCCGTGCCCGATGGATGTCGAGGATACGTGGACCTCCACCCTCAAGTTCAAGAACGGCCTCGTCGGCAACTGGAACTGGTCCTTCAGCGCCCCGGGCGAGCACATCGCCGCACAGGTCTTCTACGGCGACAAGGGCAGCGCGCGCGACTGCGGCGGGTGGATGCACCCATTCCAGAGCGGCGGAGACATCACGTTCGCCGATGGCTCCACGAAGCCGTACGCCGACACCGAGAAGGACTTCCGCGCCCAGCTCTCCGCCGCCGACGCGGCGCGGTACTTCCCGCACGGGGTCGAGTTCGATATGGCGCTCGAATGCTGGGACTTCGTGGACTCTTGCCTCAACCGGCGCAAGCCGGAGATCGACGCCGAAGACACCAAGCGGGCGAAGTCGATCTGCATGGCGCTGTATGAGTCGTCCACGGCCGGTGTGCCCGTGAAGGTCGCCGACGTGTACAGCGGCAAGGTCAGCGCCTATCAGGATCCTATCAACGAGTACTGGGGAATCTAGCGACCTGCCCTCACCCCCAGCCCCCTCTCCCTAGGGAGAGGGGGTGCCGACGCGCAGCGAGGCGTGGTGAGGGCCTCCGACCGCCCGGTTGTGCCGAGGAAGGAAGTGCTTGCGAGCTATGGCTAAGCCGAAGAGCAAGGTGCGGTGCGCTGCCATCGGTTACGGCGGCGCTTTCAACATGGGTAGGGCGCACGGGAACTGGATCAACGCGACCCCGGGAATGGAGTTCGTGGCCGCGTGCGACCTCGATCCCGCGAGGGCCAAGGCAGCGGCGGAGGACTTCCCGAACGCCGCCACCTTCACCAGCGTGGAGGACCTCCTCACCAGGGGCGAGTTCGACCTCGCCGTCATCATCACCCCGCACAACATCCACGCCGAGCAGGCCATCCAGTGCCTGAACGCCAGGAAGCACGTCGTCCTCGAGAAGCCGATGTGCATCACGGTCGAGCAGGCCGATGCGATGATCGCCGCCGGCAAGAAGGCGAGAAAGACGCTCACCGTCTTTCATAACCGCCGGCACGACGGCGACTACCTCGCGCTGAAGGAGATCGTCGAGAAGGGCCTCATCGGCGACGTGTTCAAGGTCGAGATGTGCATGGGCGGCTTCCACAAGCCGGGCACCTGGTGGCGGTCGTTCAAGGAGATCTCGGGCGGCGCGTTCTACGACTGGGGCGCGCACATGCTCGACTGGATGCTGCACATCGTCCCCGAGCGCATGGAGAGCGTGATGGGCTACTTCCACAAGCTCGTCTGGCATCACGTCACCAACGAGGACCACGTCCACGCGGTCGTTAAGTTCGTTAACGGCTCGACAGCGGATGTACAGCTTTCGAGCATCCAGGCGATCGGCAAGCCGCGTTGGCTCGTGCTTGGCACCAAGGGCGCCGTCGTGGACACGAATGAGGGCAAGTTCCGCGTCGTGACCGAGGTTAAGGGCTACCGCGCGGAGATCATGGTGCCGTACAAGCAGAGCGACTGGCAGGCTTACTACGACAACCTGTCGGCCCACCTCACGCAGGGCAAGCCGCTCGAGGTCACGCCTGAGTCGTCGCGCCGCACGATCGGCATCGTCCGCGCCGCCGAGAGGTCGTCCGAGACCGGCAAGCCCGAGGTCGTCCCGCACGAGGACAAGCTGTGGTTGTAGGGGCGCAAGGCACTGCGCCCTCTCTTGTCCCCCGGGAGAGGCCGACGCGGCGCCCCTGCGACGCGCCGGGTGAGGGAAGGCACGAGGCGAGACCGCTGGACGGCCCTCACCCCAGGCCCTCTCCCGGCGGGAGAGGGGTGCCCGGCCGCGCAGCGGCTCAGTGAGGCCGAGTGGCGCCCTCGCCACCCGCAACTCATCCGGGCGTCATGATCGGGTGGTGACGCGTTGATGGACCGGGCACAGTCCAGGGTCGACCGCTTACTCAGATGGTCTCTCCCGGTGCTCATGCTGTGGCTCTTTTTGGTCCCCGCGGTCTTGGCCATGGACGCTGCCGCGCGTACACGCGGCGCCCCCGTTGAGTGGGCGATGATTGGGCTTGGGGTTCCACTGTGTGTGGGGATGGGCTTGGTGCTGGCTCAGCTTGGCCCTATGACGACCAAGGCGGCCAGGGCCGGCACCGAGCGGATGCTTCGGCCCCGACCGGGGCGCCGCCCGACCGTCGACTGGCCGTCGGTGAGGTTGGTGGTCGCCCCGCCTACCTGCGCCTCGCCGCGGTTCGACGTTCGAACGGGCGTGCTCGTAGTGCCCCCAGCAGGAGTCGACCCGGCAGCACTGCGCGCTGGGCTAGTCGCCGGCCGCGAGACGCGCAGTACTGGGACGTGCGAGCGCACCCCAACGACACGCCGGGCGCCTCCGCTCGAGCGTGTACGCTACCGGACTGACAGGATGAGCCGGCGCGTTGCCGCCGTCGTTGGCGTGCTCGGGCTCGCCTGCCTCGAGGCCGTCGCCTGGCCGGCGTACCTCATCGCGCTTGCATCCGCTCCGGTAGACACGGAGCCTGTCGCGCATTTGCTATCGTTGATGTCCGTACTCTGCGTCGTAGTGACGATCATGTGCCTGATGGGCCCGCGCCGTGGGCCGGCGAACGGGGTGGCTCCGGAAGGCATGCTCACCGATGGCAAGTGCCTGCCCTGGCACTCGTTCGATGCTGTAGTAGTGGTCAGGGGCCAGCGGAGCCGCCCGAGCGTGGCCAAGGCCGTCTGGCCCGCCGGCGCCACCGTCCTGTGCCTCCCGTGGGTGTGGCCGGACAGGACGCTCCCGACCGTCCTGGCCCACGGCGTACCGGATGTCCCACCGATGCCGCCCGACGACGCCGGGATCGACTGGCCACAGGAACGGAAGGAGGACGAGGCCCCATCATCTGGCCTGGGCAGACTCACTGCCTGGGCGTGGATCGCGCTGGTGCCCTACTTCGCGGCATATGCCGTCGTGTGGCTCCAGTTGCGTGGCTCGCTCCCGAGTTGGCCGCCATTCGGCGTCGCAGCCCACGCGACGACGGGCACACTGGCCGTTCTGGCGGGCGTTTGCGGCATCACGAGGCGGAAACCCCCGGCGGAGGCCGAAGGTCACAGCCCTTCGTAGTACGCCTCCACGCCCTCACAGTCCACCGTCGCGTCGAGCGGGAGGCCGAGGCGCTCGTAGAGCGCTCTGCGGCCGCGCATGTCCGCGAGGAGCACGGCCCGCGCGTGAACGGCCACCTCCTCCGCGACCTCGAGCGGCACCGCGACGACGCCGTCATCGTCACAGCCCACGATGTCGCCCGGCCGGATCTGCACTCCCCCGCAGCCGATGACGCCCTGCACCTCCGCGACCTCGATGCGGCCGGGGATGATGGTCCTCCCGACGGCGCGCGCGGCCACGGGCGTCTTCTGCAGCGCGATCTCGCCCGTGTCTCGGCAGTAGCCGTCGGTCACGATGCCAACGGCGCCGGCGGCGATCGTCCCGAGCGAGTTGTTCGAGCCCCAGAAGCCGACCTCCGGAGCGCCGCCCGTGTCGGTCACGATCACGTGGCCCGGCCGGATGAGCCCGCCGAAGTCGATGCTGCCCACCTCGCGGAACCACTGCCCGTGCGCGTCCACGATCTCCTCGGTCGAGCCGAGCTTCCACATCGGCCTGCGCGCGGGCACGCACCGCACGGTGAGCGCGGCGCCCCAGAACCGCATGCCCGGCCACAGGGGCCTGATCCGCCGGTCGAGCAGCGTCAGCCCGAAGTACCCGATCCCATCGAGCGCATCGCACACGTCGACGACCCTCAGATGCTTGTAGGGCTTCAGGAGGTCAAGTCCGCCGTCAGTTAGGCCGTGGACGTTCATTGGACCACCTATCCTCTCGGCTCGAAGTGCACCACCGCGACGCGGTTCGCGAGCACGGAGACCGTCGCAACCGTCCGGGCGCCCGACTGGGCCGCAGGGAGCGCTCGCTCCCGCCACGACCAGGCGGCCGACGCGTGCTCGGGCATCAGCGCTGCCGGGTCGATGCGTAGCGTGACCTCCTGCTCCGCCTTCGGGTCGCGGTTGATCGCGATAGCCGTGATCCCCGGGCGCCTGCCGGGGCCGGAGACATAGAGCTTCGCGTAGACGCTCGCATTGCTGCAGCCGAGGCCGACGATGTCTCGGAACCTGCCGTGGATCATCGTGTCGCGGAGCTCCTGCCGCAGGTCCCACAGGCGCGTGAGGTAGGCGCGAAACCCGGGGTCCACCCGGTCGAGGTCGTACTCGATCGACAGGCTCGGCCAGTAGAGCATCGGCGAGAACATGAACAGGATGTGCAGCCTGGTGTACAGCTCCTCGACGTTCTCAGCCGTCACGCGCGGGCACTGGAGCACGGGCACTTCGGGGCAGCAATAGCGGAAGACCTCGGGCATCCCGTATCCGCGCCAGTCGTGCTCCCAGTCGCGCGTGGCGGGGTCGGTCTCGCCGAACGCGACCTTCTGGTCGGGGTAGCGCACGTAGCAACACGAGAAGTCGAAGAACTGGGAGAACACGTCGCTCGCCGCCTCGCCCCAGGACCACACGCGCGGCTCGCGCTCGGTGAGCTGCTCCCTGATCCGCCGGAAGAGCTCGATGTACCCCGGTCCCCAGTGGTCGAACGGCGTGCGGTGGCCGTGGGACTCGTAGGACCAGCACTCGCGCGCGGTCGTGTGCGGCTGATCGACCTGGAGGCCCTCCACGCCGTAGCCGCGCGTCATCTCCTCTATCTTCGCGAGCCAGTAGTCCTGCCGCTCCCCCGGGAACGGGCACGCCACGGTGAAGTAGCGCCCGTTGTAGAACTCCGTGAAGAAGGTCCCGTCCTTGCTCCGGCAGGCCCACTGGCGCCCCTTGCCGCCCCACCAGTCGGTCTCGGCATCGGTGATGCGGCAGTTGATGTAGATGTCCGTCGTCCAGCCCTCGTGGGCGTTGCATCGCTCGGCGAACTCGCGCAGGCCGTCGGCTCCGCCGATCCGGTCGAGGGGCTCATAGAGCGGGTACTGCGCGTCGAAGCCTCCGCGGTGGTAGCCGCAGATGTGCGCGACGTCGAGCCGCATCTCGTCCCAACACTGCTCCATGAAGGCGTGAAGCGCGTCGGCGTCGCTCCGGAAAACGCGCCCGTCGGCGTAGGGCATTTCGAAGAAGAGCTCCACCAGAGCGCGGAGCTCCCGGACCTCGTCGGGCATGGTCGGCGGCCGCCACCAAGTATCAAGCCACGCACGGTATCGGTCGGCCGCGCGGTGCCACGAGCCCGCGTACGGCCAGAGCACGAAGCGCTGGCTCCGGAAGGACTCGCTGCCCGACCTCACCCCCGCCTCTAGGCCGCGACTGGCCGCGTCCTGTAGGCACCCCCTCTCCGCTAGCGGAGAGGGGGAAGGGCCGAAGGCCCGGGGGGTGAGGTTGGGGTCGCCGGTGCGCGAGCCCTCGCCCAAAAAGGGCGTCGTCTCAAACAGCAGCTCGTACGCCTCAGGGTCGCGCTTGCGGAGCACGCGCGCGCGCATGACGGTCCAGCCGAAGGCGGGGTCCTCGCTCGACATGTAGAGACCGCGCGTGCCGTCGTGGTAGAGCATCCACGACATCGCCTCGTTCGGGTATACGTACTCGAAGTCGCTCCACCCGCCCGTGATAGGCCGCGGCCTACGCTCGCCGCCGATGAAAGGCAGGATTAGCTCCGTCGCGTCACCGAAGCACTCCGATAGGCCCCACAGCACAGGGAACTGAACCCGCTCGATGCGGGCGGACAAGTTGCCACCGGGTGAGACAATGGGCTTCAGCCCATTGGTTCCGCCGTGCAATGGGCTGAAGCCCATTGTCTCGGCAACGCCGAGGTGCTCGATCCGGTACGAGCAGATGAGGGCCGCGCCGAACGCGTCGTCCGCGACTAGCTCGTAGCGGAGCACAAGACGAACGGGAAACGTCACACCGCATTGGGTGGGCCGCTCATAGGTGACCTCGACTACTGTATCGGCGGTTCGCTCGACCGACTTAGCTCGCACGGAGGGTCCGTCGATCCAGACGCCCTCGGTGTCGAGCACCCGGAACGTGATGCCGCCGTGCCCGTCCGCGAGCGGGTCGAGGCCGAGCACATCGGACGCCAGCGACACTACGCAGCCGGTGACGCGGTCGACCTCTAGCATGAGTCCAGCCGCGTTGATGGCGACCGTCTGCCCGCTTCTGTGGAGCGGCTTGCGGTCGGGAGGGTAGGGGATCTGCTGCCAAGACAAGCGCCATGCTCCTCTGCACTGTGCCGCCCCGACGCCGCGGGCGCTGAAGGCCTCTTGCCCGACAAGACGAACGTCGCACGTATGTCCACCCGCATAACCAGACGCAACTTCATCAAGGGCGCCGCGCTCACCTCGGGCCTGGCGCTCGCCGCCGGCCGCCGGGCGACCGCCGACCTGCAGCCGCCCCCCGACCGGCCGCCGAAGTACCCCGACGACTCCTTCTCCCGTCCGGTGGCCGATCGCTGGCCGACCTTCGCCACCCTTGCCGGACTGTCGCCCGGGGGCTCGGTCCACACCCGTGCGGCCCTCTTCCGCACGAGGCCGGGCGAGGGGCCGCCGCCGCACCGGCTGGGCATCGACAACACCCTCGAGCTCGCCGAGGTGGACGGGGCCACCGTCACTCGCTGGCGCCTCACGCCTGTGAACACCGAGGTCGCATCCCTGCACATCGATGAGCGCATCCGCCGCCGTCCGACGGCGCTCTCGTTCAGGGCCCGCAACCTTTCCGACCGGCCGATGCAGGTGGCTGTCGATCTGCCCGAGACCCCCTGGACCCCGGGCCGGGAGAGTCGATCCCTGCCCTGGCGTCTTGGACCCCCGCAGACGCTGGCGTCAAGAGAGGACCGCGAACTGCGCTTTGACATCGGCGACGCGTACTGGCCGGGCCGCACCGAGCCCGCTGAGCCCCAGTGGCCGACAGGCGCGGTCGACGTGAGCTTCGCCGGCCTCGAGCGCGGAGCGTCCTATGAGCTCCTGCTCAGCGACCTCACCGTCCACTACCCGGCCGCTCCTGGCATTTCCGCCACCGTCGCCGCTCCAAGCATCCTGCCAGCGGGAGCTGAGGCCGTGTTCGACGTGATGCTGGACGGGGCGCCCGCGTTGGGCGTGGTCGACCTGGAGGTGCGGCGCGAGCCGTGGGTGCTGTGGCGGATCAGGCTCACACAGGAGGAGGTCGGAAGCCTTGGACGCGGCGAGTGCCGTGTCGTGCGGGACGTGCCTTGGTACGCGAGCCCCGCCGAGGTGACGGTGGGCCTCGTGGTCGACGGCTACCGCGTCCAGGGCGTCGAGGCGACAGCGCGCATCATGAACGACAAGCGAGGGGAGCTTCCACACGCCGAGCGCCGCATCGCGGGTGGCAGGCCGTGCATGACGATCGACGGAACGCCCGTCGCGTGGCAGGGCTACTCGTCCTACGAGTACCAGCCGGGCAGCGTCGCCGAGTTCGGCGCTCACGGCGTGAACGTCTTCTGTATCCCCACGGACGCGGGCGGGCACGTGCACCACGTAGCTGCCTCACCGAACTGGCAGGGCGACGACCGGTACGACTTCGGGCAGATCGACGAGCGTGTCGGCTTCTCCCTCCAGGCGAACCCGGACGGGCTGTTGTTCTTCCGCATCTCGCTCGCGCTGCCTAGGTTCTGGGCCGTCGCGCATGAGGATGACCTCGCGCTCGTGCACACCGAGGCCGGCTTCCTAGTGTGGGAGGAGGCGTCCGCGTACTGCGCTCCGTCGCTTGCGTCGGACGTGTGGCGGGGCCATCAGGAGAAGGCGCTCCGCCGCGTCTTGCGCTACTGCTCATCGCAGCCCTGGGCCGACAGGATAGCGGGCTTCTGGCTGACCTGCGAGGTCACGGAGGAGTGGTTTGCGTGGGCCTGCAACGACGGAGCCTACACTGACTACAGCGCCCCGAACCAACAGCGCTTCGCGCAATGGGCTGAAGCCCATTGTCCCGAGACCCGTCAAGACAATGGGCTTCAGCCCATTGCCGTTCCCCTCCCCGACGCCCGCAAGTGCCCCGGCCACGACGTCTACCCCGACGACGACGCCCACCGCCTGGCTGCCGCGTACCATCGGTACTACTCGGAGTTCACGGCGGAAACGATCTCGCACTTCGCGCGCATCGTAAAGGACGAGACCCGGGGCCGGTCGCTTGTCGGCGCCTTCTTCGGCTACGTCATCCAGCTCGCGGGCGAGCCGCGGCAGGCGACCAGCGGGCACTTCGACTCGCGGCGCCTGATCGAGGATCCCAACGTGGACTTCCTCGGCGGCATTCCGCTGCACGACTTCCGCGTGCTCGCGAACGGGTACAACGGCTACGTCACCGCCTACGAGAGCATCGCCGCGGCCGGCAAGCTCTACTGCAACGAGAACGACCTGTTCTCGTGGCTCCATGCGCTGATCTGGTACACCGAGTACGACTCGGCTGACCCGCGCGGCGGCGCCATCTCAATGCACCGTCGCGAGTGCGCAGGCGATGCTGTGCGCGGCGCGATGGCGCAGAAGTTCTCACTGATGTGCTCGTGGCACCACGACCAGGCGCTGCAGCAGGAGTTCGCGCGCCAGGCCAGGCTATACGCGTCTGCGCTCGACATGGATCGCACGCCGGTCGAGGAGATCGCATTCGTGGTCGATGAGATGACGTTCGCCTGGACGCCCCCGGAGTCGACGCTCCTCACCGCCACGAACAAGCTGTTCCTTCACGCGGTAGGGCGAACGGGCGCGCCGGTGGGCGTCTGGCTCCTGTCCGATCTTGACAAGCTGCCGGGTCGTAGCCGCTTCGTGGTCATCGCGAGCGCGACGGCGCCCGCGCTGGAGGACCTGGCAAAGCTCCGCGCGCTGCTTGCCGGCGGTGGTCGGACGGTGCTCGTCGTGGGTGCGCCGGGGCTTGTGGACACCCGGACGTGGCGTCGTAGCCCGGACGCGCCCGCCGAGGTGCTTAGCCTGCCGATCGTCGTTCGCGATGGGTCGCTACGAGCCGAGATGCTGCTCGCCGCGGATGGGTCGAGTGTGACCTCGCTCGCGCAGCCCGTGCGCCCACGTGTCGAGATCGCGGGCGAGGGGCTCCTGCGCTACTCAGACGGCCCGTGCGCCCATGCCGAGCGCGAGCTCCCGAACGGCGGGCGCCTCATCTGGTGCGGCCTGCCGCCGCTCAACCAGCTCATGCTCAGGGACTGGGTGGACGCTGCGGGCGTCCACTGCTACGCCCCGGCCGGCTTCTTCGTCCACGCCTCGCGCGAGCTGGTGAGCGTCACGAGCTGGGCCGACTGCACCATCCCGCTCTCCTGGCCGCACCGCGTGTCCGTCGAGGACCTCTTCACCGGCTGGGCCGCTACCGGCTCCCAGTTCGACTGCCCTTTCGAGGCCGGGCAGACGAGGGTGTTCAGAGTGGGGTGAGGGGAGGCGAAGGTGCCGCCAGTCGCCAAACCGAAACGCGACGTTCGGTGGGAGGAGTCGCGACAGGAGGGTAGAGCTGCGCGTGTACGACCTACATGGCCTAGCCGTACGGAACGAGGAGTCTGTACGCGAGCGCTATGCGGACGAGCGGGCAAGTCTGCCACCGGCCGAGACGGAGTTGCTGGAGCGCTTCAGGGCGTGCGTAGCTGCTCGCGGGCGGGTCGTCGTGAACATGAAGCCTGCCGCTCTCGCAGCGGTGATGGACGGCCAACCGTACCTGAACATGCACGAGGTGGCTCACCAGAAGGCCGTCCGGAGCGGACGCACCGAAGACGAGTCGTTGCGGAAGCTCCTGGGAGAGTGGTATGAGCGCCGGATGACCTTCGATGGGTTGTTCGCGAATGGCCGAGAGTTCCGGTACGGTGCCCTGAGCATTGGTGGCACGGGGCCTACCCAGTTTGGGTATTACAGCGTGGTGTTGCACGACATCGGCGGCCAGACGGACTCAGGCGAGGTGTACGTCCGCCAGGATAGCCTTAGCGATGCCTACCACCCTCGCCCCCATGTTGTCGACATGGATGCGTTTGGCGCTGACCTTGCGACTCACTCCACTCGGGGTGATCTGGCCGGAGCCAAGCTCGCTGACCGGGTGCCCAAAGCGCCCGAGAGCACGTGGCCCAGCATCCTCTGCGGAGGCGACCTGGGGCGCGGGTACGTTGAGGTTATCTTCCGAACTGATGTAACCTCGGATTCGTTCCGAGTCATACGAATCCCGCGTGGCGAGTACCGGCGACTGCGGAACATGACCTATGGCACCGCGCTTCGGCGGCGCAAGCTTGATCGCCGCGCACGGCTGGAAGTCAGGGCGTTCACGGCTGTTGCGACAGCTCAAGACAAGGGCTCTCATGAGGTGGAGCGGGTCTAGGATGCTAGAGGTGCTTGCGTTGTCACCGGAGGATGGCTGGGCGTTCGTCCGCGATGGGGCCCGCACGGTGCTGGTCCGGCCCCCATACACGGCTGAGAGCAGCGTGGAGGTAGACGGCGGGGCGGTTGGGCCGGCAGTCTCAGCGTACGGCTTTGAGGCCGATGACAAACGCGTCGAGGGATGGCCGCACCTCCTTGCCTACCTCGAAGAACGAGCCGCTGAGATCGAGCCCGACGGCATCGAGGACTCCGACGACGACCTGCGCAAGCAGTTCATCGCGCATGCGTCGGAACAGGATCTCGGGGAGGCCATCAACTATGTCGAGGAAGAGCTCCTGCCCTCGGCCGAGGGGGACGCGGCCCTTCGATTGCTGGACGAAGTGATCGACGCAGCGGACGCCAACGGATACTCCACGGTAGCGTCGCGAGGGCGGCGGGTCTTCGCTGACGCACGGAGGCACCTGCTAGAGGGTCGGGAGTTCCGCAGATCCCTGTCGGCCCGACAGGGGCCAGGGGGCCTGTCAGCGTACCCACTTGTGACGAGCAGGCTCGAGGAGAACAAGGCACGCGCGTACGATACCGAGTACGGCAAATGGGGCGGGCTGATTCGGGGCCGGAAAGCGGCCTAGGGGTGGCACCCATGCAGACCATCATGCAGACCATCTCCTTCTACTCGTTCAAGGGCGGCACCGGGCGGTCCCTGGCGCTCTCCAACCTAGCTCGATTCCTGTCCGGGTTGGGACAGAGCGTGGTGGCACTAGACTTCGACCTCGAAGCGCCGGGCCTGCACTACAAGTTCGGGCTGGGTAGCCCGAGGGACAGCGCGCCGCGCATACGACAGGGCTTCGTGGACTACGTCCATGCGTTCTACATGCACGAGTACCTCGGCATCGGGGAGTCACCAACGGAGATCTCGTCGTACGCGGTCGAGCTCGAGCCTGCGGGCGACTCCGAGGCGCCCATCCGTCTGATCCCCGCAGGCTCCAGCCCTGACAGAAGCTACTGGACGAAGCTGGCGCAGATTGACTGGCACAGCCTGCTGCGCACACCTCCTGAGCTGCCGCGGGGGCCACTGTTCTTTCTGGAGACGAAGGAGCGCATCAGAGAGGAGCTGCAGCCGGATTTCCTCCTCGTAGACGCTCGCACGGGGATCACCGAGATGGGCGGCGTGGCCGCCGCGATGCTCGCAGACACCGTTGTCTGCCTGCTTCTCAGCAACGAAGAAACGCTGGATGGATCGCGCGAGGTGCTCCGAAGCCTGAGCCGCACTCTCCGCCCGCCCGGCGCCGCACCTCTCAAGATCGTGCCCGTCCTGTCTCGAGTCCCCACCGCTAAGGATCTAGCCGGCTTCGGTGCTCTGCCGCCTGAACCCGAGCGGACCGAGCAGGTTAGGGACTTCCTCAATGAGCTTGCGCCTCTGCTCGAGGAGACGCTGTCTGTTCCGGACGTGCTGGTTCTGCACTCCCAACCGGATCTCCAGGTAAGGGAGAGGCTTCTGGTCGGCTCCGGTGCGTCTGCCGCGGACTCCCGTCTGCTTGCCGATTACCTGAGGCTTGCAGGCGGAATAGCCCCACCAGACATTGCGGCCTCCTGGGCACAGCAGATCATCGACCAAGCGTGGGCACTTGTTCGCACTGATCCCGGCGCCGCTGGGGATCTGCTCACTTCCTTGGCCGAGTTCGTGCCCGCTGCAGCGTACCCGGAGCTCCTGCGCCTTCAGACCGTTCGAAACGCCGGCACGGACGCTCTCCTCCGGACGGCACTCGAATGGTGGCGCGCCACCGGCGATCAGAGCCCGGAGGCGATGTGGGACGTGGTTGCCGATGCAATGAAGCAGGATCCTGAGATGCTCAAGGACGCCGAGAAGGCGGAGTTCGCCGTGGCAGTCTGGCGCGGTGCCGGGCACAGCGACCCGAAGTTTGCCCAGCACTTCGGTCCGTGCCTCTCGGAGTCCGCGCCACCAACACTCCGCGCCGACGTTCTGCTCGGTTATATCGAAGGCGGTATCGCAAGCGACAAGGCGGTCGGCATGTGCGTTGCCAACCTGGCCCTCAGTGGCCGGAAGCGCGAGGCGCGCGAGCTCATCGATCGGTTCCGCGCTGCCCCGCTGGATGGCGCCACGTTCGTGCGTGACTGGGCCATTGCCACGCTCGACCACAGCATCGCCCTGGATCTCATGGACGAGCTGGTAGTTGCGGCGAACGATTCGCTGGCAGGCACATTCCCCCTGGTGGCGGCCAGGGTGCTGGCGAGGGCCGGAGATAAGGGGGCCGCGGTCGCTCTGGTTGCCCGTGCCCTCGCAGGGCCAGACTCCCCCGGCGTGGCGCAGCTCGTTGAGGTGGGCCGCGAGATGGCGTCAGCCGGATGGCTGGAGGCGTTCCGCGCGGCGCTGTCCGGCCACCCGCTGGCGGCACAGGTTCTTAATGTCGTTGACACTCCGCCCTCCGGCTAAGCCCCCTTCCCCACCATATACACACTCGGACGGAGGTTGGAGAGGACGATGGGGAGGGTGGAGGTGAGCTCAAGGTCGGGGAGGGCCGGGAGGAGGCGGGCCATCAGGCGGCGCTCCAGGGTCAGGATCACCGCTCTGCCGCCAGGGCGCAGGACCCGGGCGACCTCGGTGAGGACGGCCGGATAGACCTGCCGGTTGCGGCCGTGGCTGCCCACCCTCCGCCCGAAAGGCATGTCTGTCACCACACAGTCCACCGAAGCGTCCGCGAGCGGCAGTCGCCTCGCGTCCCAGCGGCAGAGCGGGACATCAAGGCCCGACCGCGCGACGTTCTCCGCGGCCGCCCGAAGCTCCCTCGCGCTGATGTCCCCTCCGATCGCGGCCACGCCCGGCCAGGCTGAGGTCGCCTCCAGGGGGATCATCCCGGAGCCGCACATGGGGTCGAGTAGCACTTCGTCGCCCCTTAGTCCGGCGAGCCAGAGAAGGGAGAACGCGACGCTCGCCTTCAGCGTCGTTAAGCCTATGGCGGCTCGATGGCGGCGGTGAAGGCTGCCCTCGTGCGTCAGCCGCACGCCGAGGAGCAACGTTGAGTCCATCAAGTGGGCGACGATCTCGACGTCGTGGTCCGTCAGGTTCACCGGCCACCCGTGCCGCTCCACGATGCCTGCGCCGACCGCGGCGGATAGCTCGATCGACGTGTAGTCGTGCTCTCCGGACCGGTACGCGGTGACCCGGAACGTGGGCGGATCGCGCCTCCAGTCGTGCGCTCCGCGAGCCGCGAGCGCGGGTGGGAGACAGTCGACGCCGGCCACTATCCCCTGCACGCGCTCCAGCTCCGAACGGCTCGGGCCGATCCCCTCAATGCACCCGATGAGTCGCTCGACGTGGTGCACCGATCTCAGAGCGAGGATCTCGCCCGCGCCGGCGTCGGTGGAGAAGAAGACCTTGCCCGGCAGGTCGCCGGCGATACGCGTGCCGGGCAGGCGCCGGTCGATCTCCTCAGCCACGACGGACTCAAAGCCGGCGGCGAGCGTCGCGAAGTAGTCGGGCGCGGAGGCGCCCTCGCCCCGCACCCGTTCGATGCGACCCCCCTGGGGCCTACTCACGGCGTGCTCTCCCGAGGGGAGAGGGACAGGGGCGTCAGAACTCGGACGCATCCTGCGCGGCCATCGTCTCGGTCGTGAACAGGCCGTCCTTGGTGGCCGCCTGGAGCACCTGGTTGGCCGTCTTCATGTCAGGCGCTTCCCAGGCCCAGACAAGGTCGTAGCCGCCGTACGTGATCCAGGCGAGGTTCGTTGTGACGCCCTCGGGCAGATCCTGGGACGCCAGTTTGCGGAGGCGCTCCAGACCCTCGCTCGACTTTCCAGGCACGATCTTCACGAGAGTTATAAGTCTCACCGCAGCACTCCCTATCCGGAACGTCGCCGCGACTTGGGGCGCGACCCGCAGACGAGACGCCTGCGCCACGGGGCCCGCAGCATGCCGCACCGCCGGGTCGGCGGCGCTACAAGGCCGCGGCGGATGACTCTGGTTCGCCTACACACTTCGCTCACCTTCAGACTCACACGCAGGCCCCCGCTCAGGGGCGACCGAACCCTCGGTGGACACCCCGGAGGGATGCCTGTGAGCAGGGAGCAGACGCTCTACCTGATCGGCAACGCGCATATTGACCCGGTCTGGCTCTGGCAGTGGCCGGAGGGCCGGGAGGAGATGCTCTCCACCTGCCGCACCGCGCTGCAGCTCATGGACGAGGACGAGGCGTTCGTCTTCTGCCGCGCCTCGGCCGCCGAGCTCGCCTGGGTGGAGGAGTACGACCCCGAGCTATTCGCGCGGATCCGCGAGCGCGTGGCCGAGGGTAGGTTCGTGATCGTGGGCGGCTGGTGGGTCCAGCCGGACTGCAATGTCCCGTGCGGCGAGGCGTTCGTGCGACACGCGCTCTACGGCAAGGCCTGGATAAGGGACCGGTTCGGTGTGGACGTGCGGGTCGGCTACAACGTCGATACGTTCGGTCACCCCGCGACGCTGCCGCAGATCCTCGCCAAGGCCGGCCTGGAGTACTACTGCTTCTTCCGCCCGGGACCCCATGAGAAGCAGCTCCCCGGCCCACTGTTCCGCTGGCAGGCACCCGACGGCACCGAGGTGCTCGCGTGCCGGGCGCCCGGGCACTACGGCACGGGCCCCCAGGACATCGAGGACCGCATCCGGGAGTGCGCGGCCGGGATCCCGGAGCCGCTCGACGGGATGCTGTGTTTCTTCGGGGTCGGCAACCACGGCGGCGGGCCGACGCGGCAGAACCTCGCCTGCATCCACCAGCTCGAGGGCGACACGTCGCTGCCGCGGCTTCTGGTGTCCGGGCCCGAGAGGTTCTTCACCCAGGCGGAGCGGCACCGCCCGGCGCTGCCCATTGTCCGCGACGAACTCCAGTATCACGCGCGCGGCTGCTACACGGCGGTCTCGGAAGTGAAGCGTGACAATCGCCAGGTCGAGCAACTCCTCATGACGGCCGAGCGGATGACCTCAGTAGCCTGGGCGCTCGGCCTACTCGAGCCGTCGTCGGCCGAACTGGCCGAAGGCTGGAAGATGCTGCTGTTCAACCAGTTCCACGACATCCTCGCCGGGACGAGCATCCGCACCGCGTATGACGACTGCCGCGCCGACTACGCGGAGGCGAAGCTGCTAGCCGGGCGATGGCTCCGGAAGGCGCTGCACCGCCTGGCGGCGAGCGCGAACACCTCTGGCGACGGCCAGCCGATCGTGGTGTTCAACCCTACCGCGGGAGACCGCACCGAGGTCATCGAGATGGATGTCGCGTACCGGGGCTCGCGCGGAGAGACCTGCATCCTGGGCGACCGCGGGGAGGAGGTGCCGGCCCTTGTCCTGGAGCCCACCGTGCACACCTCCGGTCGGACACACACGGTGGCCTTCAAGGCCGAGCTGCCATCGCTCGGCTACCGCGTCTACCGGCTTGTGAACAAGGCTCCGGACGTCGTCTTTCCCGGGGTCGAGGTCGCGCCGTCGTCGCTGGAATCCCGTCGCTTCCGCGTCGAGCTTGATCCCGAGACCGGCTGGATCACGAGCCTGGTCGACAAGCAAGCAGCGGTCGAGCTCTGTGCCGGTCCCTGCAATGTGCCACTCGTGATGAACGACCCAAGCGACACCTGGAGCCACGAAATCGCCGCATTCAGAGAGGAGGTCGGCGCCTTCCGTCTGACTCGCGAGCCGGAAGTGCTTCAGGAGGGCGCGACCCACGGCATCCTCCGGCTGGTGCTAGGGTTCGAGACCTCCGTGATCGAGCAGTACATCGTGCTGTACCAGGATATCCCGGAGATCGCCTTCCGCACCGCGGTCGACTGGCACCAGCGCCACCAGATGCTCAAGATGGCGTTCCCCACAGCGGTCAGAGATGCCACAGCGACATTCGAGGTCGCCTACGGCCATATCACCCGGTCCGCCACCGGCGACGAGCAGCCGCACCACCGATGGATGGACCTGACGGGGAACGTCGGCGGCCACGCGTACGGGCTCGCGGTCATCAATGACGGCAAGTACGGCTGCGACGTCCTCGGCGGCGAGATGCGCCTCTCCGTCCTTCGGAGCCCGATCTACGCGTTCCACGACCCGCAGAAGCCGCAGCCCGACGAGAACTACGAGTACGTGGACCACGGCCTGCAGACATTCACGTACGGCCTTCTGCCCCACGAGGGCGACTGGCGCGACGCCGGAGTCGTGGCGCGGGCCGCGGCTCTGAACGCCCCCTGCCTGTGCCTGGTGGAGCCGCCGCACCGGGGGACGCTGCCGTCGCGTCAGAGCTTCCTCTCCGTGACCGGACGGAACGTCTCGCTAGACGTCCTCAAACGCGCGGAGGACGGCGACGGCCTAGTGCTGAGGGGCTACGAGACGGCCGGGCGGCCTGAGAGGATCGAGCCTTCCCTCCTCGGGGCGCCGCTCGGCGGGCTGGACTTCGGCCCATTCGAGATCAAGTCATGGCGGCTTCGGCGCGCGGGCGGAGGCTGGGCCTTGTCGGAGTGTGACCTGTTGGAACGGGAGCTGTAGAGGCCCACGGGTGAAACATCAGGCCGAACCGAGGCCCACTACGGTGTGTCAGATAGGATAAGGGCCTGTCACGCCGAACACAACAGCGTGCAGGTTGTGTCTAGCGGCCCGTACGGGGCCCGGAAGGCAGGTACGCCCATGATCTCGACGCGCCACAGAGGGTTCACGCTGATCGAGCTGCTGGTCGTGATGGCCATCATCTCGATTCTGGCGTCCATCCTGTTCCCCGTGTTCGCGAAGGCGCGCGAGAAGGCGCGCCAGACCTCGTGTCTCTCCAACAACAAGCAGATCGGCAGCGCCTGGATGATGTACGAGATGGACGCCGACGGCTTGGTGCCGGTCCGGTGCGGCCGGACAACCAACAGGTTCGGGCAATGGGGTGACATATACTGGCAAGAGGTCCTCATGCCGTATGTGAAGAACGTGCCGATCTTCAAGTGCCCCAGTGCCGGCGGCTACTTCTACGGTTATGACTTCCCGTCTCAGTACAGCCCGCCCGACGCCTACAACTGCGAGGGCGGAATCGGGCTGAACTGGTACTCGGCGGGCATTCTGCTCCCGTACGACCCTGCGAACGGCTTCGTCGGGTTCCTGGGGTACGCGGCCACGTCCGGCTCGATCACCCGTCCGGCCGATAAGGCCGTTTTGATGGAGACCAACGTGCAGCCCGTGTCGGGCCCCAATGAGAACGCGTACATGAGCCCGCCTATCACCTACGACATGTGGATGACGGCCATGCTATCGCCCGGCGGAGGACCCTTCGGCATTCAGCGACACAACGAAGTCATGAACATCCTGTTTGCCGATATGCACGCCAAGGCCATGAAGGGGATGCAGATCACGCGCGACGTGCTCGACTGGCGCGCGCCGTAGGCGGCCCGCGAAACAGGCTACAGCGGGCTTGAGCGGCGGGGTACACCCCGCGGCTCCCCGAAGCGAGTAGTACAGAGGAGCCAGTGATGTCGGAGCGCCCCGGAGTAGAGGAGTCGCAGGGGCTCATCGGTAGAGCGGTGGATGCCGCGCGCACGTGGTGGGGTGTCCAGAACAGGGAGCAGAAGGTCCGAACGGTCTACCGCCTGTGGGTAGTTTTCCTCGCGCTCCTCGTGCTTATCGTCGGATCCATGCTGCTTCACAAAGAGAAGCAACGCAAGACGAACAAGATGGGCCGCGAGTGGCTCGAGACCGCCAACGAGGCCGGTGACACCACGGGTCGAAGCGCAATCCCGTCATCGGGCGGGCCCGCGGGCGGCCCGTCAGCGGAGAAATCGGAGGGGCCTGTCGCGCCCGGAGGCGTACAGCCGGGCTACGCGCCGACGACCAAGGGTGTGCAGCCCGGCCAGGGACAGCCATCGGGCGGGAACCTGAAGTCAGGTTCGCTCCAGCCGGACCGCAGCGGCCGCGCGGCGATCCCCGGAGCGGGTGGGTAGCGCCACTTCCGTCCCCGTTGGGCGTCTGTAGGGCCGCATGGCAATGCGCCCGACCGCAAGCCGAGGAATCGTCGCGTGCCACCATCCGGACAGGACAATCTGATCTTCCGCGCCCTGTTCCACCCGGTCCCCCTCCTCATCTTCGTCGCCGGCGCGGCCATCATGCCGCTGATGCGCAACGAGGACTCGCTGATCGTAGCCCTCGTCGGCTATCTCGCCGCCGTCGGCGTACTGCTCATCCGCGGGTCCTCGGCTGCGAGCCGCGGCGAGGCAGCCCAGACGGAGCGCAGCCGGGCACACCGCCTCCTCACTCGAATCCACGGCCTTCGCAACCTGATACGCGATGCTGTGCGCGAGAGCACGCGAGAAGCACGCGCGACTCTCGGCCCGGTGGTGGAGGAGGTCCGGCTCCTGGTGACGCACGCCGGGCGCCTCGCGGTGAGCCATCGGCGCGCGGTCGACCACCTGGCCACGGCTCAGGCGGACACCCTCCGGGCGGAGCGCGACGACCTGCTGTACCGATCGGAACACCAGGAAGATGCCGTCGTACGGCGACAGCTAGAGGAGGCAGCGGGGTCGCTTGAGCGCCGCATCGACGACCTGGGGCAGCTCGAAAGGGCCGCGGCAAGGTGCGAGGCCGCTCTTCTGAACATCGAGACCACCCTCGAGGGCCTGCACACGCGCATTCTGAAGACCGTGACGGCCGAGCGCGGCGGCTCGGTGGCGGAACGCGATGAGATCGCGAGAGAGATCGACACCCTCCGCGCCGCATCCGCGACGCTTGAGGAGCTGCTCCAAGAGCAGCACCTTCTGGAAGCCTAGGGTCTCTTCCCTGGCGACAGGGCTGCATGTAAGCCCACGGCACGGCGATGCCTCGCTTGACAACGGCAGCGGCGAATGATAGCCTGACAAGCACTGAACGTTCGGTGAACGTCTTCCATAGCGCTGGGTGCCGGGAGACGCGGATGGGCAAGAGGACCAGGCCGACTGTCAGAGACATCGCCGTGCGTGCGCGGGTCTCGCCGGCTACGGTGTCAGCCGCACTTCAGCCGGCAGGCACCGGCGCATCGGTTGGGGCTGACACCCGGCGCAAGATTCTCGACGCCGCTGAGGCGCTGGGATACGACTACAGCCGGCTCCGCCGGAGGCTCCATCGCACAACCACGGTGGCCCTTTTCTGTCCCGCCAACACACATCCGAACGTGTCCGGGCTCGTGTACGCCGAGCTGCTCGAGCTGAGCGAGCGTTTCGCGCATCACGGGATACACGCGCTCGTTCAGAGCGGGCACGGCGTTACAGGCAGAGACGCCGTGGCAGCCGGCGAGCTGTTCCGCAAGGGGGAGGCCGATGGCGCCGTGGTCCTCTCGATGTGGGACTGGGCGGCGCATATGCCGGACTGGGACGCGCCCTCCGTCTTCCTCGGACCTGCTCCGGGCGACGTCCCGCTTTGCCAGGTCAACGTCGACGATGAGCTGGGCGGTCGCCTGGCGGCCGAGCACCTGTGGTCTCTCGGGCATCGCTCGGTAGGCATGGTTCACATGTGGCCGAACGGCTGGGGAAGCGACCGGGAGAGGGGTTTCCGCTCCGCGTGGGCGCAGCGCGGTGTTGAGATCCCGGAAGCAGCGTCGGTCGCGCTGCCGGACACCACCGAGGAGAGCGTGGTAGGGGCGGTACGAGCCCTGCTCGGTACCCGCCATGCGACCAACGGCCGGATCACCGCGCTGTTCTGTGACGCCGACTGGGTAGCGTCTCACGCCATTCGCGCCGCGAGATCGATGGGGCTTGGCGTGCCCGACGATGTGTCGGTTATGGGATTCGATGACGCTGCCTTCGCCACCATGATGGATCCACCACTAACTACCGTCCGCCAGCCCGTTCGAGAGCTGGCGGCGCTCGCCGCGTCTCTGCTCGTTGAGCAGATGCGTCTCGGCCAGCCGATGACCACGACGTACAGAGTGCCGTGTGAGCTAGTGGCGCGCGGCACGACTGCGCCGGTGAGGGAGTGATGCCGGGGCATGCGCCGCTGCCGCGTTGAGGGCGGCGGCGCACATGGATACACGGCCCAAGGGGGTACGATTGCGGGCGAGTGGCCGGGCATCGTCCCGTCCTATGTCGCTGCCGCGAAAGGAGAGTCCTGAATGGTAAGACGCGGTTTCACGCTTATCGAGCTCCTCGTGGTGATCGCTATCATAGCCATTCTCGCGGCCATTCTGTTTCCGGTGTTCGCCAAGGCCCGCGAGAAGGCGCGCCAGACGTCGTGCATGTCCAACATGCGGCAGATCGGCACGGCCATGATGGAGTACGTGCAGGACTACGACGAGTTACTGCCGTTCCTCGTGAACTGCCCCGGCCCGCCCGAGATGCGGGGCCCGACTTCGCTTCCCCAGGGGCAGATCCATCCTTACATCAAGAACGTGCAAGTGTGGTCGTGCCCGTCCGCCAAGAAGTTCATGGGCCCGCTCATCGGCGAGCCGGCGCTCGGGTACGCGCGCGATTCCGTGGACTGCTGGCGCTTCCCGCTGGACTTCGCGGGTCAGAAGATATCCATCGGCCACAACTCCGGGAGCGTGCACAACCCGATCCTCGTTGCGTTCTGGTGCGGGGGCGGAACGCAGAGCCCCACCCCGCTAGCGAAGATCGACAAACCTGCGGCCGCCTGCGCGTTCGTCGACTGCACGATCTTCGCGTCGTGCGGGTGCATGAGATCGATCTGGGCCGACGCGTGCTGCGGCTACAACAACCCTCCACTCCAGACGGAGGCCAACACCAGGCACAACGGCGGCGAGAACATCACCTACTGCGACGGACACGCGAAGTGGATGAAGGCCGAAGCGATGTACGCCGCCGGGACATCGCTGTTCTGGGTGCAGTAGGTCCGGGTCGGATGACGGGAGTGATCGGGATGCGCGTGACGCGATGGCTGGGTACGACCCTGTTGCTCGCGGCTCTCGGTGCGTCGGTCGTGTCGGGTTGCGCCAAGTCGGCGGCCCGGTCCGAGGCGGACCAGCAGGCCAACGCACAGAAGCAGAAGTCCTTCATGCAGACCAAGATGAAGGGCGGCGCCGCCGGCGGCACTGAGGCGCCTAAGTCGGGCGGCTAGCCCGCTAGAGGGCCGGGATCGCCGGGGGTCGGTCGGCCTCGAGGTGACACGACTGAGTCGGGGCTTCGCGCGGTCGGCGCGGAGCCCCGGTGCTCACGTGAGAACGGTTCACGGGCCTCCGGACGGGCGCGGAGGCGAGGTCGTCAGGGAGTCGGGCCGCCCACCGGTGGCCCCGATGGGCACGCCGGAGGGACCTGCCGCGGGAGCAGCGGAAGGGCGAACGAGAAAGCGCTGCCCTCGCCCGGTGAACTACTGACCCAGATGCGCCCTCCGTGCGCCTCGACGGCGAGCTTGCAGAACGTCAGGCCCAGCCCCACGGACATGTGATGCCCACCGGCGAACGCCTCGGCCTGCCCGAACTTGCCAAAGATGCGGTCGTGCTGGTCCTGAGGGATGCCGGGGCCCGTGTCCTTGACGGTCACCACGGCCTCGGTCTCGGAGGCCCGGACGACGACCGTCACTCGACCCCGTGCCGGGGTGTACTTGATGGCATTGGCCAGCAGATTCGCCACGACACGGTGCAGCTTGTCTCTGTCGCATCTGACAGCGGCGCACGCCTCCGCCACCACTGTGAGCTCGACGTTGGCTTGCCCGGCCGCGTTGCGCGCCTCGTCCACCGCCTCCCAAACGACAGAGCCCGGATCGTTGTCAATCAGGTTCAGTGGCATGCCTCCGGCCTCAGCCCTGGCGATGTCCAGCAGGTCCCCGATCATCCCGACCAGGCGGTGCTGGCTCTCTATGCTCATCGTGAGTAGCTCTCGATCCGTGTCGCTGAGAGACCGACCGCTAAGCAAGAGGAGCTGCGCGCCGCCCAGTGACGCGGCCAGTGGGTTCTTCAGGTCATGGATCAGCATGTTGGTGAGATCCTCGCGCAACGCCTCTGACGCGCGCAGGCGCGAGAGCGCGTCTTCGGCTTGAATTGCCGACGATCTCCACCTCAGATACAGCACGCCGGTGACCGTGACCACTGCGGCGCTCAGCCCGGTCGCCACCGCGTGGTACCAGAACATGGGAGGTTCATGAGGAACTCATGCTGCGCCAGTTGGAGCAGGGCCATGCCGGCAATCGCCAGGCTCATGGCCTTCGACCATGCCGGAGCCGCCCGAAACGTGTGGCGCAGGCAGACCAGCGTACCCTGACGCGCCGCAACGATCGGCGTACGGGCCCTTTCATGGGGCTTACGCATGGTATCGTGTTCCACAGACCTAGCCCGCCGACCTGCGGGCGGTCAGCCTTGCGCCCCGTGTTGCGCGCATGGTAGACTTACGCGTTGCACGGCCGGTGGAGTGATGGCCGAGCGGCTGAAGGCGTCTGCCTGCTAAGCAGATAGGGTGGGTTAACCGCCCTCGTGGGTTCAAATCCCACTCACTCCGCCATCACAACCCAGTGAAGCGTCGCAGCTTGCGCGCGCCCGTGGCCAAATGGATTAAGGCACCTGACTACGGATCAGGAGATTGGGGGTTCGAGTCCCTTCGGGCGCGCCATTCCATGTACCGGGCCCCTCACAGGCTGTCCCGCCCCGGATCGTGTTCCGCGTTCGCCCGCGCCGCCCGCTCGAAGCTGTTCGTCGCATAGCAGAAGACGCACCCCGCCGTGCACGTGTCGTAGGCGCCGATGTCCACTGACTGGCAGCACCCGCATCCCGCGCGCGACGGCGCCGGCTTCAGCCTGGGTCCGGGACGCGCGCCGACGGCCTCCAGCACATCGGGGTCAATGCAGCGGCCCGTCCTGATCGGCCCGCCCGGAAGCTCCGGATCGCCGCAGCATGAGTGGAGGGTCATCCCGTGCCGGCCGGCGATCTCTGCCAGCCCGAGCGCGAACTCGCGTTGCGCCCCTACCGTGAGCTCGTCCGCGACGATCCCGTGTTGCGCGAGCCGTCGGCGGACCTTGCCGTAACGCTGGACGAAGCTGAAGTAGCACCGCCCCGTCACGCCCTCCAGCGCCGCCGCGAGTCGGGCGAATGTCGACCGGGTCCAAGCCCGATCCGTCCACTCGGTGAGCACGATGGGATCGAAGCGCCAGATGACGTGGTCGGGGCCAAGCCGCCGGGCGATCGCGCGCGCCTGAGCGACGGCCTCCTCCGGCGACGGGCTTCCGGGCTCGAGGGTTGAGGGGTAGCCCGTGATCGTGAGGTGGCAGTAGAACGGGTAGTCAGCCCCGATCCGGGGGAGGTGTGGTAGGAGCCGGGCCAGGTTCTTCGACCAGAGCACGATCGCCCGCACGGCCTCCGGGCGGAGGTCCACCTCGAACCACTTGCGCGCGAAGGCGTGGAAGTAACGACAGCGGCCCTCCTCCAGACGGGCCAGGAGCCATGGGGTGTAGAGCGCCGGGATGTCGGTCCGGCGGGAGGCGGAGACGACCCTCGGGCCCTCGCTCTCCGCGAGCGAAGAGGGGGCGGGGGAGTGAGGCCCGGACCGAAGCCGACCGTCATCCCTCGTCCGGTCCGGGGATCCCGTCGCGCTCATCCCGATGCTCCTTGTTCGCGCCTACGCGCAGTGCTACACTCCGCCCCGTGTCAACACCGCGCAACGTCCTTCTGATCGTGGTCGACTGTCTCCGAGCCGACCATCTAGGCTGTTATGGCTACCCCAAGCCCACAAGCCCGTGCATAGACGCGTTCGCCCGAACGGGCATGACCTTCGAGCGGTTCTTCGCGACCGCCGTGCCGACTCAGCCCTCGTTCACCACAATGTACACAGGACAGACCTCGATAGCGCACGGTATCATAAGCCATAAGGGCGACGTCGGGCTCGACGAGAGCGCGCCGTGGCTGCCGTCGATCCTCCGCTCAGAGGGGTTCACCACCGCCGCGTTCTGTTGCCTGCCCCGGTACAAGCACTGGTTCATCCGCGGGTTCGAGTTTGTGGTGGACTCCACCAGCCGCCATGAGGACTACGGCTACACCGCCGAAGTGCTGAACTCGCGAGCCGTGCCCTGGCTGCGGGAGCACGCCGATGAGCCGTTCTTCATGGTCATGCACTACTGGGACCCGCACACGCCCTACCTCCCGCCCGATCGCTTCCCGACCTTCTACGAGGGCGATCCTACCGATCCCGCGCTACCGGATACGCTGGCGCCGCTGAAGGGGCAGTACTTCTCGGCGATGTGGGACCCCTGGTTCCGCAAGCTGCCGTACCAGGGCATCCGCGACGCCGAGTACATCGTCGGCCTGTACGACGGCGAGGTCCGCCACTCCGACGAGGGCGTGGGCGAGCTCCTCGCCTCGCTCGGCGAATCCGGACACGCGGGCGATACGCTCGTCATCCTCACGTCGGACCACGGCGAGCTCTTCTATCGGCATGACATCTTCTTCGACCACCACGGCCTCTACGACGGGAACATCCGCTGCCCGCTGATCGTGCGGCTGCCCGGCGTCACGCTGCCGGGCTCCCGGGCCGGCGGCTTCGCGCAACATCACGACGTCGCTCCGTCCGTGCTCGGGACGCTGGACCTAGACGTGCCAGAAGCGATGGAGGGCGTGAGCCTCGCGCCGGCTCTTGACGGGCGGGACGCGCCTGAGCGCGGTTTCGTCGTATCCGAGGAATGCACATGGCAGAAGAAGTGGGCGATCCGTACGGAGTCGGAGAAGCTTATCGTCAGCCGCGGCCCGGACCTACACCAACGCCCGCCGCGCGAGCTGTACGACCTCGCTGCCGACCCCGACGAGCTGCATGACCTCGCGGGGTCTCAGCCCGCACGCGCCGACGCGCTGCAAGAGCGTCTCGAGGCCTGGATCGCCGAACGGGTGTCCCACAACGGCTTACACGGCGACCCGCTGGCGGCCGCGGACATCACCCTTGGCAAGAAGTGGGAAGAGTGGCTGGCCGACGGCGGCCTCACATCATGATGTCAGGGATCGGATCCTTCTCAGCACGGTAGACGTGCGGGGTCACCAGCAGCGTAACATTCTCGACGTGAAGGGTCCGGCGGACCTCCGGCAGCAGGCCCGCCGTCAACCCCCGCGCGCCCTGGTAGGTGTTGTCGGCCCGCACGCGGCGCATTCCGCCGATGGCGATGGTCTGCCCGTCCATCACGCGCACGACGGTCCCAAGCTCCGTGTTCTCGATGATGGGGAAGCCGGTGCCTCCGGGCGGAGCCACCTCGCCGACCTTGCGCGAGAACTGGGGCGAGAGGAACATCGTCACGCTGTTGTCGCGATTCACCCGCGGCACAACGTAGAGGCTGGTCTCGGAGGTTACCCAGTAGACGTCGTACAAGGTGATGATGGCGCCGTTCCGGTCGCGTACCTGGTAGGGGCTGAAGGACGGCTCGGTGTTCCGCACGCCGACGTATGCCGGGAAGCCGCTCTCGGTCATAATGGACAGTGTCTCGTCATCGTAGCCACGGCTGAGGGTCTCGAACTGGTTCAGCGAGAGCCCAATGTCGCCCGTGGCCCAGCGCAGCTCCGAACCACCCGAGCCGCCGACACTGCCGGAGGTCGACACCCCTTGGGGGCCGATCGCGGACCACTGTAGCCCGCCGCCTCTATCGAAAACGTCCGGGCTGGAGATCGCTTCGAGGTCTATGCGGACCATCGGCACGGGCTTGTCAATGAGCTCGAGGAGTTGCAGTGTCTGCTCTATCGCTTCCGGCGTGCCTTGGAGCAGGATCGCGTTCTGCTCGACAAGGGCGACGGCGTTCGTCAGGCCCTCGGGCCTTAGCGAGCCCCTGCCGCCGTCCATCTCACCGGACTGACCGAACACATCGCCGAGGTACGGGGCGATGCCTGCCACCGCGAACTTGCCCCCTGCCATCCGCGCTACGCCCTCACTCGCGAGCGCCTGCATGGGGTCGGCGATCCAGCCCCCGCCGAGGCGCACCGCGAGGGCGCGGCAGTCGATCGCCAGGCACGAGTAGACCTCGCTCCCGATGCTCTCCTTGCCGCCGGCGCCCCCCGGGTCACGGTCAAGCTGCGCCCGGGCCGTTGCCCCGCCTATCATGAGGAGCGCGATACAGAACACGGCGGACAACACCGTACGCACGGTAGGGCCTCCTCTGCCGCTTCATCCGACTCCGTACAATAGACGCATTTCGCGAGCCGCTGTTTTGGTCCTCTACCGGCGGCTTCCGCATAGCAGGGCGCCGTCACCTGCCGTCGAAAGCACGCCGGGGGACGGCGCGGGAGAGTGAGCGCGGTGAGTGACCAGGAACGGGCTCGGATCGAGGAGCTTCGCCGAGAGCTGACTGAGCATGCGTACAGGTACCACGTTCTCGACCGGCCCACCATCTCCGATGCCGCGTACGACGTGCTCTACCGCGAGCTTGAGGAGCTCGAGGCCCGCCACCCGGAGCTCACAAGCCCCGACTCTCCAACCGCGCGCGTCGGGGCGCCTCCACTCGACAGGTTCGAGCCCGCGCCGCACCGTTTCCCGATGCTCAGCCTCCAGAACGCGTTCTCCGTTGAGGAGCTGGTGGACTTCGACGGACGCGTCAAGCGCGCGCTCGGCCTCGCCGCGGAGGACAAGATCGACTACCTCGTGGAGTACAAGATCGACGGCCTCGGTGTCTCGCTGACATACGAGAACGGGCTCCTCGTGCGCGGCGCCACACGCGGGGACGGGACGGTGGGCGAGGACATAACGACCAACCTGCGCACCATTCGCTCGATCCCACTCCGTTTGGCCGACCTCCCCGGGCGCCCGGAGCTCTGCGAGGTCAGGGGCGAGGCGTTCCTGCCGAAGGCTGAGTTCGCCCGGATCAACGCCGAGCGCGACGAGAGCGGGGACCCGCTGTTCGCCAACCCGCGGAACGCTGCGGCCGGGTCGATCCGGCAGCTCGACTCGTCCATCACGGCCGGGCGCAAGCTCGACGCGATCTTCTACGATCTGCGAACCGAGGGCCCGCTCCCGTGTGAGACACACGCGGCCGTTCTCGACCTCCTTGCGGCACTCCGGCTGAGGACGGCGGGCAATCACGAGGTGGTCACAGGTGTTGACGGCCTGGCGGCGGTCGTCGAGCGGCGCGACCGCGGACGGCACGAGCTGCCGTATGACATCGACGGGCTCGTCGTCAAGGTCAACTCACTGCAGCTTCAGGCGGAGCTCGGCTACGTCTCTCGCAGCCCCCGATGGGCGATCGCGTTCAAGTTCCAGGCCGAGCAGGCCGTCACCAATGTCGTCGACATCATGCCGTCGGTCGGCCGGACCGGGGCCATCACGCCGGTGGGCATAATGGAGCCCGTGCTGATCGCCGGCACGACGGTGAGCCGCGCAAGCCTCCACAACGAGGACGAGGTCAGGCGCAAGGACGTCCGCATCGGCGACGTGGTGGTGATACAGAAGGCGGGCGACATCATCCCCGAGGTGGTCGAAGTGCTCGTCGATCGGCGGACGGGCGCCGAGGTGCCGTTCGCTATGCCCACAGTCTGCCCGGTGTGCGGCGGGCCGGTGGCCCGGGAGGAGGGCGAGGCCGTCACGAGGTGCACGAGCCCGACCTGCAGGGCCAAGCTCGCGGGCTGGCTGGAGCACTGGGCCTCGCGCCGGGCGATGGACATCGACGGCCTCGGGCCCGCCATCGTCGAGCAGCTCATCGCGACCGGGATGGCCGGCGACGTCGCGGATCTGTACCGTCTGGAACACTCGCGACTGGCCGCCCTGGAGCGCATGGGCGACAAGTCGGCGTCGAACCTGCTGGACGCGCTCGAGGCGTCGAAGCGGCGCCCGCTGTCCCGTTTCATCAACGGCCTGGGCATCAGACACGTAGGGGAGCATGTCGCGGGCGTGCTCGCGAGGCACTTCGGCTCACTGGAAGCTCTGGCGGCCGCGCCCGTCGAGGAGCTGGCGCAGGTCCACGAGGTGGGCGAGGTGGTTGCGCGGTCGGTCCGCGCGTTCTTCGACGCCCCCGGTGTCCGGAGGGTGCTTGAGAAGCTGCGCGAGGCCGGTGTCGCGCCCGAGGCAACCGAGCCGGCCGGAGCCGAGCAGCATCCGTTCGTCGTGGGCAAGGTGTTTGTCTTTACCGGGACGCTCGAGACGATGACGCGCGAGGACGCGGAGGCACTTGTGCTCCGGCTGGGGGGACGCGCGAGCGGCTCGGTGACCAAGAAGACAGGCTGCGTCGTCGCGGGGCCGGGGGCGGGGTCGAAGCTGGCCAAGGCGGAGGAGCTCGGCATTCCGGTGCTTACCGAGAGCGAGTTCCGGGCTGCCCTCGGCGAGTCTGCGCCCGAACCCTCCCGCATCCCCGAGCAGAGACGACTGCTCTGACCGCTCACGCGCCCGTCGGTCGTGCCCTGACTCGGGGGACGGTCCCGAGCCGTCCGCAGGGGCGACGCAGCCCACATATCAGGTGGTAGTGGCCTGCGCGGACCTGGCGCACGATCCTCCGGCGGGCACGATCGGCGTCGAGGTGCCGTGCGACTCCGGACTGGTGCCCACATCGGCAGCTCTGCGCCCCTGCGGGGAGCGGGTCAAGTGTTCCGCACAGACCATTCGAGCAGCGCGTCCCCCTCCGCCGGATTCGAGGTCCACGTACAGTACATGCTCCGCTCCGGCCGAAGGACGCGGTGCATCTCCTTCACCTGGTCGGGCGACCCCCATAGTTGCAGCGCCTTCCCACGGTCCTGGAGCTTCCTGAACATGTCAAGGTAGTCGATGTGGTCGCCACGCCCCGCGCCGGGAACGTACGAGAGCGTCTGCAGGCCGCCGCAAGCCACTAGGGCGTCCGTGTGGACCAACGCGCCTGGCCCGTCCCAATGGTAAACGACGTGCCGCGCGACCCCTGCCTCGGCCTCGAGCGCGGGCAGCACCCACCGCCTGAACATCGGGGGTCCGATCATGCAGCAGAAGTCACACTGAAGCGTAGCCGCGCCCTCGAGCGAGTAGGCGCCGCCCCAGTAGCCCCACTCGTCCATCCGTCCCAGGCTGCTCGCCACGTCCCACACACGGTGGAACACCTCGATCGAGTCATCCACCGCGCGGTCGATCAGCTCGGGCCGCTCGATCAGATCGAGGCATAGCCGCTCCGGCCCTCGCACGGCCGCCACGAGATCCATGTTGGTGTGGAGGTCCGGCATCGCAAGAAGCATCTTCCCGCTCAGCCGCTCGGCCGCCAAGCGGTAGAACTCCTGCATCCGCAGCCACAGCGGGTTGTCCTCCCGAATGCGCAGCGGCAGCGCGGACTCCCAGTCCTCGACGAACGGCTTCGACCAGTTCGTGTCCCCGGACGACGCGTGCCAGCAGAGCTCGGCGCCGCAGAACACGGCTATCTCATCGGGCCCAAAGCTCAGCCAGAAGCCCGGCATGGACTCGCCGGCGTAGTAGGTCGCCGCGGCGTTGACGAGCGCGCGGTCGATGATGTCGCCAAGGTCGCCGAAGGCGCGGTCGCGGTAGTCCGACCCCGGCGCGGTACGGGCCCCGGGCTTGGGCGCGGTCACGCACACGAGCGGCCGGTCGATGATCTCGCCGATGTGGTAGGCTTCCCACCTGCGCGCTGCTTCCTCGATATTGGGCTTGAACTCCAGGGGACGATAGAGCATCAGTATTGCTAGGCTCCCTCCGTTGCAAGGGCCCGGTCTACTCGCGGAGAACCCATCATGAGCTTTGTTGCGGAAGGGCGGATAGCCGCTTGCCAGCACTGAGGGTTCCCACTGTCGCGGCCTTGGCCTTCTTCCTGTCCTGCCTGTGCTCGGCCCAGGATGAGGGGGTCGCCCTGAGGTACGCGCCGGCCGCCGACCGCACCGACCAGTACAAGATCCGCTTGGACGGCACCGTGCGGATCGGCCGGAGCGCCAAGATGCCGGTCGAGGCCGAGTACTACCTTAGCCTCAGGGTCGAGTCCGTCGACGCGGAGGCGGCCACCCGCACCATCAGAACGCTGTTCGGTCCCGGCCGGGTGGCTCTCAATGACAAGCTGCTGCCGTGGACATTGGAGGGCACGGCTTACGCAACGGTCCGCGACTCGTCGGGCCGGGTCGCTGACGTTAGGAGCCACGCGCCCGTCCCGGACCCCCGGTCGGGCGACTTCGCGGCGCTGTTCCACGACCTCGGGTTCGGGACGATCATGCCCCCCGATCCGGTCCACGTTGGTGACACGTGGGACGTAGACATCACGGAGGAGCCGCTGATCTTTGAGCCCACCGCCGAGGAGAAGAAGGACCGCGAGGTGGAGGGACGCTTCTCCGCACGGCTGGCGGACTGGCGGACAGTCGCCGACCTGCCGGTTGCCGACGTCGAGTTCCGCAACAGCCTGAAGGCCTCAAGCGCGGCCGGTGCCGTCACGTCGCGTTGCGAGATGAAGACGACGCTGGACGGCACCGATGGGTGGTTGCTCAAGGCCGAAGGCAAGTTCTCGATGGTGATCCAGCCGGCAGACGGGGAACGCACGCTGTTCGAGGACGTGACGGTGATCACCGAGCGCGTCATAGAGCCGCCGAAGGCGGAGGGGAATGACGCGGAGCACGAGTGAGGGGCGACGACAGCCGCGGGCTTGAGCCCCCGGCTCCGAGGCCGTCTCCCTGCGAGAGAGGGAGCTCCACCGCCGCTTGACGGCGAATGACCTTTCTACGAGAACTAGCGCCCGGGGGCGTGGAGGGAGTGTGCTCGTGCCAGAGGCCGGTACCGAGGAGCGCGTCGGCGGGAAGGTAGCCGGCGCCGCCTCGGCGATCGCCGCTATTCACCTGTCCGCCCGTGTTCTCGGCTTTGTAGAGAAGATGCTCACCGCGAAGTACTTCGGCACCTCCGACCGTGCCGACGCCTACACCGTGGCCGTCAAGGTACCCTCAACGATCTTCTACGGCTGCGAGAAGATCCTGAACCCCTCCTTCATCCCCTCTTTCATCGACATCAGGAAGCGGGAAGGCGAGCAGGCAGCCTGGCGCCTGGCGGGCACCACGATCCTCTTGCAGAGCATCATCCTGGGTGCGCTCGTGATCGTCGGGCAGTTGCTGGCCCAGCCTCTTGTGTTGCTCGTCGCCCCGGGATACGCGCCCGGCGCGCCGACGGGCAGTCCCGAGAAGGTCGAGCTGACCGTCAGGCTCATGAAGACCATCTTCCTGTCGGTGATGTTCCTTGGCATCTCCTCGACGACATATTGCATCCTTAACGCGCACAAGCGGTTCGCCACTCCCGCGCTGGGCGACGCGTTCTGGAAGGTCGGCACCGTCGCTGGCCTCATCTTCCTCTACGGGCGGCTGGACGTCTTCGCGCTGGCCATCGGATTCGTCGCCGGCGCGGTCCTGAAGCTCGGCACTCACGTCGTCGCGCTGGGCAGAGCTTTGCTGAAGCTGCGCCTGGGGATGACCCTGTCGAACCCGACGTTCCGGCGGATGATCCTCCTCATGCTGCCGATGGCGTTCGGGTTCGCGTATTCGGAACTCAGGGCGCTATTCGACATCCGCTTCGCGTCCCCGCTGTCCCCCGGCGCGGTCGCCGCGCTTAACTACTCGCGCACGATCACCGACCTGCCATACCAGGTCGTTGCGTACGCCCTAGGGATCGCCCTGTTCCCGTTCCTGGCGGAGCATGCGTCATCGGAGCGCTGGACAGACCTCAAGTCCCTCTTCATGAGCAGCATGAGGATGCTCGTCTTCCTGTTCGTGCCCGCGACGGTCGTGCTGTTCATCCTGAGCGAGCCAACGCTGCGCGTCGTCTATCAGAGCGGCGAGTTCAACGAGGAATCGCTCAGACTGACGGCGCCCGCACTGGAGTTCTACGCACTCGGGATGCTCGCCCAGGCGCTCGAGTGCGTCATCCTGCAGACCTTCTACTCCCTCAAGAACACTCTTGTGCCGACCCTGATCGGCCTGGGCACGACCGCGCTTCACATCGGGCTGTCGTGGTGGCTTGTGAGCACGCTCTCCGCGGACGACCCGCGCGGGCTGGCGCTTGCGTACACCCTCGCGCGCTACGTGAAGGTGATCGTCGCGTTCGGCTTCCTCGCCGTCGCCCTGAAGGGCTTGCCGCTCGGGCCTCACGGAGGGTTCGTGGCGAAGGTGCTTCTCGCGTCCGCCGCGATGGCCGTGGTAATGCACCTCGCCTACGGCGGCATCATCGCGTGGCACCCACTCACCGGCCGCAAGGACGCTATCGCGGTCTTCGGCGCGTGCGCGGTCGCGGGCGGCGCGGTCTACGCGATCGCCTCCGCGCTGCTGGGCGTACCCGAGGTACGGTCGATGGCGAGGCGTATAGGGGAGAGGCTGAAGAGGGGGTAAGGGGGTAGCGGGGCGCGGGCTACCGCCGCACTCCGGCCCTTTCCGCGGTGCCCTGCAGGATCTCCCTCCCCCTGCCGCCGAACATGCGTGTGAGGTGGCTTGCCCATGACTCCTAACAGCCTGTATCTAGGCGATAACCTCCGGGTGCTCCGCGAGCACTTCCAGGCCGAGTCAGTGGACCTCGTGTATCTCGATCCGCCATTCAACTCGAAGCGCGACTACAACTACGTCTTCCGCTCTGAAGCTGGCGCCGACGACACAGCTCACATCAAAGCGTTCTCCGACACCTGGAGTTTAGAGCGTGCGGCCCACGGAGGAGGAAGGCAGGGCGCATGACATTCGACAGCCGAGAGGCGCTGTTCTACACCCTTCTAGCGCTCACGCCGGGGTTCTTCTTGGACAGATGGCTTCGGGCCATTGCGCCTCGCTTCAAGGGTGAGAAGGAGTACGACGCGCTACGGTTCCTTGGCCTGAGCGTAGTGTCATATGTCCTATGGTGCCCCCTTCTGTACGACATGATCAACAGACCGGCAACCTATTCCGCGCATCCGTGGCTTCAGGCGCTGCTCTGGCTGCTCATTGCGGTCGGCTGGCCCAATCTGGCGGGATGGACACTCCATTGCGTGTGGCAACAGCGAGGCGCGGCACTTGCCAAGCGACCCCGGTGGCAGAGGGCGAGTGTCGAATTCGTGCGCAGGCGCCTCGGGGAGTGGTTGCGCCCCGGCGAGCATCCCATCCCATCAGCCTTCCAGTATGCCTTTGAAGACCGACCGGCGTGCTATGTGATGGTGACGCTTGACGACGGCAGCCAGATCCAGGGACTATGGACAAAGGACGTGAGCCAGGAGGGGCTCGGGGCGTTTGCGTCATCGGACCCCGAAGAGCGGGACATCTTCCTGCCGTATGTGTACGTCCAGAACGAATACGGCGAGTGGGTGTTCCCCGCCCCTGCGTCGAGCATGTGGATGCCGATGGGCAATGTGCGCCACATAGAGTTCATCGAGCTACAGGACCGTGCAAGGAGTTGAGATAGCCATGCCAACTAGAGATCGCAGGCCCGATGAGAAGCTGACGCGCGTGAGGGAGGGCTTCACGGCGGGAGCGAGGCGGGTGGAGGACAAGCCTGAGCGCGGGCTGAGGCCCAGCACGCCCGTGAACCCTAGGCCGGTTGCCGAGAATCCGCCCCCGCCTCTGCCAAAGGACCGTCCCTCACCGATCAAACCGCCGCCCTCCAAGGACCGGTAGCGACTGTCGCCGACAGTCCACCTCGCCCCGGCCAGTCGCGGGTCACCCGTCGGCTAGTCCGTCCGACGGTTCAAAAGACTGGCTGAACTCGTTGCTCGCCTCACGCTGCCGGCGCGCCGGCGCCCGCCCTTACCTCCCCACCAACCTCTCGTACCCGCAACCCGACAGAACCTGGTAGTAGTACTCGGTCACTACGGGCCCCCAGACCTTGTCGCGACGATACTGGTGGGGGAGGTAGGTGAGCGAAGGCGCACCGGGGTGGGCGAGGGCCGCGTCGCCAAGGACGCCCTGTGAGCGCAGTTCCTCCAGCTCCCCCCGCGGGAGGATGCTCGGCAGGTTGCGGAGGGCGTCGCGTGCGACGGCCTGTCCGCCGAGCGTCTCCACGGCCGTCCACAGGTTGAACCGAACGAACCCATCAGCGGCTACCTCGCGCAGACTCGTCTTGCCGAGGCTGGAGGTGCCGTGAAGCACCATCTTGCCCCCTGCCACTTCGCCGATGGCCCTCGCCCGGTCCGCGTGATAGCGCGCGCGTTCGGCGGTCGCGCGGTGCTCGGTGCCGACGTTCACCACGATGAGATCGACGCCCGTCTCGTCAAGGAAGAGCTTCGCGTCCTCAGATCGCGTCAGGTCGTCGGACGAGCCCGCGCTGCCCGACACCGGGAGCTCATCCGCCGCGCCCTCGACCAGGTAGACTTCGCCCCACCGCTCCACGAACCGGCGGGTCACCTGCCGGTTCTCCGCCAGCGGCCTCGCCGACGCGTCGAGCATCACGGAACCGAACGTGCCTCTGCCGAGCTCGACAAGGTCCTGGTCCAGGTCGGGCTGGGCGTGATCCAGGTGAGCGTGGACGCGCAGATGCTCGAACGGTCCGCCCGGACGGAGAAGGCCCTTGATGTCGGCCTCGAAGGCGAGGAGTCCCTCGACCGCGCAGCCGAGCGAAGTGTAGTTCGGGAGCTGGCTCCGCCCCTCGTAGCGCCCGGTAACGCTGATGCAGATCGGCAGACCGGGGACCACCAGCTCCGAGCCCAGCCGGATGGCGGCCGTGAGGATGCACTCCAGGGTATCGCGGTTCTCCACGTTCAGCCCCGGGATCAGGAACCCGAGCTCCGCGGCCTCGCGGTATAGCTCGCGCACCTGGTCCGCGTCGGTGTACAGAGGCATCTGCACTCCTCCGAGCCGGTCGCCGCCCCGGTCCGGAGCGTATGCTATCATACCGGCGCACGCAGGGGAGAGGACCTGGGCTCGGTGGCGGAGCGACCAAGAGACCCGCGCCGCTCTCGCGAGCGGACCATCTTCCACACAGGCGAGCCTTACGCGCCCGATCTCGACCTCGACGCGGATGTCGTGATCCTGTACGGGATCAACGAGACGCTGGCCGCGAGGATCCGGTCTTGGGCCGGCCAGGGGTTCGCCTGCCACGCAATGACGGGCGCCTCATGGGGGGACTACCAGGACTACGTTCACGGCCGCTGGGATGGATCGAGTCACAGCGACGAGATCCAGACGGACCGGGATGGCAAGCACATCACCCACGGCGAGGACGTCTACTACATGCACCCGTCGCCGACCTACGTGGCGTACCTCGCCGACAAGGCGCTGGCAGCGCTGGAGGCAGGGAGCGCGGCCGTGCACATCGCCGAGCCCGAGTACTGGGCCGATGCGGGACACTCGCCGGCGTTCCGCGCGGAATGGCAGCGGCGGTACGGGACACCTTGGGTGCCACCCCATGAGTCGGTGGATGCCAGGTACCGCGCGTCGAAGCTGATGTGCTCCGTGTTCGGGGCAGCCGTCGAGGCGGTCGTGAGGCTGGCTCTGGAGCGCGCGACCGAGCGAAGCCTGGAGCCTCGCTTCTACGTCTCGACACACTCGCTCCTCAACTACGCCCACTGGAACCTGGTCGCGCCCGAGACCTCCCTTGCCGATCTCGACGATTGCGACGGCTTTGTTGCGCATGTCTGGACCGGGTCGGCCCGAAGCCCGTGCGTCTACCGGGGAGTGAGACGGGAGCGGCCCTTCGAGACCTCCTACTTGGAGTACGGCACGCTTCTGAACCTCGCGCGCGCGTCCGGGCACCGGATGTGGCTGCTGGTTGACCCCGTGGAAGACGACCCGGACAGAAGCTGGCAGGAGTACCGGCTCGACTGGCGCGACACGGTTGTGGCGGCGCTGCTATGGCCCGAGGTGTGGCGGTACCACCTGATGCCGTGGCCTGAGCGAGTGCTCCGAGGCGTCTACCGGATCAGTGCGCCCTCCGTGCCAGGCGAGCCCGGGGCGTCGCCCGGCTCGGTGAGGGTGCCCATCGACGAGGGGCACGCGGCGGAGATACTGACTGTATCCGCCGCTCTTACCGACATGGACCAGCATGCGGTCGAGTGGGACTGCGGCGCGACGGGCTGCGGCATCGTCGTTTCGGACACTATGA
>Ga0315282_10001491_pt1 | contig 43883 bp, 54 predicted proteins | sample YL17G07_20_MG_FD_203693 | JGI IMG/M metagenome (GOLD analysis project Ga0315282, IMG submission 203693) | Sediment microbial communities from Yellowstone Lake, YNP, Wyoming, USA - YL17G07_20 | ecosystem: Environmental > Aquatic > Freshwater > Lake > Sediment | place: USA: Wyoming | collected... | reverse complement strand
AAGGTTACTATTGACCTTGGAGAATCTATCGGCTCCTCTCCCACACTCACAAGATGTGGGTAATGACAAGCCCGTCGGGAGAGGGATTGAACCGGCGCAAAAGGCAGCGCCGTAAGGTGGCAGGCAGGGATGCCTGCCCCACCAAGGGCGCACAGCCGAGGCTGTCTCAGAACTGTTCTCTTCTTGAGAATCTGGCCCAGCTTCAGCAGTCTCGTAATCGAGTATCTCGATCTGGGGCGCGTGTTTCATGCACTTTGGTAATTCTGAGACAGCCTCGGCCGCGCGCCCCTACAGAGGCTCCGTATATACGCGAGGGCAAGTCTGGTATTCCAGCAAGGGCAGGCACGGGGGCCTGCCCCTACTTTATGTTCTTGCTGATTGCTTTGGCGACTTCGGAAATCTCGCCAGGGCGGTACTGGAGGGTGATCCAACGGTAGCCGCGGCCGTCGTCGGCGACACGCGGGATAATGTGGAAGTGGACGTGGTCCACGGCCTGGCCGGCGACGTGGCCGGCGTTGTTCAGGATGTTGAAGCCTTCGGCATGAACGGCCGCTTTGGCCGCGGGGGCGAGCTTGCGAAAAGCGCGGGCGACGGCGGAGATCTCGTCGTCGGTCATGCCGGTAACGTCGGTCGAGTGCCGCTTGGGGATGACAAGGACGTGCCCCCTGGCCACGGGATTAATGTCCATGAAGGCGAAGACGAGCGCGTCCTCGTAGACTTTCTCGCTCGGGATCGCACCGGAAGCGATCTTGCAGAAGATGCAGTCGGGCATTTGGGGCCCCGTTTTCAGACTGTAGACTGTAGGCTGTAGACCGTAGGCAAAGACAAACCGTAGAGCCCTGCCCCGCTCTCGCAGCATCAGCAGAGCATTCCGGTCGCATACGCCACACGAGTTCCGGCCAGGGCGGGTACGGAGCCCGCCCCTACATAATCACTGGCGGACAAGCCGTCAGTGGCACGTAGAACAAATGAGCGTTCGCAAACGCTCCCCAACCACGCTCCGGAGATGATCTCCCGTATATGCCCCCTGCCCGGGGGCGAGAAGAAAAGCGCCCGCGTCGGTTTCCCTCGCAGGCGCTTTCATATGTCAACGCAGTAAACTTACTTTTTCGTTTCTTCTTCGGCGAGCTTCTCGGCGCCCTCGGCTTCTTCAGCGGACGCGCGTTCGGCGGCGCGCTCGGCCTTGATCTCTTCCCTGGTCTTCTTGTGGTGGACCTTCTGGACCTTGGGCTTTCTGTGCGAGCCCTCTTCCTCGACGAGCTCGAAGATGCATTGGCGGGCGTTATCGCCGAGGCGCGTATCCGAAAGGTGAAGAATCCGAGTATAGCCGCCGGCCCTGTGGGCGTAGCGCGGCGCGATCTCCTTGAAGAGCCTGCGGACCGCGTCCTTATCGACGAGGATGGCGAGAGCCCTGCGGAAACTGGTTGGGCCGCCTTTCTTGGCGATTGTGACGAGCCTCTCCGCAAAGCGCCTGCACTCCTTGGCCTTTTCCGGAGTCGTGACAATTCTCTCATGCATGATGAGGGAAGCGGTCATGTTCCTCATCATGGCCTTCAAATGGCTTGCAGTCCTGTCGAAACGCCTGGAGCGCCTGTTGTGCCTCATTGTACCTTACTCCCCTTCGGGACTTTCGGGCCACTGGATATCCATTCCCAGCGAGAGCCCCAATTCCGCGAGTTTTCCTTCGACCTCGGCCAACGACGTCTTGCCGAAGTTCCTGACCTTCAAGAGCTCGGCGCCGCTCTTCGTGACGAGGTCGCCGACCGTGCGCATATGAACCGCTTCGAGGCAGTTGCGGGACCTTACCGAAAGGTCGAGGTCGTCAATGCTCATGGAGAGCTTCTCGACGAGCTCCGGCGGGAGACCGGACTTGCGCTCTTCGATAACGTCGACCGCGGGCTCCTCCTGGATTTCCTCGCCCGCCTCGAAATAGTGTATGAAGACGTTGAGGTGCTTGCGGAGAATCTTGGCCGCTTCGACCACCGCAAGCTCCGGCGTGATGGTACCGTTGGTCCAGATCTCCATCACGAGCCGGTCGTAATTGGTCCTCTGGCCGACGCGGGTGTTTTCGGTCGAGTAGCGTACGCGCAGCACGGGAGAGAAAATGCTGTCCACCGGGATGGTCCCGATGACCGCCTGACCGCCGGTATTCTCTTCGGCGGTGATGTAGCCGCGGCCGCGCATGACGGTCATCTCGACCCTGAACTTCGTGTCTTCGGAGAGGGTCGCGACGACGTGATCCTTGTTGATCACTTCCACGGTGCCGTCGGTAATGATGTCGGCGCCGGTGACCGTGCCTTTTTTGGTCGCGTCGATCCGGATGATCTTGGGCTCGTCGGACTCGGAGCGCACCACAAGGCGCTTGATGTTGAGGATAATGTCGGTGACGTCCTCAACGACGCCGGGGATGGTGCTGAACTCGTGCAGCACGCCTTCGATCTTGACGCTGGTGACCGCGCTGCCTTCGAGGCTCGACAGCAGCACCCTTCGCAGGGAATTGCCCACGGTGGTGCCGTAGCCGCGCTCGAAGGGCTCAGCAAGCAGCTTGCCATAACGGTCGGTAAGCGTATCGGCATCCCACTCGATACGTGCCGGCAGTTCCAATCCTCGCCACCTTACGCGCATCTTGCAAACCTCCACAAGTGTTCAAGGGCGTTTTACCGGGAAAAGCCGGCAATTACTTACCGTACAACTCCACGATCAGCTGCTCGGAGATCGGTTCCGCGATATCCTCGCGCTTGGGCAGTTCCCTGACCGTGGCCTTTCCCGCTTCCGGGTCCACCTCGAGCCATCCCGGGATTACCCGCGCCTTGGCGGCCTCGGCGGCGTTGATCTTGGCCAGTCCGAGCCCCTTGGCGTCAAGGGCGATAGAATCACCGCTCGATACGGTGTAGCCGGCCCTGCTGACGCGGCTGCCATTGATTGTGACATGCTTGTGGGCAATAAGCTCCCTGGCTTGTCTGCGGCTGGCCGCAAGGCAAGACCTGTAAAGGACGCTGTCGAGCCGGCGCTCCAACAGAAGAAGCAGCGCAACGCCGGTGGCCTCCTTGACCTTGGTGGCTTTCTCATAGTAGCCGTGGAAGGTGCGCTCCCCCACCCCGTAGAGGTTGCGGACCTTCTGCTTTTCGCGCATCTGCGCGCCGTATTCGGAAGGCTTTCCCCTGCGCCAGTGACGCTCGCCCGGCGGGAAGTTTCGCTTGGAAACGCCGCACTTGGCCGTCTCGCACCTGACGCCCTTGAGGAAGAGCTTGACGCCTGCCCGACGGCAGATCCTGCACTTGGCTTCAGTAATCGTCGCCATCTATACTGATCTCCTAAACTGTGAGTTTCCTACACGCGGCGCTTCTTGCGCGGCCGGCACCCGTTGTGGGGAAGCGGCGTCACGTCCTGAATGGTCCGGACAATGAGCCCGGCGGCCTGGAGGGCCGTAATCGCGGACTCGCGCCCCGAGCCGGGTCCCTTGACCCTTACTTCCACTTCCTTGATGCCGAACTTCGACGCCTTTTCCGCCACGGCCTCGCCGGCGCGCTGGGCGGCGAATGGCGTGCTCTTGCGGCTGCCCTTGTAGCCGATTGTTCCCGCCGACGCCCAGCAGAGCGTCTCGCCGTTCATGTCGGTGATCGTGATCACCGTGTTATTGAACGACGCGTTGACGTGGGCTATGCCGCGAGCGACATTGCGCCGTACGCGCTTCTTGCGATCCTTAGCTGTTTTAGCCACGAATTCCTCCTAATCGCTTCAGGACTTGCGGTGTCCTTACAAGTCTTACTTGGCCCCGTCTTACTTGGCCCCGACGCGCTTCTTGCCCTTGACCGTACGACGCTTGCCCTTGCGGGTGCGCGCGTTCGTGCGGGTGCGCTGACCGCGCACGGGCAGGCCCCTGCGATGCCTGAGGCCCCTGTAGCAGCCGATCGACATCAGCCGCTGGATATTCTGCGACTCCTGGCGGCGGAGCTGGCCTTCCGTCATGTACTGGCGGTCGATAATCCCCGCTATGCGGGAAATCTCGTCCTCGCTCAGGGAATCGGTCTTGGCCTCCGGGTCTATCCCCGCCTCGGCCAGCACGAGCCTGGCGTTGCTGGGGCCTATCCCGAAGATGTACGTAAGGCCTATCCAGATGTGTTTGTTGCCGGCAATGTCAACGCCCGCGATTCTCGCCATCGGTTATCTCTCCTCTATCCCTGACGCTGCTTGTGGCGCGGGTTCGAACAGATCACCCGGACTACGCCGCGGCGCCTTATTATCCTGCAGTTCTCGCACATCCTCTTGACCGACGCCCTGACTTTCATATTTGCACTCCGCTTGCGCTACGACCTGTAGATGATCCGGCCGCGGCTAAGATCGTACGGCGACAACTCCACCACAACTTTGTCACCGGGCAGTATGCGGATAAAGTTCATCCTCATCTTGCCCGACACGTGGGCCATCACTATGTGCCCGCTTTCCAGCTCGACGCGGAAAGTAGCGTTAGGAAGCGCCTCCTTCACAACCGCTTCTACTCTGATCGGCTCTTCCTTCGCCATAAAGCTCCTATAGCCCCCTCAGGCTGTGACGATCACCGGCCCGTCCTCGGTTATCGCCACGGTGTCCTCCCAGTGGGCCGAGGGCCTCCGGTCGGCGGTCACAACCGTCCAGCCGTTGGCAAGCGTCTCGACCTCGTACGTGCCGGCGTTGACCATCGGCTCTATCGCCAGCACGCACCCGGCCGGCAACACCGTCGTGGCCTGGCGGACGCTTCCGTCCACGAAGTTCGCCACCTGAGGCTCTTCGTGCATCTTGCGCCCTATGCCGTGGCCTACGTACGTTCGCACGACCGAGAAGCCGCGCGCCTCCACGTAGTCCTGCACCGCCTTCGAAACCTCGACGAGCTTCATCGAGGGGCGCAGCGACTCTACGCCTGCGGCAAGCGCTCCCCTTGCGGTTTCGATAAGCCTCGTCTTCTCATCCGTGACGTCGCCTACCGCAAAGGTCCTGGCCGCGTCGGCGCACCAGCCCTGGTACTTCACTCCTATGTCAATGCTCACGATATCGCCGGCCTGGACCCTTCGGCGGCCGGGGATGCCGTGAACCACTTCTTCGTCTATCGAGATACACGTCGAGGCCGGAAAGCCCCTGTATCCCTTGAAGAGAAGCTCGCCTCCTCGCGCCAGCACGAACTTCTCGACTTCCTGGTCCAGAAAGGCGGTAGTCACGCCCGGCTCGAGAAGCCTCTTGGCCTCGGCCATCGCCTCGACCAGGATCGCGCCCGCCTGGCGCATCTTGTCAATGTCCCGGCGGCTTCTCTTGGCTATCACTTCCCTCTCACTTCGCGAGGCCGAGGGCGCGCTTCACGCCGCCCAATACCGCCTCGGGCGACGCGCTTGCATCGACCTCCCGGAGCAGCCCCCTCTCGCGATAATACCTTATGAGGTCGGCGGTCTGGTCGTAATAGACCTTGAGGCGACGCCGGATAGTCTCCGGCTTGTCGTCGTCCCTCTGGTAGAGCTCGCCGCCGCACTTGTCGCAAACACCGGCCTTCTTCGGCGGCATGAACGCGACGTGGTAATTCGCGTTGCACTTGCGGCACATACGCCTGCCGGAAAGCCTCTCGACTACCTGCTCGTCATCGACCTTGAAATAAACGACCGCATCGAGCGACGCTTTCATCCCCGAAAGCGTGCCCGAGAGCGCCTCCGCCTGTGGGACAGTCCTCGGAAAACCGTCGAGGATGAAGCCCTTGGCGCAGTCACCGCGGGACAGCCTTTCGGCGACCATTGCGACGACAAGGTCGTCCGGCACAAGCCCGCCGGACTCCATGAACGCCTTGGCCTTTTTGCCGAGGTCCGTTTCCCTGGCGACCGCCTCTCTGAGGATGTCGCCGGTCGATATATGCGCCATGCCCGCGGCCTCGGCGATGACCTTGGCCTGCGTTCCCTTTCCTGCGCCCGGGGGACCGAGGAAGACGACTCTCACATCCGTCCCCTTATCCTGCCCTTGCGCATGAATCCTTCGTAGTGACGCATGAGTAGATGCGTCTCGATGCGCTCGACGAGGTCAAGCGCGACGCCGACGACGATCAGAAGCCCCGTGCCGCCGAAGAACCCCGTCACCTGCCAGTTGAAGCCGGTGAAATTGGACAAGGCGGTCGGAACGATCGCGATGACGGCCAGGAACACCGCGCCGGCCATCGTGACACGCATCATTACGGTTTCGAGGTAGTCGGCGGTCCGCCTGCCCGGACGGATGCCCGGGACGAACGTGCCGTAATCCCTCAGGTTCTCGCTCATCTGGGTCGGGTTAAAGGTCACAGCCGTCCAGAAGAAGCAGAAGAAGATAATGAGAGCGGCGTAAAGCGTTATGTACGCGAAACCCCTGCCTGTCGCAATCGGCGCGAGGAAGGCATACACCCCGGGCAGCGGCCGCTCCAGCGCCTTGATGATAATAGTCGGGAACACCAGAAGCGACGACGCGAAGATGATCGGAATCACGCCGGCCTGGTTGACGCGAAGAGGCATATAGTGCCTCTGGCCGCCAATGACCCTCCTGCCCCTCGTCTGCTTGGCCTGCTGCATCGGTATGCGGCGCTGCGCCTGCGTGATGAGGACGATGCCGGCCACGATGAACGCGAAGAGGCAGACCAGAAGCACCAGGGTAAGGATGCTGGTCTTGCCCGGATTGGCCTCGAGCTTCCAGTTGACGTTCATCAGTATCTGGTTAAGGGCGACAGGGGCGCGGGCGACGATGCCCGCCATGATAATGAGGCTTATTCCGTTGCCGATGCCGTACTCGGTCATCTGCTCGCCGATCCACATGAGGAATATGGAGCCGGTCGTAAGGGCGAGCACCGCCATCGCTTCGAAGAGTAGCGGAGGAACCGACGGGCTCACGAGGCTCGCGCCCGTGCCGGCCATGCCCGTGCTGCCCTCGACGACCTTGACGAGCACGTAGCCCTGGAAGAGGCACAGGCCCACGGTCACGTAGCGCTCGATGCGACGGATCTTCTTCCTGCCGGCTTCGCCTTCCTTCGCGAGCGCCTCAAGGTAAGGAACGCTCGTGGTCAGAAGCTGGAGGATAATCGACGCGCTGATGTAGGGCATGACGCCCATTCCGAAGAGCGCCATCTGGCCGAAGGCGCCGCCGGTAAAGAGGCTCATCATGCCGAAGAGCGCGCCGTAGGCTCCCGCGCCTTCCTGGGCCTTCGCCATCATGTCGCTCACGACGGCCGTGTTGACACCGGGGACGGTGACGTAGCAGCCGATGCGGAAGACGATGAGAAGCCCGAGGGTAATCAGGAGCCTTCGCCGCAGCTCGGGAACCTTGAGAATATTGCGTACCGATGAAGTCATTATGCTACCTCGACGGTGCCGCCCGCGTCAGCGATCTTTTTCGCCGCGGACTGGCTGAACTTGGCCGCCACGACGGTCAGAGCGCGGTCGATCTCGCCGTTGCCGAGAACCTTTACCGGCACGGAGCGCTCGCGGGTGAGACGCGCCTTGTACAGGGCTTGGGCGTCCACCTTGGAGCCGGCGTCGAAACGCGTCAAATCGCCGACGTTGACGACCTGGTATGCCAGCTTGAAGTTGGCGTTGTTGAAGCCCCTCTTGGGCAAGCGTCTGAACAGCGGCCTCTGGCCGCCTTCGGAGAGGGGCTTGCCCGACGGGCTCGAACGCGCCAATTGCCCTTTGTGCCCTTTGCCTGACGTCTTGCCGTGGCCGGAGCCGATGCCCCGCCCCACGCGCTTTCTCGCGTGGCGACCCACCACGCCCGATTTCGCAGTCGCAATATCCATTAGACCTTGACTCCCCGCAGCCTTTCGACGGCCTTCTTGCTCCTGAGATTCCCAAGCCCGTTCATGGTGGCCTTCACAAGGTTCACCGGGTTGGCGCTGCCGCGGGACTTGGTGAGAACATCCTTTATCCCGGCGGCCTCGACCACCGCGCGAACCGTGGAGCCGGCGATGACGCCGGTGCCCTGCGAAGCGGGCTTCATGAAGACAGTGGCGGCGCCGTAACGGCCGATGATCGTGTGCGGGATGGTGTTGCCCCGCAGCTCGACCTGGATCATGGACTTCTTGGCGTCCTTGATGCCCTTCTCGATCGCCATCGGCACTTCGTTGGCCTTTCCGAATCCGAGGCCGACCTTGCCGCCCCTGTCGCCGACGACGACGAGCGCGCTGAAGCTGCGCTTGCGCCCGCCCTTGGTCGCTTTCGACACGGGCTTGATCTTTACGACCGTCTCCTGAAGCTCAACCGCTTCTCTTTCAGCAACTGACAAGTTCGTCCTCCTCGAATGAAACTTCGGCTAAAACTTGAGTCCCGCTTCCCTGGCGGCCTCGGCCAACGCCTTCACGCGACCGTGGAACCTGTAACCGCCACGGTCGAAGGCCACCTTGGCAATGCCGGCGGACATGGCCTTGCCGGCCACGAGCTTGCCGACCGCCTTGGCCAGATCCGTTTTCTTGCCCTTGACCTGCGCTTTGATCTCTTTCGAGTCCGTTCCGGCCGCGACGAGCGTCTTGTGGGCGACGTCGTCGATAACCTGGACGTAAATATTCTTCAGGCTTCTGAACACGACCAGCCGCGGACGCTCCGCCGTACCGCTAACCTTGGAGCGGATCCCGCGATGCCGAGCCACCCTGCGCGCCGTTTTTTCCTTTGTATCAACCATCAATGGCCCTCATCAATTGGAGGCTACTGGCCGCTGACGAACGCCTTGCCGGCCTTGCGCCTGACGTATTCCCCGTCGTATCTGATACCCTTGCCCTTGTACGGCTCCGGCGGACGAATGCCGCGGACGTCGGCGGCGAACTGCCCGACGCGCTGCTTGTCGCAGCCCTTTACGATTATCTGCGTATTGGAAGGCGTCTCGACCGTGAGGTCCTTGGGCACCGGGATCTCGACCGTGTTGGCAAACCCGACGTTGATAAGGAGCTTGCCGGGCTGAGCCTTGGCATTGTAGCCGATGCCGATTATCTGAAGCTTCTTCTCGAAGCCAGCGGACACGCCGGTCACGACGTTGGCGATGAGCCGCTGGGTGAGGCCGTGAAGCGCCCTGTGCCTCTGCTGTTCGGAGGGCCTCTGGACCGTTATGACGCCCGCCTTTTCATCGTACGCGACGCTCATATCGGGATGGATCTTCTGCTCCAGGGCGCCCTTGGGCCCCTTGGCGTGGAAGATGCCGTCCTTTATCTCGATCTTGACGCCGGCCGGCACTTTGACCGGCTGTTTGCCCACGCGACTCATATCAAACGCTCCTTGGAGTTAGCTTACCTTGCACAACACTTCGCCGCCGATCTTGTCCTTGCGGCACTTGCGGTCGCTCATGACGCCCTTCGAAGTCGAGACAATCGATATGCCCAGCCCGTCGAGAACCCTCGGCAGCGAGCTGCCGGAGTAGACCCTGCGGCCGGGTTTCGAAACGCGCTCTATAGAGCTGATCACCTGCTCGCCGTCGGGCCCGTACTTGAGGTTTATCCTCATCGTCTTCTGGGGACCGCCATCGGCGACGGTGAAGTCGCTTATGTAACCCTCTTCCTTGAGGACGGCCGCGATTGCCTCCTTCATTTTCGACGAAGGCATCTCGACGACGGCAAACTTGTTGCGGACGGCATTACGGATGCGTGTCAGCATGTCCGCGACGGGATCGGTCATTGTCATGGTTTCTTCCTTTCCAGGCCTACCAGCTCGCCTTGCGCACGCCTGGGATAAGGCCCTGCGACGCCATATTCCTGAAGCAGATGCGGCATATCCCGAACTTGCGGTAGTACGCTCTCGCGCGCCCGCAGATGTTGCAGCGATTATGCCACCGCGTCGAAAACTTGGGCTTCATCTTCTGCTTTTCGAAATTGATCTTACTGGCCATGTGAAACGATTACCTCCTGAATGGCATGCCGAAGAGTTCGAGCATGCGCTGGCTCTTGGGAGCATCGCCGTTGGAGATCACAAGGGTCACGTTGAGGCCCTGGTGGAATTCTATCGAGTCGAGGCTGACCTCGGGGAATATCGAAAGGTCTGTGATGCCGACGCTGTAGTTTCCGGCCTTATCGAACCTGGTGCCGACGCCGCGGAAGTCGCGGATACGCGGCATGCCGACATTCATAAGGCGATCGAGGAACTCGTACATCCGCGCGCCGCGCAGCGTGACCATGCAGCCGACTTCCTGGCCCTCGCGCAGCTTGAAGTTCGACACGGACTTCTTGGCGCGCGTGACCATGGGCTTCTGGCCGGTAATGATGGCCATGTCGCGGACGGCGTCTTCAAGGCGCTTACGCTCCTGGGTCGCGCGTCCGACGCCCATCGAGACGACGATCTTCTGGATCTTCGGAACCGACATCCTGTTGGTGAGGGAGAACTCTTCCATCAGGGCCGGCATGATTTCCTTTTTGTATCTGTCTTCCAACCTTGCCATTTAGGAATACCCCTTATTTGGCGGCCGCCGGGATTTCGTGGCCGCACTTCTTGCACACGCGCACCTTGGCGCGCTTTTCGCCTTTGACCGTTATCGAGCGCCCGGTCTCGCACTCGGGGCACACGACCATCACGTTCGAAATAGCCACGGGCGATTCCTTCTGGACGCGCCCGCCCTGGGGGTTCTTGCGGCTGGGACGGACATGGCGCCATATGTAGTTGACGCCTTCGACCAGCACCCTCTTCTCTTCGGGCATGACGCGAAGCACGCGGCCGCGCTTGCCGCTGTCGTCGCCCGATATCAGTTCCACCGTATCGTTCTTGCGGATATCCTGCATTAAGAGCCTCCCGGCTATACGACTTCCGAAGCCAAGGAAATGATCTTCATAAAGTTCTTCTGCCTCAGCTCTCTCGCGACCGCGCCGAAAATGCGCGTACCGCGCGGGTTGAGGTCGGCGTCAATGATGACGGCGGCGTTGGAGTCGAACCTGACATAGGAGCCGTCCTCGCGGCGAAGGGCGTTCTTCGTGCGGACGATTACCGCCTTGACGACGTCGCCCTGCTTGACCTCGCTATTCGGGATCGCCGACTTCACCGAGCAGACGACTATGTCGCCGATGTAACCGTACTTCCTCTTCCAGGAGCCGAGGACCGTGATCGCGGCGAGTTTCTTGGCGCCGGTGTTGTCGGCCACGTCCAGGAACGTTTGCATCTGTATCATTGCGGGGACTCCACTCGACAGCTTTTAAGCCTTCTCAATGACCCTTACGAGCCGCCAGCGCTTGAGCTTGGACAACGGTCTGGTCTCGGCGATCTCGACCTTGTCGCCGACGCCAGCCTCGTCCTTCTCGTCGTGGGCGTAGTACCGCGTCGAACGGCGGATGCGCTTGCCGTACTTGGGATGCTCGACGAGGTGCTCGACGTCGACGGTGATGGTTTTGTCCATCTTGTCGCTCGTCACCACGCCGATCTCGTGTTTCTTCATTCCGCGAGTCTTCATCAGTCGTTATTCCTTCTTAGCCGCTTTGGCCGCAAGTTCGCGCTCACGCATAATGGTCAGAACGCGCGCGACGTCCCTCTGGAGGAAGCGCCTCTCGCCGGCGTTGTGCTGGTTTTCCTGCACCTGCCTGAACCGCAGGCGAAAAAGATTCTCGCGCAGGTTGCGCAGCTCGAGGACGAGTTCGTCGTCCGACCGTTCCTTCAGCTCTTTGGCCTTCATGTTTAGAAATGCCTCCGCTTGACGAACCGCACGCGAACGGGCATTTTGTGCGCGGTGCGGCTCAATGTTTCCTTCGCGATGTCTTCGGGCACGCCGGAAAGCTCGAAAAGGACCGTGCCTTCCTTGACCACGGCGACATAGTGGTCCGGCTCGCCCTTGCCCTTGCCCATACGGGTCTCGAGAGGCTTCTTGGAAACGCTCTTATGGGGGAATATCCTCACCCAGAGCTTGCCTTCACGGCCGAGGTAATGCGTCGCCGCCACGCGGCCGGCCTCTATCTGCCGGGCGGTAATCCAGCCGGCGTCAAGCGTCTGCAGGCCGTAGTCGCCGAACGACACGTCGTTGCCGCGCGTCGCCTTGCCCTCGTACCTGCCGCGCTGGGTCTTACGAAACTTGACTCGCTTTGGCATTAGCGCCATGAGACTTCCCCTTGACCTGCTTTATCCTGCCTTTGAAAATCCAGACCTTGCATCCGATCTTGCCGTACGTGGTGATCGCCTCGGCGAAGCCGTAGTCGATCTTGGCGGTCAGCGTGTGAAGCGGGATGGATCCCTGGCTCTGCACCTCGGACCGCGCGATCTCGCTTCCCGCGAGCCGTCCGGCGAGGATAATCTTGACCCCGAGGGCGCCGCCCTGGACGGCCATCTCGATGGCCTTCTTCATGGTGCGGCGGAAGCTCGCGCGCTTCTCGAGCTGCTCGGCAATGCTCTCGGCCACGAGCTGCGCATCAAGCTCCGGCTTGGTCACTTCGACGATATTCACGTTGACCTTCTTGCCGGTCAGGCCTTCGAGCTCGCCGCGAAGCTTGTCTATTTCGGCGCCTTTGCGGCCGATGATGAGGCCGGGGCGCGCGCTGTGCAGAAGGACGTTCACCTCTTCGCCCTTGCGTTCGATCTCGATCTTGGGAATACCCGCGAACTTATAGCCGGACTTTACGAATTTGCGGATATTGAAATCCTCAAAGAGGATGCCCTTGAACTGGCTCTTGGTCGCGTACCAGCGGCTGCGCCAGTCCTCAGTGATCCCGAGCCTGAAGCCCGTCGGCAATACTTTCTGCCCCATTCTTACTCCTCTTGGGTACTCGTCTGTTCAACGGTTACCGTTATGTGACTCATGCGCTTGCGGATAGGATGCGCCATCCCGCGGGAAACGGGGATGAAGCGTTTGGTGCCGGGAGCGACCGGCCCGCCGTCAATGCGCACACTCGAAACGATCATCGTCGCGGCCTCGCTGTCGGCCTTGGCCGACGCGGGGGCGCTGGAGCCGCCGCGGCGCCTGTGAACGAGCTCGTCGGGGTTTACGCCCGCGTTGCTCAGTGCGGAGCGCAGCACCTTGTCTATGAGGGACGCCCCGCGCTTGGGATTGAACTTCAATGTCTCAAGCGCCAGAATGACGGGCATTCCCTGGATGAGGCGCGCTACCGGCCGCACCTTCGTAGCCGAAATCCGAGCGAATCTGTGCTTTGCAACGTATGCCATTTCTCAGACCCCTATTTGGCCGCCGCGGCAGCTTCCTTGGCCTTCTTGCCGCTATGTCCCCTGAAGGTTCTCGTATGGGAGAACTCGCCCAGCTTGTGCCCCACCATTTCCTCGGTCACGAACACGCGGATGAACGTCCGCCCGTTGTGAACGTTGAAGGTGTGCGAAACGAACTCAGGCACAATGGTCGAGGCCCTTGACCAGGTCTTCAGCGGCTCCCTGTCGCCAGAGTCCTTCTGCTTCATGACTTTATCGAGAAGCTTCGGATCGACGAACGGCCCTTTCTTTATCGAACGTCCCATATTCCACGTGTCCCTTTACTTGGTGCGCCTGCGGATAATGAACTTCCACGACGGCTTGCGCCGGTTGCGGGTCTTGCCGCCCTTGGAAAGAACGCCCGTCTCGCTGACCGGATGGCGTCCGCCCTTCGAGCGACCTTCGCCGCCGCCCATCGGATGGTCAATCGGATTCATCGCGGTGCCGCGAACGTAAGGCCGCCAGCCCATGTGGCGTGACTTGCCGGCCTTGCCCACGCGGACGAGGTTGTGGTCGATATTGCCCAGCTGACCGATAGTCGCCCTGCACCTGACGTGAACCTTTCTCGTCTCGCCGGACGGCAGGATGATCTGGGCGTAATTGCCGTCACGGGAAGAGAGTATCGCAGCCATCCCCGCGGAGCGGACAAGCTTGCCGCCGCCGCCGGGAACGAGTTCGATATTATGGACCTGCAGGCCCAGCGGGATCGCCGAAAGCGGCATGCAGTTGCCCGGCCTCGGCTCGGCCTTCTCGCCGCTCATCACAACGTCGCCTACCTTGACGCCCTGCGGAGCGAGGACATAGCGCCTCTCGCCGTCGGCATAGCTCAGGAGCAGCAACCTTACCGTGCGGTTCGGATCGTACTCGAGCGCCTCGACCCTGGCCGGGACGTCGTCCTTGCGGCGCTTGAAGTCCACACAACGGTAAAGCTTTCTCGCCCCGCCGCCGCGGTGCCTGGCGGTGATTTTGCCTTCGTTGTTGCGGCCGCCCTTGCGGCGCAACCTCGTTACGAGCCCCTTGCGAGGCTCGGTCCTCGACAGATCGCGGGTATCGAGGACGGACATATTGCGTCGACCGTTCGAAGTCCGCTTATATTCCTTAACCGCCATTTCCTGCTCCCTTGTGCGCCCTAATCGCGCCGCAAGTCTACTCTCGACGCTTTACAGCACGTCGATACGGTCCCCTTCGGCCAGAGTCACATAGGCGCGACGGATATCGGGCCTCTTGACCCACTTGGGCCCGAACCGCTTGGTAACGCCGGTCTTCTTCGCGGTTCTGACCTTGAGCACCTTCACCTTGAACGCCTTCTCGATGGCCTTGCGAATCTCGATCTTGTTGGCGCCCTCGGCCACTTCGAATGCGTAAGTGTTTTCCTTCTGCGACATCGAAACGGCCTTCTCCGTCAGGAGGGGCCTGAGAATGATGTCTTCGGATTGTCTTTTCACCGCCGCTCCTCCAGCAACTTCTCGAACGCCTTGCGGCTGAACACGACTTTCGCCGGTCTCACTACCGCATAAGCGTTGATCTGCGAGAGCGGCATGACGACCATTCCATCTATGTTGCGAGCGCTCTTGTAGAAGAGCGTGTCAAGTTCGGGCGTGACGTAAAGGCAGGTGGTTCCCTGCGGGATGCCGATGGTCTTGAGATAGGAGGCCACCGTTTTGGTCTTCGGCTCGCCGTCAACCAGACACTCGACGACGACGACTTCGGAATCCTTCATCTTCGCGAGGAGCGCAGCATCGAGCGCGCCTCTAACGGCCTTTTTCGGCATCGAATATCTGTAATCGCGAGGCTTGGGGCCGAAGACGCTTCCGCCGCCGCGTCTGATGGGGCTGCGAGCGTCGCCGACGCGCGCGCGGCCGGTGTGCTTCTGGCGCCAGAGCTTGCGGGTGCTGCCGGCGACTTCGCCGCGTCTCAGGACGCTGGCGTTGCCTTCGCGCTGGTTGTTCTCGTACATGAGAAGCGCTTCCCGCAGCAGCCTCGCCTTCACCTCGCCGCCGAACAGATCTTCGGCGACCTCGATGGGCTGCGCGCTGTTGCCTTCAGCGTCGAATGTTTTGACCTCTATCATTGCCGGACCTTTCGATGCTTATTTGGAGGCTTCCGTCTTGACCTTTTCCTTGCGCGTCGACATGTACTCGGCGCACTTCTTGACGATCACGAAACTGCCGTTGAAACCGGGGACGGCGCCCCTGACGAGAACGAGATTCTTCTCTGGGATAACTTTCACGACTTTGAGGCCGCGGGCCTGGACTCTTACGTTGCCCATGTGCTTGGCCATGTGAAGGCCTTTCAGGACTCGGGAGGGATATGCTGAGGAACCGATTGAACCTACTACGCGGTGACCCATGGCGCCGTGGCTTGCGGGCTGGCCGTGAAAGTGCCATACCTTCACCGCTCCCTGAAATCCCTTGCCCTTGGAGGTGCCGATCACGTCTACAAACTTGATGTCCTTGAGGACGTCCACGGTGATCGAGTCGCCGACCTTGTGCTCTTCGCCGTCAGTCGGGATCTCGCGGACAAAGCGCTTCGGGCTTACGCCGGCCTTCTTGAACATTCCCGTGAGGGGCTTGTTCGTGCGCTTGACTCTCCTGTCGGAAAAACCGATCTGGAGGGCATTGTAGCCGTCCTTTTCGACGGTCTTTACCTGCAATACCGGACAGGGACCCGCCTCGATGACGGTTACCGGGACGACCGCGCCGGTCTCGTCGAAAATCTGCGTCATCCCAACCTTCTTGCCCAGGATGCTGAGAATCATTGTATCCTCGCCTTTGCTTTACGCTTTGATCTTGATGAAAACGCCGGCCGGAACTTCCACCTTGCCCAGCGCGTCAACCGTCTTGGCGGTAGGCTCGGAGATGTCGATAAGCCGCTTGTGCGTGCGTATCTCGAATTGCTCGCGCGACTTCTTGTCGATGTGAGGAGAGCGGAGCACGGTGTACCTCTCAATGCGCGTAGGCAGCGGCACGGGACCCGAAACGCGCGCGCCGGTACGCTTCGCGGTTTCAACGATCTCGGCAGCCGACTGATCGAGGATGTGATGGTCGTACGCCTCCATCCTGATCCTGATCTTGTTCTCCTCCATCAACCTTCCTCCAGGCTTCCTGCCATAAGACGATACTTTCCCACCCAAATCTTCTCTAAGTGGGTTTGTGCGGTCGGTCTATTCGCGAAAAACTATAAATTTACTCAGTTACCTTGCCTCTGTCAAACGAATTTAGCTTCAAAACCAGATTTTTTCCTCAACGTCGTTCCCGTACAGCCTTTAGGGGCAATTCAGACGATTTTTCCCGTTTTTTCAGGTCCGGCAAGAGCGACCCACGCCATCGGCAGCTTCAAAAAAGGATGCTCTCAAGCACTTCCGGCGGCGCAGGGGCGTATCTTGCCGGCTCCATCGTGTACGTACCGCGCCCCTGGGTCACGCTTCTCAGGCGGCTGGCATAGCCAAACATGTTCCTCAGCGGCGCGAGGCTGTGGACCACGCGGAGTTTGCCCTTGGCGTCCATCTCCGTGATCTCGGCCTGCCGGCTGGACAGGTCGTTGATGACGTCGCCGAGGTACTCCTCGGGCACGCGAACTTCGAGCTTCATTATGGGCTCCAGAAGCACCGTACCCGATTTCTCCATCGCCTCACGTAAAGCCATGCTACCGGCCGCGTTAAATGCCATTTCAGACGAATCGACAGGGTGCCACTTGCCGTCGAGAAGCGTCGCCCGGACCCCTACTACAGGGTATCCCGTGACGCCGCCGGCCTGGGCGGAGGTGACAATCCCCTCCTCCACCGCCGGAATGTACTCTACGGGGACGGCCCCGCCGCGGATTTTGTTAATAAACTCCACCCCCATGATTTCCGGCGCGGGCTCAAAGGCGATTTCCACGACAGCGTACTGGCCGTGACCGCCGGTCTGCCTGATGAAGCGCGACTCGACGGTAACGGCCTGCTTCATAGTCTCCTTGTAGGCGACTTTCGGCTCGCCGAACTGGGCATCCACGCTGTATTCGCGCAGCATCCTGCTCTTGATGATGTCGAGGTGGAGCTCTCCCATGCCCGAGACGATCATCTGGCCGGTCTCGTCGTCCATCTTCCAGCGGAAGGTCGGGTCCTCGCGAGACATCTTGGCGAGCGTCTCGCCGAGCTTGTCGCGGTCGGCGAGCGTCCTGGGCTCGACGGCCATGGCGAGAACGGTCTCGGGGAAGCGTATCCTTTCCAGGATTATGGGATGCGCCTGGTCGCAAAGCGTATCGCCGCTTCCGGTAACCTTGAGCCCGATGACGCCGACTATGTCGCCTGCTTCGGCGGCCTCGATCCGTATGCGCTCGTCCGCGTGCATGAGCCAGAGGCGCGTGGCGCTCTCCTTGGCCTGCCGCTCGGGGTTCCATACCCTTGAGCCCGTCTTCATGCGGCCGGAATATATCCGCACGTAGGTGAGGTCGCCGTGGGGGTCGGCCGCTATCTTGAATGCGAGCGCCGCAAGAGGCTCATCGGGATTGCAGTGACGCTCGATTTCCTTGCCGGTCTTGGGATGAACGCCTTTTATCGCAGGGACGTCCATCGGTGTCGGCAGGTAATCGCATACAGCGTCCAGAAGAAGTTGCACGCCCTTGTTCTTGAACGCCGACCCGCAGAGTACCGGCACCGCGCGGTTGGCAAGCGTCGCGCGGCGAAGGGCCGCCTTGAGATCGGCAACCGTGTAACTTCCCGCGAGGTACTTGTGCATCAGCTCGTCGTCCACGTCGCAGATATGCTCGACCATCTGCTCGCGCGCGATCTCGGCCTCGATGTGGTGCGCTTCGTCGACGTCCTCCACGGTGAATTCCACGCCGAGGCTGGCCTCGTCAAAAACGAGCTGCTTCATCTCCATGAGGTCTATTACGCCGCGCAGCTCGCCCTCGCGCCCGAGAGGCAGCGCCACGACAACGGGATGCGCGCCGAGCCGGTCCTTGATCTGCCTGACGGCCATCTCGAAGTCCGAGCCGACGCGGTCCATCTTGTTGATGAACGAGATCCTCGGCACGTGGTAGCGGTCGGCCTGGTGCCAGACTGTCTCCGACTGCGCCTCTACCCCGCCGACGCCGCAGAAGACGACAACGGCCCCGTCCAGGACGCGCAGCGACCTTTCCACCTCCGCCGTGAAATCCACGTGGCCGGGGGTGTCGATGATCGTTATCTCGTGCCCCTTCCAGCGCGTGGTCGTGGCCGCGGAAGTGATGGTTATTCCGCGCTCCTGCTCTTCGGGCATCCAGTCCATCTTGGTGTTGCCCTCGTGGACCTCGCCCATCCGGTGCTCTTTGCCGGTGTAGAAAAGTATCCGCTCGGTGACCGTGGTCTTGCCGGCGTCAATGTGGGCGATGATGCCGATGTTCCGGCGGCGCTCCACAGGGGGTCTTGATTCAATTCCGTTCGACGTAGACATAAATAAAGCCGGTCCGCCATCGGCGGACGCCTCAAATCAGGTTCGAGAAAAACGCCGGATGCCGGCTCGCAACCTCGAAGCCTCCATGGCTCATGAGGCAGGAGGCTCCCGAAGGAGCCTCCTTAAACCAGCATCCCGGAAAGGGTTATTAGAAGACTAACGCCACGCGAAATGAGCGAAAGCCTTGTTGGCCTCCGCCATCTTGTGAGTGTTTTCCCGCGTCGTTATGGCGGCGCCTTCCTTATTGAAGGCTGCCGCGAGTTCTTCGGCAAGCTTGGACGCCATCGGCCGGCCCTTGCGCTCGCGCGCGGCGGTCAGGATCCAACGAAAGGCGAGCGCCTGCTGGCGCTTCGGGGGCACTTCCATCGGGACCTGATAGGTCGCGCCGCCCACGCGCTTGGAGCGGACCTCGACCTGGGGCTTCACGTTCTGGATAGCGGTCTCGAAGACTTCCAAGGGCTCTTTGCCCTTGATCTTCTTCATGACTTCGTCCATCGCGCCGTAGAAGACCCTGTACGCCGTAGCCTTTTTGCCATCCTTCATCAGGCAATTGATGAATTTGGCGGCCAATCTGCTGTTGAACCGGGGATCACCTGCATCCCCGCCGGACTGCTTCTTTCCCATTTTCGTCTCCGAGAGTTCAAATCAGGCCCTGACGGGCCCTGTTCGCCTTCACCAGGGGAGCAAGAGCGCCTATTTGGGCGCCTTGGCTCCGTACCTGCTTCTCGACTTCTTTCTCGCGTCAACGCCCGCGCAGTCGAGCACCCCGCGGACGATGTGATACTTCACGCCGGGCAGATCCCTGACGCGACCGCCGCGCACGAGCACGATGGAGTGCTCCTGGAGGTTGTGGCCTTCGCCCGGAATGTAGGCGGTGATTTCCTTGCCGTTGGAGAGACGGACCCTGGCAATCTTTCGAAGGGCCGAGTTGGGCTTCTTCGGGGTCATGGTCCTCACGATGAGGCAAACTCCGCGCTTTGCCGGGCAGCCGTCGAGCACGGGCGCCTTGCTGCGCTTGTGCTGGGTGGTGCGGCCCTTGCGTACCAACTGACTGATTGTAGGCATTCTTCGTTTCCTCTTAGGCTCGCTGTTTCCTGGCTTCTTCCGCGAACCGGCGATCCAGTTCGGTTTCGGCCTCCTTGCCCTCGGCCGGCGCTTCGACCTCCGCGGGCACTTCCTTCTTGACCATTGACGTATAGTGTCTCGGGAACCCCGTCCCCGCGGGGATGAGGTGTCCGAGTATAACATTTTCCTTCAAACCTTCAAGCGGGTCTATGCGTGCGCCGAGGGCCGCCTCAGTAAGGACCTTGGTGGTTTCCTGGAAGCTCGCCGCCGAGATGAAGCTCTCGGACAACAGCGCCGCCTTGGTAATGCCCAGAAGCTGGGGCTTGGCCGTGGCGGCCTTGCCGCCCTTGCGGCGGACCTCGTCGTTCTCCGCGCGGAACTCGAACTTGTCGACGACCGCGCCGGGGAGGAACCTCGTGTCGCCGGGATTCTCGACGGTCACGCGCCGCATCATGCGCGATACGATGACCTCGATGTGCTTGTCGTTGATCTTGACGTTCTGGCTGCGATAGACGTTCTGGACCTCGCGCAGCAGGTACTCTTCGAGCACCTCTTCGCCGGCAATGCGCAGGATATCCTGGAGCACGAGGGGCCCTTCGACGAGCGGCTCGCCGGCGCGGACACGGTCGCCGGTGTGGACGCGCAGGTGCCTCCCGTGAGGAACCAGATGCTCGCGCTCCATGCCGGACTCGCTGCGGACCACGAGCGTCCTCTTGCCGCGGCGCTTGGCCTCGCGCAGCTCGACGACGCCGTCGATCTCGCTGATGATGGCGGGTTCTTTGGGACGCCGCGCCTCGAAGAGCTCCGTTACGCGCGGCAGGCCTCCGGTGATGTCCTGGGTCCCGGTCACTTCGCGAGGCACCTTGGCGAGGACCGTACCGGCGGTGATCTTCGCGCCGGTCTCGACCTCGAGGTTGGCCCTTTCGGGAACCGGATAGAGCCCGAGGATCTTGCCCGTCTGGTCCTCGACGATTATCTGCGGATGCAGGTCGCCCTTGTGCTCGACGATCACCTTGCGGCGAACGCCGGAGCCCGCGTCGACCTCTTCGCGCATTGTTTCGCCTTCGACGATCTCGTCGAAGCGCACGCGGCCGGCCATTTCCGCGAGGATCGGGATGTTGTGCGGGTCCCAGTTGCACAGGACCTGCCCGGCCTTGACCGTATCGCCCTCGGCGACCTTCACGATGGCGCCGGCCGGAACCGGATGCGACTCGAGCTCGCGCCCCTTGGCATCCTGTATGCGGATCTCGCCGTTACGGTTGAGAACGACCTCGGCGCCTTCCTGGTTGATGACCACGCGCAGGCTATGGAACGCGACCTGCCCGGGGCGGCCGGCCCTTGCCTGGGACTCGGCCACCGCGCGGCTTGCGGTGCCGCCGATGTGGAACGTTCGCAGGGTAAGCTGCGTGCCCGGCTCGCCGATGGACTGCGCGGCGATGACGCCGACCGCGAGCCCCTCTTCGACTTCCTTGCCGCGGGAGAGGTCCATGCCGTAGCACTTGGCGCAGATGCCCGTGCGGCTCTCGCACGTGAGAGGCGAGCGGACGCGCACCTTCTCGTAGCCGAGCTCTTCGATCTTGGCGGCCTTCTCGGGCGTAATGATGTCGTTCTCGGCGACTATGAGCTCGTCGGTGACGAGGTTGACGACGGAGTCGCGCGCCGTGCGGCCGATGACGGCGTCCGTGAGGCTGACTTCCACCTTTTCGCCCTTGTATATGACGGCCTTGGTGATGCCCGCCGCCGTTCCGCAATCGTCTTCATTGATAACGAGGTTCTGCGCGACGTCCACGAGCTTTCGCGTGAGGTAGCCGGAGTCGGCGGTCTTGATGGCCGTGTCGGCCAGACCCTTGCGCGCGCCGTGCGTCGAGGAGAAGTACTCCAGCACCGATAGTCCCTCGCGGAAGTTCGCGAGGATCGGCGTCTCGATGATCTTGCCGGAGGGCTTGGCCATGAGGCCGCGCATGCCGGCAAGCTGCCTGACCTGGTCGGTCGAGCCGCGGGCGCCGGAGTTGGCCATCATGAAAATCGGATTGAGATAAGGCTTGCCGTCGCGCACGTCGTTGCGCAGGCCCTTCATCATGGCGTCCGACACGAGCTCCCTGGCGTGCGTCCACGCGTCGACGACCTGGTTATAGCGCTCGCCTTCGGTGATCGCGCCCTTCTCGTACATCCGCGTGACGCGCTCGACTTCCTTCTTCGTGCGCTCGATAATCGCGTGCTTCTCGGGCGGGACCTTCATGTCCACGTTGGCGAAGGAGATGCCGGCCTTCGTTGCTTCCTTGAAGCCCAGGTCCTTGATGTCGTCGAGAAGCTTGATGGTCGCCTCGCGGCTGACGAACTGGTAGCAGTCGTGAATGACGCCGGAGACGCCCTTCTGGTCGATCAGGTAGTTGTAATAGGGCATGCCCTTGGGCAGTATGTCGTTGAGGATCACGCGGCCGACGGTCGTCTCGAAGATATCCTCGCCGGGCGCGGTGGAACCGTCCCTGGACTTCACCCTGCGCCCGTCGTGCAGGCGGGTCTTCGCCTTCGAATGAAGGCCGAGCTTGCCGCTGTCATACGCCAGGAGCATCTCCTCGGGGCCCCAGAATATCTTGCCCTCGCCCTTCTCGCCCTCGACCTCGGCGGTAAGGAAGTAGCAGCCGAGGACCATGTCCTGGCTGGGCGCGATAATCGGAGAGCCCGATGAGGGGCTGAAGATGTTCTGAGTGGACATCATCAGCACGCGCGTCTCGATCTGCGCTTCGATGGAGAGCGGCAGATGGACGGCCATCTGGTCGCCGTCGAAGTCGGCGTTGAAGCCCTTGCAGACGAGCGGATGCAGATGGATGGCGTTGCCCTCGACGAGCACCGGCTGAAACGCCTGGATGCCCATCCTGTGCAGCGTCGGAGCGCGGTTGAGCATGACGGGGTGGTTCTGGATGACCTCTTCCAGAATGTCCCACACTTCCTCTTCCTTGTGCTCAAGCATCTTCTTGGCGCTCTTGATCGTGTCTGCGTAGCCCAGCTCCTTGAGGCGCCGGATGATAAACGGCTGATAGAGCTCCAGGGCGATCTTCTTGGGAAGGCCGCACTGGCTCAGCTTGAGCTCGGGGCCGACCACGATGACGCTTCGAGCGCTGTAGTCGACGCGTTTTCCCAGGAGGTTCTCGCGGAAGCGCCCCTGCTTGCCCTTGATCATGTCCGTCAGGGACTTGAGCGGCCTGTTGGACGAGCCGAGCACCGGCCTCTTGCAGCGGCCGTTGTCGAAGAGCGCGTCGACGGCCTGCTGGAGCATGCGCTTCTCGTTGCGAATGATGACCTCGGGCGCGTTAAGCTCGATGAGCCTCTTGAGGCGGTTGTTGCGGTTAATAACGCGGCGATAGAGGTCGTTGAGGTCGCTGGTCGCGAAGTTGCCGCTATCCAGAAGGACGAGCGGCCGGAGGTCCGGCGGTATGACCGGCACGACTTCAAGGACCATCCACTCGGGGTTGTTCTCGCTGGTGAGGATATCCTCGACGATCTTGAGGCGCTTGATCAGCTTCTTGGCCTTCTGCTTGGACTTGGTCTTCCTGAGGTCCTCGCGGAGCTTTACGCCGAGCGACTTGAGATCGAGCTGGCGGATGAGCTCGCGGATGGCCTCCGCGCCCATGCCGGCCTTGAAAGCCTTGTCGCCGTATTTCTCGATCGCGAGACGGTATTCGTCGTCGGTCAGGAGCTGCTGGTGCTTGAGGGGCGTGTCGCCCGGGTCGAGCACCACGTAGTCCTGAAAATAGACCACGCGCTCCATCGACGAAGACTTCATGTCGAGGAGGTTGCCCAGCCGGTTCGGCATGGCCTTGAAGAACCAGATGTGCACGACCGGCGCCGCGAGGGTGATGTGGCCCATCCTCTTGCGGCGCACGCGCGAGTGGGTCACCTTGACGCCGCAGCGGTCGCAGATGATTCCCTTGTGCTTGATGCCCTTGTACTTGCCGCACGCGCACTCCCAGTCCCTCTCCGGGCCGAAGATGCGCTCGCAGAAGAGACCGTCCTTTTCCGGGCGATAGGTGCGGTAGTTGATCGTCTCAGGCTTTTTGACTTCGCCGTAACTCCAGGAACGGATGACCTGGGGCGAGGCCAGACTGATCTTGACCGCCGAGTACTCGTTTATTCTTTCGTATGTACCATCCATTAAACGTACGCCTCCGGGACTAATATCCCTGTAAGGGCTCCGGAATTTTCCCAAGAGCCTATCCCAATAACCCTCGTGAGCGGCGTTGCGAGCGCCCATGGGCCGGATGCAAGGAACGCCGACGAAGGCTTATCCAGAGATAAGCCGAGGAGAAGTGACGCCGCAGACGGCCCGTGGCCGCCGCAACCCGAAGGGACGCCAGCGATATACTTCGTATCGCTGCGTCGCTCGTCGTCGACGTATGCATCCATACGCCTTCCTCCTCGCTTCTTGCGCTACTCGTATCTCGTGGCGTCGCCGCCACGATGGTTATTGAGATAGGCTCTAAATGGCCACGCGCCTCTTCAAGAGCTCCATGTTGAGGCAGAGGCCCTTGATCTCATTGGTGAGCACCTCGAACGAAACGGGCGTGCCCGCTTCGAGGGTGTTCTCGCCCTTGATCATGGATTCGTAGATCTTCGTCCTGCCCTCGACGTCGTCGGACTTCACGGTCAGGATCTCCTGCAGCACGTGCGCCGCGCCGTAGGCCTCGAGCGCCCAGACTTCCATTTCGCCGAAGCGCTGGCCGCCCGAACGCGCCTTGCCGCCCAGCGGCTGCTGGGTGATGAGGCTGTAGGGGCCGGTGGCCCTTGCATGCACCTTGTCGTCGACGAGGTGATGCAGCTTCATCATATAGATGTAGCCGACGGTTACCTTCTGGGTGAAGGAATCGCCGGTGCGCCCGTCGTAGAGGACGACTTTGCCGTCTTCCGGCAGTCCCGCCTCCTTGAGGGCCTTCCTGATCTCTTCTTCGGTCGCGCCGTCGAACACCGGGCAGATGGCCTTGAGGCCCAGCGCCATCGCCGCCCAGCCGAGGTGGGTTTCCATGATCTGGCCCACGTTCATACGGCTCGGCACGCCGAGAGGATTGAGGACTATGTCAAGCGACGTCCCGTCGGCCATGAAAGGCATGTCTTCGACGGGCATTATCTTGGCGATGACGCCCTTGTTGCCGTGGCGCCCGGCCATCTTGTCGCCGACCGACAGGGTGCGCTTGGTGGCCACGTAAACCTTCACGAGCTCAAGCACGCCCGAAGGCAGTTTATCGCCGCGGCGGATGCGACCGATCTCGCGCTCGCACTCGTCCACGAGCTCCTCGGCCTCGCGATCATAGCGGGTCCACGCCTGTTTGGCCTGCTTCTCGAGCTTGGCGTTCTCGATGTGGATGTCGTCGAACTTGAGCTTGTCGGCCAGCTCTATGAGCTTCTTCTGGCCGGTGCTCCTGGCCTTCGACAGCGGCCGCTTCTTGTCCTTGAGGATCACGCGCGATTCGGTAAGCTCCTCGAGAGCCTCGAGGGTCGCGCGCAGCCTCTCGGCGCGCTTGGTGTCGTACTCTTCCTTCTTGATGCGGACGAGGTTTTCGGTCTCGAGCCGCTCTATATCAGTGAGATGCACCTTGCGCTGGAAGCGCTCCGTGTGGATCACGATGCCTTCGATGCCGGCGGGCACTTCGAGCGAATCGTTCTTCACATCCTCGCCCGCGCGGCCGAAGATCGCCTGGAGGAGCTTCTCTTCGGGCGTCAGCTCCGACTTGGACTTGGGCGCGATCTTGCCGACGAGGATGTCGCCGGGCTTGACCTTGGTGCCCACGCGGATGATGCCGTGCTCGTCGAGGTTCGCCAGTTCCCTTTCGGAGACGTTCGGTATGTCGCGGGTGAACTCCTCGCGCCCGAGCTTGGTCTCGCGGATCTCGACCTCGAACTCCTCGATGTGGATCGACGTGTAGGCGTCCTCTTCGACGAGCTTCTCGCTGACGAGAATGGCGTCTTCGTAGTTGTATCCGTCGAACGGCATGAAACCGACGAGGGCGTTTCGCCCGAGGGCGAGCTCGCCGCCGGTCGTAGCCGCGCCGTCCGCGATGACCTGTCCGCGCTTGACCTTCTGGCCGGGCTTGACGATGGGCTTCTGATTGAGGCACGTGCGTTCGTTGAGGCCGACGAACTTGCGCAGGTGATACGCATGCTCGCCGACTTCTATCTGGTCGGCGGTTACGCGGCTCACCGTACCGTCGTCGTCGGCGGTCACGACCATGCCCGAATACTTGGGCACTTCCGCCTCGAGGCCCGTAGCGACGATGGGCGGCTCGCAGCGGATAAGCGGCACCGCCTGGCGCTGCATGTTGGAGCCCATGAGGGCGCGGTTGGCGTCGTCATGCTCCAGGAACGGGATAAGGCCGGCCGACACGCCCACGAGCTGCCGCGGGCTGATATCGACGTATTCGACCTTCTTGCGCTCGACCACGAGGAAGTCGCCGTTCAGGCGGGCAAGCACCGTGTCCTGCGTGAAGTCCTGATCGGCCGGAGCGATGTAATGATCCTCTTCCTCGTCGGCCCTCAGAGGCACCGTCTCGTCAGTGACCCTGCCGTTCTTGACGACGCGGTACGACGTGATGAGGAATCCGTACTCGTCGACGCTCGAGAATATGCTCAGGTTCGAGATAAGGCCGATGTTGGAGCCTTCAGGCGTCTCGATGGGGCATATGCGGCCGTAGTGGCTGATATGCACGTCGCGGACTTCAAAGCCCGCGCGCTTGCGGTTGAGGCCGCCGGGGCCGAGGGCCGAAAGGCGTCTCTCATGCGCAAGCTGAGAGAGAGGATTGGTCTGGTCGACAACCTGCGACAGCTCGCCGCGTCCGAAGAAGTAGTCGATGCTCGAGGAGATGGTCTTGGAATTGACCAGCGTCCTCGGGGTCATCTCGGCCTGGTCGCCGAGGCTCATCCTCTCCTGGACCGTGCGGCGCAGCTTGAGAAAGCCCTTGCGTATCTCGTCCGAGGCAAGCTCGCTTATCGTGCGCACGCGGCGGTTGCCCAGGTGATCGATATCGTCGATCCTGCCCTCGCCGCGCCTGAGGCCGATGATGTATCTCACGCAGGCGACCACGTCGTCGGCCCTGAGGGTCTGCTCTTCCTCGGACACCTTCGTGCCGAACTTGCGGTTCATGCGGAAGCGCCCCACCCCGCCGAGGCGGTAGCGGTTCGCGTCGCCGAACTTCTCGTGGAAGAGGTCCCTGGCCTTCTCTATCTGCGCGGGGTTGCCGGGGCGAAGTCGAGCGTAGATGCGCATGAGCGCCGATTCCTGGCTGTCGGACGGGTCCTCGGCCAGGGTCGCGAGCATCAGCATGTCGGGCTGCTTTTCGTCGACGATCTCGACGGATTTGACCTTCGCTTCGAGTATCGAGGCGAAGTTGAGCTCGGTGACCTCGCTGCCGCTTTCGAGGACGACCTCGCCGGACTCCTCGTTGACCACGTCGCTGACGAGGTACTTGCCCTGGAGCGACTGGAAGGTTCTGGACCCGGCGATGTTCACCTTGGCGGTCTTGTAGAACGCGCGGATGATCTGCGCGTCTTCGCTGTAATCCGCGGACATCGCGCGCAGGAACATCGTCACGGGGAACTTTCCGCTCTGGTCGATGCGGACGACGAGAACGTCCTTCTTCGTGACGTTCATCTCGATCCAGGAGCCGCGCTCCGGGATAATCCTCGCGGCGTGCATCCTGCGCTCGCCGGCCTCGGTATCGACCATGAAGTCGACGCCGGGGGACCGGTGGAGCTGGCTGACGAGCACGCGCTCGGCGCCGTTGATTATGAACTCTCCGCCGCCGATCATAATCGGCAGCTCGCCGAGGTACACCTCTTCCTCGATGGGCTGTTCCTTGTTGAGGCGCACCCAGATGCGGAAGGGCCTTCCGTAGGTGAGCCTCAGCTGGCGGCACTGGTCTATGGCGTAGAGCGGCTTTCCCAAATCGTACTTGATGTACTCGAGGGAGTATTTCCCGTCGTAGCTTTCGATCGGGAAGATCTCGCGCATAAGCGCCTCGAGACCCTTGTCCTCCCTCTTCTCCGGTACAACGTCGCTTTGGAGGAAGTCTTCATAGCTCTTGGTCTGGATTTCTATCAGGTTCGGCACGGGCAGAATATCGCGCGCCTTACCAAATTGCCTTAATTCCATCTGGCATTTCCTCGCAAAAAGCGCCTTAGTTTGTCACCGGAACGACACGTGACGAACCGATGAGACAAAAAAGCGTTAGCGGAAGGGTTGCTTCCGCTAACAAGCGCAGTATTCGCGCTTCGAAAAATGGTCTGAAGTTAGCTGCATTATTCGAGGGTAACAACAGCACCGGAGTCCTCGAGATCCTTCTTGATTTTCTCGGCCTCTTCCTTCGAGACGCCTTCCTTGACGGTCTTGGGGGCGCCTTCGACGAGGTCCTTGGCTTCCTTGAGACCGAGCGAAGTGATCTGGCGGACGACCTTGATCACCTGGATCTTCTTCTCGCCGGCGTCCTTGAGGACGACGTTGAAGCTGGTCTTTTCCTCGGCGGGAGCCGCTGCGGCTGCCGCGCCGCCGCCTGCCATCATGGCCACGGGAGCGGCCGCGGTGACGCCGAACTTCGTCTCGAAGGCCTTGATGAAGTTGGCCAGCTCGAGAAGGTTCCACTTGCTGATCTTGTCCAGGATTTCCTGCTGCTCGCCCGACAGGGCCGGGGCTTCCTTTTCACTGACTTCGGTCATCTGTGACTCTCCTCCAAACGATAAATTCCCATTCCCCAATTATGCGGCCGCCGCAGGCTCTTTGTCCTTGAGCGCGGTCAACGCATAGAGGAACTTCCTCTGTAGGGCCCCCAGAACGCCCGCGAAGTTGCCCATGGTGCTCGACATCGCGTAGGCAAGCTTCGCCAGCATCTCTTCCCTGCTGGGCAATTTGGACAGGGCCGCTATTTCCTGAGATGAGAGAACCTTTCCCTCACCGAATCCACCTTTCACCACCACGCCGTCGCGGCTCTTGGCGAGCTCGTCGGCGGTTTTCGCGAGATCCACAATGTCGCTGCCGCCCGTGACAAGGGCGCTTGGACCTTCAAGGTACGCCTCGACGCCGGTAATCCCCAATTCCTTGAGGGCCACGGCGGCGAGGGTGTTCTTGACGACGCGAAGTCTTATGTTCTTGGATTCGAGTTGGGTGCGGATCTGATCGGCCGCTCCGGCCGGAATCCCGGAAAGACCCACTATCACGCATCTGTCAAGACCACGAAAATCGTCCTGAAGTTCCTTGACTATCAAGGCTTTAAGTCTTTTGGACATCTTTTGAGCTCCTAACCGCGTTCCTGGCTTGCGCGGCTGACGTTTATCTCCACGCCGGGACCCATGGTCGACGATACAAAGCCCCTGCGTACGAAGACCCCCTTAACCCCGGCGGGCCTTGCCGCCTGGATATGATCGATAAAGGAGTTGATGTTTTCGGCGATGTCCTGAGGGGCGAAACTTGCCTTCCCCACGAGGGCATGCACGCAACCGGTCGCGTCGCTGCGATACTCGACGCGCCCGCCCATATATTCGCGAACCGCGCGCTCGACGTTGTCGGTCACGGTGCCGGCCTTGGGCGAGGGCATGAGGCCCTTGGGACCAAGGACGCGTCCGAGGCGCCCCACCTTGGGCATAAGCTCGGGATGCGCGACCGCGACGTCGAAGTCGGTCCAGCCTCCGGTGATCTTGGCGATGAGGTCGTCGGCGCCGGCTTCTATCGCCCCGGCCGCCCTGGCCTTTTCGGCCATCTCGCCCTGCGCGAACGCGATCACCCTGACCTTCTTGCCGGTGCCCTTGGGCAGCGAAACCGAGCCGCGAACCATGTGGTCGGTGCGCTTGCCGTCGATCCCCAGTTGGAGGGTGATCTCGATCGACTCATCGAACTTGGCCGTCGCCGCGTCCTTGACGACCTGCGCGGCCTCTTCTATCGCGTACCTGCGGCTGGCTTCAACCTTCGTTGCCACCGCTTCGAACCTTTTGCTGTGCGCTCGCATAGCCCTATCCTTCCACGATCTCGATGCCCATGGATCGCGCCGTGCCTTCGACGATCTTTTCGGCTGCGGCGACGTTGCGGGCGTTGAGATCCACTTTCTTGCGCTCGGCGATCTCACGGACCTGCTTGTGAGTCACCTTGCCGACCTTGTCCTTGTTGGGAACGCCCGAGCCCTTGACGATGCCGGCGGCCTGCTTCAAGAGAACCGCCGCGGGGGGGCTTTTCATAATAAAGGAGAAGGTCCGGTCCTTGAAAACGCTGATGACCACCGGGATGATGGTGCCCATCTGGTCCCTGGTGGCCTCGTTAAACTGACTGACGAACTGGCCTATGTTCACGCCGTGCTGGCCGAGGGCCGGCCCCACGGGAGGGGCGGGCGTAGCCTGGCCGGCGGGAACCTGCAGCCGGATCGTTGCCGTCAACTCTTTGGCCATAGTTTTCGTCCCCGGCGGTCTAAACCGCCTCCAGTTTCCAGTACTCCAGTTCAACCCTGGTTGCGCGGCCGAAGATGGTCACCACCACTCGAACGAGGCCCTTCGAGGGGATGACTTCCTCCACCACGCCGTCGAAGTTCTCGAACGGCCCTTCCTTGATCTTCACGGTGTCGCCCACCTTGAAGTCGATCTTGAGCTTGGGCTCTTCGCTGTGAGAGGCCAGCTGCCCGAGCATCTTCTCGACCTCGCGGTCCTTCATGGGGACCGGCTTGAGGTGCGCGCCCACGAAGTCGCCTATACCGGCCGTTTCGCGAACGAGAAACCAGGTCTCGTCGTCAAGGTCCATCTGGACCATTATGTAGCCCGGATATATCTTTCTTTCGACGACGCGCTTCTTGCCGCCGCGGATCTCGGTGACCTGCTCGCTGGGAACAATGATCTGAGCGATCCTCGCCTCCAGGGCGGCCATCTTGACCCGCTTTTCCAGGCTCTCTTTAACAGAGTCCTCGCGGTTCGATTGAACACGCAGGACGTACCACTGCATAGCCATCAGAACGTTTCCAGGCCTGTAGACTTTAGTAGATCTTTACCAGCTTCAGGAGGGAGTAGAGAAGGGTGTCCACCCCCCAGAGAATAGCGCTCATAAGGATTATCGTGACAATGACCACCACGGAGGAGCTTATCACGGACCGTCTGGTGGGCCAGATGACCCTGCCCATCTCAATCTCGGTCTCGATGAGGAAGTCGGCGAACTTGGGGTAGTTGAGCCCGAAGAATATGGCCACAACGCAAACGAGCCATAGCACGGCCGGGATTAACTGGCCGATGCTGAACGTCTGAGAACCGAGGGTAAGAACGGTCCCGACGTTTCTCAGATACTCTCTCAGCGAGCTGCAGCCATAGGCTATAAGCCCTGCGAGAAGCAGGCCCACGATGAGCCGGGCATACTTGCCCTGCCCCGGCTTGTATATCTCGAATTTCATCCCTATCGCCTCCGCTACTTGCGGCGTTCGGTATGTCCAGTGTGCTTGCGACAGAACCTGCAGAATTTCTTTATCTTCAGCTTGCCGGGACCGCGGCTGTCAACCTCGGTCCGGTAGTTCCTGCGCTTGCATTCGTCGCATTCGAGTGTTACGTATTCGCGCATCTTTGATTACGCCTTTCCTTTACGCCAGTACCTTGGTGACAACGCCGGCGCCGACGGTGCGGCCGCCCTCGCGGATGGCGAATCTCAGGTTCTCATCCATCGCGATGGGCGTAATCAGCTTGATGGTCACTTTCACGTTGTCGCCGGGCATGACCATCTCGGTGCCCGCGGGCAGCGTCACGTCGCCCGTCACGTCGGTCGTCCTGAAGTAGAACTGCGGCCTGTAGCCGGTGAAGAACGGCGTGTGGCGGCCGCCTTCCTCTTTCTTCAGGATGTAGACCTGCGCCTCGCAATGGGTATGCGGGGTAATGGTCCCGGGGGCCGCGAGCACTTCGCCGCGCTCCAAGTCTTCTTTTTCGATGCCGCGCAGGAGAATACCGACGTTGTCGCCGGCCTGGCCTTCGTTGAGGGTCTTGTTGAACATTTCGACGCCGGTCACGACGGTCTTGCGGATCTCGTCGCGAAGCCCGACGATCTCGACGGTGTCGCCGACGTGAATCATGCCGCGCTCGATCCTTCCGGTGCCGACCGTACCGCGCCCCTTGATGGAGAAAACGTCTTCAACGGGCATAATGAAGGGCTTGTCGGTCTCACGAACGGGCTGCGGGATGTAGTCGTCGACGGCCTTCATGAGATCGTCAATGGGCTTGCACACCGCGTCGTCCTTGCCTTCGGACTCCATCGCCTTGAGGGCGCTGCCGCGGATAATCGGGATTTCGTCGCCGGGGAACTCGTACTCGGTCAGGAGCTCTCTGAGCTCGAGCTCGACGAGCTCCAGAAGCTCGGGGTCGTCGACGAGGTCGACCTTGTTCATGAAAACGACGATGGCGGGCACCATCACCTGGCGGGCCAGGAGGATGTGCTCGCGGGTCTGGGGCATCGGGCCGTCGTCGGCGGCGACCACGAGGATGGCTCCGTCCATCTGGGCGGCGCCGGTGATCATATTCTTGATGTAGTCGGCATGGCCGGGGCAGTCGACGTGAGCGTAGTGGCGCTTGTCGGTCTCGTACTCGACGTGAGCGACGTTGATCGTAATGCCGCGCTCCTTCTCTTCCGGGGCACTGTCAATCGAGTCATAGCTGCGGACCTTAATGCCCTTGGTCTTCTGGGCAAGCCGCATGGTGATCGCCGCCGTCAAGGTGGTCTTTCCGTGGTCGACGTGGCCGATCGTGCCTACGTTGAGGTGCGGCTTCGTACGCGCAAAAACTTCCTTCGCCATCGTGCGTTCCTCCCAAACGATAGATATTCTTCAGTGCTTCGGATTCATTTGCCAAAAAACGCGGCGCAACGGATGCGGCGCGGCCAGAACAAGTGGAGCTGCTGCTGGGATTTGAACCCAGGACCTCATCCTTACCAAGGAGGCGCTCTACCGGCTGAGCTACAGCAGCCCGTACCCCAGACAGAACCCCAGCATGGAAAACCGTAAATTCTACCGAGTTTACGGAGGGTGTCAAGGCCAAAATCCGGCCGGTGCGGGGTTTTTCGGACCGCCCCCCCGGCTCACTTGGCGCAGAAAATGGAGCGGGCGATGGGAATCGGACCCACACAACCAGCTTGGAAGGCTGGGGCTCTACCTTTGAGCTACGCCCGCCCGGCTTCCTTAGGCTACTGTCTCACATTATCCGCCCCTTGGGCGGCAAAAAACATGGTGGGGAGAAGAGGATTCGAACCTCTGAAGGCTATGCCAGTAGATTTACAGTCTACCCCCTTTGGCCGCTTGGGTATCTCCCCACCCGAAAATCTATCGAAAAAGAGCGCGAAAGACGCGTTTTTGAAGGCTCTATAGTTTTTGGAGCTGGCGGTGAGAATCGAACTCACAACCTTCCGCTTACAAGGCGGAAGCTCTACCGTTGAGCTACGCCAGCGGCAGTGAACTACCCTGGATGCCTTATTTATACCGTTTCCGAGCGGTAAAGCAAGGGGTTTTTCGCGATTTGAGGAAATAGGCCGGAAACCAGACCGGAGACTGGAGACCGGAGCAAAACCAAGAACCAGTCCGAAGTCTGAAGTCCGAAGTCTGAAGCTGAACCGCGAGACCAATAACTACTCCTTCCAGCCGGGAGGGGCAGCAATCAACAGTGCAAGTCTCGACCGGCCATGGTATCGAATTTCGGCCGGATTTTGATGGGAGGGGCAGTCGAGACTTGCACATCTCGACCGACCGCGCGGCCCGAGGCCGCAAGGTGCGAAAAGTGGGAAAGGTGGCAAAAGTGCGAAAAGGAAAAACCGCTCCCACCGTCCGACCCGTCACCTGCGAGAAACACAGCCCCTCTATAACTATGCGGGGTGCACGAGTCTTGGGGTGTTTGGGGAGACGTAAGTCCAATAGACTGTTTTCCAGATATGGACGTAAGAGCTTACGTGGAAGGGACTTGAAGAAAAAGTTAGAAATCCGGATTTTACGTCCAGAAGTGCACGAGTCTCGCGGCACGCCGGAGGCGAGAGGCACAAGATATAGGGGTGCGCGGCCTACGGCCGCAAGAGTAGGTGAGGAGGGGAACAGGGGATCAGGTGAAAGACGGCTGGCGCTGTGAGGCTATTGCCGACGCCGCCACTGTCGATGAATTGTGCCGCGCGTCCCACGAGAGGATTTCTCTTGAAAGGCCGCAGGCTCCTTCGTCACTGCCGGCCATCTTTGCCTCCCGTAGCGCCAATGATCGCTGACAAGATCCAGTCTGCAAGCGTAATGAGAGCGAATGCGACGAGGGAGAAGACCAGCGCGATGAAGGCAAACGCAATTGCCTCATTGGGACTGTCTATGCTGCTGCGGGTAATAATAGCGCTGAAAAGCAACGCACCGTCAAGCAGGTACATCAAAGGAGTACACGAGGACGCGGAAATCCTGCCTGCGCATGCTTCGACCAAGTACGCGCCCAAGATGCCAATCAAGGCGCTCACTACGAGCTTGGTTACGAATCTTGTGTTCATAGGGAGATAACCCTGCCGCCATCGAGCGTGATGTCGGGCGCGGCAAGCGGCGCCCCTACGATGTTCTCGACGGGGCGCGTCATGAGTCTCTGCACTACTCAGTTGTCTCGCCCTTAGATACGACCGTATCCGCTATGAGGTCGACGAAGAGGGTTTTGCCCTCCTCGCGGTAGATCCACTGGGTTGTGACGCCCCAGCCGCCGCCGGAGGTGCTGATGCTTTCGGGATTGCCTTTGGCGCGGAGGAGCTGCTCGCGGCTCATCCCGACGGAGACTTTGCCGGCAGCGGTCTGGTCTTCCAGATCCTGGGCGCGCTGGAACAGGTCGCTCTTGGCGAGCTCGTCAGACTTCCACCACTGGCCCCTGTAATAGACGTAGCCGAGCTCGCGCAGTTTCTCGCGAGGCTCGACAAGCGTGGCGTCGTCGCGCACGGCCTCTTTGAAGCAGAGACCCGCCTGGTACTTGTCGTCGAGGAAGTAGAGGATCCTATTCCCGAGCCGCACCCACGCCTGGGCATCGTGAGAGTCCATTGCCGCTTTTTCCATGGCAATGGCTTCCCAGATGAGGCTTCGGTAGCCGGGGTAGCCGGGGTACATGTCTTTTGCCTTACGGGCAAGGCCGTAGAGGGCGGCGTAGTCGCCGGAAGGGATCTTCGTCTTCTCCGTGTCGAGCGCCTTCTCTATGAAACGATTGTAGGAGTCGCCTTCACCGAGTATCTGCCTGGATTTGGCGGCCAGCGCATAGTAATCGGCGCCGTTGGAATCTCCCTCGGCTATGCCGGCCTCGACGTCGAAGCCCTTCTCGAGCAACTGATCGCTGAGAGTACCGCCCGGCAGCAATTCATCGGCCCGCTTAGCCGCGTCGTACCAGGTCTGCGGATTCTTGTCGCCCCTGGACGTTACGTAGGCGTCGATTCCCTCGCGGACGTAGTATTCCCTGAGGGAGGGTTTCTGGAGCAGCCTGAACGACTCGTCGGCCAACGTGAAGTAGCCTTCGTAATCGTCGCTCTTCATGGAAAGGTCGCCGAGCTTGAGGGCCTTGATGAAGGCCGCTTGTGCGAGGGTTTCCAGACGCTCATCCTTGCTGTCTTTCGCGCGCTGCCTTGCCCACTCGCCGATTGCAAGAAGCTTTTCCGTTGTTTCCTGAGGGTCGTTAAGGGCGGCGAGGACGCGCTGCTTGGAGCCCGGTATCTCTTCAATACTCAAGACGCTCACGTACCAGGTCTTTGTCTCCCCGGCGTATGCGACAACGCCATGGACCCTCAGTGCGCTGTCCTCGGTCAGGTCCGTGAAGGTGATCCTGTCCGCCACGCCCGGCTGCATAATAAAGAGGATCATGCTGCCCCGGAGCGCGAGCGTATTCTCTATGCGTCCGGCATAGTCCCCTTCGGTGATAATGGGAGCGCCGACCTTGAGCGTCGCCGGCGACAGTTGGGACAGTTCCACGAACGTCGACTCGGCGGTCAGCGCGGCAGCCGCGAAAGAGCTTATCAGTAGGCAGGCGACAATGCCCGCTGCGCGGCTACGAGATTGGCTGTCTCGTCGTCCACTTTCCATCCAAGACCCTTCAACTGAGCGACATCGGTTACAAGAGAACTCTTGGCGCCATCGAACACAATTATCCACCGGCCGGTCTGGCCCGGACCGCCGGGGTCGCGGTACATCTGGGCCAGCACACCCCTTACGATGCACTCCGCCCCCTGCTTGAGTCTGTAGCGCTCGAAGAACGGACCGTTGAATGACAGCTCAACTTCCTCACCGGAGGGGCTGAAGACCTTGTATGATATGGTGAGCGCCGAGGCTTTGAAGGCCCTGCCGAGACCCTCCTCAACCTTTCCCTGCATGATCACAATGCGGCGGGCGTAGTCGCGATCGAACGCCTGCTGAAACGCGTCGGGAGAGCCCGTATAGGCCTGACGGGCGATTTCCTCCAGAGATATGGACAGCAATTCGTTTTCGCCGACGCTCTGGCGGGCAATGGCCTCAGCATCGGCAATGCTTCTTTCCATTTTGTCGAGGGCGGTTTCGAGGGGTTTGATGATGTCCTGCGAGGCGTTCCACGCCTTGTAGAGCTTTATCGCGCGCTGGTAGTCGGCTGCGGCGGTATTGAAGTCGCCGCGCGTTTCGGCCGCTTCGGCGTTCTTCACGGAGGCGACGGCGTTGCTGAGCGCGGAACTCTTGGCGACGCTCAGGCTCACGAGCACGCCGGCCACGGCCAGAAGAAGCGCAATCGCGCCGAGGAGGACGAGGGTTCTGGGCCCTATGTGGGAGCGACGCCGCTTTTTGGGTTTCCTGCCTTCCGGGGCGGCCTCTTCGGGGGGCGGAAGCGCATACTGCCGAACGGGCATGCCGCAATTGGGGCAGGTTTTCGTCTCGACCTCGGGATCGAGAAACACGACCCGCTCGCCGCAGATACAGGTTACTTCCTTCACAAGAGACTCCAGATTGTCCGGAATACGCCTGCCACGTCGGCCGAATCTACTTCTCCCCTACTATTATGACGTGGAGACGGACAGAAAGTAAGCCCCCTATCTATCGGCAAGAACAGTTGACATGCGCGGGAGTATTCCCGCGGCGCTTCAGAATTGGAGGGTGCGCGATTAAGCTTTCTGGTGGACGGAGGTACCCGGCGGCAAGAGGGCTGCCGGCCTCTGCGGGGCGTTGGAACCCGCAAGGTGATCCGCCTATGGCGGATCGGGATGTCTATCACTGGTGGGCGAGCCACCAGTGCCACACAGATGACAAAAGGTCGCTTCGCGAAGACCGTGGGCGACTCAGTGAGAGAGCCCCTACGATCCGCGAAAGGCACCGTGCCGGAGAAGACGGTCACACACTGGAGAGGTTAGTGTCACTCGCCGACGCCGTCGTAGGCGTCTTTGAAGGCGTCGAAGGCCGCCTGGTCATAGAGGACGAATATCACCTTGTCGACGTTGTTTCGATGGAGGGTGCGGCGGGCTTCGTCCATCATCACCTCGGCACAGCGGCGCATGGGGAGGCCGCCTATGCCGGCGCCCACGGCAGGAAGGGCGATTGACTTGATTCCCTTCTCCTCGGCGACCGCAAACGTGTTTCTGACCGCGGAGCGAAGGCTTTCGGGCGTGGCGTGGCCGCCCATATCCATGCTCGCGGCGTGAATAACGTAACGAGCCTTGAGGTTGCCGGCGGTGGTGACCGCGACGGCTCCGAGCTTGACCGAGCCGATCTTGTCGCACTCGGCCTGAATCATAGGGCCGCCTCTGCGGGCTATCGCGCCTGCCACCCCTCCGCCGAGGATAAGCTCGCTGTTGGCGGCGTTGACTATGGCGTCGGCCTCGACCTCGGTAATATCCCCCAGCTTGACGCTGATGCGCTCTTTCATGTGATGACCCCCCGAATCCCCAGTGATTTCACACCAGTATAGACGCGGACGGGTGAGAAAATGTGCACAAAAAAGCAGGAGGGTGAAAAGATTCCGTAGCGCGGGCGGCGGCCACAGGCAAACACGCGCTTGTTGGGAGCGCGAGCGACGTATGGGAGACGCGGGCGCCATTGGGGTGAACGAGAAAGGCGGCTCACCGCAGGGAGCGCAGAGGGCGCAGAGAGAGCCGGAACCCAAGAGAAAGGGAAAACATCCTGTCACCACCAAGCCACCAAGAGCGCTAGGAAGAGGAGCAGAGCAAATTCATGGAAAGAATGCGTCTTGAACGTCAGGATGCAGCCATCCTGCCGTTGGCTTTTCGCCAGAGAAGGACATCGAGGCGGCGCATTTCGGCGACGAGGAGGACTGAGATCACGCGGCCATGCGAGGACAGCCGCGGCGTCAGCAGCAACATAAGGAAGAACATCGGCAGGATTGCCGCGGCAAGTATTGCATGGTCTATAATGAACATCTCCCCTACCGTATACGTCTGCCCGGGCTCATACCCCCAGAACAGCATGCTGTAGCCATAGTGCCATGGCATGCCCAAACCGAGAGCCACGCAGATGGGGCCGCCCCCTAAGATGAGAAGGCCGAACGCGAAAGCGCAGTACATCACGGGACGCGCGGCTTTCACGTTGAATGCATCGGTCCTGGCGCGCTTGTATATCTTGAAGCGTTTCTCGACGTCCAGGGGAAGCGCGTTGCCGACGCGTGTGGGAGAAAACAGGGCCACTCGGCTCTTCGTTCTTCGCGGCGGACGCGAGGGCATGACGACCTGCTCAGAATTGGCAACAGCGTCTTCCAGGGATCGCACAGTACGCCATAGTCTGACGACGACACGTGGAGGAATCCATCTGATCACAAACATGGATGAGATGAAGACGGATGCCATCAGACCATACACCCCCCACGTGAAGCGGCTATGGACAGCGGCCTGCGTACCCCGCAACCAATTGTTGGCTGGATATTCGTAGAGCATTTCCTGCCATGGGACGCTGTGGGTGGCAAGACGGTGCGCTTGTCGAATGCTCGTGAGGAGAAGCGAGCCGAATATCAAGGACAGGACGGTGAGAAGAATGAGCGATGACAACCAAGCCCTGCAGCTGCCGGCTTCGTAGCGCCTGCCCAGTGCTTCGAGCATGCTCTTGTCGTCTTGCGTCAGAAAGCTCTTGGTCATCGGAGCGTAGGCCCTCTGCGCGAATGCAGTTACGTTTGCCCAGACGTCACTTCGGCGTTTGGACGGCAGAGTCTTTCAATTCCCGCAGTTATGTCCGGCTGCGAAAGAACGTCAGCAACCGGCGTCAGGCCGACGGCGCAAGAACAGGACGAATCTGGCGCTCCGGCCAGGGCAGGCCCCCGCTAAGGTCTACAAGGACGATCTCGGGGGCCTGCCCCTACAAACGCATTGGCTGTCCAAAGCTACGGCAAGAATTAGAAGAGTCCGGTTTCAACCGATATTTCCTGGAAACAATACACCTCGTGGGCGTATTATATTCGCGAAGCGGGACATTTGTGGTGTTGGCCTTTGTCATGCAAGGGAAACATGAGGGGCTCCCGGACGGTGGATCAAGGAAGTGATCACTGGCGGGCGAGCCGCCGGTGGCACATAGGATAGTGCATTCAGAGCGCAGGGATTAGTGGCAACGCTGGCACGAAAGGTGAATGCTATGGCGCAGGTCGAGTATGAGATTTATGACATTTCTGTGGGGATTTCGAACCAGACCGTTACGTGGACGGGCGATCCGAAGCCGGATATAGAGATGGTGAAGAAGCTTGAAAAGGGCGATCCGAGCAATCTGAGCAGGATATGCATAGGGGCGCACACGGCTACGCATGTTGACGCGCCGCTGCATTTCTTTGAGGGAGGGGCAACGATAGATTCCATACCGCTTACGCGCCTCGTCGGACCGGCGACGGTTGTGAATATGGCGGGGCATGAGACTATAGGCTTGAAGCAGATAGGCGGCATGAAGCTCGCAGGAGTCGAGCGGATACTCTTCAAGACAACGAACTCGTCCCTGTGGTCGGACCCGAAGTTTCACGAGGACTTCTGCTACATCGAGCAGGACGCGGCCGAGTTTCTGGTGAAGAGCGGTGTAAGGCTCGTCGGCGTCGATTACCTGTCGGTTGAGAAGCCGCACACGAAGGAGCATCCCACGCATAAGACATTTCTCAAGGCGGGCGTGGTGATCATCGAGGGGTGCAACCTCGCGGACGTGCCTGAGGGGGAGTATGAGCTTATATGCCTGCCGCTGAAGGTTATTGGGATGGAGGCGGCGCCGGCGAGGGTGATATTAAGAAGGCCAGTCCGAAGTCCGAGGTCCGAAGTCTGAAGGAAAAGTCAGAGCAGTTCTTGGGACGGCTGGCGCGATTGTTGGAGTCCGAGCAGCAAGGCGGCACGACCCTCACCCCTTCCCCTCTCCCAAAGGTAGAGGGGACTCTTGCGCGGCACGCGCGCAAGCAAGGTCGACAGGCAAGAATGCCTGTCGTACTGCGATGGGCGACTCGCCGAGTCGCCCCTACGGTTCACCCCTACAGTTTCCGCACCGCGAAGGGGGTTTCGAACGACAGCCCTTTGGGGGACTTGCGGCCTTCGACTTTGACGCCGAAGAGCTTCTCGGCGTTGCGGTAGTAGATTTTCCGCAGGATACTATCGCTCAAGCTGACGCCGTCGTGAGCGTAGCGGGTGAAGCCGTTCTCCCAGCCGATGAAGTACCTGCCGTAGTTGCCGCTGAAGGGCACGGGGATCATGCGCTGCCCGGTGCCGAGGAAAAGGAAGTGCGCGAGATAGAACGCCTTGTAGTGCGCCACGCGCGCGGCCTTGTCGCCCTTGATGTGGTCCTTCCAGTAGACGGCATCGGTGCCGTAGAAGATGCGATCGCCGTACATCCTGCAGATGTCAGTGAACTCCTCCGGCACCCTGCCGAACTCCTCGAATGCGGCGCAGAGGTCCACGTGGTAGTTCGGGTATTTCTCGAAGCGGTAGACCATAGGCGGAAGCATGTCGACGAGGAAGTTCGTGTGCGCGGCGATGACTATGAGCTTCGGATGGCGCTCCAGAACGCGCTCCTGGCGGTTCAGGAGCTCCATCTTGAGGGGCCCCTTGCCGAGGAGCGAAGGCGCTTCGAGCGTGTTGAACGGGCCCTCGGGGCGCCACCGGCGCGACGGCTCACCGACGTGCCAGTTGATGGGCATGCGCAGATCTTCGAGCTTGGACCACATAGGCTCCAGGCGCGGGTCGTCCCAGGCGATACGGCGAGAGTCCCAGTTGACGATCTCGCCAAAGCCCGCGGCGCCCTGTTTGTGTGACTGCTGCAACGACCGCGCGATCTCTTCGCCCAGGTCGCGCGCTTTCCACTGCCGGCCTTTGATACTCACCCCGCAGAACGTGATGAAGCGGCGCGGGTACCTGGCCGCAAGCGCGAGGTGCTTATCTAAGTCTTTGCCGCTTGCGCCGGAGAGATTCACCGACATTGCAATGCCGGCTGCGTCCATGACACGCACAGCGATATCGTAGGCGCGCGGCGTCGGCTCCAAATGCGTATGGACGTCGATTACAGGATAAGGCTTTGGCGGAGCAAGAGCGAAGACCTTGTCCGGCGTTATCATCCCCTGGTCGTTCCACTTGGAGACACGCGCAGAAGAGATTGCGGCGAATGCGATAAGCGCTGAGACGAGAAGTAGTGCTCCCATGCTTTGCTCCTATTGGCGTTTGCGTAACCAACCCATAAGGGGATCCGCCGACGGCGGATCAGAACGCTCGTCACAGGTGGGCGAGCCATCAGCCTACACAGGGGCGCGGCAGACAGCGCATTCGCAGTACCAGGCACAAGGCGCTTGCGGCCCTCACCCTGCCCTCTCCCAAAGGGAGAGGGGATTCAAGCGCGCCATGCGCGCAGGCAAGGTCGGTCCCGACAAGTCGGGACCGCATCAATAGGCGACGAGACCGAGTCGCCCCTGCCTGATCCTGACGCAAGCCTCTTACAGACTCCGGCAAGGGCGGGTACGGAGCCCCGCCCCTACGGGATCACTGGCAGACAAGCTGCCAGTGGCACATGACACTGTCGGGCGCAGCATCCGACTTCGCCGAGGCTTCGCCGGACAAGAGCAGCGCCCGTACTGGTTGTCGCACGAAGCGTTACATCGCGGCGGCAGGCGCCTGCCCGGCAGGCGTGCTCTCCAGCCGCGGCTGACCGCGGCGTCTCGCCCCCGGCGGCTCGGGTAACTGCCAGTCCGCCTTGGTTTCGAATGACACCGGCGTTTCAGGCTTCCAATCCGCGACCTTGATACCGAACATTCTCTCGGCGTTCTTGTAGTAGATCTTCTCAAGGATGTCCTTCGGCAGCGCGACGCCATCGTTGGCATAGCGCGTGTAACCTTTTTCCCAATAGATGAGGTGGCAGCCGTAGTTGCCGTTGAAGGGGCACGGGATCATCTTCTGGCTCGTGCCGAGGAAGAGAAAATGCGCGACGTGGAAGGCCTTGAAGCGCGCGACGGCCTTGTCGATGTCGCCGTTGGCCGTAACGTCGTCGGCGCCGTAGCTTGCATCCGTGCCGTAGAAAATCCTGTCCTGATAGTCGTGGGCTATGTGCAGGAATTCCTCGGGCACCCTGCCCCACTCTTCGGTAGCCGCCGAGATGTCAATGTTGTAGTTGGGATATTTCTCGAAGCGGTACACAAGGAGCGGGATCTCGTCCATGAGGTAATTAGAGTGAGAAGCGATGACGATGAGATTGGGGTGCTTCTCGAGAACGCGCTCCTGCTGCATAAGGAGTTCCTGCTTGAGGGGCGCGTTCTTGTAGTAGCTCGGACCTTCGAGGGTATTGTAGGGGCTCTCCGGCCACCAGTAGCGGGAGGGGTCGCCGACGTGCCAGTTGATCGGCATGTGGAGTTCTTCGAGCTTGTTCCACATCGGCTCAAGGCGGGGGTCATCCCAGTTGATGTTGCCGTGAAGCGCCCACTTGACGGTCTCGCCGAAGCCGACCGCGCCCTTGTCATGGGACTCCTGAATGCTCTTCGCGAATTTCTCGCCGATGTCGGGGGCCTTCCATTCGTCGCCTCTCGCGCGGACGCCGCAGAAGGTGACGAAACGGCCGGGGTACTTCCTGGCGAGTTCCAGATTCTTGTCGAGCGTTTCGCCGCTGCCGCCGGACAGGTTGATCGTCACCGCGACGCCGGCTGCGTCCATGGACTTCACCGCGAGGTCGTATGCTTCCGGCGCCGGCTGCATGTGGACGTGCACGTCGACAGTCGGATAGAACGCCGGCGTTTCGATGACGTAGACCTTGTCCGTTTCTACCATCCCCTGGTCCTTGCCGCCGAAGGCCAGTACCGTGGCGGCGGCAAAAAGTACAACAATCGGCGATAAGATCTTCTTCATAACAGCCACCTTTCTTCGTAAAGCCTCAACATACTCCGCAATGTCACCATTCTGTAATGGAACCATTCTCAAGTCATTTCGCCTTCGGCTCATCCTGCGGCGCGGCCGGTTTCGTGGCGAACGACACGGGAGTTGCAGGCTTCCAGTCCGCGACCTTGATGCCGAACATTTTTTCGGCGTTTTTGTAGTAGATCTTCGCCAGGATATCGTCCGGCAGCGCGACGCCATCGTGCGCGTATCGGGTGAAGCCGTTCACCCAACCGATCAGATACCTACCCTGGTTGCCGTCGTAGGGGCACGGGATCATTTTCTGGCTTGTGCCGAGGAAGAGGAAGTATGCAAGCTGGAAGGCCTTCAGATGCTCGGCGGCGTTATCCATGCTGCCTTCCTCTTCGGCCTTGCGGCCCGAGTAGCCCGCGTCCGTGCCGTAGAATATCCTGTCCTGGTAATCGTGGCAGATATAGGTGAAGAGGTCAGGCGACCGGCCCCACTGTTCGGCGACAGCGGCGATATCGATGTTGTAGTTAGGGTACTTTTCGAAGCGGTAGACGAGAAGCGGCAGCTCATCCATCAGGTAGTTCGAGTGCGCGGCGATGACGATCAGGTTCGGATGGCGCTCAAGAACGTGCTCTTGCTGGTTTAGTATCTCCTGCTTGAGCTGAGCGTTCTTGTAATAGCCGGGGCCCTCAAGCGTGTTGTAGGGACCCGTCGGAAGGAACTGGTGCGTCGGCGCGCCCGCGTGCCAATTGACCGGCATGTGGAGCTCTTCGAGTTTGCTCCACATGGGATCCAGGCGCGGATCGTCCCACTTGATGTGGCCGTTGAGAGACCACTTCACTATCTCGCCGAAGCCGACCGCGCCCTTGTCGTGGCATTCCTGGATCGTCTTGGCTAGTGTAGTGTCTCATAATTAGTATTGCATATGATCTGCCCTTCGGTTATACTTCCGGCAAGGAGGTAAGACCGATGAGGCAAGCGGTGGCAATTGAGTTGAGTCAGGAGGAGCGATTGACGCTT
>Ga0315282_10001490_pt1 | contig 43888 bp, 30 predicted proteins | sample YL17G07_20_MG_FD_203693 | JGI IMG/M metagenome (GOLD analysis project Ga0315282, IMG submission 203693) | Sediment microbial communities from Yellowstone Lake, YNP, Wyoming, USA - YL17G07_20 | ecosystem: Environmental > Aquatic > Freshwater > Lake > Sediment | place: USA: Wyoming | collected... | reverse complement strand
TGAGTCACAGGCTCTCGCCGAAGCGATGTGTGAGCGAAAGAATTGCTCTGGATGCAAGTTTCTTGAAAAAAACTGAGCAAACAGAGGTTGTATAACTTGACATCGAGCTCTTTATAGGTGCCACCCACGACTTCGTGCTTGCTCTGCCACCATTCTGTCATATGCTCCTGCAGCCGCGCCGCGGGGCGTTTTGGCTTGACTTTGCGGAGTCCGTCACTACAATGAACATCAGAGTCCTCGCGAGTGACGAATGGTTGAATGTGCCCGGAGCGAGGGAGGTGTGTGGCTGATTCGATACATCATCTGAGGAGATGCCGGAGCGTGCGGAGATCAATCGCTGTGGAGCTTTCCCCGGCAGACTGTCTGCCGGTGGGCGCAATGCCGCGGGCACGACGAGTCTGCACTTGTCAAAAGGCATTCATGAGCGGCGCATCCGATCATTGCCGTGACGCAGATGCCGGGCGCGGCTCGACCGTGCGCCGGGCGGAACGAAGAAGGCAGTTAGCGGAATGGGGAGTGCGGACATGAACAGGACACAAAGGAGCGTGTGGATGGCAGGGGCCCGGCTGGCGGTGGCGGCGACGATTCTGGCGGTGACGGCCGCCGGCACATCCAGAGCGGGGCAGACGGGACAGGACAAGAACGTGGCGGCACTCGCCGACGCCGGGCGGGCGCAGACTTCACTGCTCGGCCGATATGTGCCGGGGGAGGTCATCGTCAAGCTGAAAGACGCACGGCCCGGCGGAATTCAGGCGCTGTCGCAGGATGCGGCTGTGCAGAGGTCCCGGACAACTCTCCTGCGCCTCCGGGAGAAGTACGGGCTGGAAGACCGGGGTCCGGTATTCAAGCGCGTGCGCGATGCGCAGCGATACCACGTTCTCAAGACGCGCCGAAATGTCCTGGCCGTCTGTGCGGAGCTCGGCGCCGACGCGGACGTGGAATACGCCCAGCCCAATTACATCTACCGGCCCTGCCGGACGCCGAACGACCCGCAGTTTGCCGACCAGTACGCGCATCAGTTGATCCAGATGGAGGATGCGTGGGACATCTGCACGGGCAGCCGCGATGTCGTGATCGCGGTGATCGGCACGGGAGTGGATGTCAATCATCCGGATTTGAAGGACAACATCTGGGTGAACAAGGGCGAGATTCCAGATAACAAGATCGATGACGACGGGAACGGCTTCGTGGATGATATCCACGGGTGGAATTTCGGGGATTCAAACAACAATGTCACACCCAGCCTGGACGAGTATGATAGCACCGTGAACCACGAGACGCAGGTGGCGGGCGTCATCGCGGCCGTCGGCGACAACGGCAAGGGGGTCACCGGCGTGAACTGGCAATGCAGCCTCATGGTGCTGCGGCTGAGCCTTGATTACACGACGAAGGAGATCGCCGCCGCCCTGGATTACGCCGCCGCCAATGGGGCCCGGGTGGTCAATATGAGCTTCGGCGGAGACGTCTTCGGTCCCGACGGGGACCAGATCGTCCACACTGCCATCGATAACGCCTATCAGCGGGGCGTCCTGCTGGTCGCCAGCGCGGGCAATTCGGATTCGAGCCGGCCACATTATCCCGCCGCGTACCCGAACGTGATGGCCGTCGCCTCCACGAACGGCGAAGACGTAAAGACGGGCCACAGCTCGTTCGGCCCCTGGGTCGATATTGCCGCTCCCGGCACGGACATCGTCACGACCGACCTCGGCGGCCAGTACATCTCCACGGCGGGAACGTCGTTTTCCGCGCCCTACGTGGCGGCCGTGGCGGCCCTCCTGTTCGCCTACCGGCCCGGACTGACCCACGTGGAGGCCAGGGCCATCCTTGAGAACACGACCGATCCCGTGGACTACGGCGACATCGATCCCAACGTGGGCTACCTCGGTACGGGGCGGGTCAACGCCTACCAGGCCCTGCTGGCGGCGGATGAGAAGATGCCGCTGGGCGAGATCGCGGCTCCCAAGCCGAACCAGACCTTCGCATCGGGCGTCAACGCTGTCGAGGTGTGCATCTTCGTGCACGGCGACTCCTATCGGCTGGATTATCGCCGCTATGGCCAGGGCGACTGGACCGCGATCAGCGAGGGAAGCTCTCCGACGGACGCGAACGGTTTCGTGTGCTTCTCCTGGGCGAACGCGGGCGTGGGGACATACGAATTGCGCCTGCGCGTGACTACGGGCGAGCGCACGCATGTCGATCGCAAGGTATTCGGTATCGAGCTGGCGCCGCCGCTGGCTCACTGGCCCAAGCCGAAGGAACCCGTGGGCGAGTTTGAGCTGCCGGACGAGATCTTCCTGGGCAGCCCCATCTGCATGGATGTGAACGGCGATGGAAAGAATGAGATCATCCAGTGTTCAGTCGATTACTCTGGCTACTGGGGTGGCGGCAGAGTGTACATCTGGGACGCCAATGGCAACTCGCTGCCCAACTGGCCGGTAGAATTCACGACAAACGATCCCTATGCGATCACGAGCTTCCTGCCGTCCAGCGTCGCTGTCGGCGATATCGACGGCGACGGCGACTACGAGGTGGTCGTAGCATCCGAGTATGACAACGAGCTGTACGCGTTCCACGTGCAGAGCGGGCAGATCGTGGATGGGAACTGGCCCGCTGTGTTTGGCAGTTGGGCCGGCTATGTCTCCGCAGGCCCGACGCTGGCCGACCTCGATGGTGACGGCGACAGCGAAATCCTCATCGCGCTTGATGCGGAATCGAGCGAGGACGGCGGCCTGTTCGCCTTCCAGGGCGACGGCAATCTGATGTGGCAGCGGCGATACACGTCGGCGGGTCCGATGAGCGTGGCCGACTTCGAGGGCGACGGGGACGTGGAAATCGCGCTGTGCGGGTACGGCCCGGGCCTGAGCCGGCTCTACACGTTCATCCTCGACCACCAGGGCCAGCAGGTCGTCAGGTGGAAGGGCGGCAGCCCGAAGGGGACGGCCGTGGCCGATCTGGACGGGGACGGCAAGCCGGAGCTTGTGTTCTGCACGGAGGAAGAGGTCACAGTCGGCCGGGTCAATGGCAGCACCGTGTGGAAGAAGAAGCTGTCCGACCCGCTCGAGGAGGCCGGAAGTCTCAGCGTCGGCGACCTGGATGGCGACGGCCACAGCGAGGTCTTCGTCGCCACGTATATCGCCGAAGCGGACGACTTTGCTTTCACTCGCTTGTACGGATTCGACTACAAGGGCCGCGAGTTGGACTCGGCCGGCTTCCCGAAGATCGCCATGGGCAGTCCGGCGAAAAGCGTTCCACTGATTGCGGACATCGACGGCGATGGGCGGAAAGAGCTGCTCATCGCCCCGGGCGGCGAGCCGATGATGGCGTGGGAGCCGGACGGCTCAGTCACGGCGGGGTTCCCCACGTTGAATTTGCCAGGCTTCGGCGAAGTCAGCCCGGCGGTAGCCGACCTTGATCAGGACGGCGACACGGAGCTCATGGTCGTTTGTGACTATCGCTTCCACGTTCTTGACCTGCCCGCCACGTACCGTCCCGACCTGATCGATTGGGGTGAGGCCGGACACGATCCGCAGAATTCCAGGTGGGTCTCGGCGTCGCCAAAGCTCGACCCGATTGCAGTACCGGCCGAGATCCATCCCGGCCAACGCCTCCAGGTGCAACTGACCGCTTCAAACCCCGCCAGCTCGAACTTGCGCTGGTGCGTCGGCAACCTGCCCGAGGGGGCCTATTATGACTCGCAGAGCCTCACGTTCTTCTGGAAGCCGGCGGCGGAGCAGGCATTCACGACCTATGCCTTCTCCTTCTTGGTGACCGATGGCATCCGGCAGGATAGCCGCAGCGTGTCCATCAGGGTCGTGCCGGACGCGACTTACTACGCCGACATGGACACCAACCCCGATTGGCAGCTCGATGAAGGCTGGGCCTGGGGCGCCCCGGCCGGAAAGGGCTCCTGGAACGGCGACCCGAATGCCGCACACACCGGCGCGAGCGTCATTGGCTACGCCGTCGACGGCGACTACGCCAATGGCATGACCGAGGCGCGCTACGCGACTGCCGGGCCGATCAACTGCGAAGGATACAAGAACATCCGCCTGAGTTTCTGGCGCTGGCTGGGCGTTGAATCGCCGTACGATCAGGCCGCCGTGCAGGTCTCGAACGACGGGACAAGTTGGGCGGACCTCTGGACCGCCGGTAAGTCGCATATCTCCGACGATGCGTGGCAGTTCGTGGAGTATGCCGTTCCGCCGGCTTTGGGCGACGGCCAGGCGACAGTCTACTTCCGCTGGGGCATTGGACCGACGGATGACTCGGTAACCTATCCCGGCTGGAATATCGACGACGTCCAGGTCACCGGCGACCAAGTCCAGTGAATTGCGGATTGATGATTGCGGATTGCGGATTGGGAGGACTTCCAGCCCGCAATCTGCGGGTGCGGCACGGCAGCAGGTTCACGCGTGTTCCGTAGGGCGAGCGTCCCCGCTCGCCTAAACGTGGCGAGGGCATCCTGCCCTTGTGCCCAATGGCACGGCCAAGATGGCCGTGCCACGCAAGGGCGAGACGCCCTCGCCACGACGCACGACACACAAAGAGGACTCGCCATACATCTCTGTTACCGCCTCTGATCCGGCCTTGAACAAAACGCCCGCTCGGATTATAGTGATAGAGGCCGCGCAGCCGATATTGGCTGTCGAGTGAATCACGACGCCAACGTAGCTCAATGGTAGAGCTCCGGTTTTGTAAACCGGAGGTTGTGGGTTCGAATCCCACCGTTGGCTTCTGCTTCTGCCTATGGCGACCGGCGCGAATTGAACGCTTCTCTCACCTGACCTCCCTGTCTGCGAATGTGGTGAAAGGCTCGCAGATCTGCCGAGGCGGGCCTTCGGCCGGGACCAGTGGCGTTTATCGCTTTGCGGGCTGCCAGCAGGACATGTGAGATTCGGCCGGCCCGCCTCCTCCCCGCCAGCACCCTGTACGCGATTAACATGCTCTCTCCTTTGGCCAAGGCTTGTGCCTTGTCCAGGACCAGGTCGCTCATGCGGGTCCGCTATAACGCATGAGGACCGACGCCAAGACGAGCTCCGAAGCCCCGGACGGCACTTTCGGACCTCCTTCGTCCGAGAATAGGCATTTCCCGGCGAGAACGAACGGCCAAATCAGGGGAGGAACGCTTGATTCTGGAGATCGGGTCTTTGCACTCAGAACTTTTCAGACAAGGTGTCCTCAACTCTCCTCTGCTATGAGCCGATACAATTCAAGCGAAGCTTGCCGTGCATTGACATTGTGGTGGACGTTTGCCCGATTTGGAGGGATAGCCATGCTGGGGAAAGACGGGATACTGCGGGTCGGGTCAGAGTTCTCCGATCAGCCGGAAGACAGACTGATCACGGTGAGCCGAATAGGTGATGCAGCGTGTCCATACCGGTACTTTAAGAACTACGTTGAAATCCCCCGACAAGAGCCACCCTTTGTGAGCATAGAAGTCGGCATTGGCCAGTTATTTCACTCTCATCTTGAGTCTCAGTTCAAGAAACTGAGGCCTGAGAATCGACGGGTCAGTCTCAGCGATGCTGTTGACGTTGCAGAGCTGCTACGATTCTTTCGAGAATCTATGGTCTCGGGCGGCCGCCCAAAGCCACCATATCGTATAGTCAAGGGTGGCGATTCGATACAGGATTACGAGGAGCGACTCTCGCAGGTGGCCACCAACTTCAACCGGTTTCTCAGGGAAACGTTGAAAGGACACAAGGTCATTGAGGTCGAGGGCAAACTTGAGATACAGACCTCTTCCTGCTACATCCGAGGCAAATACGACCTCCTAACCAAAGACTCCAAAGGCAATCTCGTCCTTTGGGATTGGAAGACGGGTCGTGTGCCCGACGCCCGCCATGACGACGACTCTCTGGCAGCGAAAGCCCAGCTTGGCACATATGCTGTCTGGGCGCGACACATGTATGACCAGCCAGAGGTCCGAGGGGCAGGCGTCTTCTTGCGGGAAGGATTACAAGTGTTTTCAGAGACATTCGGACCGGCAGAAGAAGGGGAACTGCTCCATTATTTGGTTGATTGGAGACGACGACTCAACAAGATGGAGTCATATCCTCCAAAACCTAACCACTTCTGCTCTTGGTGTTCGTGGAGCGACGTCTGTCCCAGCGCTGCGCCACGTAACCCAAAGCGAGATAAAGCCAGCGCCGTGGCGTGGGCGAGGGACGTGATGAAACAGCAGAAGGAATACGTCGTCCTCGATCTGGAAACAACTGGCTTGGGACGTACCGACGAGATGGTGCAGATTGCAGTGATGGACTTGCGCGGAAATGTACGGCTGGACGAACTGGTGAACCCTACCAAGGCGTGGATGTCGCGAGCGGCAGAAGCAGTCCACGGCATTAGTATGGACGACCTTAAGGGTTGCCCCACGTTCAAAGACCTAACGGAGAAGCTGAGGAGGGCTATCGCTGACAGGAACATCATTACTTACAACGCAGACTTTGACAAACGGATTTATGAACAGACCCACTATGCTGCCGGCGGAGGATTCATGCCCAAGGGCCGGTGGGAGTGTGCCATGAAGCAATATGCCAAATACGTCGGCGAGTGGGACACTTGGCATGATGACTACAAGTGGCTGCCGTTGCCGGGTGGCGACCACTCGGCGGTCGGCGATTGCGGCGCAACACTCAATGTCATCGGAAAAATGGTACGCGCAACAAGGGCCCCCAGACCCAGAGTTGGTGTGGCCTGATTGCAGCCTTGATGCGTTGCGCAAGGTTCGGCCATGCGGCTATGAGCCGGGCGAGGTCAAGAACTATGCCTTCTGTATCCATGTTACTTGATTTGCGCCGTTCGACGCTCATTTGGCCATATCATCTCGAACCGGCGGCTTGGCTCACTTCGGTCCAGAGGCGGAGGGAGTTTTCGGCGCAGATTTTCTTCAGGGCCTCTTCGCTGTAGCCTCGCTTGAGGAGTTCGTAGATCAGGTTAGGGTAGGCGGAGACGTCCTGCAGGCCTTCGGGCACCTGGTCGACGCCGTCGAAGTCGGAGCCCAGGCCGACGTGGTCGATCCCGACCAGCTTCACCACGTGGTCGATGTGATCGGCGACCTGCGAGACGTATGCCTTGCTGAATTTGGCCTGGTCGAATCGCTGGTTGGTGTAGTTGTCCTCTTCGTCGCCTTGCAGGTTGTGGGCTTCGACATACTGGCGGATCTCTTCGCGGAGCTTGACGAACTCACGGTTGGTCGCGGTGTTGATGAAGATAGAGCCGAAGTTGATCTGGATGACGCCGCCTTTGGCCGCCAGATCGCAGATCATCTCGTCGCTCATATTGCGCTGCCAGAGCGGCGTGAAATGCCGGCAGGCGGAGTGCGTCGCCACTACCGGCGCCTTGGATAGCTCGATGACCTGGTAAAACGTATCGTCGGAAACGTGCGAGACATCGATCATCATCCCCAGTCGATTCATTTCTGCGACGACCTGCCTGCCGAAGGGGCTCAGGCCGTGCCATTTCGGACCCTGGTCAAAGGAGGAGTCGCACAGATGGTTGTTCTTCGAGTGGCACAGCGTCATGTACCGCACGCCGCAGTCGTAGAAGTATTTAAGATTCTTCAGGTCGTCTTCCAGGGCCGAGCCGTTCTCGATGGCGTGGACGAGCGTGATGCGGCCGCTGCCGAACTGATTCCTGACCTCCTGCGGCGAAGCGGCTAGGACGAATTTCTCCGGCCATTTCTGCGCGTAGCCCTTGACCTCCTCGATCATCTGGTCGGCCAGCGCGCGGGCGCCGCCCTTTTCCTCGTACTCGGGCGCGATGTAGGCGACCATGAACGCGGCGTTGAGCCCGCCTTGCCTGGCCCGGACGTAATCGAACTGTCCTTTCTCCGCCCGCACGGAGATGTCGTACCATTTCTTGTGGACCTCCCAGGGCGTGTCCAGGTGCGTGTCGATCAGCAGCAGCTTCTGGGCCAGCTCTTGAGCCCGGCTTCTCAGCTCGGCGTCGGCATCAGCGCCGGCGGCCTGCGCGTCGTGCAGGCTCAGCGCAACCGGAAGTAATGTCACAAACTGCAACAAAGTCGCCTTTCCCAGGTACATGATTTCCATCCAATCTGAAACGTATTCAATTCGGGGATAATATCGTGTGCATGGCCTCCACGCACGACAGGTAAACTCCCTTCGAGTAGTTCTCCAGGAGTTGTGCGGCGGAGGTCTCGTCCGTCTCGTACAGTGCGGCGGCCGCCTTCTCGATGCCCGGCTGGCGCGCGACAGCCTCCCGCTCCAGCCGCTCGGCCTCCATCCTGACCTTCGCCGCCATCGCGGGCTCCTTGCCATCGATCTTGTCGCGGAAGTTGGAAAAGAGCCAGAACGCCTCTTCGAGATTCGTACCGAACGGGGCCCGGACTCGGCGATCAAAGGCCTCGCTGGTCGGCCTGACGGACTCCGCGCGGTAGCTCGCGGGGAAGTCGGAGATCCCGAAGTGGAAGGGGACATAGAACGACGTTCGCGGCGAGGCGAGGCAAACCCAGTACACCAGTCCGATCGGGGCGGGACGATCCTTTCTCAACTGGGCCACAAAGCTCGTCTGCGTCCTGCCGCTGCACAAGGCGCAGACGAACGGCGAATTGCGTGCGGCAGGGTCGGACTCGCTCTCCTTGTCGTGGCGCAGGATGCGCATCACGTCCGTGACGCTGAGCCTTTGCCGCGGCACGACCGAGAAGGGCAGGTGCGGCGCGGGCTGCAGCGGCTCGCTGGAGACGTACTTCAACCCGCTCCACTGGCGGCCGAAGTTGTTGATGTTTGTCGCGGCGTTCGGGCTGGCGTAGGCGGCGGCGAAATCGAACCCACCGTCGCCGGCCGGATCGTGCCAGCCTCGCGATTTCGCATAATCGACGATGTCCCGGCAGGCGAGAACATTCGCGGTGTCGTCAAGAGCGGCTTTTTGGATCGTGTAGCTATTGGCCACCATGGCCACTTCGCCGTCAGGCACCCGCCGGGCCAGCCAGTGTTTGCCGTTGACGACGCAGCAGAGCCAACCTTCGTTGGGATCGGCGATGATGTAAGTCCGGCCGGAGTCGATGTAACCGAATCGCTCGACCAGTTGGCCGACCAGTATGACACCTTCGCGAGCGGTCCGGGCCCGCTCCGCGACCAGACGGCGAAGCATGTAGTCGATCCCGCCGTCTGTCAACTGCGGCTTGTCCTCGCGCGAGGGGCATTGATCCGAGCAGACCGTCACGCCCCACTCGTTGAGGTAACCGTCGGAAAAGACCATGCCGGGCATCTCCGACCAGAGGTAGGCCCAGGTCTGCGGAACCTGCTCCAGCGAGCCGCCGTTGCGAAGGCTGACGTGCGAGCCCGGAGGGTAGCTCTTGCAGGGCACCTTGGTATGGTTGACGATCTGCGGGGCCTCGTCGTCCTCGTTGTGGCCGACGATGACGCAACCATCCGTCGAGGCGCCTTTGCCCACGACGATGGAGAAACACGCCTTGCACGGCGTGGCCAGCATCCAGATCAGGATGATCACGACAGCAGCGGCTGCCCACCGGCCTTGGTTGAGACCCACGTACCGAACCAAACCATTTCCGGGTGGCATCATCAAGCGCAGCTTGGCGATGGCCTTCCGTAGACGCGGGCAAGCCATCGCCAAGACCTTCGGTCTTGACGATGCCACCCGATTCCCGGCAGGTATCAGTCGCAGTGATTGAGGCGCACCGGCCCACTGACAGAAACTTACGTTCGAATTTCTGTTCATGTGTGCTCAACCTCATCCCTGCAGAGCAGGCGACTTGAGGGTCTCTTCACGTATGCCTACTCCTTTCTGCGCGATGATTTCGTTGAGAGACTTGAAGAAGTCGATGACGGGCTGGCCGCGCTCGGCGGGAATCAACGTCAGGCACACGCCCGCCAGCAACGCGAAGAAGATGATCTGGAGCATCTTGCCTTCGGTCATTGCCTTGATCGGGTTCGTCGGGATGATGTTCAGCACCAGGTCCTTGATGGACGACTTCTCCCGGCTGGCCTGCACGGGAAGGTCCTTCTGCACGCCGGCATCGCGGACCAGGTTTTGCCTGGCCTCCTGCGGGAGGCTGGAGCCCGGCGGGACGACGCTGGTGAGCAGAAGGCCGATACTGACGGCGATGGCTGTCGTGGACAGGTAGTACGCGAGCGTTTTGGCCCCGATCCGGCCGACGGTGCGAATGTCTTTGAGGCTCGCGGTGCCCACCAGCAGCGAGGCAAACACCAGCGGCACGACCACCATGCTGATGAGCCGGATGAACGCACTGCCCACCGGCTTGATGTACGTGGCCACGAACGTGGAGAACCCGAAGCGATTGGCGGCGAGACCGAAGGCCGCCCCGAGCACCAAGGCAATTAATATCTTCGTATACAGTTGCAGTTTGGGCCGCCGCATCATTCGTCCAATTCAGATCGTGCGTTCGACCCGAGATGATAGTGGAAGGCGCGCCGTCCGTCAAAGGAGAACACACGGCAACGGCTATTTCGACTGGACGCAGGCGTGGATCAGGGCGCCGTAGATCGCGTTGCGGTGGGCTATGTCGGTCATCAGTTCAGGATGCCACTGCACGAACAGGCCAAACGGGCCGTCGGTGCGTTCCAAAGCCTCCGTGATTGCATCGTCGCTGTGGGCGATGGGACGCAGGTTCTTGCCCAGCCTGTCCACTGCCTGATGATGGCTCGACAGGACGGACGCCTCGCGGCTGTTGAGCAGTCTCGCCAGGATGCTGCCCGGCTCGATCTGCACACGATGGTAGCCCTTGTGGTTGACCTTCGTGCCGATCTCGGAGGGGATGTCCTGGATCATCGTGCCGCCGGAGACGACGTTGGTGAACTGCATGCCCAGGCACACGCCGAGCAGGGGCTTGCCGCTTTCGAGCCATCGCGCGATCAGCTTCCGCTCGAAGTCATACCGGTGTTTCTCCAGAGGTACAACCATCTCATGGGGCTTTTCTCCGTACGCTTCCGGGGGAATATCATCTCCGCCGATCAGGACGAGCCCATCCAGTGTGCGGACGTATTTCCGGAGGGCCTGCTCATCATCGATCGTGGGCAGGACCACAGGCACGCCGCCGTTTTCCGCCACGGCCGCGACGTAGGCGAACTCGACCGTGGTCTTCGCTTCCTTTCCCGGCCTGGCCGGCTCGTACACGCTCGTGATCCCGATAAGGGGCCGCGAGGTCCCCCGCGACGGGTGGCACCCGCCGCCGACCCAGAGAAAACAGCCGCACAAGGCCAGTACTGCTGCATTCCTGACGTATTTTGCGTTGCCCATCGTTCATCCCCTGTTCACAGGCACTACCGTCACGTTCCAGTTGTCTGGAGTCCCCGCCAGCTTACTTCCCCGCGTGCCATCTGTCTACACGGATGCGGAGGCTGGACGGGCGTGGGTCGTGCGGCTGGAGGTATTTTGTCACTCAGGTCCTTGCACCGCCCCGGGTGTTCTGGTATCATGCAGTTCAGGGAGTGGAGGCCCGCCATTGGTGCGGTCTGCATGAGAGATATCGGGTGAGGCGGCTCTGGCACGGAATCGGCCGATGCGGGTCGCGGCATCCAGCGGTTTTGGGGAGACTTGAAGGAGGACTGCCATGTGGCACAAATCGATTGGTCTAATACTGTTGGCGGCCCTGGGTCTGTTGGCTGTCCCCCCGGCGACTCAAGCACAAGTGACGAACCTGGCGCCGAACCCCAGCTTTGAGGAGGATGATGTCATTCTCAATGACACGGCCTGGAAGATGTGGTGCACCTGGGGTTGGGCGGAAGGCCTGAACAGCAAGCTCAGAATCGATGACACGGAGGCCATCGATGGCGGTAAGAGCCTGCGGATTGAGCCAGCCAAGGCGGCGGAGAACTGGTATTTCATGGTCCTGGACCTTCCGATGGCGGCCAAGGTCGGCACGAAGTACACGGCCAGCTTCTGGGCCAAGGCGCAGGCGCCGCGTCCCTTCACGGCGGAGATGAAGGCTATGGATGACTCCTCCACCTGGGGCCTGACGGACTTTCAGTTGACGGAGGACTGGCAGGAGTATTCGTTTACTGCCGTGTCTCAGAGCACCGCGATAAAGCTCCAGTTCTACTGTGCTGCCTCGGAGATACCTCTGTGGCTGGATTTCGTGAATTTCTATGAGGGTGACTATGTTGCTGGTATTATGCCTTCGGGAGTAGGTCCCCGTGGCAAGGCCATCAAGCCGGACCCGGAGAACGGGGCCGTCATCGACCTGACCCGCGTCACGCTTAAGTGGCTGCCCGGCGACTTTGCGGTCTCCCACGCGGTCTACTTCAGCGAGAACTTCGCCGATGTCAATGACGGCCTGGTGGCCGCGATCACCGCGAAGACCGCGTCGTTTGCGGTTGGGAGCGCAGCGCCGTACGCGACGGGCCTGACTCCGGGCAAGACCTACTACTGGCGGGTCGATGAAGTGAACGAGGCGGACCCGAACAGCCCGTGGAAGGGCGATGTCTGGAGCTTCCGCATTCGGCCGCTGACCGCGTGGGCCCCCTTGCCCGCCGATGGAGTGCTCTACGTTCGGACCGACCAGGACCTGACCTGGCAGTACGGCCTGGGCAACGTCTTCCACACGATCTACTTCGGCGACAGCCTCGATACCGTCGCCAGTGCCGTCGCTGGCGGCCGCCCGAGCGTGGACGCCACGTATGACCCGGGAATCATGCAGGTTGGCAAAACCTATTATTGGCGGGTGGACGAGTTCTCCAACTACAAGACGCAGAAGGGCAGCGTCTGGAGCTTTACAACGGTTCCGAGCATCGCGGTGACCGACCCGGACCTGCTGGGCTGGTGGACGCTCGATGAAGGGATGGGCACGACCGCGGTGGACTGGTCCGGGCACGGCAATCACGGTGCGATCATCGGCGACGCGAAATGGACCTATGGCGTTCACGGCGGCGCGCTGTACGTGTCCGGCGGGGCCAAGGTCGAAATCCCGCCGCTCAATGTGAAGACCAACACCGTGACCATGACCGCCTGGGTCAAGAGAGACGGCAGCCAGTCCGATTTCGCCGGCGTGCTCTTCAAGAGAGACGGCAGCGCCATCTCGGGCATGGGGTTCGGACCGTCCAACGAGCTGCGATATCACTGGACGGACAATTACTGGGACTTTGCCACCGGGATCGTCCCGCCGGACCAGGAGTGGTTCTTCATGGCCCTGGTCGTCGAGCCGACGCAGGGCACGTTGTACTTCAACGGCACTGATACGTTCGCGCGGAACAAGGCGGCACATGGCGAGGACCCGTTCGATGGCGCCCTGATGATTGGTCAAGACCCCCAGGGCGGCCGGGATTTGAAGGGAACCGTCGATGATGTCCGCCTCTATAACAAATCGTTAAGCGAAGCGGAGATCAAGGCGGTCATGCGTGGCGATGCATCGCTGGCGTGGGACCCCTCGCCGGCTCCGGATGCAGTCCTTGACATCCGCAATGTGGACTCCCTGACCTGGTCGGCAGGCGACGGGGCTGCCTCTCACGACGTATGCTTCGGCTCCAGTCGAAGCACCGTCACGGATGCCGATCATAGCTCCCCCGCGTACAAGGGCAACCAGGTGGGCACCAGCTTCTCTCTCGCCGGGCTCATCTCGCTCGGCGCCGGCGACTGCTTCTGGCGCATCGACGAGGTCGAAGCCGGTGGGACGGTGCACAAGGGCAACGTCTGGCAGTTCAGCATCCTGCCGTACCTGCTCATCGATGATTTCGAGAGCTATACGAACACCTCGCCGAACCGGGTCTTCCAGACCTGGATTGACGGCGCGGGCTTCTCGCCCGATGAGTTCTTCCCGAAGGGCATCGGCGGCAACGGCTCCGGCGCAATCGTCGGCTACGATCCGACGGCGGGCAACATCATGGAGACCCGCATTGTCAACAGCGGCGGCCAGTCCATGCCGGTGCTGTACGACAACAGTGCCGCGCCGAAGTTCGCCGAGGTTGAACGCGCGTTCAGCCCTGCCCAGAACTGGACGGTCCAGGGTGTCACGACCATCCTGGTGCACTTCCGCGGGGACAAGGGCAACACGGGCAAGCTGTACGTGAAGATCAACGGCACGAAGGTGCCCTACAGCGGGCCTGCCGTCGATATCGCAAGCCTCACGTGGGTGCCCGTGTCCGTCGATCTGGCCTCGGCCGGGGTGAGCCTGACAAGCGTCAAGACGCTGGCCATCGGCGTCGAGGGCGGCGATAAGGGAACCATCTACATTGACGACATCCGGCTGGTCAAGCCGTGACCTGAACCGGCCCGAATATGCTATCCGGGCCAAGAGTGGCATCACTATCAAAGGGCTGCGACACCCCTCGCAGCCCTTTCTTCATCCATCCCCTCGGGGCAGCTGCCTCCCGGACCTCGCTCTGCAGTGGCGAATTGTGGCGCCGCTGTCACTTTTCTGTTGCGGAGACGTGGGACAAATGGTATTGTGACTGACAATGAGGTCTGCGGTTTCCGTTCGATAGAGGCTGTAGTCTGCGCAGCCGGTGCTTGGGCAGGGAGGTACGGGATGGTATGACCTTGCAGAACGGCGCGAGAGGCGTGTGCGCCACTGAACGGAGGCGCGAGCCTGGACTTCCAATCAGAGAGATGGTGTGTCTGCTGGCTATCCGAAATGCTGTTCACCGGCGTGCCGTGCAGCATGCTCACGCGCGATGGGTCTGGTAACAAGTCTATCGAGAGGAGGACTAACGACACATGGCAAGAGAGTCTGTTCAGACGCAGTGGTCACGCTGTTACGAAAAGACGTGTTGGAATTAGGAGGAAGAACGATGAAAAAGTTGGCGTTAGTATTGGGTATCGCATTGGCGTTCAGCCCGGTGGTGATGGCCTCTGATATAGCCATTTCCACACAGGCAAACTGGTGGACGCAAAGTGTGGCTGACAGCGAAATGCAAAAAGTCGCTGACAACGTAAAGAAGGCCTCTGTTGAGCTATTTCCCGCAACTCAACAAGCCGCCCTTGCAGATTGGGTGAAGAAACACACAGGGGATGGTATACCGGACCTTTTGATCCTTTGCGGGCAGTGCCCGGCGACAATCTATGCGCCAGGCAACACACAGCCTGACGGCTCGCTGCTCGAATTGTTCCTGGATGACGGCAACTGCGTCATCAACACCGGCGACTGGATGTTCTACGTCGTCGATGGTGCCGGCACCAATGGCACGGCTGCACTGCCGAACGTCATGGACATTCCCAGCATGGACATGTGGGACGATGGCACGCCCGTAACTGTGACGGACGACGGTCGGAAGTACACTCCTTCCCTGGCCAATTTCTCCACGGACCGCGCCATCCACCTGGATCTCCTTACGAACAATTGGTCTGCGGAGCTGATTCTTGCTGTCGCTTCCGACAACAACAGGGCGGACCCGGTTATCCTCCACAACTCGGTGACCGGCGGTCGCATCGGCATCTTCTTCCAGAACTCTGGGAGAGACGATGACCCGCGCGGCAGTGTCATCAGCGAATGGATCAATAACTGGTTTCTGCCCAAAGTAGGTCGCCCCAGCCCACTCGCTCGGGCGCCCAAGCCGGGCGATGGGACCATGGTTGAGAAGATGACGCTGCAGGCCTCGTGGCGTGCGGGCGATTTCGCCAAGCTGCACGATGTGTATTTCGGCGACAGCTTCGAGGCCGTCAGTGCGGCAACACCTGCCGATACGAGCGTCTACGTAGGCCGGCAGGCTGTCGCACAATTGCTGATGGGTGCAGCAGGCGGTGTTGCCCCGTCCGGCCTGGTTCCGGGCAAGACCTACTACTGGCGTGTGGATGAGGTCAACGACGTCAATCCAGCCAGTCCCTGGAAGGGTCCCGTCTGGAGCTTCTGGGTCCGGCCGCAGATCGCCTGGGGACCCACCCCGGCCGATGGAGCGGAATACGTCCTTACGAGTCAGACGCTGGCCTGGAATAGCGGCCTCAACGCCATATTCCACTACACCTACTTTGGCGAGGACGCTGATGCGATCACGAACGCTGCCCCTGCCAGTGGAATGCCGACGGCGGATACGCAATATGCGCCGACCGAGCTGAAGGCCGGGACAACTTACTACTGGCGAATCGATGAGTTCATTCCTGGGGTAGCGCCGGCCAAGGGAGACGTCTGGAGCTTTACCACCCTGCCCCCCACTGCCATCACCGATCCGCACCTCGTCGGCTACTGGGCCTTCGATGAGCTAAGCTCCGACATCGCCGTCGACTCCTCGGGCTACGGCCATCATGGCGTCCTGTCCGGAGGTATCGAGCGAACGGAAGGCTACTTCGGCGGCGCCCTCCATTTCGGCGTCGGCAAGGTGGTCAACTGCGGCACCGGCGCTGCGGAACAGGTCACCGGCGACTTCACTCTGGCCGCCTGGGCCCGGCTCGACCCCGGCAACGCGGGAGTCTATGGCGGCGTCGGCGGCAAGCTGCGGTATGATGGGACCAACTACTTCGGCTTTGCCATCGTGCGTCACAGCAGCAACGCGTACCGGCTCTGGGTCGGCGATGGCACCTCGGACCTGGTCAAGAGCGGCGTCAGCAGCAACGCTGCCTACACGGATTGCGAGTGGCATCATGTCGCCGCCGTCCACAGCGGCCAGAGCAACCACCTGTTCGTCGACGGCGTCAAGCAGAACGCCACGACGAACATCACGCTTGCCCCCAGCGGTGACTGGTTCCACATCGGTCGCCAGTACAGCACGCAGACGGACCGGACCTTCCCGGGCCTGATCGACGACTTCCGCGTTTATGACATCGCGGTAGCCGATGCGGATATCGAAACGATCATGCGCGGCAACGTGAATCTTGCCAGCAACCCCGCGCCGGCTGACGGCGCCGTAGTGGACATCCGCGATATCTCGGAGGTCACATGGTCCGCCGGGGCTGCGGCCGACTCCCATGACGTGTACTTCGGCACGGACAAAAGGGCAGTCGTCAAGGCCGGCAAGAGCTCGCCGGAGTTCAAGGGCAACCAGGCGGAGACGAGCTTGTCTGTGGCTGATCTGGTCGCGTTCGGCGGTGGTGATTACTACTGGCGGATCGACGAGGTCGCGGCGGACGGGACCGCCAGTACCGGTTACGTCTGGAAGTTCACCGTGCCAGCCTACCTCATCGTCGATAGCTTCGACCAGTACAGCGACGATGCAGACGCGTACAACGCCGTGTTCCAGACCTGGATCGATGGGGCCGGTTACACGCAGCCGGTGGAGGTAGCCGGCAACGGCACCTGCTCGACCGTTGGATACGGCCAGTCCCAGTACGGGACATTCTGCGAGGCCGTGATTGTGAATCCCGGCGGCAGCTCGCAGTCCATGCCGTTCGACTACAACAACGTCAACTCGCCGTATTATGCCGAGGCTTCGCGGACCTGGAGCACAGCCCAGGATTGGACGGCCCAGGGCGTTGACACGCTGGTGCTGTACGTCAGAGGCACCACGGGCAACGATGCCACCCAGCCACTGTATATCGCGCTGGAGAACCAGGGCAAGACCCCTGTGGTCGTGAATCTTGGCACGGCGGCTCTGGGTTCTGCAATAGAGTGGATCGAGTATAAGACTCCACTCAGCCAGTTCACAGGCGTGAATCCGGCCGCGATCAAGAAGATGTACATTGGCGTGGGCGACCGGAAGAATGCGACGCCGGGCGGTCACGGATTGCTGTACATCGACGACATCCGGCTGGTCAGGCCGTGACCTGAACCGCGAATGTCCGGACTCTGATTGGCATGGGTACCAAAGGGCTGTGACACCCCTCGCAGCCCTTTCTTCATCCATTGCCCCTGGGGAGTCGTCCCGGGATCTTGCCACGCGGCGATAAACTGTCCCGCCGTCGCCATCTTTTCTGTTGCAGAGACACGGGGCAAGTGGTATCGTATCCGTTATCGAGATCTGCGGTTTTTGTTTGGTCGGGGTCATGCTCCGCGTGGCCCAAGTCGGCAGGGAGGTACAGGATGGGTACGGTCTTTCAGAACCGTGCAAGAAACCCGGTGCATCTGAACGGACGGCGAGCGCACATTTCCAATCGGGGAGATGGCTCGCCTGCAGACACGACGGTCATTTGAGATGCGGCTTACCCGGGCACGGCATGCTCGCGGGCGATGGCTCTGGTTCGTGACAACACGGGGAAATGACGGGTTTGATTCTGAAGGAGGACTCTTGCGAAGAGAATCCCTGGTTTTGCCGGCTGCCTCTGTCTCGATGCACCGCGGAGGAGGTCAGGTCGAATCAGCGGCGTTTTCATGCAGGGGACGGGTGTGCCGTCCCCGACAACAGGATTATTGAAAAGGAGGATTGACGATCTATCGGAAAAGAGTGTGGCTAAAAGCCGCGGCCATGTTGTTACGAAAGCACAAGTTGGAAGTAGGAGGAAGAAAAATGAGAAAGTTGGCGTTGGTATTCGTCATGACACTTGCATTCAGTCCGATGGCTATGGCTCTGGAAATAGCCATTTCCACACAAGCAGGCTGGTGGCCGCAAGCTACGGCTGACACTGAAATGCAGCAAATCGTCAGCAACGTAAAGACTGTCCCTGTCACCCTGTTCCCAGCGACCAATCAGGCTGCCCTTGCGGATTGGGTGAAAGACCACACAGGGGATGGCATATCAGACCTTTTGATCCTGTGCGGGAATTTCCCGTCCACAATCTACGCACCCGGCAATACGCAGGCGGACAATTCACTGGCCGAACTGTTCCTGGATGATGGCAACTGCATCATCAATACCGGCGACTACATGTTCTACGTCGTCGATGGCGTCGGAACGAATGCCGCAGGCGGACTGCAGACCATGATGGACATTCCCAGTATTACCATGTGGGACCGATCTGTATCTGTTACTCCTACACCCGAAGCTAGGCAATACACTCCGTCTTTCCAGGGTTTCACACCTACGCGCCCATGGCATCTCGATGAGCTTACGAACAATTGGGAACCCGAACTGATTCTTGGTCGAGACGCTGCTGGAACAAGTGCTGATCCCGCGATCATTGTCAATACGGTTACCGGTGGTCGCTTGGGCACTTTCTTCCAGGTGGCCGACACAGACACTGACTTACGCGGCGAAGTCATCAGTGAATGGATCAAGAACTGGTATCTCCCGAAATTCAACGTCCCCGCCCCGCTCGCTCGCGCGCCCAACCCGAAGAACGGGGCCATGATCAGCAAGACGAGCGTGCAGGCCTCGTGGCATGCGGGCGATTACGCCAAGCTGCACGATGTGTATTTCGGCGACAGCTTGGATGCCGTCACTGCGGCCACACCGGCCGATACGGCCGTCTACGTGGGCCGGCAGGCCACCGCACAGTTGGTCATGGGCATGGCGGGCGGCGTTGCCCCCGACGGCCTGATTCCGGGCAAGACCTATTACTGGCGCGTGGATGAGATCAATGACAGCAACCCTGCCAGCCCTTGGAAGGGCAACGTCTGGAGCTTCCAGGTTCAGCCGATGACGGCCTGGAAACCCTCTCCGTCCGACGGGATGAAGAACGTCGATCCCAACCAGGACCTGAGCTGGCAAAAGGGCATGGACACGATCTTCCACACGGTCTACTTCGGGCGCAGCTTCGACGAGGTCAATAACGGCACGATGGGCATAATGACCGCCAATGCTACCTATGAGCCCGGCACGCTCGATCTGAATACGACCTATTACTGGCGAGTCGATGAGTTTGCGTTCCCCGCCAATAAGACGTTCAAGGGCTCGGTCTGGAGCTTCACCACGTACGCGGCTGGCAGCGGAGCCGAGGCACAGTACTTCGCCGGCATGGAGCTGGCGGGCGCACCGGTGCTGAGTCGAATCGAAGGCACGATCAACCACAGTTGGGGCGATGGCGAAGTGGCCGCGGGCCTCGCTGACCAGGTTTCAGCTCGCTGGACAGCCAATCTGGACGTCCCGTCCACAGAGACCTACAAGATCATCACCAGCAGCGATGACGGTGTTCGGCTGTGGTTCGATGGCCGTATGGTCATCAACGCTTGGATCGATCAGGGTACCACTGACTATATTGCCCCAATCAATCTGATTGCCGGCCAGATTTACTCCATCGTCATGGAGTACTACGAGAACGGCGGCGGGGCCGTGGCCCAGTTGTCCTGGCAGAGCCCCTCGCTGGCACGGCAGATCATCTCGCAGGGCTGGCTGCAGTTGCCGGTCCGTGCCACTGCTCCGTATCCGGCTAATACGGCCGTGAATGCACCGCAGACGGCGGCACTCCGCTGGATCGCCAGTGCTCATGCCACCTCGCAGGAGCTGTATTTCGGCGACGATAAGGACGCTGTTGAGGGCGGCATCGCACCCACCGCCACCCTGGCAGCCGACGAGACGACCTACAATCCGGGCACCCTCGAAGCAGGCAAGACCTACTACTGGCGTGTGGACGAGGTCAGTGCGGCTGAGGCCGGCAGCCCGTGGAAGGGCGTCACCTGGAGCTTCACCGTCGCCGATTTCCTGGTGGTCGATAACTTCGAGAGTTACACCGATGTTGTAGGCGAGCGAATCTTCCAGACGTGGCTGGACGGCTATGGATACACCGACCCGGAGGAGGTCGCGGGCAACGGCACCGGCTCGACGGTGGGTAACGCGCAGGAGTCCTACGCTGAGTTGGTGACTGTCTGCAGCGACTTTCAGTCGATGCCGATGGACTTCAACAATGCGGTTGAGCCGTACTATTCAGAGGCCGACCGGACCTGGTCGTCTCCGCAAAATTGGACGGCTAACGGGCTCAACACGCTCGTGCTTCACACCCGCAGCAGCCTGCTCGAAGGCGTGAGCCTGTTGTATGTCAGGCTCGAAGACAGCACGGGCAAGAGTGCCGTCGTCAGTCACGCAGGCGCTTCGGCCGTGGTGACCGACCAGTGGCTCGAATGGCCGATCCCGCTGAGCAGCTTCACTACAGTCAACGCGGCGAAGATCAAGAAGATGTCGGTGGGCGTGGGCAATCGCACTGCCCCAGCCGCCGGCGGCGTCGGACGGGTCTTCATCGACGACATCTGGGTCGTCAAGAAGTAAGGCCACAATGGCCGCTCCTTGCGGGCAGACCTGCAAGGGAGTGACTCTGCGGCAGATGCCTCGGCCGAGGCGACTGGGCCAGCGGCGGCAACAGTGCGTCGCCCGCCGGGGAGCCCAGGCCAGGGTCTGGCGACAGCCGATAAAATCGGGGGGTCCGTGTCCCAGGGGCGCGGACCCCCCGTTTTTTGCCCGCCAGAGGCCCTCCCGGGGGCCCCGCGTTGCGGTGACAAATTGTTTGGTCGCTGTGGTGTTTTTTTTGTTGCAGATACGCGAGACAAATGGTAATTTGACCGATATAGAGGTCTGCGGTTTTCATTCCGTGAAAGCCGTAATCTGCGCAGCCGACGGTTGGACAGGGAGGTACAAGATGGGTGGTCATGCAGAACGGCGCGACAGAGTCGGTATATCCGAAAAGAGGGCGACCGTACACATCCAGCCGGAGAGAGGGTATCTCCGTAGGCTGAGCCGCCATCCGAGATGCCGTTTCCCCGGGTGTGACAGGTGTGCTCCGGGGCGGTGGTTCTGCGTTGCGCCATAGTGAGCATTACAGGACTCTGAAGGAGGATTGTCATGGAGGGAATTCTTGGTTGGCGGATTGCCTCAGTCTTGATGCGCCGCTGAGGAGGTCAAATCGGGCCATTGCCCTTTTGACGCAGGGGACGCATGTATTGTCCCCAACAACAGGTTCATTGAGGAGGAGAATCGACGAGGCATGGGCAAGAAAGTGTAGCTGCTGTGTTTATGTCGTTGTGAGAGAACAAGTTGGAATTAGGAGGAAGACAAAATGAGAAAGTTAGCGTTAGTACTTGTCATCGCATGTGCATTTGGCACGATGGCCAGGGCTTCCGACATCGCGTTCTATGTCGGGACGCCTAACACCGATGGCTGGTACACTGTGGCTGAGATGAACAAAAATGTTGACACGATCGTCGCCAGGACTGGAAATCTGTTCAAGGATGTCCAGCGGTTCGATGATGCACACCTTACGCAGCTCGCCGCCTGGGTACAAAAGAATACGAACGACGGTGAAGTGGACATTCTCTGGCTGAATGGATGCGTGCCGAGCACCCTCTATCCAATAGGGAACACCAAGCCGGACGGGTCGCTTATTGAAGCATGGCTCGACGGCGGAAACATGATTATCAATGTCGGCGACTGGTTCGGGTACATCACGTACGAAACTGGAGCTCGATCAGGCACGGAGAACGGCAGTGCCGGCGCCGCGAATATCCTTGACCTTTCGTCGGGTGTGATCGCCAGCGCTGATGGTACTACGCTGCCGGTGACGGCGCTGGGCAAGCAATACCTGCCCAGTCTGAATAACCCTGCCCCAACCGCCAGACCCATTGTTCTCGCTCAGGTTGTAGCCCCTTGGGAAATTTCCGCGGTATTCGCACAGAATTCGGCCGGCACATATGGTGATCCTGTTGTGATTCACAACAAAGTGACCGGCGCCTACGTCGCTTTCATAAACCAGTGTACGGTCTGGTTGACCGACAGAGGTATAACCTGTTCTGAGTTCATCGAGAACTGGGTAAACGACGTGGTAGGATTAGGCCCGCAACCGCGTGCCAGGGTGATCAACCCTCCAAATGGGACGATGATCAGTAAGACGAGCGTGCAGGCCTCATGGAAGGCGGGCGATTACGCCAAGCTGCACGATGTGTATTTCGGCAACGACTTGGACGCCGTCACTGCGGCCACGCCGGCCGATACGGCCGTCTACGTGGGCCGGCAGGCCACCGCGCAGTTGGTCATGGGCATGGCGGGCGGCGTTGCCCCCGACGGCCTGATTCCGGGCACGACCTACTACTGGCGCGTGGATGAGATCAATGACAGCAACCCGGACAGCCCATGGATAGGCAACATCTGGAGCTTCCAGGTCCAGCCGGTGACCGCCTGGAAGCCCACTCCGACCGACGGGAGGAGGTACGTCGATCCTAACCAGGACCTGAGCTGGGAAAAGGGCATGGACACCATCTTCCATACGATTTACTTCGGCAAGAACGTCGACGACGTCAGTAACGCCGTGGTCGGCGGCACGATGAGCGCCGCTGCTACCTATGACCCCGGCAAGCTCGATCTGAATACGACCTATTACTGGCGAGTCGATGAGTTTGCGTTCCCCGCCAACAAGACATTCAAGGGCCCGATCTGGAGCTTCACGACACGTGGAACCGGCGGCGGAGCCGAGGTACAGTACTTCAGCGGCATGGCCCTGGCGGGCGACCCGATCCTGAGTCGAATCGAAGGCTCGATCAACTTGAGCACGTCCGGCGAGGTGGCGGGAGGTCTGAGCGATCTGGTTTCCGCACGCTGGATCGCCAACATAGAGGCTCCGTCCACGGAAGCCTATACGGTCATTGCCACCGGCGATGACGGCGTTCGGCTGTGGCTCGACGGCCGCCTGGTCGCCAACGGCTGGGTCGATGAGAGCGCCACGGACTATAGTTACAGACTCAACATGATTAAGGGCCAGATTTACTCCATCGTCCTGGAGTACTACGAGAACGCCGGCGACGCCGTGGCCCGGTTGTCCTGGCAGAGCGCCTCGCTGCCGCGTGAAGTCATCCCGCAGGGCTGGCTGCAGTTGCCGGGTCCTGCCACGGGTCCGTATCCGGCTAACGGCGCTGTGAATGCGCCGCAGACGGCGGCACTCCGCTGGATCGCCAGCAGTAAGGCCGAGTCGCAGGAACTCTATTTCGGCGATGACAAGGACGCGGTAGAGGGGGCAATTGCACCCACCGCCACCCTGGGAGCCGATGAGACCACCTACAATCCTGGTGCCCTCGAAGCGGGCAAGACCTACTACTGGCGTGTGGACGAGGTCAGTGCGGCCTCGGCTGACAGCCCGTGGAAGGGCGTGACCTGGAGCTTCACCGTCGCCGATTTCCTGGTGGTCGATAACTTTGAGACCTACACGGATGCCGTCGGCGAGCGGGTCTTCCAGACATGGCTGGACGGCTATGGATACACCGAGCCGGAAGAGGTCGCCGGCAACGGCACCGGCTCGACAGTAGGCAATGCACAGGAGCCTTACTCCGAGCTGGGCACCGTCTACACCGACTTCCAGTCGATGCCGATGGACTTCAACAACGCGGTTGATCCGTTCTACTCTCAAGCCGACCGGACTTGGACCTCGGCGCAGAACTGGACGGCCAACGGACTCAACACGCTCGTGGTTCACGCCCGCAGCACCGCGGTCGAAACTGTGCAGGCGTTGTATGTCGTGCTGGAAGACAGCACCGGCAAGAGCGCCGTCGTCAGCTTCAACAACGCTGTCACTGTGAAGGCGAACACGTGGGTGGAGTGGCCGATTCCGCTGAGCAGCTTCAGCGGAGTCAACGCGGCGAAGATCAAGAAGATGTCGGTCGGCGTGGGCAATCGCACTGCCCCTGCCGCTGGCGGCGCCGGCCGGGTCTTCATCGACGACATCTGGGTCGTCAAGAAGTAAGGCCACCATGGCCGCTCCTTGCGGGCAGACCTGCAAGGAAGTAACGTTGCGGCGGATGTTCGGTCGAGGCGGCCGGGCGAGCGGTGGCAATAATGCATCGTCGGCCGGCAAGCCGAGGCAGGCATTCTGCGGCAGGTGATAGAGTAAGGGGGCTCGTGTCCTAGTGGCACGAGCCCCCGTTTTTTTTTCGCCGAGGAGAGAGCCCCGTATACCTCACTTCCCTGAGTCTGCGTGTCACGCTCCCCGCGAACGGCTCGGCGGTCTGCCACGAGATGAAAGGAGCAGGCCAAAATGAGCAGATTCCTGAGTTGATGCCCGGAACCGCCGCTAAGAACATGGATGCCATCTTTTGCACGACGTGGAGTTGCTTCGTCGGCTGCAGCCGTTGAGGCGGCGAGTCTGGAGGATGGTGTTTTGGCAGCCTCGACGATATTCGTACCCGGGGCTGTGAGCATGAGACCTTACAGCCCCTCTGTTTGCATCGAGGAAGGTGAATTGCCTACGAGGAATGGGGGACTTCCCTGATTGTCGGATCGGGTCCGGTACCACAGTATGCAAGAAGAGCGATCGGCCAGAGTAAGCGACTTTGGGTCCGGCCGCCGTGCGAGGAGTTCGGAAGGAGCAGCAGGGAACGGCAGGGAAGACGACCACGCAATGCAGCACGTCTCGCAAGGCCGCTGCGCGGCCGACCCTGACGCGATGACTATTCCTCGAAATCGTCTGCCGGCGTAGGCAGGCCTGGAAAAAGGGAGAACCACTATGAAGAGGCGAATGACACTATTGCTGTTTGTCGTTGGTGTGGCCGGGACGTCCCTGGTCAGTCCGTGTGGGGCAGGGGATGTCTCGCAGGAGGCGGCGGCCGCGGCGGCAGGGTGCCCCAAATGTACCTGCGCCTGCTCGCCTTGGGTAGGCGCCTGGGTCGGCGGCTTCATGTCAGGCGACACTGCGTCGGATTCATGCGGCGAATGCGAAAAGAAAGTGATCGAGACCTTCAAGCTCGCGCCGATCGCTCTGACGTGCGACAGCTTCGCGCTGAACCTGCAGGTCAGCATGTGTGAGCCGAAGGTGCTCAAGGCCTTCCCGGAGGCCACGGACATGACCGAGTTCGTTGGAGTAGCGTGCAAGGACGGAGATAACAAGGTTGTTTTCACGGCCGTCGGTTACGGCATGAAGAAGAGGGAAACCTGCAATGAGGTGGTGTTCATTGCGATCAAGTCGGGGACGATCAACATGCCATGCTTCTGCGGGGATCCGAATGCGGCGGACGTCGCGGAAACGACGTCGATCTTCGCGGCCGAGCAGGACGCCGATTCCGATGGCTTGCCGGACACCTGCGATTCGGTGATGTGCTTCAGCCAGACGGGCGTGATCAAGCGCATCGTGAACCGGCCGATGTGCGAGCCGGCAAAGAGTTTCCTGGCGATCCTTGAGCCATGCAAGAATTCCCAGACCGAGGCCTCGGGCAAGGCCTTCTTCAAACACGTCGATAACAAGGACGAGCTGTCCTTTGTCGTCACAGTCAAGAACATCACGGATCCTACGAGAGTCGCTCTCCTTGTCGCCTCGAAGTCCGGGGAGATGGGCGAAGAGGCGGTGATCCTGTGCCCGATCTCGGGAGCGACGGAGTGCAGATCCGGCGACTTCAGCGGAGTGCTCTGCTGCGGGACGATCATGGCAAAGCAGTGCATCGGTCCGCTGAAGGACAAGGAAATTGCAGAGCTTATCAGAGCGATCTCCGAGGGACGGGTGTTTGTCGTCATCAGCACAAAGAAGAACCCCACGGGCGAGCTGTGCGGGCAGGTTCAGGACCCGTAGCCGGGAGGCGAATCGCGGATCGTAAGACTTAGCGACCACTTAGTTTCGGGGCTGTGGGCACGGAGGCTCGCAGCCCCTTCTCGCTGTGTCGGTCGATAGAGCAGGCCGTGGCTCAGTAGCGGACCTCCATGAGGAAGGCATCGGCCGGTCCGCGGGCGCTGCGTTCGAGAATATGCACGTGGGCATCGCCGTCGGGGCGCAAGAGGACCTCGACTTCGTCGCCCTCGAACAACTCGGCCAGATACGTCATCTGCACCTGGCGGATCTGCACGGAACGGCCAAGCATCGAGTGCAGGCCGTCCATGGCCCAGCGGATGTACTCGGTATTGTTGACGTGGCCGTTGAAGTCGAGGGCGCTGAAGGGCACCTGTAGGGCGTGCGCCCTGGAGTAACCCTGCGCCGGCTTGAGCCGCTCCACAGGTGTGGACAGGGCTTTAGGCCCATTGGGCGGCAGACCGACAGACAGCCGGCTCAGGTTCCTCGGCCGGGCGCTGTGCCTGTCCAGGATCATCCATTCGCTGGCGGCGCGGAACAGCTCACCGCCCTCGTGAGCCTCGCCGATGAATTCTCGCGTGGCGGTCAGGCGCGTGTGGCCGCTCGGCCATGTCCTGACCACAAAGCGGTCCGTCCACTTCGGCTCACGTGTGATTTCGAGCCGGAAATTGGTCAACACCCAAAAGCAGCCCTGTTTCTCCATGTCCTCGAAGCCGAAGCCGAGTTGCTCGGCGTGGCGGGCCGCCGATTCCTGCAGATACTGCATCAGGGCGTTCAGTTTCAACCGGCCGTCCGGCTGACAATCGAACGCCTTCACCGTGAACCGGTCTTCTCTCTGCAGGATCGCATCACATTCCATAGCAGCCGCCATTCGCAACGTGTCTGCACACATTATGGCCTCACCTGCCCGCGGTGGCAAGATTTCGAGTCCACAAAGCTCCCGTTCACGCCCGGTCGCGCAGGCGACGGCACCACAATATGGCATCGTGTCCTCAGGAGTGATGACATAGTTTCTCTGGAATCCCGGGGGACATTGTGCTATGAAAAGCACGGTTGTCCTTTCCTGGGAAACGGAATGGAGGCAATCAATTCTTGAGGAATCACCGGTGCGGGCCGCGGGTTGGCGTGTCTTGCTGCGCGCTGATCGGGTCACGGAGATTTGGGATGCGCGCTTTGAGTAGAAGCGCGGCACAGCCCATAAAGGCAGGAACGGAAACAAGGAGGTTTCGTGATGAAAAACACAGCTTTATTCCTATGTATCATCATAGTCACGGCCCTGGCCGGGCCGGTCCACGCACGCACGTATTCAGGCACTCTGTCGGCCTCCGACGGAACGCTCGTAGTTCAAGGCCTGCCATGGGGCAGCCCGATGGTCACGCCGGCAACATTGCATTGGAGCGTAACGGAGCTCGGGTCGAGCCTGTGGCAGTATGAGTACACGCTGACCGTATGGTCGTACAGCATCGGCTGCGTGATCATCGAAGCGTCCGATGGCTCGGCGGGTCAGGCGTTCACCCGCGGCGACATGTCCGCCACAACGAGCAGTCCGGCCGGATGGACCGACGATATCTCCGTCGGGACCCATGACGCTGGATCGGACAATCCGGGGATGCCAGGAACCATGTACGGAATCCGATTCACCTCGCCCGTGGATCCGACCACGCTGACCATCCGGTTCAATTCCACGCGCCGGCCGGTATGGGGCGACTTCTATGCTCGCAGCCGTGGGCTCTTCAACCCCGCCACCGGGCAGATGACGTATGCGATGCTCAACTACCTTTACAACGCCGGCTTCAAGGCCAACGATACCGATCCGAAGGACCCGCCTGACAGCATGTCGGTGACAAACCACGTGCTCGTCCCCGATACGACAAGCGGCGGCGGCACCGTCACTCCGCCTGTGCCCGTCAGCTTCAGTGGCTGCGATCTTGTCGGCGCCTGGGTCGGGAAGCTCACCTCGCCCGCCGAAACGCTCATCCACACGTTCGCTTTCTCGCCCTCGTGTGCCGGAAAGGATGAGTACCTCGTGACGGTGCAGATGACCGGGCGTGCCGCCGCAGCTCGCGAAGCCTTTCCGAACGTGAACCATCTGACGAGCCTCGTTGGCAAGGCGGTCCTGAGTGGTGGAAACAAGATTCAGTTCACGGCGATAGGCTACGGCTCCCAATTGGATTGTGCCTGTGATCAGCCGACGTATATTGCGATCATGGCGGGGACCCTGAAACCGCAGGACGACGGAAAGACCCTGACGGCCACGGCCAGTGTGTCCTACCACCCGGCCGAGCAGGACCTGGATCTTGACGGCTTCCCCGACACGGTCAACGACATGATCTGCCTGACGTATGACGGCGCCCTCAAGCCTGTGGGACTGCGGGAGCCGTGCCAATAATCCGGCACCGGCGACGGCCCCACGGAACTCGCGGTCCGGGCAGCACAATGCGGCACAGGTTGTCATGCCCGATGTCTCTGGCCGGGCCGGATGCCTTCGAGTGCGGCCATCTGCTCGCGCCGGACTCCTCGACGATTCCGGCGCCGTTGCATTCAGCGGCCTGGGGCCTGCTCTTGTAGGCCACCTTCGCCGCAGAGGACTCGTGTAACATAAATCGAATTGTGGAATGTATGACAAGGCCGCGACGCTTGTCCCGTGGCCTTTCTCTTTTGATTCAGACCGTCTGCTGAGGGTGGACTATCGGGGAGCCCGGCGCATCGCTGACTTTGCGGATGATGAAGTTGACGTCGTTGCTCATCGCCTGCAGACGCCGGGTCAAGTGCGTGAGCTTCTTCTCGTTGAAGGTCGTATCGGTCAACGCCTGCCATTGCCCGTCCTCATACCTCATCTTGAAGTCGCGGACGCGCACGGGACAGGTCGTGCAGCCCTCCTCGATCTGCCAGTGGCCGTGTACCAGCAGGTTTCTCATGTCCCGCACGGCGTCGATTCGTTTCAGGACCTCTTCGAGCTGCTCCAGGAGCGAGCCATCGCCCTGGATCCGGAAGCGGGCCACGTGCTTGATCTTGCGCAGAAGCACGGACAGGTTCAGCTCGTGAATGAAGAATGGGCCGATCAGTCGGCTGTTCTCGCCCAGCAGAGTCTCCAGCAAGCCCTGGAGCTGGTGCTCGAGCGTGGCGAACTGAACGGTCATTTCGCCGATCCGGGCGAAGAGTCTCTCTTTCTGCATGATGAACTCCCGACACCTGTCAAATTGGCTGTCTTTTGTATCGGCAAATGGACGGCCGCACTGAAACTCCTCTTTACTTTTCCCATGACAACGGGCCTAATATAGGACGACACAATGGACCCTGGGACACAAGCCGCATTGGGAAGGATCGAAAGGCTGACTATGAAGCAGGCGAGATTCCTCGGATGGCTGGCGCTGGCCGCAATCGCGTCGGCCGGTTGTCGAACGAAAATCGTCGAGACGAGGATCGAGTACGACCGTCCGCTGCCGCCGGGACAACTGGCCCTGAGAAAGATCACCGACCCGAACCTCTACCCCGATTTCACGCAGGGTTGGCGCGACCTCGGGAGCCTGGAAACCGCCATTCGCAACAGCCTGAGCTACCTGGCCAAAGCCTCCAGCAAGCAATACTTCCCGTACGGCGATATCAATCACGATCGAGCCGTCAAGACGCTGGAGACGTTCCTCACGCTGGTGGGCTCCGGCGCCAGGAGTGACGAGATCAACGGCCTGGTCCGCGCGTACTTCGACGTTTACGAGTCTGTAGGCTGCGACGATAAGGGCACGGTCCTGTTCACCGGCTACTACACGCCGATCTTCGAAGGGTCCCTGCAACGAACCGGCCGATTCCAATTTCCCTTGTACAAAGCGCCGCCTGACTTGGTCAAGGGGCCCGATGGTCAGACGCTTGGGCGGCGCGGTCCTAACGGCCGGATCTCTCCGTATCCATCGCGGGTGACCATCGAGAATTCGCACATGCTCGACGGCCAGGAGCTGGTGTGGCTGAGCGACCCCTTCGAGGTGTACATCGCGCACGTGCAAGGCTCCGCCAGGGTGCGACTGGCCGATGGCCGGATTATCACCGTCGGCTATGCCGCCAACAACGGGCAGGAATATGTCAGCGTGGCCGAGCAGTTGGTCGCCGATGGCAAGATTCCGCGCGACCGTATCAGCCTGGCGGCGATGATCGAGTACTTCAAGCGCAAGCCCGGCGAAGTCGACCAATACGTCCGCCGAAACCCGCGATACGTGTTTTTCCAGATCGGCGAGGGCCCTCCACGCGGCTGCCTGAACGAGCCCGTGACGCCCTGGCGGACCATCGCCACGGACAAGTCCATCTTCCCGCGAGCCTGCCTGGCGTTCCTCTCCGCTCCTCTGCCGCAGATGGAAGGCAGTGCCACGGTTCTGCGCCCGCACGATGATTTCGTGCTCGACCAGGATGCCGGCGGCGCCATCCGTGCGCCGGGCCGATGCGACATCTACATGGGCATCGGCGACGAGGCGGGTCGCTTAGCCGGCCAAACCGGCCAGGAAGGCCGCCTCTATTACCTTTTTATTAAGCCGTGACAGCCTAGCTCCTGGTGACGCTGTGGGTGGCGTGCACCCACAGTGCTTGTGAAGATACACGGGAAAGCTTAGGTGATTGATTTGGAAGGGAGATTTACATGGATACGAATTGCCGCATACGCACGCACTCTGCCTTGAGACTGGCCGTCGGATTCTCCGCCCTGATTGCGGGATGTGCGACTCAGCCCTCATCGAAGTCGTCCGCGTCCTATCAGCTTTCCGACGTAGATGGCAGGTGGTCGTGGATCCAGGACCCTTGGCACGGAGAGTTTGTCCTGACGAAGGACGGAGACTCATATGCGGGCACGCTGGATGATGTCTACGAAGGCACCTACGCAGGGCAATTGCATCTAAATTGGCCGACCGCCATTCTGTGCTCAGAAACGCAGGTTGATCCGAGTTGTGGACAACCGTCGTTCGGATCAAGCACCTTCTGAGCAGCGTTTTCGAGGGCAAGAAGGCAGGCTGTGATTTAGATGCGTTCGCCCTGGGCACCTACGCCGATAAGATTGCGGATGTCGCTGTATCCGGCAATCATATCAAGTTCACGCGAAATGGACGATTTGGCGTCCAGTATTGGGAGGGTACCCTGAAGAGGGAACACGGGGTATTGAAGATCGTTGACGGCCGATGGACCAAAGAGCCTGGGGTCTCAGGTTCGTTCATCGCCGAGAAGAAGGCAAGATAGGAGGACCGGACTTGCACCTTGTCTTTCCGGCGCGAACCGAGCGCGATGGGCGCGGATATTCGCCAGCGTTCGGTCTCGCTCTTGAGGACACGGCCCAGCAGTCCGCCTTAGCGGCTGGGGGCTTTCTTGTCTTCTGTGAGCATGTTTCGCAGGTAAACGTGCAGGCTGCCGCTCCAGGGTTTCGTGCAGATGTCGATGTCTCCGTCGCCATCGACATCGGCGGCCTTGGCCTCGTGACATTGCTTGCCTTCGAGAATCACGTGCTGGGTCCACACTCCGGCTTTGCCGTCGGCGTTCTCCCAGATGAATAATTTGTGCACCTCTGGCGAGAGGGGGCCGCCGCCTGAGTAGACGTCCAGGTCGCCGTCGTTGTCGAAATCCGCGACGGCCAGGGAATGAAAATCCTGCTTCGTATGGTCGGCGGAGATGATTCTGGCGTATCTACGTGACAGGGGAATCTGGTAAAATAGCCGAGGACGTGACCTGAATCTACCCGGGATGGATATGGTGGCTGCCAATGTAGTGGGAGAGCAGAATTGGATTTGAGACATACCATGTTCAAAGGGCGACGACGCCTGATTGGGATATTCTGTGCTGCGGGCCTGATCGGCGCGATTGTGCTGTTCTCTGTGGTCAGGGAACGGGCCGCCTTCTATCGCGTGACGACTCTGCCGCCGTATCGCGGCTATCTCTTCTGGCCGGTTGCGATGAACGATCAGGACCAAATTGTGGGTTACAGGTTTGATGGCACTGAATCGACTGTTCTCCTCTGGACTCGTCAGGGCGGGCTGCGGGACTTGGGGACCACATCAGGCAGTACCACTTTGGCCATCAACAACTCCGGCCAGATTGCGGGGACAATGACCGATCCTAACGGCAACACGATGGTGTTTCTTTGGGATCCACGTACGGGCTTGGCGCAGTTCGATTGCCGGAGCATGAGCAACATGATGCCGATTCTCATCGGGCCTGAGGGGCAGATCGTCGGCAATTTTTTTGAAACGAACGGCGGATCACCGCACGCCTATGCCTGGGACCATGCAGGTCGTATGCGAGAGTTGAGTCCGCCCAACGCACGGCAAAGCTGGGTCTATCGCAGCAATGAATCCGGGCAGATTCTCGGTGGCTTTTATGACGGGAACGGTAGCCGATCCTGCCTCTGGGACTTGGCAGATGCCAACTCGCCTAAGTGGACGCCTCTGTCTGGCCAAGACGAAGCCTATCGCGATCTGAATAACGGAGGGTACGTACTCCGCGCCATGCTCCGTCCGGCTGAGAGCCCGAACCAACGGGTACAGAAGTGGGCCATGCTTTGGCATGAGGACCGAGGGCGAACGTGGCTCTTCCCGCTTCCCGATCTCGACGCCCAGGTCGATTACGTGAACGATGCAAACCAAGTTGTCTACTACAGAGAGTCTCGCTCCATCCTTACGAAGTGGTTCCCGAGACTCTTCCCCGCTCGCGGGCATACGTTTCTCTGGGATCCAGTACATGGCAGCATATCACTCGACAAGGCCCTGCGACTCAAAGGAAGAGAGCAATTCTTCATCGAAGACCTGAACAACGAAGGATGCATTGTGGGTACCGTATGGTCCGGATATCGTCCCAAACGCTCGGTTCTCTTGGAGCCCATTGCCGGAAAATGGATAAGATAGCGGGCGATACGGAGAGTCACACCTTCACCTTCCGCATTCTGAATGGGCGCGGTACACCAGGCCAGGCTCAGTGGGCGGAGGCTTTTTGGTCCTCGACCAGCATGTTGCGCAGGTAGATGTGCAGGTTGCCGCTCCAGGGCTTGGTGCAGATGTCGATGTCTCCGTCGGCATCAACATCCGCGGCTTTGGCTTCGTGGCATTGTTTGCCTTCGAGGATGATGTGCTGTTGCCATTGGCCGGCTTTGCCGTCGGCGTTTTCCCAGATGAACAGCTTATGAAGCTCGGGCGAGAGGGGGCCGCCGCCTGAGTAGACGTCCAGGTCGCCGTCGTTGTCGAAATCCGCGACGGCCAGGGAATGGAAGTCCTGCTTCGTGTGATCGGCGGAGATCAGGTGGCACTGCCACGATTTGGCCTTGTCTCTGTTCTCGAACCACAGGATGCGCGCGTCGACGGTGTCCGCCTCCGCTTCGATGATGTCGAGATTGCCGTCTCTGTCCACGTCGCAGACCCAGACTTTGATGGCCAGGCCGTAGCGGTCGGGCCGGTTGCCGCCGGGCGGGGTCAGGTCCGCGTGCTCCTTCCACTCGATTCCCTTGCCGTCGGCGTTCTCGAACCAGACATCGCCGCGGATGACGTCGTTGTCGCCGTCGCCGTCCAAGTCGCCGATTCCTCGCGGCCCGACGCCGCCGTGGATGCCCGCGCCGATTTTGTGCTCGATCCACTTGTCGCGGGGATTGGCCGGGATCTCATACCAGACCGTAACGACGTGCTTGGGGTCGTTGCTGCACGCGGCTACATCGAGCCTGCCGTCGCCGTTGATGTCGGCCGCCACATCGTCGTGACAACTGATTGCGCCGTTGTCGAATCGCTCGAAGGGCTCGGTGCGTGGCTTGCCGGTATTGCGGTACCAGGCCGTGCCGGTGGCCTGGTCGATCCAGCCGTCGCCGTCGATGTCGAACGCGGTGCCGCCGACATCGGTCACGGCCCCCTGACCCAGATCGTGCTGAATCCACTGGTCCGGGCCGACGTACTCGAACCACCAGGTCCTCGTCCGCTCCCCGACGACCCAGTCGAGGTCGCCATCCTTATCGATATCGACGAGCGAGGTCTGGCCCATCTCCCGCCCGACCTCGGCGATCCTGTGCCACTCGAATCGCGGCATGGTGGCTGGAGCAGCGGCGGCACCGGAGATGATCGCGATGAGCAGCAGTGCGTTCGTTTGCATCCTCTTGCAGAACATAACCACTCCTTCAAAAGGGCGTATCGTCCCTTGCTTGGCATGGTCGCGTAGCCACGTTAGAGTATGTCGCATTCTTTCGAAAACGTCAACTCCATGTCGCGTGCACAAACCTGCTCCCGATCCGGCTGTTAGGCCGGGGGCTACTTCGTGGCCAGGATTTCGAGCTGTGCGGTGTTTCGGACGACCTAAGCGGTGCCCCGGGGGCTGATGAAGTAGACGCGATCCGCCGCTCGTACAGGCGACGCAAGAGACCTCTCCGACTTTGGTCGGAGGTTGTTCAATGAAGTTGGCCTTGCGCGGCCGGATGCATTGCGTTCGTGTTGTGAATGCGGTAATGTGGGCGGCGTGAATTTCCGGGGCCCGTGTGTTGCGGGCGCACGGGGACAGATGCATAAGGATGATTTATGGCAGGTAAGAACTCGATTTCGAGACGGCATGCACTTCAAGGCGTCGGCGGACTGGGGGTATCGGCGTGGCTCGCAGCAGGGGCCCGCGGCGGCGAATCTGCAGCGGGGCAGGCGGCCGGCGCGCCAGCGCGGGTGAATCCGACGATTGCTGAGAAGGTCTTCAAGACTCCGCTGATCGATACGCACGAGCACCTGATCGAGGAGAAGGAGCGGCTGGAGGCCTCGCACCCGCGCGTCCAGGCGGACGATTGGAGCCTGCTGCTCAGTCATTACCTCTGTTCCGACCTGCTCGTGGCGGGGATGCCCCAGGAATCGTACGACGCGTTCTTTTCGCGCAAGACCGCCCCGGCGGACAAGTGGCGGCTGCTGGAGCCGTACTGGCCGGCGGTCAAGAACACCGGGTATAGCCAGGCCGTGCGAATCGCGATGCAGCAACTCTACAATGTGGACGACCTGTCCGCGGCGACCGCGGGCAAGGTGCAGGCGGCGTACGAGCAGACCCGCAAGCCGGGCTTCTACAGACACATCCTGTGCGATCTGGGCAAAATCGAATCGTGCCAGGTAAATTACCTGAACCGTGTGTTCTATGAGACGAGCATGCCCACGCTGTTGATGCAGGACATCAGCATCGTCGGGATGTTCGCGGGCCCGGACCTCGACGGCCTGGGCAAGCCGACGGGCCTCGAGATCCGCACGCTGGATGACTGGCACACCGTCATCGACTGGTGGTTCGACAAGTACGGCAAGTACGCCGTCGCCGTCAAGTCGGCCAACGCGTACAGCCGGGACATCGACTACGAGCAGGTCCCCGCGGGCAGGGTCGAGGGGCTCTTCAGGAAGCGGATCGTGACTGAGCTGCTGTCGGCCCAGGAGAAAAAGGACCTGGAAGATCATCTTTTCTGGTACGCCGTGCGAAAGGCGACGCAGTACAAGCTGCCGGTCAAGCTGCACACGGGCTACTACGCCGGCCAGAACGGCATGCCGCTCGACCGGCTCAGTCACAACACCGCTTCCGCCGGAGAGCTGTGTCGCAAGGCCCCGGACACGAAATTCGTCCTCATGCACATCTGCTACCCCTACTACGAGGAGCTTCTCGCCATCGCCAAGCAGTACACGAACGCCTACGTCGATATGTGCTGGTCGTGGATCATCAACCCGGTTGCGGCCAAGGACTTCTTGAAGAAGTATCTCGTCACCGCCCCGGCCAACAAGATCCTGACCTTCGGCGGCGACTACGTCCCGGTCGAGTTGATCCTCGGCCACGCCACGATCGCCCGCCGGGGCATCGCCCTGGCCCTGACCGAGCTGGTCGAGGAAGGCTGGCTGACGCTGGCCGACGCGATGGACCTGATCGACCCGATCATGCACAACAACGCCCGCCAACTCTTCAACCTCGCCGAAAAAACCAAAGTACTGGAGAACGCGCCCTGGCTCTGACCTGGATCCTCTTGCAGATCCGTTTGCACCGATCTATCGGTTGTGCTATCCTCTTGCTTACCCCTGATGAGTTGTGTCCCAAATGCGACTTTGACTATCCCATGGCCGTCGCAAGTACTGCAAGCGATTGTTGCGGGAAGGGGTCAGTGTTGTGATCCTTGAGCCGGATGCGGCCAGGGCGTTTTGTGCAGACAGGAACGAGGAACCCCGCATTTTATACGGGCCTATCTGATCATTGTTAGAGGCACCCCGGAATGTACATAAGATTCGTTATACAGAAGAACGATGAAGACTCTGGGCGACGCCAAGGCATATTTCAGGCTGTCGGGGACCTCGAAGATGATGGTGTATTGTTGCCGCATGAGCGAACCACTTATCACGAGCTTTACAGGTGGTTTAATAAGAACTTGAAAACGCCTCAGCGGTTCACAACTTCATCCAAGCCGCATGCCAAAAAGGTGGCGATGAGCTGGTTTAAGGATAGCGTAAAGGAAGCAATTTCCAATATGTTCATGGTCGCTCAGATTCTTGAAGCCCATGGGATTGCACTTGAAATAATCCGGACAGATCGGCCTGGATACATCGTGTATGAAGATCAGCACCAAGTGACGGCTGAGCCGTTCAACGATACCATCACGTAACTCAGCTCTGGTCGCATGCGGGTCGACGCGGCAATGATGGGCTGCTGATGTCGGATGTTGTGTGGAGAGACAGAGATAAAAGCTATGGCCTGGCTTCGATGAACCAGCTTTTGGGGGCGGGGGCGCCGTGAAGCAGTCCTTCCGTGCTGAGGTCTCCGTCGATGTCGGGCCAGTGAATGCCGTATCCTCCGCCCGAAGTTTCCCGGTGGTCTCATTGCTCCCCGGTTGCGTTCAGGAGTCTCGAATACTATGTATGCGCCTGGTGAGGTTTTCGGTGGGCGTTGATATCCAAACTAGGGTATAATAGGGCAATGAGAATCGAATGGGATCCCAAGAAGGCCGGGTCGAACTTGCGGAAGCACAGAGTCTCGTTCGAGGAAGCCGCAACCGCCGTGGGCGATCCGTTGGCGACGACGGGTGCTGATCCGGATCACTCCATGACCGAAGACCGATACATCACGTTTGGGGTCTCAGCCCGAGGTCGGCTATTGGTGGTGGCTCACACGGAAGAGCATGAAACGATTCGAATCATAAGCGCTCGTTTGGCGAGCAAAGGAGAGCGAAGACTATATGAAGAAGGTTAAAGATGAAGACGAATTGCGCCCGGCGTACAAGCGATCGGACTTTCCCAAGGGGCTCGTGCGGGGCAAATATGCCGAACGTCTCCGCGAATCATCAAACGTTGTTGTACTTGACCCGGAAGTCGCTCGAGCGTTCCCCAATCAAGAAGCTGTGAACAGTGCCCTGCTGTCCCTGATCCGGATTGCCAAGAAAACCGCTCACCCGGCAAGCCGCTCAGCCGGAGGCGCGAAAAAGCGGCGCGCCGGTTAGCTCGGGCGGTGGCATGGCATGATCGGAGGGAACTGCATAACCGTTGTCCGGAAGACGAACACCATGTACTCAAACAACAGGGCGTGGCGCAAATCGCTTTTGTGAAGATGCTGCTGATAAAGATTTCCGTTGTCTGTCTTGCGGCCGTGATTTGTGGCGCCGTTGTCGGAGTGCTGTTTTCGCTGTCTTACTATTTCTTGGTGCCTGATCACAGGCTATCCGAGGTCTACCTCTCTGATACCTATGCAAAGATGAGACTGCGGTTTTGGATCGCTTTCGTCGTTGGGGCGATCTTTGACGCTGCCTGGTCCTACAGGCTTGTCAGGTCAACCGCGTTCAAATGACCCGAACGCGGGCCTGACCGTTCGACGTCACACGGCACACTATGAGCTCAGCTTTGTGTACTCGGCCAAGAGCTGGAGGTAGAGGCGGTACTGATCCAGGGAGACGCCGGGCGGGGTTTGGTGATCGACGCTGGGGATGAAGCCGCCGGTCTTCATCAAGGGGACCAGGCGCTCGAACTCGGCGCGGATTGCCGCTTCGCCCTGATTCATCACCATCTTGTCATAGTGGCCGATCATGCGCAGGTCGGGAAAGGTCTGGCGGAGGTTCATGCCGTGCACGTCCGCCTGTCGTTCCAGCGGCAGCACGCCCCAGATGCCTACGTCCTGCAGCCACGGCACGAGCTGTGTCACGTCGCCGTCGGTGTCAACGATCGGGATGATGTCCAGCTCGCGGACCATCGGGATGAGTTGCCGGTAGTAGGGGGCGAGGAACTCGTCGAAGATCTCGCGGGAGATCATCGGGCCGTGATTGTACGACATGTCCTCGGCGAACGTCATGAACGTCGGCACGCAGACTTTTGCGATCTTGCGCAGCGTGCGGACGTGGAAGTCGGTGAGGTCCTGGTTGATCCTGTGAATCAGCTCGGGCTGATCGTAGAAGGCGTACATCTGCCGCTCGATGTTCATCAGGGTCCGCGGAAACCAGAACCACCCCTCGAATGTGATCCACACCACGGCGTCGCCGCGATTCTGCCGCTCGGCCCACGGCCGCATCGATTCGATGGCGGCGTCGTGCGGCGGATAGAGCCGGGGGCGGACGGCGAGGTAATCGTCCATATTCCCGACGATGCCCTCGACGTGGTGCTGCGTCGCCTCGATCGTCGCCTGCGTTGTGCTGAACCAGAATTGCATGTAGGGGTCCAGCCCGAAGTACTGCGAGATGTCGAAGACGCTCCGGCACTGCCGGGGCAGCCCTTCGCCCCGCCATCGCTCGATGGTCTGGTCCCACCACATGGCCCACTCCCACCGGGGGAGCCGGTCCACGCTCTGGAACCCCATCACCGCCCGGAACCGCTCGACGTGGTTCATGTGCATGACCTGCTGACTCGCCGCAGGGCCGTATTCCTATACGCCGGACACGACGACGTCGGTGAAGACCAGACTCGGCGTTCGCATCGAGGAGTAGGGCCAGGGATCGTTCGCCACCTCGGCGAGCTTCTGCCAGAACTCCAGGTGATTGCCGGCGATGTTCATCTCGGCGACGGCCTGCGTCGGCTCGCCTTTTTCGAAGAGCTTGCCGATGATCCCGATCGAGGAGTCGCCCGTGGTCGGGTTGGAGTTGCCGCCGATGAAGCCGGTGATGAAGATGCCCCTGCCGAGGTCCTTCATGATCTCCTGCGCGGACCGCTTTCCGGGCGGGACGATCAGGTTCGATGGGAAGCCGGTCGTCGGCTCCCAGCCGAGCTTTCGGCCGTAGTACCAGTCCACGTAGAAGTCCTTCAGCACGCCGGCTTCGATCATGGTGCGCTTCTTTGCGGCGAATCCGTCACCGTCGAACAGTTGACTGTCCAAGCCGCACACGATGAGCGGATCGTCGATCAGCGTCAGATGCTCGCTGGCGATCTTCTGGCCTTTCTTATCGGTCAGGAAGGATCGCTTTTGCTGGATGTTGCGGGCAAACATGGCCGAGAGCAAGCCGCGGAGGACGTCGGGGACGTTCTGGTTCTCGATGATGATCGGCAGGGTCGCCGTATCGATCTTCCTGGCGCCAAGCAGGTCGAGTGTGCGCTCGGCTGCCAAAGTCCCGATCTGTTCAGGCGCGGGCATGCCTTTCCGGTTGACGGCGGACGCCGTGCTGTAGCCGTTCGGCCTGCGGTCGCCTTCATCCTGGATTGTCACCTCCGCGCCGGCATAGAAGGTCGTGGATTCCCTGACGCCTTCGAAGCCATTGCTCGTCAGGACGATCGACTCGGTGCGGCTGTCGTGCTGTCCGGCCGTGACCGAGATGACCTTCGGTCCACCCTTGGCCAGACAGGCCGCCTCGATGGCCTTGACCATGCCGTGACGCTCCTCGGCCGTCAACGCCTCGTAGCTCGCGTCGCGTATGCCCAGATCGACATTGGGTCGGCCCTCGTAGTACCGGGGGTCGGGCAGCGTGCGGTAGGGGTCCTCCGCCAGCAGCTTCGTCGAGGCCACCGCACTGGCGATGAAATCCTCCAGGGCCTCCCGGCGCAAGTCCGAAGTATGCTGCGCCGAGTACCGCTGGTTCACGTAGGTCTCAATGCCGAGCCCTTTTGTGGAGGCCTCCTTGATAGTTTCGGGCTTGCGGTCCCGGTACTGGATTTCGACGAATCGCTCATGTTGAGTACTGATGCGGCAGGCATCCACACCGGCGGCTTTGGCCGTCTTGATCGACCACTGCGCCAGATCGTACAGTTCCTTGTTCATGCTCTCTTCTCTCCCGGGCGGGCCTTCACGCCACCAACAGTCATCGATTTCACAAGACAGGTCGGCAGACCGAATCCGACAGGGACCCTCTGCCCGTCCTTGCCGCAGAAGCCGGCGCCGCCACGCGACATTTCCAGATTGTTGGCCACCATCGTGATGTTCCTGAGCATCTTGGGGCCATTGCCCATGATGTTGACATCCTTGATCGGGGCGGTCAGCTTGCCGTCTTCGATCAGACGGCCCTGGGACACATAGAAGGCAAAGTCGCCCTCGCCGATCTTAACCTGCCCATTACTCACGTCCTGCACGTAGATTCCCTGGCCGGCGCTCTTGATGACCTCGTCGGGCGTCGCGGGGCCGGGCAGCATGTAGGTGTTCCTCATGCGCGGAATCACGAAATGCTCGTAGCTCTGCCGCCGTCCGTTGCCGGTCGGCTGCACCTTGTAGTGCTTCGCGGAGATCCGGTCGTGCATGTAGCTGCGCAGGATGCCGTCCTGGACCAGCACGGTCTTCTGGCCCGGGATGGCCTCATCATCGACGTTGAGCGAGCCGGTGAGGCCGTCGTTTGTGCCGTCGTCGATAATCGTCACGAACGGCTCGGCCACCTGCTTGTCGATCATGGTGGCATACGTGGAGATGCCCTTGCGGTTGAAGTCCGCCTCCATGCCGTGGCCGATGGCCTCGTGCAGGAGAATCCCCGTGACGCCGGGACCCAGCACGACGGGCATTTCGCCCGCCGGCGGCTGCACGGCGTCAAAAAGGACCACGACCCGGTCTACCGCCTCCCGCGCGATCTCATCGATCAGCGCCGGCGTGTAGAACGAGAAGTCCTTCCGCCCGCCGAGATGCCAGCCCGCCTGTTCCCGCTTGCCGTCCTTGGCGGCTACCACGCTGGCCATGAGCCAGTTCTTCGGCAGCAGGTCTTCCACCCTGATGCCATCGCTGGTCACGATCATGACCCGCTTCTGCTCGTCGTGAAAGATGGCATTGACCTTGGCGACCAGCGGAGACCGGGCAAAGCATTTCTCGTTCAGCGATTGGACCAGCGGGAGCTTGGATTCGAGAGGCACCGAGGTCAGGAGTCTCTCCAGTGGGTAGTGATTCGCGAGCTTCGGCGTGACGAACTCGCCGGCCGGCTTGTTGGGCGAGGCATCGGCGATCGTGGCGGCCGTGGCCGCGGCCGCCAGCATGGATTCAGGCGTCAGGTCCTGCGTGAATCCATAGCCGACCTGGTCGCCCTTGACCGTTCGGATACCGACTCCCAGGGCGACGTTGCCGTAGGCCTGGTTAACCTTGCCGTCCTCGAGCATGACGTAGTTGGCGATCGTGTGCTCAAAGTACAGGTCGGCATAGTCGCCGCCCTTGGACAGGGCGGTGCTCAGCACACGCCGGCAGAGATCGTCTGTGATGCCGAATATCGAGTCGAAGTACCCCTTCTCATCTGCCCGAGCCAGGCTCAGCCAGCCCGTGGACAGGATCGGCGCGGCGACCGCCGCGGATGCGACGCCGCCGGCCCGCTGGAGAAACGAGCGTCTCGTGAATGGTCTCATAGAACCTCCCTTCGTTCACTTGCACGAGCCTCGGCACGTGCGCCCTATCTGATTTTATAGCTGACGGTCATGCCGTCGTTCTTCTCCATGGAAGAGCGGATCGTGACCGTGTCGTAATCGGGACTGGTCTGGACGTAGTCGAGGAAATCCTTCATCGCGCGGGCGGACTGGATAACGTTGTCGGCCACGACGACCGCGCCCACCTTGAGCTTGGGCTCGAGGATCTTGAAGTACTTGAAGTAGTCCTGCTTCAGGGCGTCGATGAAGACGAAGTCGATGGGACCTTCCAGGTTGAGCAGCGTCTTGAGGGCGTCGCCCTCCACGACCGTGACGATGTTCTCCAAGCCGACCTTCGCCAGGTTCTCGCGGGTCTCCTTGACGGCGGCGGGGTTGATGTCGTGGGTCCAGAGGTGGCCGCCGGTCCGCTCGAACGCGATCCCCATATTGATCGCGCCGAATCCGCTGGCGGAGCCGACCTCGACGCCTCGCTTGGCGCCGGACGCTTCGACCAGGATGCGAAGCATCATCGCGTCGCCCGGGGTGGTGTTGAGACTCGTTCGGTGAAAGTTCTCGAGGAACTGCTTCCTGAATTCCGGGCTCTTGTTATTCTGATCGGCGGCATAGACGCACAGGGCGGCGAGAGACACCGCGATGCACAGCGTTGTCACAGCAAGCGGATGACGTTTCATTGCGAACTCCCCACAAGAATTTACGATTTACTATTTACGATCTGTGATTTCAATAAAGTGTGCTTCGCGCTCCAACTTCAAACCTCACACTTCAAACTTCACACTTTTCGTCACACCGTCTCAGCCAGGGCGCTGTTCATGCGCTGGATGGCTTCGTCGATTTCGGCGGGACTCTTGAAGCCGATCGTGACGCAATCGAGCAGTCCGCCCTGCATGGCGAAGCGGATGGACTTCTCGCGGTCTTCGGGCTTGGTGAAGTCACCCTCGCCCATGATCTTCATGCCGATGACGCCCCGGCCTTTCTTGCGCATCAGTGCGACCTGCTCCATCACGGCCGGCACGTGCGACGCGTTGCTCTGTGCATTCCACGTTTTGGCGTCCGCCGTATCCATGTGCGCGCCCTGCGGATTGACGCGCACCAGGTGGACATCGACCCAGTCGAGTTCGACGGCCCGCTTCAGCGCGGCAAGACTGTGGCAGGACACGCCGTGGGCTCGGATGATCTTCTTGTCCTTGGCCTCCTGCATCGCGTCCATGACCCGCTTACGCTCCTCTTCCCAGTTTGGCGCGATCATGCAGTGGATGAGCAGGCTGTCAATATAATCGACGCCGAAATCCTTGCGGTACCGGTCGATCTCCTCCAACGGCTTCTCCGGGTTGCCGGGCATCTTGGTCTGGATGAACAACTTCTCGCGCGGCAGGCCTGCGATGGCCTCGCGCAGCATCGGATACGTCTGATACGACCGGGCAATATCGATGTAGGTGATGCCCTGGTCGTACGCGTACCGGAGGAGGCGGTTGAAGCCCTCCTGGCCCAGCTCTTTCTGGACCCGGCCGGAGTTCGTGCCGCAGCCAATGCCGAGCCGGCTGGGCTTCAGACCGGTCTTGCCCAGCGGGACCAGATCGACCGCCGTCTTCTTTGACGCCGACCAGCCGATTCTTGCCGCCGGGGACAGGAGAATCCCGCCGGCGACCGCCGCCGTCCGTTCGATGAATTGACGTCTGGTGATTTCTCTTCTATGCATGCGTGACTCCCCTTGTTCATTTACGATTTATGACTTTCGATTTACGATTGGTCTATGCTGCCAAAACCGCCTCGAAATAGCAAGGGTTTTATAGTTCTGTGACAGTCGGCCGGGGAATGTACGCCAAGATTGCGGCGGAGCAGGCAGGAGGTCCCGGGTGGCACCTATAAAGAGCTCGATGTCAAGTTATACAACCTCTGTTTGCTCAGTTTTTTTCAAGAAACTTGCATCCAGAGCAATTCTTTCGCTCACACATCGCTTCGGCGAGAGC
>Ga0315282_10001489_pt1 | contig 43919 bp, 32 predicted proteins | sample YL17G07_20_MG_FD_203693 | JGI IMG/M metagenome (GOLD analysis project Ga0315282, IMG submission 203693) | Sediment microbial communities from Yellowstone Lake, YNP, Wyoming, USA - YL17G07_20 | ecosystem: Environmental > Aquatic > Freshwater > Lake > Sediment | place: USA: Wyoming | collected... | reverse complement strand
TTGCGAGGCGAGCATCCCGCCGTCGCGAATCGCCGCCGCGAATCGCCGTCGCGAATCGCCGTCGCGAATCGCCGTCGCGAATCGCCGCCGCGAATCGCCGTCGCGAATCGCCGTCGCGAATCGCCGTCGCGAATCGCCGCCGCGAGCCAGGTCTGGAAATGTGGCAGGCGAGACGCCCGCCCTACTTTACCGCCCCACTTGGCTTTGCCTGCTTAGCTTCATCGAGATGCGCCCTCGTTACCTTGCCCTCCCGCCGCGCCGCGTTTGCAGAACTCCAGGAGATTCCGGATGTTCGCGGCCAGGGCGGTGTCTTTCTTCTCTTCGGCGAGTTTCAGCGCCTTCGTTGCGATCTCGGAGGCTTCCTGGAGCTTTTCGGACGCGGCAAGAGCCGTTGCCAAGGCGTACAGGCACTCAAGGTCCTTGTAGCCCGTGATCTCGCAGGACTGTTGGGCCAGCGTCAGCGCCTCCGCGGGATTCTTGAGTTTGGGGTATTGAGGGTTGGATTTGAGCAGGGCAAGCCGGCTCATTGTCTGGGGATTCTTGGGTTGAAGCTGGAGTTGGCTTTCCCAACGTTCCAGAGCTTGCTCGGCCTGACCCTGGCCCACCAGAATCTTGGCGGCGGCATCCAGAACCTCCGGCTGCTTCGGATCCAGCCGAAGCGAATCGGACCAGTGGGCAAGGGCTTTTTGCCGCTCCCCCTTTTCGAGGAAGATCCGCCCCAGGAAATTGTGGACACCGGCGTTCGCGGGGTTTATCTCGAGGGCTTTGGTGAACTCCTCAATGGCGCCATCCCTCTTGCCTTGGGCCAGGAGCGCCGTTCCCAATCCCCCGTGCGCCTGTTCGTCCAAGGGATCGAGTTCGAGGGCCTTGCGGAATTTTCCCTCGGCTTCGCTGAACCGCCGCAGCCGGTTAAGGCCTATCCCGAAGTCCGTAAACAACTCGCTGCTGCGGGGCTCCAACCTCACCGCTTCCTCGAAATGCTTGAGCGCCTCGTCCGCCCGGCCCAGTTCCACCAGGGCGACTCCAAGATCGCTGTGATACAAGTGCTTCTCCGGTGCCAGTTCGAAGGCCTTCTGGAGATATTCCACGGCCCCGGCGTAATCCCGCTGCTGAAGGCGGATTGTGCCCAGAAGGCCGTAGGCTTCGGACAATCCCGGCTTCTCTTTTATCATTTCCTGGCACTTCTCCGTGGCTTTGCGATAGCTTCCCTCCGCTGTCCAACTCCGAACACTGACGCAGCCCGCGTGGTACTCGATCAAGTCCTTCGGATCCTCCTTGTCCTGGGAAAAAGTGAAGTCCTCCACTACGCTGCCCTGGACATATCCGAGCGCGGCGAGGTCGGCGACGGCTTTGGAGTCCCATTCCCCGTTTTTTCCCCCTGAGTGAGACCGGACCTCCTTCTCAAGCAACGACTTGAGGCGGCCCTGAAGGCGGGACGCCAGCTCGGGCCGGCTGGACACCAGGTTCTTCTCCTCCCCGGGATCCTTCTCGAGATCGTAGAGTTCGGGACGCGTGGTCTGAATGTATTTCCAGCCGCCCTGAACAAGGCCCAGGAGACTGTTGCCTTTGTACTTCGTTGGAGACAGACTCTCGAGGTAGTAACCGCGATCCGCCCGCGCCATTTTCCCCCCCTCCAAGAGGGGAGTCAGGTCCACTCCCTGGATGTTGCGGGGGGGCCGAGCTTTGAGAAGGCCGCAAACGGTGGGAACGATATCAACCAGCCCAACCGGCTGCTCCACCACGCCCCCGCGTTTCTGCCCGGGAACTCTCATGACAAGCACGACTCTGGCAACCCCCTGGTAAATAAAGAATGAGTGGTACGGCTCGCCGTGCTCTCCGAGCATCTCCCCATGATCGCTCGCGATCACAAGCAGGGTCGAGTCGTAGAGTCCCTGTTCTTTCAGTTTCGCGACCACCTGGCCGATGCAGGAGTCCACGTAGGCGATCTCTCCGACGTAGGGCTTGTCCTGATATTGGGAGGCAAAGGGTTCCGGCGGGTCATAAGGAGAGTGGGCGTCGTAGTAATGGAGAAAAAGGAAGAATGGCTTGGCGCCGCGCTGGTCCAGGAAGTCGAGCGCCAGGCGAGTGGTGTCACCGCCTTTGCGTTCCCTCAACATTTTCCTCCTCGGGGAAGGCGGCATCGCGTCCAGATAGGTGTCAAAGCCCTGGTTAAGGCCGTACCGCTTGTCCATGATCACCGCGCTCACTATTCCGCCGGTGTAGAAGCCCCGCGCCTTCAGCAGGTCCGCAAGGGTTGTCCCGCTGAAACCGTATTGGACGTTGTCGTGGACGCCGTGATAGGGGGGGATGGTTCCCGCGAGCATGGAGCAGTGGGCCGGAAGGGTCATGGGAACGGGCGTGTACGCATTCTGGAAAAGCGTCGCTTCGGCGGCGACCGCGTCAATGTTCGGCGTGGTCTTCGAGGGATAGCCGTAGCAACTCAGGCGGTCGGCGCGGCAAGTGTCTATGCTGATCAGGAGCACGTTCCGGATTGCGGGGGCCTTGTGGAACGCTTGCCACCCAAACCAGGCGGCTGCCATGGCAAACGCGAGGCCCGCGCCAAGGAGAAGGCCCCGCCGCCCGTTTGCATTACGGCGCTTCGTGTTTGTTCTGTTCTCCGGCTTGTTTGTCTTCTTCCTGGGCGGCATTTCGTATGCTCTTCTCAATCCTGGTCTTCCCTTCCCGGCTGGAGGCGTTTCCACGACTTCGGGAGGCCCCGGATTTTCGCGGCCAGTGCGGTGTCCCCGGCCTGCGTCGGATTGTCCAGGACTTCCACCGAAGCGTAAGGGGCTTTCATGTCGAGATGGAGAATACGCTGGGCCATAGTCGAGATATTATCTACCCTCGGGGCGGCTCCCGCAATGGAAAAGGCCGGGGAGTCGGCCAGTCGGCCGGTCAGCCAGTCGGCCGGTCGCTGCGCGGGTCCGCCGGATAGCGGACTGCGGATTGCGGATTGCGGATTGGGGATTGCGGATTGCGGATTGGGGATTGCGGATTGGGGATTGGGGATTGGAGATTGCGGATTGGGGATTGGGGATTGGGGATTGGGGATTGCGGATTGCGGATTGCGAGATGAAGAAAGCTGCTAACGCAACATGGCGGGGCGCATTCCGGGACCTGGTGTCTGATATCGCAAATGCAAAACCCGCGGTCCCAATCCGCAATCCGCAATCCCGAATCCTCAATCCTCAATCCTCAATCCGCAATCCGCAATCCCTAATCCGCAATCCGCAATCCCTAATCCGCAATCCGCAATCCCTAATCCGCAATCCGCAATCCTCAATCCTCAATCCCCAATCCCCAATCCGCAATCCGCGATCCGCAATCCGCAATCCGAAAACCCTCATTTCTTTTCTTGACGCTTCTATACGGAATCACTACACTTAGCCTGGGATGAATGGTGGACATACTCCTGGAGGCGACCCGCTGACCATGTTCCGATTCCCTTTCCTCCGCTCCCGCACCCATTCCGAACATCCTGGTATATGGGGCGTTGTTCTTGCTGCTTCCGTGACGTGGATGCTTTTAGCGCCACCGGCACGGACGGCGGCTCAGTCCGTCGTGGACTCGCCGGCACTCCGCGAATACCGCGAGCTGGACCAATCGCGGTCAGACAAAACTCCCGCCGCCGCGGAGGATCTGGCGCCACCGGTGGAGCCGTTTCTGAGTCTTCCCGACATCCCCCCGCCGGCTCCCACGGCAAACCCGGCTTCCAGTAAGTCGAAACCTTCGGAGAAACAAGCAAGTGAGGAAGGCGCCGCCGGGAAACCGAAGGTTTCGAAGAAGACGGCGGCTTCCGAGAAGACCCGTGTTCCCGCTCCTCCCGCGGGAGTGGTCCGCCCCGATAATCCCCAATCCGCAATCCGCAATCCGCAATCCTCCACTCCGCCCACGCCCGCGGGGCAACCCCCCGCCCCCGCCGAAACCATCGAGCGCGTGTCGAGCGCGGACCTGATCCCACTGGTGGCCGTGATAGATCTCGAAACGGATACGCTTCCCCCCAGCCAGGCCGAAGCCGCCACCACGCAGGTCTGGAACGGAGGGCAGAAGGCCGGACGGACGCGGTTGGTTCGTCTGCCCGCGTCGCGGCACGTCCTGTCCGTCTGCAACCTTACTCCCACCGACCCGTACCGGCCTCCGCCCTCGCGGCGGCAAATGGCTGAGGCCCTTCAGGCCGACTACCTGATCGTGGGCAATGTGAACCGGCTGGAGGACGCCTATGTCCTCGAACTGCTGTTGTACAATACCGCCCTGGATAGCATCACCCGCGGCCGGAACGCAGTCACCAATACCGGACTTGCGGGACTCCTCAACAAGATCCCCGCCATGGTGGAGGATCTCCTCAAGGCGGTGCCGTACCGGGCGTTGGCAGCCATTCCGGAAGTGTCCCACGGCACGCGGGACGTTTCAGCGGACTCCGGGGGCAAGTCTATCCGCGAGAAGTTGCTGGAACGGGAGGTGGAACAACTGCGCCTGGAGAATGACCGTCTCCAGCGTCAACTGGCGGCCCTGGGACAGGCTCCTCAGTCCGGCGGGCCGGATGTGGCGGCGGCCGGGCCTGACAATACGGGTCAGCCGGGTTCGACCGGCCCCGCCGCGACCCCTCAGGAAGAGCCCCAGGTCCGCGAAGGACACAAACGCCCCACGGGCGTCAAGGTGTCGGTGGTGGCCAAGCGGAGTCCCGTCGTGCCCAAGGAGGTCCCGGGCGCGCCTCCCTCCACGACGGGTGAGCGCCCCACCCCGCAGCCCGCACCCACGCCCGCCGGGCCTCGCGCGGAAGAGCCGTCGGCGACTCCGAAACCTACTCCTGTTGCGGGCTCCGTAGCTCCGCAACCAACGCCGGCCCCCGAGCCCACTCCGACGCCAAAACCCACGCCGAGCGGGTTGCCCACCCTGGCCCCGACCCCGAGTATCGAACCAGCGGCCAAGCCGACCCCGCGTCCGGTTACGGAAGCGGAACCGGACAAGGAAGACGCTCAAACCCTCTACAACGAAAGCAAGCGGTTTGCGCTGAACGCGCCCGAGGGAATCCCGCCGCTGGAAAAGGCGCTGGAACTGGCGCCGGACAATGTTGCCTATCAGCGCGATCTAGTCACACGGCTGTACTCGACCGGCAAGGTCTCGGCATGCGCGGAGCGTGGCGAGGAGTTCGTCCGGCGCGGAACGGTGGACGAGAGTCTCAACCTCTACGTCGGCGCGGCCTACTGGTCTCTGAAAGAGTACCGGAAGGCGCTCGAGGCTACGGATCGCGTTCTCAAGATCAACCCCGACAACGGTTACGCCGTGTTTAACCGCGCCATGAACCTCTACGGTTTGTCCGAACCGGGGGCCGCCCAGGCATTCCATACTTTCCTGGACAGGTTCGGCGGCAATCCAGAGTTCGAGAAGTACGCGGCAACCGCCAGGTCTTCCCTGAACAAGCTCGAGTCCCGCTCCGGGAAGAAATGACCTCCCCGTCCCCAAAGCGACCCAGTGAGGAACGGATCGGCCGTTACGAGATCGAGCAGGAGCTTTCCCGCGGAAAAGCCAGCCGCGTTCTGAAAGCCGGCGATCCCCAAACCGGCCGCACCGTGGCCATCAAGCTGCTTGCGCAAGACCTGCCCGACGGCGGCGCGGCCCTGGACGCGTTGAAACGCGAGGCGGCCAACCTCGCTCTCCCGGACCACCCCAATATCGCCCGCGTTCTGGACACCGGCCACACCCATGATGGCAGGCCCTTCCTGGTTATGGAGTACGTGGACGGCTCTTCCCTTGAAAACCTCATTCGGTCCAAGACACGCCTGCCCTTTTCGGCGATGATCGCCTTGGCCGTTCAGAGCTGCAAGGGGCTTCAGGCCGCCTACCGGAAGCAAATCGCGCACCTCGATATCAAACCAGGCAACCTGATGATCGAAGCCGGGTCCCAAACCCTGAAAATCGTGGATTTCGGGCGTGCCAGGCAGCTTTGGCGGCCGGGCGCTCAAATCCCCGGAATGCAGGGAACGCCCCGCTACATGTCCCCCGAGCAATGCCGAGGAATCGGCGTGGACCACCGGTCCGATGTCTACTCGCTGGGCGCCACCTTCTATCATCTGTTCGCCGCGCAGCCACCCTTTGAAGCCGCCACCGATCTGGAACTCATCCAGCAACGCCCCACGGCCCGCCTCATTCCCCTGCAGGAAATTCACCCCGATGTTCCCCAAGACGTCTGCGATATTATCTCGCGCATGATGGCCACCGACCCCAACGACCGCTATCAGGACTACGACGCCCTGATCGTGGACCTGGAGGCGGCCGAGATGGCGCAAAGGGCCAGAGAGAAGGATGAAGGCGGAAGGATGAAGTATGAACCGGCAGGCCGGCCAACTGGCGGACTGGGCAACCAGCCAACTGGCGGACCGGCCAGATGGCGGACCGTTCAGATCGTTTTTGTCGCTCTGGCGGCTCTTCTGTTTTTCCTGGGGGGAACGACACTGGCGCTCAAGGTCCTGCGTCCCCGTCGCGGCGGGAATTCCCCGGATGTCTCCCAGAACGCCGCCATCATCCGGAATCGTCTTCGGATGCGCCGGTTTGCCGGGGCTGTGGGAAGCTTCTTCTCGAAACACGGGCAAGTCCCTGCCGGGCCGGCGGAACTCCGGAAGGCGCGCTTGGATCCCACCAGGGACACGTTGGACGCCTGGGGCCACCCGTTTGCAGTGGTGCCGCAGAGCCGCGTAGTTCAAAGCGCCGGCGCCGACGGACAGTTCGGAACGGAGGACGACTGGGAAATCACCTTCACCCGGCGGTTCACCAAGACCCCGCGGAAAAGCGCCAAGCCATGAGCACTCTCATCAAGATTTGCGGCATCACTTGCGCCGCGGACGGCCTGGAGGCTGCCCGCCTTCATGTTGATTTCATCGGCTTTATATTCTACCGGCCCAGCAAGAGATACCTCGAGCCGTCCCGCGCCGGAGAGATCGTTCAAGCCATCCGGGACCGCCATGGCGAGGCTGGGCCAAAGATCATAGGCGTCTTTGTGGACGAGAGTCCCGAACGCATCATCCACGTCCGATCCGTCGCGCAGCTCGACGGCGTGCAATTCGCCGGAGATGAACCTCCCCACATGGTTGCCGCCGCCGCCCCCTTTCGCATTCGAGGACTCACCACCCACACCCTCGACCGGCTCGAGCGCTACACAGCGGAAGCATATCTCTGTGACACCCACGACCCTGAACAGAAAGGAGGCACAGGACGCTCCTACGACTACGAAATCCTGCGACCCTACCTGCCGCGGTATCCCATCCTGATCGCCGGAGGACTCACCCCCGAAACAGTGGGTCCGGTGGTGGCCAGCCTGCGCCCGTGGGGGGTGGATGTGTCCAGTTCCATCGAGGCCGGTCCCGGTCGGAAGGACCATGCGCGGATGGGGGCCTTTGTCCGGGCTGTTCGGCAGGCGGATGATGGCGATTTTATTTGACACTGCGGGCGGTTTTCCGATATTTATGAGGTGGAGAGTGCGTACCCTTGCTGGCGATAGCGCCGGAGGAGGTTAAATATGCTTGTCACCAGAACGACTCAGACGTGTAGGACGAAGCACTCCGTTCACCTTTGGGTGTGGATGCTTCCGGTTGCGGGGTTTCTCCTTCTTCTCGGGGGCGCTGCCGCGACAGCCCAGGGGTTGGCCGAAGTTGCGGCCACCACGGCCATTACGGGCGAGCTGGCTTCGCAGCCGGTGGGTGGAGCCATGGGCCCGATAGGTGTTGGCCGCGCCAGAAATGCGGCCGACATGATGAACGCGCGGAATCCCATGGTAATGCCACAGCCTGGAATGGGCCGCATGGGAGGGCCTATGGGCCCTTACAGCCCCTATCCCGGCATGCGTCCCGGCGGCTACATGATGCCCGGCATGGCCCCGGCCCCCGGTCCGGGCGAACCGGGATATGTTCCTCCCTTTCGATACACGGCCCCGACCACTTATCGCGCCATTGAGGGCCGCCGGGTCTATGACGCCGTGAGTTACCGGCTGAATCCCAGCAACGCCAAGATCCTGGATGACCCCCAGCGCAAGGAGATTCTCGAGGACAAGAAAGACAAGTATTCAGACAGGGGAAACAACGACAAGGGGGATCAGATCGCCGACGACGGTCTGTATTCCAGCATCCTTCCTCCCAGCACGGATGAATACACCGGCGGATTCTCGCATTTCTATGCCCTCAAGTCCATCAACGTGCTGCGTTCCGCCCAGGCGCTCGACGTCATAGACTTCTTCGGACTCAACGCCGTAACCAACGATCGTTTCAGTTCCCTGGAAAAGGAACGCGACAAGATCGCGGACCGGGATGACCGTATCTACCTGGTGGACAGCGCCGGCAAGTTCCAGGACTGCTGGGCCAAGCGCTTCCTGGACAACTTCCGCATTGAACAGGCGAATCCCAAGAGCGACTTCCTTCCCCTGTACATCCCGCGTCCGCCCGCTGCCCCGGCGGTCGCCCCGCCAACGGGCTGGGTGCCTCCGCAAGCGGTGAAGACCCCGGATGAAATGGCCGTTGATTCCTCTTTGAAGAAATATAAGGCGGCAATGGGCAAGACGATGTCCGAAGCTGACTTGGAAAAGAAGATCAAGGAGCTGCGCCAGATGCTCCTGATGGATCCGCAGGCCCGCCAGACATTCTTCGCGCAGTTCCCGCCGGATGTTGCCCCGGGAACGGGAGGCATGCCGGGAATGGCCGGTATGCCAGGAATGGGAATGGGCGGAATGCCTGGAATGTACGGCCCTCCCGGCGGCAGCGGCGGGATGCGGGGAGGCTACTATAATCCCGGCATGGTGGGCCGCATGACGGGCGGCGGCGGCAGGTAGCGAGCCGATCTTAGGGCCCGGAGGGCGGATCAGAGACGGAACGGTGGATAAAGGTGGCAGGGCTCATGGCTACGGTACTGAAGAAGGAAAAACCCAGGAAGAGAACCAAGCAGGAGACCAAGAACGACGAGCTCATTGAGACCGCGAGCAAGATCTCCGCACTGTGGATGGACTTCCGGAAAACGATCCGACGCGCGTTTGCCAACCAGCCGACGGGAATGAACGACGAGCAGCAGTTCCTGGAGCTCAAGAGCCACCTCGCGCGGCTTCAGCGAATCATGGCGCAGCGTTTGCCGGAGGGCTTCCGCTACGGCGCCAGGAACATGACCGAACTCATGGCCCAAGCCATCAGCATCAGCAGCCTGCGCGAGATGCCGCCGCCCGACAAGAAGGCGATTTACGGGCGCTGGCACCAGGTCCACATTTCCTTGCAGCATCTCTTGGGTATCCTGGATCTCCTCGGAGAGGGATGCGTTGTCAAGTTCGAGACCTCGAAGGCGAAATCGGGCAATATCAAAGAGGACATCGGCCTGACCGGCGGATCCGGGAAAAAGGGCGATATAAGGAAGAAGGCCTTCCTGGTGTTCTTGCTTCTGGCCGCGGCCGGCGCCGCGGCATGGTACATGACCAACAAGTAATCCCGCGGCGCTGTCAGCCCGGCCGCTTATCCAGCCCGGAAAGGGAAGTTCATGGTTTCTTGCGCTCTCTTTCCAGCCTGCCCGTACAGAAGGGACATTTCACTTGCGAGAGGAACCCGAAGCATGTTTTCGCTAATCCCATCACGCACTCGCTCATTCTCGATGATCCTTCTGTTGGCTCTGCTTGGCGCGGGGCTTTCAGGCTGCACCAAGCAGCTGGCCAGCTGGAGCCTGAATAAAGCCAAGCAGCGCTCGAACGAGGCCAAGAACGTTCACGAGGCCCCGGTCTTCGCGCCCGAAAAACTTACGGCCGTCGAAGCCAAGATCAAGGAGGCGCAGGACGCCTATGACGGCGGGAACTTCCAGTCGGCGCGGGACAATGCCCGCGTAGCCGCCCAGGACGCCAAGGACCTGCTCGCCGAAACCAAGGCCAAGCGGGCCGCTAATCTCATGGAGGAGGCGGACAAGAACGTGCGCGTGGCCACGGACAACCAGGGAGACACAATAGATACCGTGGTTTACAAAAGGATTCTCCAGACTCAGGATCAAGCCCACAAGGCCCGGGACAAGGAGAAGCATGACAAGACGATCGAACTGTGCCTGCGAATCCGCCAGGACACCGACGTTCTGCTCAACGGCCTGAAGCTGGAGCTCGACGGCAAGCTCCGCGACGCGCGGAACCAGCTGCTGGACGTGTTCATCAAGCGCGAGCTGGGCCGCGATGAGGCGCCCCAATACGTGACGGAGGCCGAAACCAAGATCACGGAACTGGAGGGCCTGATCGCCCCCGACAAGCGCCAGTACATCCAGGCCAGGCGGGTCTATACAGAAGCCGACGCAGTGATCAAGGGCGGCATCACGGCGGCGCGCCTCAGCCGCTCCAAGAAAGCAATCACCATCCTGGAGGAAAAACTCATCCGCGCCCGCAAGGAAGGGGCCGAGAAGTATCATGCTGAATTCCTTCAGCAGTGCGACACCAATTTCGCCCTCATCAACAAGTTCTTCTTCGCCAGCAACTACGTCAGCGTTCTGAATCTGGCCGATGTCCTTGGACCCAATCTCGACACCCTCATACTGCAGAGCCGCATCTCGGCGGCCCAGGACCTGATGAACCAGGTCACCTCCGCCATTCGCTCCCTGGACAACGACAAAGTGCGCACCTATCTGCCCGGCAGGGTCGAAAAAATGGATGGCTTGCTGGCGGAGGCGGACAAGCAGTTCGGCGAACTGCTCTACGATGACGTGAAGAAGATCTGCGCGAACGCCTTGGAAGAGAAAAACCTCATCCTCCAGGACTACGACAACCTGACCGTGGGTGAAATCCACACCGCCCGAGGAACACTCTCCGCCGCCGAATCCGTCCTGAACAGGACCGATGTGATCTTCGACGCGCAGTCCCCGCCCTCCGACGATCCGGAGAGAATGGCATTTGAGAAAACCAAACAGGCCCACAAGGCCGAACTCAAGGAGATCGCCAAGGAATCCGAAATCCTCGTTGCGATGGCTGACGCGCGGCGCCAGGACAAGCAGTTCAGCGCCGCGATCGAGAACGCGCGGAAAGTCGTGCGGCTGGCCAACTACGTCGTGCATGAGATCTACCACGTGCTGGCACATAACAACGTGATGGAGATCACGAGCATTGCCACGAAGACCGCCGGCGACGGCGGCTCGCAGTTTGCGCCCGACGAGATGAAAAAAGCCCAGGTGGTTTTGGAGGAAGCCCGCGACATGATCCGGCAGCAGGAAAAGGCCGGCCAGCCCAGCCCGGGCGGCGAGTTCGATCCCAACGCCTACAAACCCGCCGTGGCCAAGACCGCCGAAGCATTTGCGGCCGTTGAGGTGGTAGTGCAGCGCATCAAGCACGTGACCGCGGGCAAAATCGCCGATGCCCGCAAGGCCATCGAGGCCGCCGAGGCCAACAAGGCCAGTGTCTACGCCCTGGGGCAAGTCTCCACGGCCCGCCAGATCCTGCAGCAGGCCGACGAAAACCTCGCCAGGGAAATGCTCTTTGAAGCGGCCAAGAACGCCGACGATTCCAAGAGGATCGCCCTCGAAAGCAACAAGCAAGCCACCCAGACATGGGCAAAGGAAGAACTCCAGGCCGCCGAAGCCGAGATTCAGAAAGCGAAGGCCAGCAACGCCCCCGAATACGCCCCCATCCGCTACAAGGAATCCACCACTCGCATCAACGCCGCGCTCGAGATCTTCAAGAGCGCCGGCGCCATGCCTGGAGTCGAAGAAGCCGCCGATGCCTTCAAGAAGAGCCGCGACCTGGCTAAGGAAGCGGGAGAAGCCGCGACGCAGGCCCGCATGGAACCCGTGACAAAAGCGAACGAAGCTATCCTCACCGCGCAGCGGCTCAAGGCGTGGGACTATGACTACAACACTATCCTGCAAGCCATCATCAACGCCCGCGTTGCGATGGAGGCAATGGATGCGGGGGACTTCCAGCGAGCCAGAGACCACGCCGCCCGCGCTCAGCAAAACGCGCAGCGGGCGGCCACGACGGCCAAGAACGCTTCCTTTGTTGACCGGGTGAAGGCGGACTCCAGGGAGTTGGCCGACGCTTCCGACCAGGGAGGGATTTATTTTTCCCTGCAGGACGTTGCCCGTCTCACCGGCCGCCTCGAGGACATCCGCAAAGGCTATTCAGCGCAGAAGTTCGAAACTATCAGCGCCGAGTTGGACACCTACGAGCGCGACCTGACCCTCCTTATGAAGAAAACGCCGCAAGTGTTCAACCAGGCCCTCGAAAAGGAGCAAACCCTTTACCAGAGCCTCGCCAAGGCCGGCGCCGAAGACTACGCCGCCACGACCATGCGGGAGGCCAACCTGAATCTCCGCCACGCTAGGGTTGACTTTGACGCCGGAAGATACGAGACGGCTTACCGGGACCTCCGGAAGGGAATAGAGATCCTTGACGACCTGGATTCTCAGCGCCAGGAAAGGGCGTTTGCGGACCGCATTCACGAGCTCCTGGGCGAACTCAGCGAGAAAATGAACTCGATCAGGCAGCTGACGAACTTGTCCGGCCCCGTGGCGGACACGGTTGCCATGTACCGTCCAATCACCGGAAAGTTCGGACTTGAGGGAGTGGCCTACGGGAAGTTCCGTATGGACATGGATCAGATGTATGCCAAGATGCAGACCCTGGAACACCCCGATTCGATGGGCGCGGAGTATGAGAAGGCGGTGGAGTGCATTCGCCTGGCGCGCCAGGCGAGCATGGCGTTCAACAAGTTCATCATCCTGGACAGGTATGACACCGAAACGGCCAGAAACATCATCGCCGAAGGCTTCAGCCTGATCGGTCAGTCCCGGACCATGAAGGACGAACTGACCAGACGGTTTGAGGAAAAGGGACTCCAGGGCGGTCTTGCGAAGTTCGGACCCATTGGAGGCCGCTGACAAGGGCAAACGGCGCCCGGCGCGCAACCGGGCGCGTGCCGGAGACAAGGTCTTGCCACCGCGTCAAACGAGGGGAATGGGGATATGTTCAATCTGTCCGTTGTTCAGCAGGCGGAGATCGTGGTTATCCTTGCCATCATCCTTCTGGCGGCGTACATTTTCTACCGTCTCAACCTTTTCAAGAAAGAATAACGGTCTGTTATTATGACATCAAAGAGGGCAAAGAGGAAGGCATCGGAGGAACTCGAGCGGATCATCAGGATCTGTCAGGAGTATACGCAGCTCTGGTCCCACTTTTTCAACTACTTTGCCGACGGGTTTGAGTCCCGCAAAATCACCCCCGAAGCGGAAACCCAGTTTTTTCAGGTTATGACCGACCTGGCGCGCAAGCAGTACCGGGTGCGGTTCTTCGTCAAGGAAGATTGCCCCGCCGACGAGAAAATGCTGAACATCCTCTGCGAGGCCGTCAGCCTTGCCAACATTCACGAGATGACCGAGGCGCAGTTCAACAAAATGCAGCACAGCTGGCACGTCATCTTCATCGCCCTCAACAAAGGCCTCGGGCGCCTCATGCAGAAACGCGCCCTCTATGCCGACCCAAGAGGCAAGAACGGCAAGAAGTCCCCTCAGAAAGCCTCCCAGGAGATGCCGGCCGATCAGGGCGCCGAGTCCCACGCCCCGCAGCAAGCGGCCCGCTGACAATCTCCGCAATCTGTCCCAGATCTCAAGAGCACGACGGTCGCGGCCAATCCCCCGGGCTTTTGCCGCGGGCGGCTCACACCCCCATCTTGAGCGCGGCCTCGGCAAGAGCGGCGATGTTCTGCGCAATGTTCCTGGTCCCGAACACCGCTGTGCCGGCCACGAGGATGTTGGCGCCGGCGGCTGCCGCGAGCCCGGCGGTCTTGACGTTGATACCCCCATCCACCTGGATCAGGAATCCGGCGCGGGTCTTCTCCCGCACCTGAGCCAGCTGCCGCACCTTGCTCAACGTGTTCGGAAGCAGTCCCTGCCCGCCGAAACCCGGCTCCACGGTCATCACAAGCACCACGTCCAGTTCGCCGAGAACCGGTTCGATCACCCGGATCGGAGTGCGCGGACGAATGGACACGCCCGCCCGGACTCCCGTCTTGCGGATCGCCGCAACGGCCTCCGCCAGGTTCTCCACGGCTTCCGCGTGAAGGGTGATCAGGTTGGCCCCGGCCTCCACGAACGCTTCAAGAAAACGCAATGGTTCCTCGACCATGAGGTGCGCGTCCAGGAAAAGGCGCGAGGAAACGCCCCGGATGCTCTTGACCAGCGCCGGCCCAAAGGTGATGTTCGGAACGAAATGGCCGTCCATCACGTCCAGATGCGCCCAATAGCACTTGGCCCGCAGCATCCGCCGCAGGTCCGCGCCCAGGTTCGCCAAGTCGGCCCCCAGGATGGACGGCGCCAAACCCAGCACGCGGTCGGGATAACGAAACGAGAGAATCCTCGCGACCGAGGTGAAGTACTCCCTGGCCGCGTGGTTAACGCGGGACTCCGTGTTCATTTTACCGCATCCCCATGTTTCTGAGATCCTCGCGCGCGCTTCTCGCCTGGATGGAGTCCGGCGCGCGATCAATGATATCATTGTAGCAGTCCCTGGCCTCGATCCTATTCCCCAGCGCGATGTGCGTCTTGGCCAACTGCTCAAGGGCATCGAGGTTGCGCGGATCCAGACCCACCGCCTTGCTCAGCGCTTCCCTGGCGGCGTTCAGATCGCGCGTCTTCTGGCTTCCCGTGCCGGTCCTCCCCTTGCGGAAATAGGTGAGACCCAGCCAGAAATGATACTCCGCGCTCGTCCCGTCCAACTCGACCGACCGCAAAAGGTGCCCTATCGCCACACTGTGGCGGCTGGCGCGGGAATCCTCCTTGCCCAGCTCGAAATGCCACTTCGCCAGATCCTTGTTGCAGGCTTCGCGCCCTTGGGGTTCACGCTCCAGTGCGCTCTCCAGCGTCTTGATGGCGTCCTGGTAACTGCCCTGGCCGGCCAGAGAAGCCGCCTTTTCCCGCGCGCGCTCCAGATCCTCCGAACCCGCGGAGGGAGTCGGCGTGGGTGACGGCGTGGGCCGCCCTTCCTCCTGAACCTTGGCGCCGGGAACACGTGAAACAAGCGATGGCACGAGGGGCCAGTAGTAGTAGAGCGCGACCGCGCCACCGCCGATCACAAGCAAGAGGAGCAGGAACGCCCCCAGCCCGACCCACAGCCAGAAATGCGAGCGCCGCCGAGGGAAAACCTGAAGGGAAGCCTGCCTGGGGATTTCCGTCCGTGCCGGGATCTTCATTCTCGGCGCGGACGGCTGCATCTCCATGCATTGCTGCAGGAGGTCCCGGATGTCGGTGCGCAGCGGCGCGAGGGTGGCGGCCTTCCTCAACAAGGTCTTCGCCCCCTCCACGTCGCCGCTATTCAGGCGTTCCACCGCTTGTTCCACCAGTCGCTCAACGTTCATAGCGCCGCCTATCATGCAGATTCGCTGCCGTGATAGCAACGAAATTCGTTTTGGCCGTACAACACCGGCTCAGCGGGTCCCATACTGCGCCCGGTACTCCTCTATCCTGCCGCGGATATCATCCGTCAGCAGAACCCGCCCGTCCACCTCGCGGCCGTGCAGGTGCTCCACCACCTCGTCCAGGGTCACGATGGCGAAGGTGCGGACCAGGAAAGTCTCCGCGATCTCCGCCAGAGCCGAACGGTCCGTCTGGCCCCGCTCCATCCGGTCCACGGAAACCACCACCGCCCTCAGATCCACCCGCTTCGGCGGCGCCACCGCCGCCTTCAGGATCCCCACCGATTCCCGGACCGATGTTCCCGCGGTGGTCACGTCCTCGATGATCACCACGCGCTCGCCGCCCCGGTAGCGGTGGCCGATCAGCGAGCCCCCCTCGCCGTGGTCCTTGGCCTCCTTGCGGTTGAAAGTGAAGCTCGCGTTGTGCCCGTATTCCCGCCACAAGGCCGTTACGGCGGCCACGCACAGAGGAATCCCCTTGTAGGCCGGACCGTACAGGTTGTCGAACTCGGAGCCCATGGCCGTGCGGATCGCGGCGGCGTAAAAATGTCCGAGACGCTCGATCTGCTCGCCGGTGTTGTAGTTGCCGGTGTTGATGAAGAACGGCGTCCTGCGCCCGCTCTTGGTCACAAAGTCGCCGAACGTCAACACGTTCGACCGAACCATGAACTCGATGAACTCCTGTTTGTACGTTTCCATCGCTTACTCCCCAGTTTCCCGCTTCGCCTCCTCCCACAGCTCGTCCATCTCCTCCAGCGTCATCCCCGAAAGGGCCTTGCCTTTTTCCCTGGCCCGCTTCTCGATGCGGCGGAACCGCTCCGAAAACCGCGCGCAGGCCGCCTGCAGCGCTTCCTCGGGCTGAACGTCCATACGGCGCGAAACGTTCACCAAGGCAAAAAGCAGATCCCCCATTTCCTCGGACAGCCGCTGCCGACGGTTCGGGTTCTCCTCGCGCGGCTCGAACTCATGAGCCAACTCATCGAACTCCTCGCGGACTTTCCCGATGGTACCGGCCACGTCCGGCCAGTCGAACCCCACCCGCGCCACCTTCTCCTGGACGCGGTGGGCCTTTTGCAGCGCCGGCAAATGCCGCGGCAGCCCGGCAACGAGGGACTCATCCCGCCGGTTCTCCGCCTTCTCCCGCGTCTTGATCTCCTCCCAGTTCACCAGCACCTGCGAAGCGGTCTCCGCCACGGTCTGGCCGAACACGTGGGGGTGCCGCCGGATCAGCTTCGCGCAGATCCCTTCCAGCACCTCCTCGATGCCAAAGCGCTTCTCGCGCTGCGCCAGGGCCGAGTGAAAAACCACTTGCAGGGCAACGTCTCCCAGCTCCTCCTTGAGATGCTCGAAATCCTCCGTCTCCACCGCGTCGCAGACCTCGTAGGCTTCTTCGATCAGATACTGCCGCAGCGAAGCGTGGGTCTGCTCGCGGTCCCACGGGCAGCCGCCCGGACCCAGCAGCCGCTCCATGATCCAGCAGAGGCGGTCGAAAGGATTGGCCGGGGCTTGAGCGGGAAGAGAGGATGCGAACTCGGTCATGGGGCCTCCGCGGGAAGGCGGGCGGAAAACGACACCCGCGAAAGAAGTACCATAGCCGGGAATCCCGAAAGATTCAAGAGCGCATTTTTCTTTACTTGCCCCAGCGGTAGCGGTTACTCTTACAGCGGTATTCGGGATAGAAAGGTTCATTCCGGCGGCAATCATGCGGATCTTATTCATTGGGGACGTGGTGGGGCGGCCCGGGCGCAAACTGGTGGCGGGTTTTTTGCCCGAATTCCGCCGCCGGCGCGAGATTGACTTCGTCATCGCCAACGGCGAAAACGCGGCCAGCGGAAAGGGACTCACCGGCCCCGTGGCCGAGGAACTCTTCGCGGCGGGCGTGGACGTTCTCACCGGCGGCAACCACACCTGGAAGAACAAGGATATATACAAGATCATCAATGAAGACCCCCGCGTCCTCCGCCCCGCCAACTACCCCCCCGACCCCTCCGTGCCCGGCCGCGGCAGCGAGCTCTACCGGGTTCCCGGCACCGACACCATGATCGGAGTGGTCAACCTGCTCGGCCGAGTCTTCATGGCCCCCGTGGATTGCCCCTTCCGCACCGGTAAGGCCATCGTCGAGAGGCTCCGCAAGACCACCCCCCTGATCGTGGTGGATATGCACGCGGAAGCCACCAGCGAAAAACTCGCCCTGACCTGGCATCTCGATGGCTTGGTGACCGCCGTCATCGGAACCCACACCCACGTGCCCACCGCCGATGAGCGCATCACCGCCGCCGGCACCGCCGCCCAGACCGACGTGGGAATGACCGGCCCCTACGACGGCGTCCTAGGCGTCCGCAAAGACCTCATCCTCCAGACCATGATCTCGCTCATGCCCGTCCGCCACGAACTCGCCGAGGGCGACCTGCGCCTCTGCGGCCTTCTCGTGGACGCCGACCCCGCCACTGGCCGAGCCTTGGCCGTCGAGCGAATCTGCCACCGCGAGGGATGAGCCGGCAGCCCGAGGGTGCAACCCGCCGATTTGCAGGAAGTACACGGCGTTCATGTCCCGGAGGGACATCCGACAGTAGCCCACCGTTTCAACGGTGGGAAAACGCGCCCCTTTTTCCATATCCAGTCCCGGAGGGACGGCTGAAACGCGTCTTCGGATAGGGCCTCAGCCGTCCCTCCGGGACTCGGGGGATAATGGACTGCCGCTTGTCCCACCGTTGAAACGGTGGGCTGGCGAAGCCGTCGAAGACTTTGTCAGCCGTCCCTGGCGGGACTATGCAGCCAGGCTCTTCCTCTGGGAAAAGCGCAACCCCGGATTGCTGAGCCTCAATCCGCGCAGTGGAGTTCGATAGGGATTGAACACACTTCTCCGCCCCATCCTGGAAATCGGCGGGTTGCACCCGCAGCCCGACACACACCACTTTTGCCATTGCATTGAGCGTCCCAAAGAACTACAATTCCCTTGGGTTTTCGGCATGAGTGCCCGCAGACGCGCCTGAAAGCGGATGAACGGCGGAGGGAAACATGACAGACACCGAATTCCAGCCAGAAACGGGCTTCACCGAACCCACCCAAACGGACCAGCCTGCTGTCTCCCCTTCCGCCAGGCATTTCCCCATGCTTCTCGGCCTCGAAGGCCCCCTCAAAGGCCGCCGCTTCATCCTGGACAAGCAGGTCATCTCCATCGGCCGAGACATGCTGGCGGACATTCTCCTCATGGACAATCGCGCGTCCCGTCAGCATACTCGGATCATCTACGTGAACATCCAGCAGAAAGACGAAGTCCCGGTCTGCCGCCTTTTCGACGCCGGAAGCACCAATGGAACCTTCCTCAACCAAAAGAAGGTCGGCGCCGGAGGCGCTCCCCTTGCGGACAAAGATCACATCCACATCGGACGCACCGTTTTTGGCTTCTATATCCGCGACGACCAGGACGTGAAAGCCGAGGAAACTTTCGAGGTCCTGGCCGCGCAGGACGACATCACCGGCCTCTTCAACAAAAGCACTTTCTACCGGATTCTCGCCAGGGAAGTCGAGCGCGCCCGCCGCTATCAGCGACACCTCTCCTTCCTATTGCTGGACCTGGACAATCTGAGCGATGTCGCGGAGCGCTATGGCCCCGCCGCGCGGAACTCCCTCCTCCGCAAGGTCGGATTCCTGCTTACGCAGAGCCTGCGTGCCCAGGATATCGCCGGAAGCATCGGCCCCAAGCATGAGATGGGCATCCTCCTTCCCGAAACCCCTCCCAAGGGCGCCCTCCTGGCCGCCGAACGGCTCTGCAAGGGTGTCGCGGAAGAGGTCCTGCAGCACGGGGACATCCAGATCCACTCCACCGCAAGCATCGGTGTGGCAGTGCTGAACTCGGACACCGGCTCCCAGGAGGAACTGATCCGATCGGTACGCCGGGCTCTCGACAGCGCTCGCGATCAAGGTGGGAACCGGGCCCTTCGGCTGGATGCGGATCAGACCACATAGCAGCTCCTCTCTCCCTTGGGATCCGTGTTGCTCGCCGGTAAGCGCGTGAAAGCCGCCGTCGTGCGCAGAATCCCTGGATCACCAGGATTACGGCTGCGCGATGGACATTCGCATCCCCGCGCGGGAATGCGTTGCCCTGACCCGTCCGAAGGACTGAGAGTTTTCCGCCTTGCCGCTCTTTGGGTGCACGACATAAACTTGGGCTTCAGGCGGTGTCTTCCCAGAATTGTTCCGCTCTTTTTTCCGCTCTTTTTTCCTTGACCCTCCCTCCTTTCTACGATAGGACAATATGGCTTCGCGAGCGGGATGCGTGATGCTGCCCTCCGGAAACTTCCCCGCAAGGCCTGCGCTGGTCCCGTTCCAGCGTTTCCCCCAAAGGGCCCGAGTAGCTCAGTCGGTAGAGCACTTGCATGGTAAGCAAGTGGTCAGCGGTTCGATTCCGCTCTCGGGCTCCAGTTAACTCCCGCAACATCAATACTCTCCAAGGCAAGGCTTCCAACTCCCACTTGGCGGGTTTCCCCCCGTTGCCAGCCCGTTGCCAGGCCGGAAGCGGAAAAGCGTCGCGCCCCGAAGAGCACAGCGCCTTTCTCTGCGGCATTGGGTGGTCTCCGATGAGGGTCTTGCGAAATAGCATACTCCCTCACCATTCCATCCGTGTTCGTCCGTGCTTGTTCGTGTCCGTCCATCCCACGCTCTGATAGAATCGGCCAAGGAACCCATATCGCAAGACCCTCCACACTCGTCAATTCTGAATCAGGGGATCGTTCTCGCGGGTCTCAAGCGTGGAAGACGAGCGGCGCCGCCGGAATTCCTCATACTGAGTAGCGGTCAAAGGGATACAATTCAAACCATTGTTCAATGCACGAACCTTGCGGGAAGCAATCTATGAAGGCCACGAGGAACCCCCCAAAAACAACTCACCACAGAGACACAGAGGCACAGAGGAAAGCGTCAAACACAAAGGTGAGGAGAAACCTTCTTGTTCCCCGGATCTTTGTGTCTTCGTGATTTTTGTGGTTGTTTCTCTGTGCCTCTGTTTCTCTGTGGTGAGTTCTTCCATATTGTGTCACTTTGAATGCATATTGGTATCAACTGTTCGGGAGACGAACCTGTTTTCCAAATGCATGGACCTCTCGGCTGTTGGGGAGATCAACCCGAAAAGGACTCCAAGTTTCTCGATTGCCATTGAAATTCACTTGGGGCGAGGCGGGCAAAGCGGAGAGCATTGCTTTCCCATGCCTTGCGATGTATGCTGCACCCGAAGGGAATGGGATGTGACCGAACGCAACCACCAGAATCCCGGCGCAGGCGCGCCAAAGCAAAGCATCGGCGACCTGTCCATGCCCGGCTTGGGCATTTATCCCGGCGGCGAGGACAGCCCCTGGCCGCTCGTGATAAAAAGCGTCACGCCCCGCGAGGACTGGAAGACTTTCCGCCCGCTGTCCGTCCATGAACGCGAGCGCGGCGGCACAACATTGATTTACCAGGACCGGGCCTACCGCATTGACGAAGCGGGGGTGACCCGCGCCGGTGTGTGGACCTACCGCCTTAAGCCCTGGCCGGAGGGAGAACCTTGGCAGCGTGTCGTGCGTCTCACCGCAGCGGACATGGCGCGCGAGGCGGCTGAAAAGCAGGCCTTTGCGAGATCGCGCCATCTCGAACAGATCTCCATCTACTATGAGTTTCTCCTCGGATTTCTGCCCGCGCGGATCCAGAACCAACTGGCCGAACGCATGCGTTTCAGCCCGGAACACGCCAGCCGCAAAAACGCCTACTTGCAGTTTCTCGTTTTCCTGGTGGTCTCCATGTTCATGACCGCGGCAGTCTGGGCCGCCGGAATGCGCGGCGGATCCAGCCCGCTGATAGGATCGTGGATGACCGCGTTCCTCTCCGTCTATCTCATGATCGAAGGCTTTTTGAGATGGGGCCACATCCAAGCTAAGAACGAACCCTGCGGCCTTCTTCTGCTGGAAGCATGCGATTGGCTGTATCAGCGCTGGAGCCGCAGGTTGAGAAAGAACAAACCCGTATGACCGGTCCCATATCAAGGGAGGTCAGAGAAATCATTGCAGGAGAATTGGATATGCCGGTGGCGAAGTTGAGCGATTCCGCCTCATTCCGCGAGGACCTGGGCGCGGGATTCCCAGACGATCATCGAATTGAGTGATTCTGGGGACACCGTTCGGGTCCGGCTTCTCTCCCCTATGGTGCTGAGAATACCTGGAGAAGGGAGGTGGGAGTGTGCGCGAAGGAGCCTGGACGCGCAACGCTACCGGGGCGACGTTCTCTACTGCGATCCCACCAATGGGACGACCTCCCAAGGGGATATCTATCTCTACGGGCCCGGCTCCACCTTCAACCCTTGAGAGTGGGCCTTCAGCGGAGCGGCAATTTCCGCGATCCATTCGAACCGGCATCCCTTGGGAGATTCCGGCGAGTATCTTACGCAGCCGCCGTGCATTTCCGCGAGAGCGCGGCAGAGTGCCAGGCCGAGGCCGGCCCCGCCGGTTGCGCGCGTGCGGGTCCGGTCGCTGCGGAAGAACCGGTCGAATATGCGGAGCTGGTCTTCGGCGGGGATTCCGGGACCGTTGTCCTCCACCACCAGGATGACGCAGCGCTCTTCCCGTACGATTCCGACGCCGACCTGAACGCCGGTCCCGCCGTGTCGAACGGCGTTCTCGATGAGGTTGCCCGCTATGCGCATCACAGCGCATTCGTCCGCCCGGACCAGGGGATCGTCGGATTCCTGCCCAGGCTTTTCCTTCTCGTACCCAGCCTCGTCGAGCGAGAGAGTTATCGTGCACCTTGCCTGCTCCGCCCGGGGTCTGAAATCCTCCACAACAGCGGCGAGGCACTGCTTGTATTCCGACAGCGGCATAGTCTTGTCCGGTTTCTTCTCGTGGGCGGAGGCGATCATAAGCAGGGATTCGCACAGTTTCTCGAGCCGAAGAACCTCCTCGAGCAAATCCTCGAGGGCCGCGCGGTCCGTCATGGCATCTCGCCGGGAAAGCAATGCCGCCTGGATGCCGGACTTCAGGACACTGAGGGAGGTGCGCAGTTCGTGGGCGGCATCGGCGGAGAATTGCCGCTCGCGCTCAAACGCCTTTTGAAGGCGCTCCAGAAGATCGTTCAAGGCGGTGGCAAGGGGCTCCAGATCCACGGGAATATTCTGGAGAGACAGCCGCCGGTTCAGGGTGGTTTCCTGGATTGTGGCGGCCTCGCCGGCTAGGCGGCGCAGAGGCCTGAGTCCGCGCCACGCGATAGCCCAGGCCAGCGCTCCCGATACGAGAAGCAGGAGTCCGACCGACCAGAGAAAGGCGGAAGCGACACTCTCGAGGCGTTCATCCATCTCTTCACGGTCGGCCGCGTAGAACACATAGACGCGGCGTTTCTCCTCGTTTTTTGTCTCCTCGCCGCCCAGGAGGCCGGGTTCGAGAATCCCTCTGTAATTGCGGCCGCCACTCCGGAGATTTCCAAACACGGCCCGGTGCTCCTTCGGCTGCGCCCAGGACGGCAGGTTCTTCATCGAGGGAGAGGCGACGAGGATTTTGCCGGAAGTGTCCGTCAAGGCAAACAGATCGGGTGCCTTTTTCCGATGGAACCGGGCGCCGGAGTCCGGAAAGGACTCCATGTCGAGCCGGATGGCGCCGTTCTCGCTTTCCAGCAGGGCGGGAAGCGACATCGCGTTGGCCCTCAGCGTTTCGTCGAAGGACGCCAGGAAGTACTTCTGGCAAAGGAAGTATGCCCCGGCCGCGAAGGAACCCAGAAGCGCCAGTTCGGCGAGGAAAACCAGCAGGGCGATCGAGACACTGAGGGGCAGCCGGCGGAGTTTCATGGGATTTGATGGTTCCGGGGTTCCTGCTCGGAAAGGACGTATCCCTGGCCTCTGAGCGTGTGGATGATCTTGGGCCGGCCGGGGGGTTCCAGCTTCCGGCGCAAACTGGAGATGTAGTGTTCGATAACGTTGGAGAATTTCTCCCAGTTGAAGTCATAGAGGTGCTCGAGCAGCTCCGTCTTGGAGATCACCTGGTTCGCGTGAAAAGCGAGGTATTCGAGAAGGCGGAACTCGAGGGCGGGCAGGAACATGGGATTTCCGCCTCTCCGGACGGAATGGCTTTGGGTGTTGATTTCGAGATTGCCAATCCGGAGGACCGGCGCGGGCTTTCCGTGGCTGCGGCGAATGAGTGCCTTGACGCGGGCCAGGAGTTCACCCATGTCGAAGGGTTTGCCCAGATAGTCGTCCGAGCCGAAGTCCAGGCCTCGGATGATGTCCTCCTTGGCGTTCTTGGCGGTGAGGATCAAGACAGGCGTAAGGGAGCCGGCCGCGCGCAGCCGCCGCAGCACTTCCAGCCCATCCACCTTGGGAAGCATCAGGTCGAGGATAATGACATCGTAGGCGTTGGTTCGGGCCATGTGCTCCCCATCTTCCCCATCGTGAGAGATATCCACGGCATAGGAGGGGAGTGACTCGATGCCTTTCTTGATGTTCCGGGCCAGCCGGACTTCATCCTCGACTATGAGGATTCGCATGGTGAGGCCTCTTCTCTCGCGCGGAACCGCTTCCCAATCGAGATGCCCCCCAAGGGCGGAGGTATTCTATCCCCGCGTCCGGCGTGTGTCAACGAGCGTCCGGCACCGCCCTGCGAAGGAGCGCTTGGTCTTCTTTCGCGCGTTCGCCCCGCTCGGTTTCATGCGAATCCGGGACAAAACCGTATTGCTGGACACAGCCTAGAAGCCGGTGAGGCGGAGATACATGTTCACAAGGTCCTTGTATGCTTCGGCGAACGCGGCGGCGTTGACCTCATCCATGGCATAAGGCGCGAGTCCTTGAATAAGGAAGATGCGGCTCTCGATCAAAGGCAGATCCTCCACCCCGGGATTTCTCGGATCTGAAAAACCGTCTCTGTTCAAATCTTCGATCAGCTCTCTTCGCTCGTCCCGGGAAAGGTTTGGATCGTTGATCGCCCAGCTCCAGATTGTCTCGGCTTCGGCATCGGCGCCAACGAGACTCAAGGCCTGTCGGGCCACCGGCTCGGGAACCAGCACGTCCGCGGGCGCCGGGGCGGGGGTCCTCGCGGGCCGCGGCGCCGGTGGCGGCTTGGCGCTAACCTGACGGTCGGCTTTCACTGCCTGAGTCTGCGCCACGTCGGCGGAATAGTCGGCGATTGGTTCAGGCGAAGTCCGCTCCGGCGGCGGAGTGGCGACTGCGGCGGCCGGAGCGCTCACCGGCGCCGCGGCACGACGCGCTTGATCTTTCTGCTTAGCCAAATCGGCTTCGCGGTCAGCTTTCACTGTCTGGGATGCGGCTTTTCGCAAAGCCTGATTCCTGACGATCACCGCGCCGGCAACGGCACATCCGGCGGCAACAACCAGCAAAACAACAAGCTTGGTCTTCATGGGTCTATCCTTCCCCTCAGCCGGACGGGATTTGTTTAACCCAGGGTGGAGCGAACATGCTCGACTTATTGTGGCATGGGCATCCCGCCCATGACTCACGGGCAGGATTCCCGTGCCACTCCCTTTTCTTTAGGCGCTCTTAGGCGGAATCCAGGCCGTGTCCGACAATCGCCCCGAAGGGACGAGACATGAGCAGCGTGGGATAAGGCCGAAGGCCGAACCCCTCGGGATAGCCGGCAAAAAAGCCCGCCGACCCTCAGGGGCTCGAACTAGAAGAGCCGTTGGACCCATTGTCGGACAGAGCCTAGTCCTTCTCATCCTTCTCGTTTTCCTCGCCTTCCTCGTCTTCTTCCTTGTTCTCTTTCTTGCCCTTGAGGATCTTGCCGCTGGCGTCGATTTTCAGCTCGCACGGTTTGCCGTCAATGGTCTTTTTGATCTCATAGGCAATCACGGTCTGCTTCTCGATTCCCGTGATCTCGCCGCCGGGTAGAACGGTCTCCACGGCCTTTGCCACAGCCGGGGGCAGGCCTGCCTGGGCGATGATCTCCTCTATCTCGATCACATCGCCGCTTTCGGCCAACTTAAGGTCCATGGCTGTTCCGCCAGCGCCCTTGATGGTCGCCTCGTAAGTAGTGACGCCTTTTTCTGTTTCCGTGCTGGCCTTCTCGATCGTGCCGCCCGGCGCCAGCTTCTGGATGGCCTGCATGACCGCCAGCGGGATTTGGTCCACCGTGATGACCGTCTCTCCCGGTTCCGTTGCTTCCTGCGTTTCCGCGGCGATCGCGATGAGTGCCGCGACGCTCACCAGCAAAACGGCCAAGCTGGCAAGGATTAGGGTGTTGCGAGTGCTCTTCATGTTGCACCTCCTGAGATTGTGAAATCCGGCAAGCGGGTCGTACGCCGGCTTGCCTTGTGTGGCCGCGATGTTGGCAGAAACGAGGTGAAGTGAACCTTAATTCCACCGGTAAAATCGGACGGTCTGGCAACGGATTATCTTCCGGGTCTCGAACGACGGGGCGTTCACTTCGCGGGGAGAAACCCGTGCTTGACGAGAAGCAGGTCTTCGTCCTGGATGATTCCGATTCCAGGCGCGTAGGTTTTGTATCCCTTCTCCGCGGGATCCAGCGGGGTTGTCTCCTGAGTCTTCAGGCAGTTGGTGAAAGCTCCCGCCGGTGTTTTCAACTGGTCCGTGATGCTTGCCACTTCGGCTCTATCCATGGCGACCTTCGGAGCGACCTCCTGGTAGTATTTCATTCCGACCGCCGGCCGGCCCGGGACCATCATTCCCGCTTTGGCGCCTGCCTGGCCGGCCCTCCAGGCGCCGCTGTGGCCAACCACCTTGCCCTTTTCATATTCGTCCACGTCCTCCCCGAAATAAAACACGTCCTTGGTCTTCTCACAAATGGCGAAGAAGTTCCGCGAGACCTCGGCGAGTTCCCCGTTCTTCCACTCTCTTTCCTCGACCACGCGGGTTTTGACGCCGTCCACGTCGAGTGTTTCGTCCAGAACGGTGATCGCGACTTTCTCCGCTTTTCCCTCCAGGACGATCTGGTAGCCAGGCTCCAGGATGAAGTACTTGTTGCGTCCCGTTGGAGCAAGGGTTCTCTCGGAGAGGTTGAAACTGTCCTGCCATGCGGACTTGGCAGTTTCACCCTTCGCACTCTCCCCGCCCTTTTCAGCCTTCTCGTCTTCATCCTCTTCTTCGGCGTCTTCTGCTTTCGCGCCCTTCTCACCCTTCTCGCCCTTCTCGGCCTTCTCGGCCTTTTCGCCCTTCTCACCCTTCTCGCCCTTCTCGGCCTTCTCGGCCTTTTCGCCCTTCTCAGCCTTCTCGCCTTTTTCGTCCTCGTCTTCTCCCTCCTCTTCCTCGTTTTCCTTCCCTTCCCTCTCCTCGGAAGTGATCTTCCCCTTCGCATTCATCATTTTGGCCGACCTTTTCTCTCTTCTCTCTTCCTTCTCCTCGCCGACAATGGCCGTGAGAACTCCACAGCCCGCCAGCAAAAGCATCAGACCAGAGAGAATCAGGGCACTACGAACGCTTTTCATGGCACACCTCCTATAGTGACGTTTGGGAAGCACCACATGCCCCCCTTTCGATGGCTTCAAAAGCATGCTGGCAGAGACAACCTGAAGCGAACCTTAAGTTTCCTTCTTATCCGAAGGCTCTGTTTCGTTGTAGCCGAGCTGACAGAGGACTCGCCAGGCGGAGATCATGCTCACCCGCCAGGATTCCACGGCGGACAGCTCGGCCTGACGCCATTCGCGGCGGGCTTGCAGCAGTTCCGTGTAACCGATCCGCCCGGACGTAAACAGATCCCGGGCATCGCCGGCCAGCTGAGCGCGGTCTTTAGTGATCTGCTCCGAGAACACCCTGTGGCGATTGCGGGCTGTCCGCCAAGCTTCCCATGCCTCGCTCAGGCCGGCGGCCACTTCCCGGCGGGCGGTTTCTTCTTCGGCCTGGGCGGCAAGCAGTTCCGCCTTCGCTTTTTTGACCCCGGCCTGATTCCAGTTGAGAACGGGGATCGGCGTCTCGAACGAGAAAGTGCCACTCATCCCGTCGGGTGCATGCTTTCTTTCCGCGGATGCCTGGGTTTCGGAAAGCGGCAGGATGCGCCGGTATTGGAGTTGAAGCTCGGCTTCGGCCGCCTGCCGGGCCGCCTTGGCCTGGGCATAGGGCGGATCCTCGGCCGGGGCGTGGATAAGGAGCGCTTCGGGAACGCCTTCGGACGCGGTCGTGGCCTGGTCAATCTCCGCGGGAATGGTCAATGCCGTGTCCTGGAGGTGAACGGGAACCGGGCGGTCAGCCCCCAAGGCAAAGGCCAGGGCCAGCCGCTGGGCCCGCGTTTCATCTCTCGCGTCCTGGAGTTCGGCTTCGGCTTGGCGCACTTCGACCCGCGCCAGAGCCAGGCACTCTCCCAGCGAAAGGGGATGACCCAGCTCGGCCTGGGTAGGCGGCGCCCATTTGGGCGCCGGCGGCATGGCGCAACCGGTTACGAGCAGGAATCCCGCGAGAGACGAGATGGTTAGGACAGAACGCATGGCGAAGGGTCTCCTATTCATGGTGAATATCCAGCCTCGTTCGGGGCTCGCCCAGCAAGAGGTGCGTCACGGGGATAATCAGCAGGGTGAAGAGCGTCGAGACGCTCAGTCCGCCGATCACCGCGATGGCGAGGGGGCGTTGGAGTTCGGCCCCCGCGCCGATGTTGAGCGCCAGGGGCAGCATAGCGACAATGGCCGCCAGCGACGTCATGAGGATCGGCCGCAAACGGACCCGCCCGGCCTGGACAAGCGCCTCAGCCAGCGAGTCCACCTCTTGCTCGCGGAGCTGCGCCGTGTATTCGATGAAGATGATGCCGTTCTTGGCTACCAGGCCCACCAGCATCACCAATCCCATGAAGGAAGCGATGTTGAGCGACATACCCGTCAACTTGAGGGCTAGCAGGGCGCCGATCTGGGAGGGAGGCAGAGTGAGAAAGATAATGACCGACAGCCGGTATGAATGGAACTGGATGACCAGGAGCAGAAAGACAAGCACGCAGGCCAGGACAAGAACGACCAGGAGGTTGGCGAAGGCCGTGGCCTGGCTTGCGATCTGTCCGCCCAGTTCGATTCGCACGCCGGCGGGTTTGGGGATCCTGGCCAGCATCTCCCGGGTTCGACGCGCCGCCGTGCCCAGGTCCACGCCGCTGAGACCGGCCTGGACGGTTACGACGGGTTGCTGATTCTCGCGCGCCAGCTCGTTGCTGGCGGTGCGCTCCTCGACGCGGCTGACCAGCGAGGCCGGGATGGAATGGCCGGCGCCGTCGGCCAGAGGCAGGTTTTCCAGCCAAGACGGATCGCGCCGGTAGACGTCGGGGTAACGCAACCAGACGGGCACAAGCCGCTCGCCCTGGCGCAGCTGTGAGGCCTCTTCTCCGAAGAGGGCCGCGCGCAGCTGGTTTTCCACGTCGGCGGTCTTGAGGCCTGCGCGGCTGGCCGCGGCGGTGTCAATGTGATAGGTGATCTCCGGAGCGCCGTATGAAAACCCGCTCTTGACGTCCACGAGACCCGGTGTCTTTTCCATGCCCTTGGCCACGGCCTCCGCGACGCCCTGGATCACCCGGTAGTCGGTTCCGAACACCTTGGCCTCGAGCGGCGCGGGGGATCCGGAGAGGTCATTGAGCGTATCCTGCATGAGTTGGACGAACTCGACGTCCATCTGGGGGATTTCGCGGCTGATTCGCTCCCGCAGCCCCTCAATGATGTCCTGGGATTTCTCCTTGCGTTCTTTCATCGGCTTCAGGCCCACCAGGAAATCCCCCGTGTACTGTTCAGTGGCGAAGAAACCCAGTTCGGCGCCCGTCCGCCGCGAGAAGGAGGCCACGCCCGGTGTTCGCAACAGGATGGCCTCGATTTTACGGCAGTTCTTGTCCGTCTCGGTGAGCGAGGTGCCCACGGGCATGGCGTAGTCGAGCGCGAACGCCCCCTCATCCATCTCCGGCAGAAATCCGGTGGCTTGGTTAAACACGGCAAGGACGCCGGCGGAAATCACGAGCGCCAAGCCAAGCGCGCTCAGGGCGGGACGGCGCAATACCCACCGGGCCAGCCGGTCGTAGCGCCCGGCGAGCCATTCCGTCCAGCGGCGCGAAGTGACATCATCCGGCTTGGGCCCAAGCCGTCCTGCGGCCATAAGCGGCGCCAGCGTGAGCGAGACAACCATCGAGACCAGGATTCCGATGGCCAACGCGATAGCGAATGCCCGGAAAAACTGGCCCACCACCCCTTCGAGCAGGACCAAAGGCAGAAACACCACCACCGTCGTGAGCGACGAGCCGACCACCGCTCCCAGGATTTCCTGGGTGGCCAGGATGACGGCTCGGACGCGGCGACGCTCGCCGCGCACCCGCCGGGCGATGTTCTCGATCACCACGATGGCGTTGTCAATAATCAACCCGATCGCCACGGCGATGCCCCCCATGGACATCAAGTTGAGCGACTCGCCGATCGGGCCCAGGATGGCGAAGGTGGCCAGCATCGAAATCGGGATGGAGAAAGCGGCAACAATGGTCAGACGCCACGAGCTCAAGAACAGCCAGAGGACGAGGACCGTGAGGGATATCCCGATCAGGATCGCATCGCGCACCCCGCCCATGGAGGCCCGCACCAGCTCCGCCTGGTCGTAAACAGGCGTGATAGAGACGCCCTGTTGGGGCAGGCTCGGCGCCAGCTCGGCCAGGGTCTTTTTCAGATTGTCCGAAAGCTGCGTGATCTTGCCGGCATAACGCATGAACACCGAGACGACGACCGAGTCCTTGCCGTTGCCGGTGACGATTGCGGTGCGGTCGGCGATCCCCATGCTCACGCGGGCCACGTCACCCAGGAGGACGGTCTGGCCGCTTTTCGTGGCGATGGCCACTTGCTCCAGGTCGCCGGGCTGTTTGATCGCGCTGGAGGCCAGGATCTGAAACTGCTTGTAGTTTTTCTCGAGGACGCCCACGGCCGCAATCTCATTGGATTCGCTGATGGCCTTGGAAAGATCGTCCAGTGTCAGACCGGTGGAGGCCAGGCGCGCCGGGTCCGCCTCGACCACGATCTGGCGCACGTCGCTTCCCTGCACGGTGACCCGGAACACGTCGGGCAGGCGCGAGATCAGCGGTTTGATTTCCAGGTTGGTCCAATCCATCAGGTCCGCGCCGTCGCGGAGACCGCCCGCGCCGCCTTTGTGGTCCAGGCTGACATTAAACGAGATGACGGGAAAGACCGACGGGGTTTGCTGCTCGATGGTCAGGTCCACCGGCGGGGTCAGCAGGCTCATGGCGGCAGCCACCCGCGCGCGGGTCTGCGCGAGGGCCTCGCGCATGTCTGTCTGAGGCAGAAAGTCCAGGGAGAGTTCACTGGCGCCGCGAAGGGTCTTCGACCGCACACGGCTGAGACCGTCCACCGCGTTTACCGCGTTCTCGATGGGCCGGGTTACCGCCACCATCATGTTCTCCACGGAATCTTCGCCGCGCTCGGCGATCACGACGATGCGGGGGAAGTGGACGTTGGGGTAGATTCCGGACGGCAGTGTGTAGAGCGCGACCAAGCCCCAGACACAGAAGACAGCGACGAAGAGCATCACCGCCCGGCTGTGATGCAGAGAGAAGGCCGCCGGGGTGAGCGGGCCAGGTTTGAAGGAAGGCTCGTTCGTCTTCATGGCCGGTCTTCCACCACGCCGGCCCCGTCGGGCAGATTGTAGTTGCCGTCACGGATGACCCGCAGGCCGGCCTTGAGGGCAGCGTCCTGGATCAGGGCCTCCCCGCGGGACTGCATCAAGACTTGCACGGGAACCTGGCGCGCCTTGTGCTGCTCGTCCATCAGGTGGACAAAGGCTCCCTCATCCGTCACGCTCAGGGCGGCGGCGGGCACAATCAGCCCGCGTGGAGACTGCCCGATGGTGATCTTCCCCGGCAAGACTTCTCCCAGGTAGGGCCGCTGGGTGTTCTTGAGATCCAGAAGCCCCTCGACTTGCACCAGGCCGCTGTCGGGGTTCACGCCCGCGCCGACGGCGATGATTGTCCCTTGGTAAGTGCGCGAGGTTTGCTCGTCGCGCAACGCGAAGGGCATCGCGGGCCTCACTTGGCAGGCCCGCGCCGGGGGGAGCGCAAATGCGGCCCCGATGCCCTTGCTCGCCTGCAATTCGACGAGCGGCGCGCCCTTTTCCACGGATTGTCCGACGGAGACGTGCATGGACGTGACCCGGCCCGCAAGCGGCGCGCGCACAACCATTGCCTCGGATTTCAGCTCCGCCAGCCGCACGGCGGCTTTCGCCTCTTCCACCTTGGCGAGCAAGCGATCCAGCCCCAGCCCCCGGCCGCTACGGCGAAAGAGCGACGCCTTGTTTTCCGCCGCTATGGCCAGCTTGCGGCCGGTCTCGGCGGCTTGGCGGGCCTCGGTTGCGGCTTTCTCCGAAGTCAGTTCTTTGGCGAGGAGTTTACTCAGCCGTTCGCTTTCGCGGGCGGCCTGCTCCGCCAGCACGCGAGCCTGGCCGGCGGACAGATCCAGTTCCTCCTGCTCCTGCGCCATGCCGCTGGCTTCGCTGTAGCGCAGTTCCCGCTCAGCCAGCGCCAGGTCCGACCGCGCCTTTCGCAGTTCAGCTTGCGCCATCCGGTCATCCAGGCGCAGCAACACAGTCCCTGAACTGACTTCCTCCCCGCCCCGCGCCAGGACCTGACTCACCGTGCCCTCGCTGAGGGCCGCAAGAGCAGCGGGTATCTGCCGTATTGCGTTGACCTTTCCCAAGACGCGCAGGGTGAGCGGGAGTGTTCCCTCACGCAACGGGACCACCTTGACCCGGGCGTGGGTCTCGCTGGTGGGCGAGCTGGAGGATTCCGCCTCTGCTGCGGTCCAGGCCGGGCCGGAGCTGAAGGCCAAGCCAAGGCACACCAATCCTCCGACTAATGAACGAGGGGCGGCGGAAAAGGGTTTGACTCGAATGATGTCCATGATGGTCACTCCAATACGAATGGGCTTGGGATTGCGTTAGGAAGCTTGCTTTGGCCGCCATTTCTTCCTGAAGCGGATCGCACGCAGGCCTCCGCGAGACGGGATGTTGCCACATGTTATCTGAAGCGAACCTTAAGTTTCCCGGGAGGACGCGCGGGCACGCGCCGCATCTTCACTTGGGAGCCGCGTTGGAGCCGGTGCGAAAGTTCAGGCGTGTGGAGGCGTCGTCCAGCCGGGTGCCGTCCTCCGCTTGGATCCGGGAGTCGAGCCGCACCGTGTAGGAAGTGGAAGGGAACAGTATCAAGGAGATGCGGCCGGTGGTCCAGCCGGTCCTGGGATCGCGGGCAATGTCCCAATTGGGGCTGATGGAACCCGGGGAAGGGTAAATGGTCAGGTTTCGCCTGATTAGGGTCTCTTTCCGGACGGCGCCGTTGAACTGGAGGAAGAGCGTGGTGACGGAGACCACGGGAACGTCCTTGGCGCCGTCTTCCGGCATACTGGCCAGGATGCGCAAACCGGCCGTCTTGAAGGTCATCTCAAAAGATTCTTCGAGGGCGAGCCCGTCCGTGTCGGTGGCTCCGGTGGAGATGGTTAGACGATAGGGCTTGAGGAAGCGCAAGGCGGTGGCAGGGCTGTCGTTCTTGATAAGGATCTCTAGAATGTCTCCCTTTTCGTCGCCCTGCGATTTTCTTTCCACGCTGAAGGCGCAGCGGGGTTCGATCGCAAGGGAGGCACGCACGGTTTCCAGCCGCATCTTCTTGTTGAAGACGATACGGATGGGAACGACCGGGCGGATCACTACGTCGGTGGCGCCGCTCGCCGGATCCGAGGAGAGAACCTTCGGCATTTCCACGTCGGGCTCCATGGTCAGGACGCCCACGTCGGTAACCTGTCCGGCCGCTATCTCGACGCTGGGAACTTCGAGGGGCTTGTAGCCCTGGAAAGTGCAGACCAAGGCGCCGGTACCCTCGGGAACGTTCGAGAGGGTGAATTTCCCGTCGCCGTCGGTGGCTCCGGAGTGGGAGCTACCCGCCAGGGCAACCTGGACTCCGGCTTGGGCGGGGGACTTGGCGCCGCGGAGTTCCACCCTGCCGGTGATGCTTCCCGGTTCGCCTTCGGGCTCCTCGGTGGTTTTCTCGCGCATCACGAGCAGGACCGGCTGGCTTTCGGTTCCGACCTTGACCGTCTCGGTGTTGTTGAGCGCAAACCCGGGCGCCGTGGCCGAAAGCGTGTAGGTTCCGGACGCGAGATTGGTGAACTCAAAGGTGCCATCGGGGTTTACTTTGACTTGCTGGCGGGTCTGAATGATCTGCGCGGCGGCGTCGGAAACGGGTGGAACGGCCTCGCCCGAGGCTGCCACGAACATTAGTTTTCCCAGGATGCTGAGCGAGGAGGCTCCGGCCGCCGGCCCGGAGGCCATCTCTACAGTGTTCGGCAGCCGAGCGATCTGGCCCGGGAGAATCCGCACGAGCACGGAGACGGGAGAGCAGCCTTCCCGGCTGAATTGTGCCGTGTAGTCCCCGGGCGCAATCCCTTCCATCAGGAAAACACCGTTGCTCCCGGACGTTGCGGCATAGGAGGTTCCTCCCAGCGCCACGCGCACCCCTTCGGGCGAAGTTCCGTTGGCCATGGCTACCCAGCCGGTGAGTCCGCCCGTTGCGCCCTTGGAAGAGGAGGCCTCTCCAGGCTGCGGGCCTTCCAGGAGGCGCAGTTCCATCGTCTCGACCGTAACGTCGAGGTCCCGGGGGCGCTGTGGCGAGACTTCCAGCGTCACCTCATCAATCTTCGCCTGCTGGTAGGCCTGTTTTTGCGCCACGAGAACGTATGATCCGGCCGGCACGGAGGAAATGGTGTAGCGCCCTTCATCATCGGCAAAAGCGCAATAGGACGTGCCGGCACAGAAGACTTGGGCGCCGGTGGGGTTCCCGTTGTCCTGAAGGCGCACCAGTCCATGGATCCGGAAAAGAGCCTGCTGGGCGGTGACCGGTCCCAGTTTCTCCCCTCCCGGCGGGGGGGGCGAACCGTTTCCACAGGCGTACAGCGCCGCGGCGAGCGCGGCGAGCAAACACAGGGCCGCGATTCTCAGCCAGTGCGTTGTGGAGATTTCGTCGCGGGACCCCGCGGGCCCCGACACAGAAAGATACGGGACAGCGTGTTTCATGGGACACCTACCGCATCACAACGTTGGCTTCCTTGAGCAGCTCGTCAACCTGCTCCTTGGGGAATCTACCGAGTTTGAGCTGGGGGATCAGCTCGGGCAATCTCTCCTTGGCCTCTTCGTAAGCCGCCTCACGGCCCGGGGTGGTTTTGATCAGCCGGGCTACCATGACGTATGGTTCCACGTATGTGGGCGGGGTCGTCTGCCCCGGCTGGAGGTTTCTCATCGCCGCGGCGAGTTTGGGGGGAAGGAGCTCCTCCGGCCGGTTCTCGACCAGGCCGGTTTCATTCATTCCGGGGATGCGCTCGCCCTGTTTCTGAACCAGGGCTTTGAAATCATCCAGAGTGCGCGCGTCCCGGACCAGTTCACCGGCCTTTGACTCGGCGGCTCGAATGGCCTCCGGGGTGGTCTTTTCCGCCTTGATGGACAGCAGGCAGAAAGTGTACATCGGCGGAACCGTGAACTCCTGGCGGTTGTTCTCGAAGAACTCCTTGGCCTTCTCGGGGGTGATCGTTTCCGTCTCGATGCGCTTTCTGAGCGCCTCCAGCCAACCGTTGCGGAGGATTCTGTCCGGCACGCTCGCCATTCTGGCCAGGCACTCGGGGGTTTTGTCAATCCCCAGTTGCTGCGCGCGGAGGGTCAGCAGGTCCGCCTTCAGTCTGGAATTCGCGCGGATCTGGGGCCAGAGATCCTCATCGCGCATGTCCTTGTCGGTCTTTCCGAGTTCCTTGGCCAGAAAGCTATCCCGGACGTAGGATCTGTCTCCGAGCCGGACGACGATCGCATCCGAGGGGGTATCGGGCGCCTTCATCCTGGCAAAATCAATCTTCAGTTCCGGCGTCTTGTAAAGATCCCCGATGAACTGGTCCAGCATCTCGGCGCGTTTTCGGGCCTTGAGGTACTGCTTGACCGTTCCTTCCGCTTCCTTGAGGGGCGGGAGTCCCTCGTCGGTTTTCTTGACAACCAACATGATGTTGTAGCCGTGTTTCGTCTCGAAAATGGGGGTGTATTTGCCCTCGGGGGTGGCCTTGATGTTCTCCGCCACAAGGGGCAGGACGGGACGCCCCGCCTGATCGGCTCCCTCGATGACGGCGCCCTTCGTCTGGTTTTCCGAGAACACCAGGCAGACGCTGGTGAAGTTGTCCCCGGCTTTCAGGGCTTGCATGGCCAGTTCCATCTTCCCGCGCTTCTTCTGTTTGTCTGTCTCGGACATGGGTACGAGCAGGTGCTCGCCCGGTTCCAGCGGCTTGATCAGGGTCCGGTCGCCACTGGTGTAGGCGGGTGCGCGGGGGGACTTGGTGTCGTCGTCAATGAGGATGTAATCTACTTTGCTCGCGTCGCCCGAAACCCTCATGGCGATGCTTGTCAGCGTGTCGCCCGATTTTGACTCGACCTCTTGATAGGTCGAAACGAAGATGTGGCGGATCGAGAAGGAGAACGGAGCTTTGAAAGCGGCAGTGTTCCGGGTGTAGCACTGCTCGATCTCCTGGGGGGTGGGCTCGGGTATTTTCGCGTCCACTTCCTGCGCCTGAACCATTTGGGACAGAATCTGATCCTTCTCCGCCTCGTAGCTGGCGAGGGTGGTGGAGCTGATCCCGCTGCCGGGAGCCAGGGCGTGGCGGGCCGCCACCCGCGTGATGGCGAGATCGTCCGCAACCGCCTTGAGATCCGACGGAGGAAGCTTGAATATGTCCGAGGTGGTCACCCCAGACTTCTGCGTGGCCAGGTTGTAATAGTAGAGCATGAGCCGGGTGACTTCCCGCCCCTGGACCGTCGCAACGGTCTCGTTGATCTTTTCGGGCGGAACGTCGGCGGGTATCCCCACCGCGGGCGGCGGTGAAGCTCCGGGTTGCGCGTGCGAGGCGAGTGGACCGGAGGTCCACAGGGCCGCGACGGCCAGGAAGGCCAGGAGGGAGCGCGGAACGGAGTGTTTTCGGAAAAGTTCGCGATCCATCTGCTGGTCCAGAGGTTTCGATCCCAAGAGTCTCCCAAAACGCATAATGCCATCTCCCTTCGTGTGTAGAATCCGTTTTTCGGATCAGACAATCATTTTGCCCAGAAGCACATCCATGCAACGTTTTTCCATCTCTCGCATCGTCTTGGCCCTCCCGCGTCCCGCCGCTGCCGGTCCGGCGTGATCGTGACCCACGAGGTGCAGCGCGCCATGGATCAGGAGGATCGCCACTTCCCGGCGGAGGGAATGGTCCCGAGAGGCCGCCTGGCGAGCCGCGGCGTCCAGGGAGATCACCACGTCGCCCAGCATCTCATTCCGCGCCCCGGCATCCCGAGCGGGCGCGGCGCCGCTCTCTCTCATGGCGAACGCCAGGACATTGGTCGAGCGGTCAATGCCGCGGTACTCGGCGTTGAGACGGCGCATCTCGTCGTCGTGGACGTAGAGAACGCTGGTCTCGCAGTTCCCAGGCGCGCCGGCCGCGACGAGGGTTTCCCGGACCGCGCTCCGGGTCAGTTGCCCGAGAACGCGCAGGTCCGTGCCGGAGGGATGCACATGGAACTGAACCAGGACTTCCATACCCGCACCTCAGGAATGCGTGGTGTTCGCGTCATCCGCCTTGGGCGCTTCGCCCGCGCCGGCTGCGCCTTTCAAGGTCTCGGTGGTCGCCGCGGGGCCTTTCAGTGTATCGGTGGTTGCCGAGCTTGCTCCCGCGGCCTGCTGCTTCATCTTCTCCTGCTGCAACATCTGGTCCAAGCCGGCGCTTTGATTGGCGGCCCACTGGCCCTCCCTCGTGTTAGGCAGGGCTTCCGCGATCTTCCGCAGCCACTTCTTGGCCTCGTCGTAGTTCTTTCTGACAAGGTTGATCTCCACAATCCTTCGTCCCAGCATCCACATCGCCATCGCGTCGCCAGGATGTTTGTCCAGGTAACCCTGGAGGAACGCTATGGCTTTCTCGTCGCTTCCCATTTCCAGGTAAATGTTCCCGACCTGCGAGGCAAGCATGACTTTCTTGTCCGCCAGGATTTCGGACTCCAGTTCCTTCTGCGTGAGGTCAATGGCGGTGTCGTATTCTTTGCGCGAGGTTTCCTGCAAGTCCTGCTTTGCCTTCGGATCCTTCGCGTCTTCGGCGGCGACTCTCCGGATGGTTCCGATCCCCCAGTGCAGCACCGCTTTCAGCGAGCCGGTTGTGTTCTTGTCCAGCCGGTCCTGATAGACTAGGGCGGCTTCGTCAAACCGCTTGGCTCTTGCCAAGGCGCCGGCGAGTTTGGATATGGCATCGAAGGCGTCTTCATCGGTCTTTGCCGCAGTCTTGAGTTCCTGGAATTCGGCTACAGCCTTGTCATACTGTTCCGTGCGCACGTAGAACTCGCCCAGGTCCCTGGTGGCGGCAGCGGCATCCGGTCCGGGCGGAGACACTTTCTTGATCTGCAAAAGCTGAGCCTCGGCCTTGAGGGGTTCTTTGTTTGCCAGATACAAATCCGCGAGAGCCCTATAAGTTATCTTGGCGAAATCCGGCGCTTGGGCCAGTGTCTCGGAGGTGCGGTTGATCTCCGCGATGGCTTCGGCGAACTTGCGTTCCCGCACGAAGCTCATAATCCTGCTTTTGTAAGCGGCCTGGGCCACTGGCTCTGAGAGGGGCACGTTCTGGAGAACCTCGCCCCATTTAGCGCGCGCTCCCTCGAGGTCGTTCTCCTGGGACGCCAGGCAGTTGCCCCACAGAAAGCGGGCATCCTGGGCCGCGGGGCTCTGGGGATCGCTCTTGATAATGCTCTCGAGTTTGTACTCCGCGCCATAGGTGTCTCCATGCTTGAGCGCCTCCCTGGCCTCTGTCAGCATTTCCTCCGGGCCCTTTTTGCGGCAACCCACCGTCGCTAGCAGCATGAGCGCAAGAAGCGCAATGATCCCTCGTTTGATCAGCAGCATGAGCATGTCTTTTTCCCTTTGGCCATCCCGTCTCCGGCGCGAGCCGCCTGCCTGCCCCTCCCGCGCCGTTTCGCGTCAGTAAACTCGCTAGCAAACTCTATCAGAATCCTCCTTCTTGTCAAAGGAATTCCTTGATCTGGCGCCAGCCATACCGCAGGTAGTTTGCCAGCTCCCGCAGGGAGCGGGCTCTCCACAATGTGCGGAGGATGACCTTCGGCTGCAGGTAGAAATCCTTGAGGGCATGGTTGCGCGCCGCGACCAGCTCCAGCCTCGTCAGCGCCAGGGCCGGCATGGCGGGCCCGTCATAGGCCTGGGAGGGGATCTCGCCGGGTTTGAGCAGTCCGAGCCGGACCGCCTCTTCGTAGAGCGGGGTCCCGGGGAAGGGATAGACGTAGAAGACTTCCAGGATGTCCGGGGCGATTTCCCGCGCGAAGCGCTCGTTGGCCCTCAGCGTCTCGCGCGTTTCCCACGGCAGTCCCACCAGGAAATAGACGCTGGAGAGGATTCCGGCGCGGCGGGTGATGGCCAGGGCGTTGCGGGCGGCTCCCAGGTCCGTCTTTTTCCCGATGCGTTCGAGCATTTCTTCGCTGCCGCTCTCGATGCCGAACGCGATGATCCAGCATCCCGCCCGTTTCATTTCCGCAAGCATTTCGGGGTCTATGGTGTCCACGCGGCTGTTGCAGGACCATTCGACGGCGAGCCCGCGCGAGCGAATCTCCTCGCAAAGCTCCAGGACCCATTCCCGCCGGGCGGTGAAGAGGTCGGACCGGAACAGAAAGTTGCGGATGCCGTGCTTGGAAACGCACTCCTCGATCTCGGCGATGATGTTGGCGGGGGACCTCATGCGGTTGCGGCGCCCCGCCACCTGGTTGGCTAGGCAATAACAGCAGTTGAAAGGGCAGCCGCGGTTGGTCACCACGGTGGTTTGGAGTTCCCCCGTGTCGGGCCGGACGTAAAGGGCGTTGTTGGCGAGGTGGCGGGCCGGGAAAGGGATCGAATCGAGGTCTTCGATGAACGGGGGGTCGGGGGTGCGGATGATTGCGGATTGCGGATTTTCCAATTGCGGATTTTCCAATTGCGGATTGCGGATTGCGGATTGCGGATTGAGTGTTTGGGATGGTGGATTGGGGAACGGGGATTGGGGATAATCTCCGATGGCTTCGCCGGGGATTGGAGAGCGGAAGGCGATGCCGGCGATCTGGTCCCAGGGCTTGCCTTCGGCGAGTTCGCGGCAGGCAGGCTCGAACTCGCCGCGCAGGGCCAGATCCAGGCCGGGATACCGCTCCAGGGCAATCCGGTCGAGGGTGTTGAAGTGGGCGCCTTTGGCCGCGACAACCGTGCGGGGCAGCGTCCGCTTGATGAGGGCGGCCACGCGCATGTCCGCGTCAAAACCGGGGGTGGTGACGCTGAGCAGGACGAGGTCCGGCTGGAATTCGAGGAGGTCGGCGCAAAGCCGGTCCTCGCCCCATTGCTCGCCGGGATAGTCCACGAGCCGGCACTGAGCCCCGCCCCGCTCGAAAGCCGCCGCGGCATACATGAGGTCAATGGGGGGGCGCAGCGAGACCGTGGCCATGTGCTCGATGGGCGTCTGACAGCGGTCCTCGCGGATATAGAGCCCCGTCGGCGGCACGGCGAGCAGGACTTTGCGGATTGCGGATTGCGGATTGCGGATTGCGGATTGGGGATTCCGGATCGCGGGTTGAGGATTGGGGTCTGGGGACTGTTTGACCATGTTCACGAACTCATATTGTACGGAGTCGCTCAATCCAGAATCCGCAATCGGCAATCCGCAATCGGCAATCCGCAATCCGCAATCCTCAGCACTCAGCACTCAGCACTCAGCACTGTCTTCTCACGCCGGGTTGGGCACGAACTCGCCCCCGCGGCAGTTCTTCAGGTAGCGCAAGCCGTGGACCTGCCCCGTCATCTCCAGGTCCTTGCGGTAAATGGGGTCGTGCCACCCTTCGATGTCAATCGAGCCGCGGAAGCCGCCCATGCGTAGCTCGCTGATGATGTCGGTCCAATTGCAGTCCCCGAAGCCGGGCGTGCGGTGCCAGGCGAACTGGCGCGCGCCGTGCACCCCGTGCTTGCGGACGATGTCCCACTGGATCGTGGCGCACTTGCCGTGGACGTGGAAGATCCGGTCCACCCATTCGCGAAGCTGAGGCATGGGATCAATCAGCTTCACCATCTGGTGGCAGGGCTCCCATTCCAGCCCGAGGTTGTCGCACGGGAGCGCGTCAAACATCATCTTCCAGGCGTCGGGGGTGTGGGCGATGTTCCAGTCGCCGCTCTCCCAGGTGCCGCCCATCTCGCAATTCTCGAAGGCGATGCGGACCCCCTTGTCCTTCGCGCGCTGGGCCAGCGGGCCGAACACTTCCTTGAAGCGGGGGATGGAATCGGGGAGGGGCTTGCCGCGCAGGCGACCGGTGAAACCCGTCACGATGTCGGTCCCGAAAAGGTGGGCGCTGTCTATCAGCTTCTCCCAGGACTTCACGGTTTCCAGATCGAGGGGCTGGGTTTCCAACGGATTGCCGAAGACCGAGAGCGTGCTGATCACGGCCCCGGAACCTTCGAGAACCTTCCGGACCTCCTTCGCCAGGCGTTGCAGATCGGTGGCGCCGATGGTCTGCCAGAAGGTGATGGAGAAACTCTCAAAGCCATAGGGCAGAATCTGCCGGATGTAATCGGGGGTTTTCTCGCCCCCCTGTACAAGGGTGCCGATGCGGATGTCCTGGTGGTTCGCTGACATAACCCGTCCTCCCTTTCGTTTTGACTGAGGTCTAATCCCTGGCGGCGGCGCCTTGACGTCCCCACGTTTCCCCCTTTCTAGAATCGGGGAAACCGCCTCCAGGGGTGACAGGGGCGCAATCTACCAATTCAATGGGGCTTTGTCAATAGAGGAGGAGGATTGGGGGTTGGGGATTGCGGATTTGGGGATTGGGGGATTGGGGATTGCGGATTTGGGGATTGGGGGATTGCGGATTGCGGATTGCGGATTGGGGATTGCGGATTGGGGGCTGGGGATTGTGGATTGCGGATTGGGGGGTTGCGGATTGGGGATTGGGGATTGTGGATTGCGGACAGTATGTAGTGCGGCCTTCAGGCCGTTCCGCCTCGGATTGCGGATTGCGGATTGAGGGATTTTTTGTCTGGAATCATCCATCCGCAATCCGCAATCCGCAATCCGCAAGTGTTCATGGTCGAAATGAATGGAATACCGCATGAGGGGTCATCTAAAATCACAGGGTGAACTGGCCGCGCCCTGCCGCACCTTGCCGCACTGGAAAACCTGGAGGAATCGCCATGATTGTTGTGGAAAACCTGATCAAGGAATTCGAGACGCGCTCCGGCGTCTTGCGCGTGCTGGACGGCGTGAACCTGACCGTGGAGCGCGGCGAGTCGGCGGCGGTGATGGGGCCTTCGGGTTCGGGTAAGAGCACGCTGCTGCATATCCTGGGCACGTTGGACACGCCGACCTCGGGCCGCGTGGAATTGGCGGGCAAGGACCCTTTCTCGCTTTCGCCGGACGGGATGGCCTGGTTTCGCAACCGCGAGATCGGTTTTGTGTTCCAGGACCATCAGCTCCTTCCCCAGTGTTCCGTGCTGGAGAACGTTCTGATCCCGACGCTGGTCTATGACAAGAATCAGGCGGAGAGCGCGGCGCGGGCGCGCGGCCTCCTGGAGCGGGTGGGGCTTTCGGAGCGGATGCACTACCGTCCGGCGGAACTCTCCGGGGGCGAAAAGCAGCGCGTGGCAATCGCGCGGGCGCTGATCCGCGGGCCGGGCATTCTGCTGTGCGACGAGCCCACCGGCAACTTGGACCAGGCGACGGCGGATTCGGTGGGCGATTGTTTCGTCGAGTTGCAGCGCGAGGAGAAGGTGGCGCTGGTGGTGGTGACGCACAACCCCGGCTTCGCGCGGCGGTTTGACCGAGTCCTGGTGTTGGAAAAAGGACAACTTGCGGTGCAGCAGAAGTAACGAGAAACAAGAGATTTAGACCACGGAATACACGGAACACACAGAAAAGGATTTCTTCCGTGTGTTCCGTGTATTCCGTGGTTCAAAATTGATCCTGTTGCTTGATAATGGGATTTCCAATGCGTGAGGACTTTTCCACATTCCGTTTTCTGTTGAGGAGCCTGGCGTACTACTGGCGGGTCCATGCGGCGGTGGGGCTGGCGTGCGCGGTGGCGGTGGCGGTGCTCACGGGTTCGCTGCTGGTAGGCGACTCGATGCGATACAGTTTGCGCAGGCTGGTGCTGGAGGGTCTGGGGCGCGTGGATCACGCTCTGGTATCCGACCTTTTCCTCCGCGAGAGTCTGGCGGCGGACGTTAAGACTTCCGAAACACTGACTTGTCCGGCGATTTTGATGCCGGGTTCGGTGGTCCGCGCCGACACGGGCGCGCGGGCAAACCGGGTTCAGGTGATGGGGGTGAATGAAGATTTCTGGCGATTTGGCGACGGGGAGGCGGGTTCGGGATTGGGGATTGCGGATTGGGGATTGCGGATTGCGGATTGGGGGAATGTGGGGGAGCGGGAAGCGGTGGTCAATGCGGCGCTGGCGCGGGACCTGGGCGCCAAGGAGGGCGATGACGTCCTGGTGCGGATTCAGAAGCCGAGCGCGGCGCCACGCGAGACGTTCCTGGGTGAGAAGGATGATACGCTGGTGGTCCTTCGTCTGCGGGTGGCCCGCGTGGCGCCGTCGGAGGGACTGGGGCGGTTCAGCCTGCAGCCTTCGCAGCAGGAGCCGCGCAACATTTTCATCCCGCTTGCCACCCTGCAACGCCGCCTCGAGGAAGAAGGGCGCGTCAACACGATCCTGGCGACGGGAGACGCGAAGGTTCTTGAGGCGAGACTCCGGGAGAAGGCCATGCTGGAGGACGCCGGGCTCCATCTGCGGGAGCGAGGGCGATATGTGACACTGGAGAGCGATCGGGTCTTCCTAAGCCGGTATGCCTCTGACCTTGGGACGAATTACCGCACCGGTCGAGTTACTGTCGGGTTCGTTCCCGCGCCGTGCCCCGTTTTGGCCTATCTGGTCAACGACGTGCGCGTGCGGGACCGCTCGATCCCCTATTCGATGGCGGTGGCCATATCGGATGGATTCCGCGGGGACAGCTTGGCGGGCTTGGCGGTTGCGATCAAAGAAGGAGAAGTTCTGCTAAACCAGTGGGCGGCGGACGATCTGGCGGCGCGGCCTGGCGATCCCATCTCGCTCACTTATTATGTGGAAGGCACGGGCGGTTTTCTGAAGGAAGAGGCCACCACGCTAACCGTCAGGGGCGTTCTGCCGATGGACAACCCCCTTGTGGATGCGGCGCTGGTGCCGGAGTTCAAGGGAATCGCCGACGCGGACAAGGTGGCGGATTGGCACGCGCCTTTCCCGATTGACCTGAAGCGGGTCCGGCAGAAGGATGAGGACTACTGGGAGAAGTACCGGACCAAAGCCAAGGTCATTGTATCGCCCGGAACCGGCCGGAAACTCTGGAGCAACCGGTTCGGGGACAAGACGTCGCTGGTGTGGTCCATGCAACAATCGGCGAGGGTTCGGGCGGAGATTCTGAAGCGATTTGACCCGTCAAAGGCCGGCCTGCGGTTCGAGGCGGTCAAAGAAGCGGGACTGCGCGCGGGATCGGGCTCGACGGACTTCGGCGGGCTATTCAT